>Ga0114129_10017684_pt1 | contig 10150 bp, 9 predicted proteins | sample RhiMetdeltSRZDD1_FD_80071 | JGI IMG/M metagenome (GOLD analysis project Ga0114129, IMG submission 80071) | Populus rhizosphere microbial communities from Tennessee, USA - Rhizosphere MetaG P. deltoides SRZDD1 (version 2) (version 2) | ecosystem: Host-associated > Plants > Roots > Rhizosphere >...
CAGAACGGCAGCTTCTGCGTTCCACCGTCCAGACGGCCGGCGGTTTCGTTCTTCGCATCGACCGTCGGCATCCAGACAATCTTGCAGCCGGTCCGGCCGGCCAGCTCGACGGCGACGGGGTTGAGACCGCCGACGCTGTGATTCAGCGTCACGGCGCCGAAGACGCGGCTGCCCGGCACGGCCTTGGTCACGACCTGCGCGCGCTCTCCCGTCTGAATGTAGTGGGATTTCAGTACGAACCCTTTCATGCCGTGCGCGACGAAGTCCTTCGCGCAATCGATGTCGTCGATCCGGCGGGCGATCACGTCCGGCGCAACGTGAATCTGCAAATCGTACGCGCCTTCCAGCGTCTTCCACGCGCGATCGGAGATCTGAATGGGCGCCGCACTCGACGTCTCTGACATGCCACGTATTCTCTCTTAATGTATCTGCGGCCCTCAAGCACGCGAGGCGACGCTCAAGTGGATCGCCACACACGCGCGCCTTCGCTGCGAAAGGCGCCCTCGTGGACGCTTCCTCCGCCGCAGCTCTCCAGCGCGGCGCGGACGCGATCTGCCAGCCGGACACCTTGATCCTCGCCAGCGACAATGCCGTAGACCGCCGGCCCCCAGGAGCTCTGCCCCACGCCCGCTGCACCCCATTCCCCCATCCGGCGCACGAGCTCCTCGCTCGGGCCCGGCGCGAAGGCGCCGCCCTGGACGGGCGCGAACCAGCGCCCGGTCGTCGTCTGAATCGCGGTCAGCGCGCGGCCGAACGCCGGGAGATCGGCGTCGGCCAGCGCAGGCAACAGCGCCATGAGCACGAGATGTGCGACCTGCTCGACGTCACGATCGGGCGGCGGAGGAAGACTTGCAAACGCCGCGGCTTCGTCGGCGCCGCTGATGCCGGACGCGACGCGAGGTACCGCGACGATGCCCCGCCACTCCGGTGGAAAGGGCAGGCGCGCAATCAAGGGGCCGACGCCATCACTGTCCCCTCGCCGGCCGCCTTCCACCACCAATCCGCCTCCCGCGAACGTCCAGGTGCCGATGGCGGAACGCTGCGCGCGCCCGACGGCGCGAGCGAGCCCCGCCGCGTCCGTCGCCACGCCGTACAGCTCCGCGAGCGCGCGCGCGACCGCGAGCGCGAGCTGCGTCCCCGATCCGAGTCCGGCGTGTGCGGGCAACGCCCGACACACCGACACCCGGGCGCCCGCCTTCAGACCGTGATGCCCGAGGAACGCGCGGGCGAAGCCGGAGGCACGATCCGCATCCGGACCGTCGACGGTCAGCGCTGGCGCCGGAGCGGCGGAAACGAGAAGCGTGGGCGCTGGCGCCGCCGCGCCAATGCCTCCAAACCAGCGTCCCAGCGTCCCGCGCAAATCGAGCACGCCGAAATGAAGACGGGCGGGCGCCTCCACGAAGACGACGTCCCCATCACGGCGGTCCATCATCACGGTCCCACCGGCTCGCGCGGCGCCGAGCGAATATAGTCGGCGAGGATGGCCATCGCCTCGAACTCGCGGGGCCCAGCCGTTTTGTCCACGATCACCTGCAACCGGGCCAGCTCGCTCTCGATGAACTCGCGGGGGAGCAGGTGGAGGCGCGTCGCATAGATCGCGGTCTCGAGCACGGCATGGCAGGCGCGGTTGAAGCCGACGAACTCACGATGGGCACCGCGATGCACGACAGTCGTCTCGATGCGCGAGCGCGGAGGCGTGCTGTCGATTGACCGGACCTCCAGCTCGCGCCACGTGCAGCAGTCAGCGAGGACGACACCGCGCACGACGGCGGCAGGCTCGGTGGGATACGCCGGGTTCGAGATCGCCGCGCGTGCGAAGACGCGGACATCGTCAGTCAGGTTCACGACTGCCGCGCCCGTCGCCCTGACGTTGCGATAGGTCGCCGTGTCGAGAAACGGCTTGAGCACGATGGCGGCGTCGGACCATTCGACGCCCATCGGCGCGACGTTCACGGCGCCGTCCTCGGCAACGCTGGTAATGATGGTCTCGACGATCATCGCGCGGGCGATTTAGGCTTCGATCGCTGCGTGAGCTTCACATGATCGGACACGGCGTCATCTGGCGGCGTGAGATAACCCCACGAAAGCGCACCCTCCTGCCGGTAGGTCTTGCCGAGCGTCACGGCCAGACTGGCTCGCGCCAGCTCGCGGCCCAGATAGAACGCGTGCGCTGCATCGGTGACATCGAGCTGCGCGAACAGATCGACGAGGCGTCCGGGATCGGTCGTACGGACGAAGCGATCGTTGTTCAGTACCGTAATCCCCTCTCGATCGGCGAAGATGCGAAAGTTCGGATCGCTGATCTGCGCCTGCAGCGCCCGTAGCTCCTCGTCGCTGAACGTCAGGACGGCCGGATCCTTCACGGTCACGAGCCTGTCGTCCACGCCCTTCGGAATCGTGTGCCGCGTGACGGCGTAGTGCATCAGCCGGCGTGCCACGTCCACTTCGCGGACCGCGCCCCGCGCCCAGGGGATGACTTCGGTCGTCAGAACGGCCCGCACACCAAGCTCCTGGCACACGGCCACGAGCAGCGCGTTCACACCTGTCGAGTCGGCCGCAGTGAGCTCGGTGAGGTTGCCGATGCCCATCAGCATCGCGGCATCGGGATAGCGACGCCGTACTTCCGCGTATCGTTCGAGCGACGTCATGAAGCCGAAGCCGATCGGCTCCAGGATCGGATCGATCAGATAGTCGACGCCCCACTGCTCCAGCTTTTCGAGGCTCGGATTCAGCGTCTCGAGCCCGCCGCCCAGTTCGGGGACGACAACGACGCGCGTGCGGGTGGCGGCGAGGTCGCGCGCGACATCGAGGTTGGAGCCGTTCACGCTCAGCACGAGCTCGGCGCCCGCCTCGACCGCCGTGCGGATTTCGTTGGGGTCAAAGGTGTCGACGCTCACCCGCATCCCGGCGCTCACGAGATCGCGGACCACGCCGCCCAGCGCGGGAAATGCGACACCAGGCGTGCACCCGACGTCGATGACGTCTGCACCCGACGCGCGAAAGTAGTCGGCGGCGACGCGGACATCCTTGGGCGACAGCCGGGGGACGTCGTTGATTTCGGCAACGATCTCGATGTCCCACGCGCCGTAGTCGTGCCGCGCCACAGCGCCGCCGAAGTACTGGGGGATCTCGCGCAAGTCCTTCGGTCCCTGCTCGACTGCGACGCCGATCTTCTCGGCGATGACGCGCGGGTCGCCCTCGCAGAGCCCCGGTATCAACACGAGATCGGTCCCGTCCGGAACGGCGAGGGCGCGTGCAATCCACTCCGTCGTCATCAGCGCGGCGACGGTGATGCCCATCACGGCGACGTCGTACGCGAAATCCGGAGCCATCTCCGCAAGCACGCGCCGCAGCGCCGGCTCCGCGAGGCGGCCCGTCACGAACAGCACGCGGCGCCCTTCGAGAACCTCAGGGCGTCCTGAGCCTGTCGAAGGACGCCGTCTGGAAGCCGGAGAGCCCCCGCGCTCGGTCAACGCGGGTCGCCGCCTCGGACGAACTTGTTCGGCGTGCCCGTGAGCGCGCCGTCCGCCGGACGCCACAGGACCACTTCTTCAATCCGCCGCGCGAGCGCGAAGTCCTTCCCCGTGATCCCGCCGGCGCTGTGTGTCGACAGCTTCACCGTCACCCTGCCCCATGTCACCGTCAGGTCGGGATGGTGGTACGCCGCCTCCGCGCAGTAGCCGATGGCGCCCACCAGCATGAGCGTCGTCGGCCAGCCGTCGGTCTTGTAGACGCGGCGGATCCAGCCGTCCTCGAAGTACCAGCCGGGTAGCTCGCGCAGCCGCTCCGCGATTTGAGACTCGTTGTAGGTCGGTTCTTTGTCGGACATGGCAACCTCGAAGCATCTGGTAAATGGAGAATCTCCCATCCCCCAATCGCCCCATTGGGGTTACATCACGACGCCCCCGCCCACCAGGATGGTCTGTCCCGTCAGGAAGGCGGCGGCCGGCGACGCCAGGAACACCGCGGCGCCGGCGACGTCATCGGGCGTGCCCCAGCGCTGGAGGGGCGTCGAGTCGACCACGTGGCGCCGCCACTCGTCACCCGCGCCAGCGCCGAACGACGTTTCGATGAACCCCGGCGCGATCACGTTGACGCGCACGCGAGGGGCGACCGAACGCGCGAGCGACTTGCTGAAGGCGAGGACGCCGCCCTTCACCGCGGAATACAGCTGCGGATTCACGCCGGCCATGCCGGTCAGCACATGATCCCAGCTCATGTTGATGATTACGCCGCCCTCTTCCTGCGCGGTGAACAGCTCGGCCGCCTGCCACGACGCGAGCATCGTCCCGCGAAGATCGACGGCGAGAAGCAGATCCAGCTTCTCGACGCGGGAAAGGGCGGCGCCGTCTCCAGTGAGAATATCGGCGCCGGCGTTGTTGATCCAGACGTCGAGACGCCCGAGGGCGCGCCGCACCGCCAGGCCCACTTCACCGAGCGATGACGCGTCCGCAAGATCGAGATGCACCGCTGCCGCGCGCCGGCCGAGGGAACGGATCGCGCGCTGCGCTGCTTCGGCGCCGGCGGCGTTCGCGCGATAGGTGATCGCGACGTCGGCGCCGGCGCGAGCAGCCGCGAGCGCAATTGCCTGACCAATCCCGCTCGATCCACCAGTGACGAGCACGCTGCGACCGGCAAGCGACGATGAATTCACCAAACTATCCAATTACCAAGTTACCCAATTACCAAATTACCAAATGCCGAATGATACAGTAGCCACCATGCACCTGTTGGTCAGCGTCGCGAACGCCGCTGAGGCGTCCGCCGCGCTCGCAGGCGGCGCCGATTTCGTCGATGCGAAGGACCCGCGAACCGGCGCGCTCGGTGCCGTCTCGGAAGCAGTGCTGCGCCAGATCCGCGCCGCCGTCGGAGACGCGCGGCCGGTCACGGCCGCAATCGGGGACGCGACGAACGAAGCGGACCTCGAGCGGACGGCCTGTGCGTTCGCGGCGGCGGGGGCTGTATTCGTAAAGGTAGGCTTCGCCGGCATCACGAACACGTCGCGCATTGCGGCTCTCACGGTCGCGGCGCGACGCGGCGCCTTGGGCGGGAGCGGCGGCCGCACCGGCGTGGTCATCGTTGCCTACGCCGACGCGCATCTCACGGCAATTTCTGCAACGGTGTCCGACACGTGTCTGACACCTGTCAGACACCTTGTTGACGTGGCGGCTCGCACCGGGGCACGCGGCGTGCTGCTCGATACCGCCGACAAGAGTGGACCCGGCCTGCGGACGCTCGTCGCTCCTCGCGCGCTGGCCGCGTGGGTGACGCATGCACACGATGCCGGTCTCCTCGTGGCGCTGGCCGGCAAGCTGACCGCCGACGATCTCCCGTACGTGTGCGATGCGGGCGCAGACATCGCCGGCGTGCGAGGCGCCGCTTGCGAGGACGGCAGAACGGGTTGTGTGTCGGCCGAGCGAGTACGCCAGCTGCGGGCGATCTGTGCATCGGCACGCGCCGACTCGACTCGGGCTGTTAGGCCTCGTCAGTCAACGTCGATCGCAGCGCATCGATCCGATCGGCCGTGACAACCAGGCTCGTCACGCTCCTCGGCAGCGCGCGCGCGAAATACGGATCGACCGTTTCGTCAGATCCCTGGACGCCGGCTGGTTTGACGAGGACGAGCCGGCGCGCGCCGAGGCGGCCAGCCACCCAAGCGGCAATGCTGTCGCTCGTTACGTCCCATGAGTGTGGAAGCGGATCTGCCTCGCGGAGCCAGCGGTAGGGCGCGAGCACCGGGATGGTGCGCGCATCGAGCGCGGCGGCCACTCCGTTCGGCTCCGCGACGACCACTGCACCGGCCAGCCTCGAGGCAATGAGGTGTGCGTACTGATCCATGGCCAGCACCGCCATCCAGTGCGCTGCCGTGTCGGAAAGCCCAAGCCGGCGATCGACGTCGCGCACAGCGTCGGCGAACGGTCCACCGCCAGGCACGATCAGCAGCCGGCGCGACAGAGCGGCAGCGGCGATGGCCGCGAGCGCGGCGTTAAAGCGCACGGCGTCGGCGAAGACACCGCCACCGAGCTTCACGACTGTCTCGATTCGCAGCGGCGATACGGCCTCGGACACGTCCAACTATACGTTGCGCACCGCAAGAGCCGCCGCCTATACTCCGGCGCAACGACGGCCCGCCTAAAAGGGGGACACTGCTTCGTACGAGAGTGCGAAACACGGGAGGAAGTCGATGAAAGTCTTCACGCGGTCGCGGGTGCTTGCGTTTTCGCTGTGCTTCCTGGCTGCAGGCGTTCTGCAGGCTCAGCGCAACGCCCAGAACGCGGCCGCCGTCGACTACATCAGCGGCGTCGTTCAAGGACCCCAGGGTCCGGAAGCCGGCGTATGGGTCATCGCCGAGACCAAAGATCTGCCGACGAATTTCATCAAGATCGTCGTCACCGACGATCAGGGGCGCTTCATGCTGCCCGACCTGCCGAACGCGAACTACGCGGTATGGGTGCGCGGGTACGGGCTCATCGATTCAATGCCGATCCAGATGAAACCGAAGACGAGCGCGGTCACGCTGCGAGCGACGGCGGCGAAGACCCCGCAAGAGGCGGCGAAGGTCTATCCGGGCAATTACTGGCTGTCGCTCCTCGAGCCGCCAGGAAAGGCGGAGTTCCCCGGTACGGGCGCGCAAGGCAACGGGCTCGGGCCCGGCATGCAGACTCAGAATCACTGGATCAACTCGCTGAAATCCGATTGCAACTTCTGTCATCAGCTCGGCAACCAGCTGACCCGCAGCGTGGATCACGTCCTCAAGGCGAAGCCGGAGCTCAAGACGCATGCGGAGGCGTGGGAATGGCGTCTCGGCACCGGCGTGCGCGGCACGTCGATGTACGGCGTGCTGAACAACCAGGGCAAGGATCGATCGCTGAGAGCGTATGCCGACTGGACGGAGCGGGTCGCGAAGGGCGAGGTGCCGCCCGCGCCCTCACGACCGAAGGGCGTCGAACGCAACGTCGTCGTGACGCTGTGGGATGTCGGCGATGACCACTCGTTCATGCACGACGAGATTTCCACCGACAGACACCACCCGACCGTCAACGCGCGCGGGCCGATTTACGCGGTCTCCGCGGGTCATGGCCAGCTCGTGATCCTCAACCCCAAGGACAACAGCACAGCTGCGCTCGATATTCCGACGCGCGAGCCGAAAGACAAAGTGCCGTCGCGCTTCCCCGCGCCGAATCGCCCATCGCTGCACTGGGGCAACGAGCATCTGTGGGGCAACCCGCCGTACGATCCCGCCGATCCGCACAACCCGATGGTCGACAGCAAGGGCCGCGTGTGGATGACATCGAAGATTCGCGCCAATCAGGATCCGCCCTGGTGCAGCGATCCGGCGAATAAGTACGCGGACTGGTTCCCCCTTCGCACGAGTGGCCGGCAGGCGTCGTTCTACGATCCAAAAACCGGGAAGTTCACGTTGATCGACACGTGCTACGCCACGCACCATCTTCAGTTCGACAACGATCCGGACGAAACGCTGTACTTCAACGAGCTCACCGGTCCCGTCTTCGGATGGATTGACACCAAGATCTTCGATGAGACGCACGACGAGCAGAAGGCCGCGGGGTGGTGCGGCCAGGTGCTCGACACCAACGGCGACGGCAAGATCACGAAGCCCTGGAACATGCCGGCGGGACGCGGCGGCGATTCCGCGCTATATCAGGGCGACACCGCGACGGCGGGCGCGCCGGGCGCCGGCCGCGGCCAGCCCGGGCAGACGGGACGCGGGGCCGGACAACCCGGACGCGGGCAGGCGCCTTTCGATCCCGCGCTCGATACGCTCGTCAGCTACAGCATGTACTCGGTGATTCCAAGTCCCGTGGACGACACGGTGTGGGGCGTTTCAGAGCGCTACCCCGGATTCCTGATCCGGCTGCAGCGCGGGAACAACGCCCCTTCGTCGTGCAAGACGCAGATCTTCAAGGTGCCTGAGCCCGGCTTCGATCCGCGCGGTGTCGACATCGACAGCCACGGCGTCGTCTGGACGGCGCTGGCCGCCAGCAGTCACCTCGCCAGCTTCGACGTTCGCAAGTGCACCGATCTGAACGGCCCGGCCAAGATCGACGGCAGCCAGTGCAAGGAAGGGTGGACGCTCTATCAGACCACTGGTCCAAAACTGAAGGGCACGGACATCCCCGCCGACTTCCACTATTACAACTGGGTCGATCAGCACAACATCTCGGGGCTGGGCGCCGATACGCCGTTCGCGAACGGATCGAACTCCGACGCGCTGCTCGCGCTGAACCCGCAGACCAGGGAGTGGACGACGCTGCGAGTGCCCTACCCACTGGGCTTCTACTCACGCGGGATGGACGGCCGCGTCGACGATCCGAATGCCGGCTGGAAGGGCCGCGCCCTCTACGCGAACTACGGTACGCACTTCGTCTGGCACATCGAGGGCGGAAAAGGCACGAAGGGCAAGATCGCCAAGTTCCAGATTCGGCCCAATCCGCTGGCGCGCTAGCCGATGATCGGCTCGATTGTCGCGCGCGCTTTCATGGCGACCTGATACGGGTCCATCGATTGGATAGCCGGGTTGAACAGCTCCAGCGAAGCAGGCCCCGCGTACTGCTTTCGCTTCAGCACGTCGACTATCCGCCGCAGAGGCGCGATCCCTTCGCCGGGAAACTGGCGATGCGGCTGACCCTGGATCTCGCGCGGTGGATCGGCTGGGACATCTTCGAAATGCAGGTGATGCAGCTCGCCGTCGCGCAGCAGGTCGAGATCCTCGAACTTACTCGTGCCGCCCCAGAAATGATACGTGTCCATCATGACCCGCACGTGCGAGTGGCCGGTTTCGCGCACGACTTTCAACGCCGTCGGTAGGCACGCGGCGAATCGTGACGTCCGGGCGAACTCGAACATCAAGGTGACGCCGAACGGCTTCGCGATCTCTCCGGCTTCGCGCAGGTTGTCCGCAGCGCGCTTGTAGTCCTCTTCGGTGTACGTGCCGGTGCCGGCCGATGGCGCGACGAGACGGTCGGCCCCGATTGCTTGCGCAAGCTCGACCTTCCATTTGAGCTGCTCGAGGGCCGGCGCTCGCTGCTCGCCCGGCTCCGACAGCCCAACCTGATTGCTGGACGACACCGCCTTCAGACCCAGATCGTCGAGCAGCCGTCTCGCGGTCGCCGGCGATTCCTTCTGCGCGAACTCGCGCACCTTCAGCAGACTCGGTTCGACGGCGCGGATGCCGGCCTTCGCGTAGCCCTCCATCGCGGTCTTGAAATCGAAGCGTTCCGAGCTCGCTTCGTGCATGCAGACGAACATCGACCTTGCACGCGTCGGCTGCGCGATCGCCGTCAGCGGCGGAAGGGCCGCGAGGGCCAAGAGATCCCGCCGGTTCAACGGGTCCATCGCCACCTCGCAAGCCGCTCGGGCCGCTGCCGCGGGACACCCGTCATCTCGCCTCGGCCAGATGCCTTCTTCGCGCCAACGCTTCGCGTCATTGGTTCAACGGCGCCCATTCTACAGGCGGTCGGGTGTATAACCATCGCCGAAGTCGCCGCCTCGTTGGCGGATCAGTAAGGAGATCCCATGCTCGCTTTCGGTCTCGTCCTTCTCGTCAGCGCGTCGGCACCGTGCGACAGCTTGAAGACACTCTCGACTTCCCAAGTGACGGTCATCGGATCGGCCGTGGTCCCTGCGGGCATCTTCACGCCGCCGCCACCACCACCTGGTGCGGCGCCGTCGGTGCCGGCCGGTGGTGGACGCGGTGCACGAGGAGGTGCGGCCGCGGCCCCGCAGCCACCGCCCGAACCGATCCCGCAGCACTGCCGCGTGAAGCTGACGCTGAAGCCGTCAGCCGACTCCAACATTTACAGCGAGCTATGGATGCCGACCGACAACTGGAACGGCAAGCTGCTCGTCGTCGGCAACGGCGGGTTCGCCGGTTCGATCCAGGGGTACGGCGACATGCAGATCGCGTTGCGTCTGGGCTACGCGACGGCCGCGACGGACACGGGCCACAACACGGCGGACGGCCCGAACGGTATGTTCGCGCTCGGCCATCCGGAGAAGATCGTGGACTTCGCCTATCGCGCCGTTCACGAGACGACGGTGGAGTCGAAGCGGCTGATCAAGGCGTTCTACGACCGAGCGGCGCAGTACTCGTACTTCAAGGGATGCTCGACGGGCGGCCGCGAAGCCG
>Ga0114129_10017685_pt1 | contig 10150 bp, 10 predicted proteins | sample RhiMetdeltSRZDD1_FD_80071 | JGI IMG/M metagenome (GOLD analysis project Ga0114129, IMG submission 80071) | Populus rhizosphere microbial communities from Tennessee, USA - Rhizosphere MetaG P. deltoides SRZDD1 (version 2) (version 2) | ecosystem: Host-associated > Plants > Roots > Rhizosphere >...
AGTTGGTCGTGCCCAGATCGATGCCGATCGTCTTGCCCATCCGTACTTCTCCTTGGTCGAGTCGAAAGAAATCTAAGCGTGAGTATGGCAGATTCTGTGCAGCGCGCGGAAGGCTCGCCGCCACCATTGATCACTTGTGCATGACATGTATGCAAAACCGATCAAGAGTGAGGATCGGCGGACTCATTAGGATGGCGCCGCCGATGCTGCGCGCGCTCCTGATCCTCATTGCCGTAGTTGCAGTGCTCGGCGTATCGGCCTGCGGCGACGACGACGACAGCGCCACACCCGCCCAGGAGCAAACCTCCGCCGAAACGCAGACAACCCCCTCGGAGGACGCCCTCAAGGACACCGCCGTCAAGCCCGAGATCCCCAAGCCGACCGGCACCCCGCCGCGCAAGCTCGCCACGGAGGACATCGTCAAGGGCGAGGGGCCGGGCGCGAAGCCCGGTAACACCGTGACGGTGAAATACGTGGGCGTGAACTTCTCGAACGGCCAGGAGTTCGACTCCTCCTGGGATTCCGGCGCGACCTTCCCGGTGCAGGTCGGCGCCGGCATGGTGATCGAGGGCTGGGACAAGGGCCTCGTCGGCATCCGAAAGGGCGGCCGGCGCATGCTCACGATTCCGCCCGAGATGGGCTATGGCGCCGAGGGCTATCCGCCCGACATCCCGCCGAACGAGACGCTCGTGTTCGTGGTCGACGCCGTGTCGATCAAGTAGGCGGGGCGGCCGCCCGCGGCTAGCCCTCCGGCAGCGGCCGCGGCGGCCGCAGCCGCGGCACGATATCCACCGCCACGATCGCCGCCATGATCAGCACGGCGCCGACCCAGCCGGTCGCCGTGAGCCGCTCGTCGTTCAGGAGCCAGCCGAACAGGCCGGCGAAGGCGGGCTCCGACGCCAGGATGAGCGCGGTGCGCGCCGGCGGCGCGTGCTTCTGAGCGAACGACTGGACGAAGAAGCCGAGCGCGCTCGCGATCAGCGCGGTCACGATCAGCGCCGACCACACGGTGGCTCCCTCGGGCGGCTCGAGCTGCCCGGCGGCGGCGCCGATCGCGAGCGAGACGAGGCCCACGACGCCGAGTTGGACCGCGAGCAGGGCACCCACGTCGAAGCGCCTGACCGCGCTCGCCGTCGCCAGGATGTGCGCGGCCAGGGAGATCGCGCACAGGAAGACGAGCCCGTCGCCCCGCAGGTCGAGGTCGCCGCCGGCGCCGGACAGCAGCCAGAGCCCGAACATCGCGACGCCCGCGGCCACCCAGGCGCTCACCGGAATCCGCTGCCGGAGGAACACAGCACCGAGCACCGGCGTCAGAACCACGAAGAGACCCGTGATGAACCCCGTATTCGATGCTGTCGTCTCCTCGAGGCCGAGCGTCTGGAACACGTAGCCGCCGGTGAGGAAGGCCCCCATCACGAGCCCGGCGCGCCAGCCCTCGGCCGGAAGCGTGCGCAGCCGCCTGTGAAACACCACCGCGACGATGAGCGCTGCCGGGATGAAGCGGTACGCGAGGAACGCCATCGTGGGCAGCTCGCGGATCGCATCCTGAACCATCACGAACGTCAGCCCCCAGACCGACGCGATCCCTATCAGTGCCAGCTCCGAGAGCCGGCGCAGGGTCGTTTCGCTCATGCGCGGCGCGCGGCGGCGAGCCGCCGGCGTCCCTCGGGACACATCCGCCGCAGCGGGCACGAAGCGCAGGCGGGGTTGCGCGCAATGCATGTCCTGCGCCCGTGGCGGATCAGCAGCACGTGCAGCTCGTACGCCTCCTCCGGACTGTCCACGAGCTTCAGCATCTCGTCGTGCGCCTTCTCCAGGCTGGTGCCCTCGGGCCACAGCCCGAGCCGCGTGCCGACCCGGTACACGTGCGTGTCCACGGGCACGTCCGGCCGGCCGTACGAGAACAGCAGCACGCACGCCGCGGTCTTGCGCCCAACGCCGGGGAGCTCACAGAGGTAGTCGCGGGCCTCCTCGAGCGGCGCCTCCTCCATCCAGGCGAGGTCGTCGTCGCCGAGGGCGCCCAGTATCTGCTTGATCCTCACCGCCTTGGTCGGTGCGAGGCCGCCAGGGCGGATGGCGTCCTCGACGTCGAGGACGGCGCCGTCACGGACCTCCGCCCACGACGAGAAGCGCTCGCGCAGGCGCGCATATGCCACGTCGCGGTTGCGGTCGTTCGTGTTCTGCGAGAGCACCGTGAGGATCAGCTCGTCCACGGGCGCTCGGTGGGGGCGCAGCACGGGGCGGCCGTACTCCCTGCGGAGCCGTTCGATGATCTTGCGAACCCTGCGGCGGTCGGCCATGGCCGCGTGATGGTATGAAGCGCGGCCTTGGAGGTCACGGAGCACAGGGCACAGGTCGGGGGGCTCGAGGTGAACTACCGGCAGGCGGGCGATGCGCCGATCGTCTACCTGCACGGCGTGCCGACCCACTCGCACGAGTGGATCCCGTTCCTCGAGCGCACTGGCGGGGTCGCCCCCGACCTGCCCGGCTTCGGGAAGTCCGCCAAGCCGGCCAACTTCGACTACTCGATCGAGGGCTACGACCGCTTTCTCGAGGCGCTCGTCGATCAGCTCGGGCTGGAGCGCTTCTCGCTCGTGCTCCACGACTGGGGCGCCGTGGGTCTCGCCCTGGCCCAGCGCATCCCGGAGCGTGTGGAGCGGCTGGTGCTCTTCTCGATCGTGCCGTTCGTGCCCGGCTTCCGCTGGCACCGTGTGGCCCGCGGCTGGCGCACACCGGGTGTGGGCGAGCTGCTGATGGGGATCACCACGCGCTGGAGCTTCCGGCGCGAGCTGCCCGGCGAGCTCGCGGACGTGGCCTACGACGCCTTCGACCACGGCACCCAGCGGGCGATCCTGAAGCTGTACCGCTCGGCCCCGCCCGACGTGCTCGCCAAGGCCGGCGAGCGGCTCGGGGAGATCAGCGCCCCGGCTCTGATCCTGTGGCCGGAGGACGACCCGTACATCGGCGCCGAATTCGGGCAGTTGGTCGCACACGCGCTGGGCGGAGAGACCGCGCTCGAGATGGTCCGCGGGGGTCACTGGCCGTGGCATCGGAACCCCGAGCTGGTCGACCGAGCGGCCGCCTTTCTAAAACGTTCCTAACTTATTAAGGGTATGCAGGTGTATGCAGCTCGCCGTCGATTGAATGGGGGTCGTGCGCGAGTTCCTCTCGAAGTCCATAGCCGGCGGTCTGTCCGCCGGGGTCGTGCTGCTCTGGTGGCCGGTCCTCTTCGAAGACGTAGACACCGTCACGTCGTGGTTCGTCCGCGGGGCGGCCTGGACCGTCCTCTTCGAGCTGCTGCTGCTGGCGCTGGTTCCGTTCGAGCGCGCACTCTGGGAGACCGCGCACGGCGAGACCATCACGCGCAGGATGGGGTACGCGGGCTCGCGCCTTCAGTCGGGCTCGCAGCGGCGCCGCGTCGGGCGGCTGAGCGCCGTGGCCACCGTGGCGGTGGCCGTGCCGGTCGCGCTGCTCGTGGCCGGACTCCATGAGCAGGCGCCCGCCCGGGCCGAGGCACCGGCGGTGAGGCCGATCAAGGTCGTGCGCGTGACCAAGGTCGTCCGTCCGGTGACCGTGAAGAAGGTGGTCGAGCGCGCACCGGTCTCCGGGCAGCCGGTGATCACAACGCCGGCGCCGGCCGCCCAGGCCCCCGTGCCGCCGCGCGTCACGGAGGATCCGGCGCCACGCACCGGCCGGACCGTCGTGGGAGACAGCGCGCCTACGCAAAGCGGACCGGAGGCACCGGCGGAGACCGCGCCTGACGGCGCTGGTGGCTGAGACGGCGACCTCCGATCGGTCCCGCGCGGTCGGCTAGCCTGTCTCTCTCGTGCTGCGCGACGCGCCGTCCGCCGTCTCCGCGCCGCCTTCCTCTCCAGTCCCGACGCGCGAGGAAACGGCGCCTCTTTCGCCACGGTCCGACCGCCGGCCGCCTCCGGCTGCCCCGTGGTACCGGCGCATCGATCCGTGGAAGGCCGCGCCGATCGTGGCTTCGCTCCTGTTCGCGGCCGTCTACCTGATCTGGCAGCCGCGCACCGTCGACCTGGCGGCTCACACCTTCCGCGCCGACCTGTTCGGCAAGGAGGGCTTCGCGATCTGGAACGGCCAGTGGTACGGCGGCCACCACACGCCGGCGTACAGCGTGCTGTCGCCGCCGCTGGCCTGGCTGCTCGGGCCGCCGCTCGCGCTGGCGCTGTCCGCCGTGGCGTCCGCCGCCCTGTTCCCGCCGCTCCTGCGCGGTTGGTTCGGGGACGAACGTGCCCGCTGGGGCGCGCTCTGGTTCGGCGCCGCCACCGCGACGCTGCTCTTCACCAGCCGGCTGCCGTTCGCGATCGGCGTGGCGTTCGGCCTCGCGGCGCTGCTGGCGCTCCAGCGCCGCCGCTACGGGCTCGCGATCCTGTTCGCGGTGCTGTGCCCGCTGGGCAGCCCGGTCGCCGGCCTCTTCCTCGCCATGGCGGGAGTGGCGTACGCGATAGCCGAGCGACTCGACCGCGCCAAGCGCTCGGAGGGCCTAGCGATCGCGGCCGCCGCCTTCTTCCCACCGGTATTCATGGCGTGGGCCTTCCCCGAGGGCGGCTGGGCTCCCTTCCCGACCTCCGCCTACATCCCGATCCCGGTGTTCGCGGTCGCGTGCCTGATCGTCCTGCCGCGCGAGCAGACCGCCCTGCGCTGGGGCGCCGCCCTATACGGGCTGGGCGCCACGCTCGCGCTCGCGCTGGAGACGCCGATGGGCGGAAACGCCGTGCGCCTCGGCGCGCTGTTCGGCGGACCGGTGCTGCTGTGCGCGCTCTGGGGGCGGCCCTGGACCAAGCGCTTCTGGGCGCTGCCGGTGCTCGCAGCCGGATTCGCCGCGCTCGCGTTCTGGCAGTGGTCGCCCGCGGTGCGCGACGTGATCAAGTACCTCGAGGACCCGGCCGCGAAGTCCGACTACTTCACTCCCCTGAAGGAGTTCCTCTTCAGGCTGCCCGATCAGCGCCGCATCGAGATCCCCTTCACGCGCTCGCACTGGGAGGGCTCCGAGGTGGCGATGGACCAGGCGCTGGCGCGCGGCTGGCTTCGGCAGTTGGATACGAAGTTGAATCCGATTTTCTATCGCGACGGGTTGAACCGCTTGACGTATGCGAGTTGGCTGGCGGATAACGCGGTGCGCTATGTGGCGTTGCCGTCGGCGAAGCCGGACAAGAGCTCGTATGGCGAGCGGGCGCTGATCGAGAAGGGGTTGCCGTATCTGCGGCTGCGCTGGAAGTCGGACGACTGGCGTGTCTACGAGGTGCTGTTGCCGGCGCCGCTTGTGATCCCGCAGAAGCGCGCGCGGATCGTGCTCGAGCAGTTCCAGTCCGACGAGCTGTTGTTGGATGTGAAGCGGCCCGGCGAGGCGATCGTGAAGGTGCGCTGGACGCCGTACTGGTTCGCCTCGCATGCGTGTGTGGAGCCGTATGGGGACTGGACCAAGGTGATCGCCAAGGAGGAGGGCTTCGTGCACATGTCGACCCGCTTCGCGCCCGAGCGGCTGTTCTCACGCGGCCGCCGCTGCGACGATTCCACTGGCTAGCCGAGCCAGCTACGCTAGACGCCCGTGCCCCGTTCCCACCCGCTCCTGGTCCAGCTGGCTCGGGTCTGGCGCCTGAGTGGTCGTTGGCTGCCCAACGGATGGCTCGACGCCATCCGCCAGCTCGCGCTGTTCGCCGGCGCGTACTACCTGTACCGCATCGTCCGCGGCATCGTGGACGGGCAGGCGGTGCTCGCGTTCGAGAACGCGCGCAACCTCGTGGATGCCGAGCGCGCCCTCGGGCTCTTCTTCGAGCCCGGGCTTCAGGCTTGGGCGGAGGGCCAGGAGTGGCTACTCACGTTCGCCAACTGGATGTACGTGAACTCGCACTTCGTAATCACCACGACCTTCCTGATCTGGCTCTACATCGCGCGCAACCACGCCTACTACTTCGTGCGCAACATGTTCCTGGTGGCGATGGGGCTCGCGCTCGTGGGCTACGTGGCATACCCCACCGCGCCGCCGCGCTTCATGCCCGAGTGGGGCTTCAGCGACTCGGTGGCCCAGTTCGTCGGCGAGAAGGCGGACCAGAGCGCGAACGTGCTCTACAACCCGTTCGCAGCCGTGCCAAGCATGCACGTGGCGTTCGCGCTCATGATCGCCATCCCGGCGATCTTCCTCGTCAAGCACCGCGTCCTGAAGGTCCTGTGGGCGTTCTACCCACTGGTCGTGACCTTCGTCGTGATGGTCACCGCCAACCACTTCTGGCTCGACGCCGCGCTCGGCGCGCTCGTCGCGGCCGTCTCGGCCTACGCGGCCAGCGCGGCCTTCGCGCGCGCACGGCCCGAGGCCTGGGCCTGGCGCACCGCCGGGGCCAAGGCACACGCGTGAGCGACGAGGTCCGCGAGCGGCCGCGCCGGGTGCGCGCCCGGAACGGCCGCGAGGGAGCCCGTTCTGCCGGCGAGATGCGCGCCCTCGCCCGCGACCGCCTGATCGAGTCCAGGCTCACCCCCAACGCCATCTCGATCACGGGCCTCATCGGCAACCTGATCGCAGCCGTCCTGATCCTCGAGCACCACTTCGTCCTCGCCGGCGTCGCCTTCATCCTCGGCTCGCTCTGCGACATGTTCGACGGGCGCTACTCGCGCATGTCCGGCAAGGGCACCCCCTTCGGGGCCTTCCTCGACTCCACGCTCGACCGCGTCGAGGAGGGCGTCGTCCTCGCGGCCGTCGCCGTCTGGTTCGCCCAGGACGGCAACGACCTCGCCGTGGGCGCCACGGTGCTCGCCGTGGTCGGCTCGTACATGGTCAGCTACACCCGCGCTCGCGCGGAGGCGCTGGGCGTGGGCGGCAAGGTCGGGATCGCTTCTCGCGCGGTCCGGGTAGTGATCCTCTCAGCGGGATTGGTGTTCGCAGCAGGCGAGCTTGTGCCAGACTTCGACCTGCTCGAGCCGGCGATCTACCTGATGGCCGTGCTCACAGTGTTCACCACGCTTCAGAGGGTGCTCCACGTCCGTCGGCAGCTCGCCGGCGGAGCGGGCACCGTGTAACCCAAACGACCTTGGCGGGTGTGTTCCTCTCGATGACTGATTCGACAACCTCTTCCAACGGCGGCTCGCGCTACCAGACCGACAAGGTCCGAGTCGCCATCATCGGCGTCGGCAACTGCGCCTCCTCCCTCGTGCAGGGAGTCGAGTACTACAAGGACGCCGATCAGAACGAGTCCGTGCCGGGCCTCATGCACGTGGACCTCGGCGGCTACCACGTCAGCGACATCGAGTTCAGCGCCGCCTTCGACATCGACGCCAACAAGGTCGGCAAGGACCTCTCCGAGGCGATCTGGGCGGGCCAGAACAACACGATCAAGTTCGCCGACGTGCCGAACCTCGGCGTCAAGGTCCACCGCGGCATGACGCACGACGGCCTCGGCAAGTACCTCAAGGAGAAGATCACGAAGGCGCCGGGTGAGACCGACGACATCGTGCGCATCCTCAAGGAGACGAAGACCGACGTGGTCGTCTCCTTCCTGCCGGTTGGCTCCGAGCAGGCCACAAAGTGGTACGTGGAGCAGATCCTCGAGGCCGGTTGCGGGTTCGTGAACTGCATCCCGGTGTTCATCGCGAGGGAGCACTACTGGTCGACCCGCTTCGAGAAGGCCGGGCTGCCGGTGGTGGGCGACGACATCAAGTCGCAAGTCGGCGCCACGATCGTCCACCGCATGCTCGCCCGCCTCTTCCACGAGCGCGGCGTCGAGATGAAGCGGACGTCGCAGCTCAACGTCGGCGGCAACATGGACTTCTACAACATGCTCGAGCGCGAGCGCCTGGAGTCGAAGAAGATCTCCAAGACGAACGCCGTGACCTCGATCATGGGCCACGAGCTGCCGAAGGACGACGTCTACATCGGCCCCTCGGACTACGTGCCGTGGCTGACCGACCGCAAGTGGGCGCACATCCGGCTCGAGGGCGAGGCCTTCGGCGACGTGCCGCTCACGATCGAGGCGAAGCTCGAGGTCTGGGACTCGCCGAACTCGGCGGGCATCGTCATCGACGCGGTTCGCTGCTGCAAGCTGGCACTGAACCACGGACTCGGCGGCCCGATCACCGGCGCCTCCGCGTACCTGATGAAGTCGCCGCCCGAGCAGCACCCGGACCCGGTGGCGCGCGACATGGTCGAGGAGTTCATCGCGGAGTACGGCGGGGCACCGAAGCTACCCGGCCAGAAGTCCGCGCCCGCCGAGCCCAAGACCGAGACGACGATCGACACCTAGGGCATTTCGCTGGGCTCGGGTGCTTCGAGCACCTCGGCCCGTGCGTAGTGCCCGACGGCGTCGAAGCTCCGCTTCGCGTGGAGGCCGCGGCGTAGGTCGCAGTCGGCGGTGAGGATCCCCTCCTCGTCGTAGAGCGGGCCGGCTATCACCTGGCCGGACGCCGGCTCCACGATCACGGCCCCGCCGCGCCCGTAGACCTCCTTGTCGGGGAGGTCCACTGGGAAGTCGGACGGGAACGCGGAGCGCGGGATGTACTGCGGCACCGACACCACGTACGCGCCGGACTCGATGGCGATGTGACGCATGCTCGCGAGCCATCCGTCCGAGTCGTCCGCCGTCGGCGCCACCCATATCTGAGGTCCGCCCTGGTACACCGCCCAGCGCGCCAGGGGCATGCGGTTCTCCCAGCAGATCAGTCCGCCCACCCGGCCTACCGGCGTGTCGACCACGGCCAGGTCGTCTCCGGCGCCGATGCCGTGGAAGAGTCGCTCGTGGTGAGTCGGCATGAGCTTGCGGTGCTTCCACGCCAGCCCCTCAGGGCCGACGAGCAGCATGGTGTTGTACAGCGTGCCGGGACGCTCCGACTCACGCTCGTTCACGCCGATCACGCAGTGCACGCCGTGCTCGGCGCATGCGTCGGCGAGCCGGTCCACGAGCGGACCGGGCACGTCCACGGAGCTCTCCCACATTCGCTCCCAAAGCACGTCGAAGCCGCCGAACCCCGCCGCGGCTCGCGCCCAGACGTTCGACGGGTAGAGCGAGACGAACGTTTCAGGCAGAACCGCCAGCTCCGCGCCCTGCGCCGCCGCGTCCCCGATCAGCCCGATGGCCTTCGCCACGCTCGCCTCGGCATCGAGTATCACGGGTGTGGCCTGAATCGCCGCGACGCGCGTGGTGCGGAACTCGGTCAAATCGACGCGATCGTATCCTGCGCAGGGTGCCCTTCTCGATAGCGCAGGTCACTCCGTGGCCCTGGGAGCAGCACCACGAGGTCAACCGCTTCGTGGAACGGCTCTCTGATGAGCTGTGCGCACGCGGGCACCGCGTGGTCGTGGTCGCGCCGTCGGACTCACGCGAGCTGGTACGCGAGGGCCGCGCCACCGTCAGGGCGATGCGGTCGAACCCGGACGCCCTCTGGGGCGAGCCGGGCTGCGCGTCGATGCTAGCCGTGGGCCAGTCGCTGCCGTTCCGGCGGGGCGGCTCGGTGTCGCTGCCGCTCGACGTGTCGCGCACGATGGAGGAGCTCCTCGAGCTCGCCGAGCTCGACTTCATGCACGTGCACGAGCCATTCGCACCCAGCGCGGCGTCGGCTGCGCTGCGCCACTCGCGCGCTCTGAACGTGGGCACCTTCCACTCGACGACCGAGCGCTTCGTGTCGACCCAGGTTGCGCGCAAGGTCGTGGAGCTCCTGTTCGGCCGCCTCGACGGCCGCACCGCAAGCTTCGCAGCCACCCGCGACCTGGTCGAGCGCTACTTCCCCGGCGACTACACGGTGATCCGCCCGGGCGCGGACCTCCAGGCGCGCACCGCGGAGAAGGAGGGCCCGCCGGAGATCGTGTTCTCGGACGAGGAAGAGCGCGGGGCGCTGCGGCTGTTCCTGCGCGCCCTCCGCCGTTTGCCCACCGACCTCGACTGGCGCGCGACCATCTGGTTGCGCGACCCAGCGGCCACCACGGCGCCCACGCTGTCGCGCCGCATGCGCGAGCGCGTGACGCTGGCGGGGCCCGCCGACGGGTCCGAGGCGCAGTTCCTCGCCCGCGCCACCATCGCCGTGGCCGCCTCATCGGGCACCGGGCCGGCGCCGCAGCTCGTGCTGCGCGCTATGGCCGGGGGCGCCGTGCCCGTGGTCTCGCGCTTGCCTCAGTACGAGGAGCTCCTGCGCGAGGGCGAGCTCG
>Ga0114129_10017686_pt1 | contig 10149 bp, 10 predicted proteins | sample RhiMetdeltSRZDD1_FD_80071 | JGI IMG/M metagenome (GOLD analysis project Ga0114129, IMG submission 80071) | Populus rhizosphere microbial communities from Tennessee, USA - Rhizosphere MetaG P. deltoides SRZDD1 (version 2) (version 2) | ecosystem: Host-associated > Plants > Roots > Rhizosphere >...
ACGTCGAATCGCCAGACGGTCCGGCCGGTCTCGGCATCCAACGCGTAGACATGGCCGGTCACGCCGACTTGATCACCGCCCGCATTGCCGATGAACAGCTTGTGGTCATACGCGATCGGCGCCATGGGCATGGCCACGCCTGGTCCGGCGATATCGAGCGTGACGTCCCATTTGGTCCGGCCGTCCTTCGCATCGAGTGCGATCACGTGCGCATCGGATGTGCCTCGAAACAGCGTGCCGTCGAGATAGCCGAAACCCCGGTGCGCACCGTAGCCGTTTGGTTTGGCGACCTCGCGCACGCGTCGCCATTTCTCCGCACAGGTGTCCGCATCGATGGCATAGGAGGCGAGATCGCTCGTAAAGTACATCGTGCCGTCAACGACCAACGGACCGGTTTCTAGCGCGACAACCTCTGGAAGCGTATAAGTGCAGACCGGCCGGAGACGCGTGACGTTCTCACGATTGACGTCTGAAAGAGGGGAGAATCTGTCGCCACCGAGCGTGCGATTGAAGGTTATCCAATCTGCAGGCGTAACCGAGTCCGATTGCCCCTTGATGCCAGGGCTAGTGCCTAGCACCGCACACATCAGCAAACCCGCCATTCGTTTCATCATTTGTCTCTCCAGTGCTGGTCATTCGCGGAGCCCGCCTTCGTCGATCCGGCGAACAGGGCCACAGTGCGATTCCCCGTATGACCGCAGTCTTCACAGCTCGCGTTCCGCCCGGAACCAGTCCTCCCACTCGCGGCCTGGTTCCCTACCGCGTTCTTCGAACAGCTGGTAGGCGCGACGCGCGACTTCGTCGTGGGTCGGACCGGGAGCGAGCCGCTCAACTGAGCTCGCGGCGTTTCCCGTCGCAGTTGCCTCGCTGGCACGCGGGTCCGCAATCTGATTCAACGGTTCTCGATCGTTGCGGAGTCGTGATACAGACACAGCTCTCCTCCTTAGCCCGAGGTGCCAAGCTGCAGGCACATCGCTGACTGTTGAAGGCAATCCTTCGACCACGCACCGGGTCCAGGGCGTTGTAACGGCGACCGATTGTCGACAAAGGTCTTAGACTTAGTCGTTCGTCTTTCGAGAAAACTGGCGATTGCCCTCTGACCAACACAATGCCTGCTAGCGGTCAACACCCGCGCGCCAGCGCGCGCGTCCCAACGACGACGCCAACAGGAACCCGTGTCGGGATCCGTTCGCAGGTGAATGCAGTCGTGCGCTTGCCGTGAGGTGTGTCCCACCAGGTGCGCTCACCGCGTTGGCTTGACGCACGTATTGCGGCGTTCCCGAGAGGCGGGAACGATGCGGCACTCGCGCGGGTCAGTCCGGTTCCGAGGTTGGCCGGGCCTAGTCGTCCAGTGACGCGCGAATGGCGATGGAGGCGCCCACTAGGCAGACGTTCCTCATGCGCATCAGTTGAAGCAGATAGCGCGCAGCCGCATCGATGCCCGTCACCCCCCTCAGATCAACGGCCACCCGCCGGTCTCCGGCTGTTGCCTGAGTTCGGCGCCAGTGTGACTCCAACTCGTCAACCCACGGGCCGATCAACCGGCCATGAAGGCTCAGGACGATCTCGGACCCAGACTCAACCGTGTCGATCTTCAGCATGGACACTCCGGCGCAGGGTTGTTCACCTTGCTATCTCGACTTTCGTTCACATTGCTTGCCATGCAGGGGTCCGGAAAACGGGCGGATCCAGGTGCGACATTGTGAAGACGGGCTGTCCAAAATCGGGACTGGTGCTATGGATCTGAGCGCGCTCAAGCCGTCAGGGCCGATGTGCAATCGTTGTCAAGAAATGTCATCATCAAGAGCGGCCATGCGCTCCGACCGTCTTGTCTCCGCGACGCCAGCCTCTGCGGACGGGCACGAGGCACTTCTGCGGGAGGCCCGCGACACGGCGGATCGTCTGCGGCTGATCATCGACATCAGTAACACAATCGTCTCCAAACTGGATCTTCAGGATCTGCTCCCTGCGGTAGCCGCAACTTTGCGGAAGGCGCTGCGGTCTGATGGGGCGACCATCACCGTGGCCGACACGCAGGCGGGTTGCTTGCGCTTCCTTGCTGTCGACTTCCCGGAGAACATTGGAGTTTGTCGACCAGGGCACCTGATGCCGATCGAGGGAACGCTGCTGGGCGACGTGTTCACAACGGGGAGATCGGCCTTACATTCACTGGCCAACGGCATCGGCGCGGACGAAGTTGCCGGTCCGGAGGACATCAAGTTCGGTTGCGCGGTCCCGCTATTCAGCAGAGGCAAGGCGCTTGGCACGTTGGGCCTCGGACGGAGAGACGCGCCCCCGTTTACGGAGCACGACTTGGAACTGCTGTTACAACTGTCGACCCAGGTCGCCATCGCGCTTGACAACGCGATGGCGTGGGGGCAGATCAACGACCTGAAGAATCAGCTTGCCCGCGAGAAGGTCTACCTTGAGGACGAGATCCGCTCGCAGATGCAGTTTCACGAAATTGTCGGTAAGACGAAGGCCCTTCGGGAAATCCTCCAGCAGGTCGAAGTCGTCGCCCCAACCGACTCGACTGTGCTGATCTACGGCGAGACCGGATCAGGGAAGGAAGCCATCGCGCGAGCGATTCACGATCTCAGCGCCAGAAAGGCCAAAGCATTCGTGAAGCTGAATTGCGCCGCATTCCCGACGAGCCTGATGGAGAGCGAGCTGTTCGGTCACGAAAAGGGGGCGTTCACCGGAGCGATCGCTCAGCGGATTGGGCGGTTCGAGCTAGCGAACGGCGGCAGCGTGTTCCTAGACGAGATTGGCGAGATCCCGTTGGAAGTGCAGCCGAAACTCCTGCGCGTCCTCCAAGAGCGCGAATTTGAACGGCTTGGTGGCAGCAAAACGTTCCGGACAGATGCGCGGCTGATCGCAGCGACCAATCGCGATCTTGAAGCGATGGTGCGGGAGGAGAAGTTCCGTCCAGATCTCTACTACCGGCTCAACGTGTTTCCCGTCCGGGTTCCGCCGCTCCGGGAGCGTGCGGACGACATTCCGCTGCTCGTCCGTCACTTCGTCCATCAGTTCGGGCGTCGCATGGGGAAGACGATCGAGACGATTCCGTCTGAGACCATGGACGCGCTCGTGCGCTACCAATGGCCCGGCAACATTCGGGAGCTCCAAAACATGATCGAACGCGCGGTGATTCTGACGCCGGGATCCGTCTTGAACGTGGCAGTCGGCAAGCTGACGAATCGACCGGCGCCCTCGCCGGTCGCCAGTCCTCGCACTCGAACGGACATGCAGTCCGTGCTCGAGGAGACCGAGCGTCAACACATCATTCAAGCGCTCGAGGATGCGAACTGGGTGATTGCAGGCCCTAACGGCGCTGCGGCACGATTGGAAATGAAGCGGTCTACGCTTCACGCCAGGATGCAAAAGCTCGGCGTTCAGATCACACGAAGCGGTCCCAGCCGATAGCAAGACGAGTTCGACGCGTCTTAACCCGTATCGGCTCCGCCGTGTCCGTCGCGGCACTTCGCTCGCAAATCATTCAGCAAACCGAACGTTTCGTTCCGCCCCAAACAGCAATCTCGATCCCGGGATCCCCTGTCTCTGGTTCCTCAAGGCCAGAGCTGCCAAGGTTTTCCGACAGGTATCACTGAAGGCGCATCCGGGTCAGGCACCCGACGCGGAATCTCCCCGAACTCTCCGGACCTTCCGTAGGCGCCAGAAGCCGGAGCTGCGGGCCCGAGTGAGCGCGATCGTTTGGATCCGTTCCCTCTGGGTGATGAACGCCAGAGCTACCAGCTTTCTGACACGTGCCACTGAAACGAGCACCTCGGGGTCTCGCTTGACGCGGAATCTCCAGAAAATTCTGTGGATCCTTCACCGCGAGCTCCTGGAACGCCGCTTGCCATAAATGCACACCAAAGCGGCCGCGCATTGTGCAGTCGCCGGAATGAGAGGAACTGGGGAGAGCCGTCATGAACACCGCCGCTACCATCGCACGTTTCGCACTCGGCCTCGTGTTCCTTGTGTTCGGGCTCAACGGCTTTCTGAACTTCATGCCCATGGGGCCCGTGCCCGCGCTTGCCGGCCAGTTCGCCGCTGCTTTGATCCAGTCGCACTACATGGTGGTTGTGCTGACGCTCGAGATCCTGTGCGGCCTGCTGCTGGTGACGAATAACTACGGCTTGCTGGCTGCGACGTTTATCGCTCCGGTCATCGTCAACATTCTGCTCTTTCACATCTTCATGGCGCCGGCGGGCCTTCCGCTCGCCGCGTTTGTCGCCACGCTCTGGATTGTGAGTGCGTATCCCTATCGAGCTCTGTTGCGGCCGTTGTTCCAGCGACGGTTCGACGCCTTAGAGCGAACCGAGTCGCGTCTGTCGCCGCCGACCTTCGTCGCGCGCCGGGCGTAACGCGCAGCGGGCACCCATCGGTTCAGTCGAACGGGCTGCGAAATCGTGAGGACATAGACATGAGCGCACTTCTTTCGATGAGATCCCGCGACGTCGTACCGTCCGAGATCCATTTGGCGGACTTTGTTATTGGGCATTCCGCCGGTTGGGCCGACGCGATGAAACGCGCAAGACTGGTTGCGCCCACTGAAGCGACGGTCCTACTCCAGGGCGAATCGGGGACCGGCAAGGAGGTCATGGCGCGGTTGATTCACGCCATTTCGCCGCGGGAGAACCGACCGTTCGTGGCGATCAACTGCGCGGCGCTGCCCGAGAACCTTCTAGAGTCGGAGTTGTTTGGCTATGAGCGAGGGGCGTTCACCGGCGCACAGCAGGCCAAACCCGGTCAGGTTGAAATCGCCGCCGGCGGCGTGCTGTTTCTCGACGAAGTGAGCGAGATGAGTCTCGCCGCGCAGGCGAAGCTTCTGCGATTCCTGCAGGAGCGGGAGTTTCAGCGGCTGGGCGGCACGCGCGTAGTCAAGACGAACGTTCGAATTGTTGCCGCGACAAACCGCGACCTGCAGCAGGCGATGGAGCGCGGCACGTTCCGACACGACTTGTACTACCGGCTTCAGGTGTTCACGATTCAGCTGCCGCCATTGCGTGAGCGGCAGGCCGATATTGTGCCGCTGGCGGAAGCCTTCCTCCTAGACATCAGCCGGTCGATGAGGCGACCTCTGGTCGCGTTGACGCCGGAAGCAACCGAGGCGCTTCTGTCCCACACCTGGCCCGGCAACGTGCGTGAACTGCGGAACGCTCTTGAGCGGGCGGCGATCGTCTCTGAAGGCGGCGCCATTACGGCGGCGCAGCTGTCGCTTGCGGCACCGCGTCGGAGTCCTCAGTTCGACGAGGCTGAAGTCAATCTCGACGCTATACAGCGACGCACGATCGCGCGCGTCCTGAACCAGGTCCGTGGCAACAAGTCGCAGGCGGCTAAGCGACTGGGGCTCACCCGAAACCAACTCTATGAGCGACTGCGCAAGTACAACCTAGAACCGCCGGCCGGGCCCTTCGACGACCAGGCCGGTCTCATGGCGGCCGTTTAGGAGACGCGACTTCGAGCGGACCACGAGTCCTAGACGACTGAGGAGAACACGATGAGGGGGCTTCGCGACAAAGTGGCGATCGTTGCCGGGGCGGCGCCGGGAAATATCGGCGGTGCCACGGCCATTCGTCTCGCTCAAGAAGGGACCAAGGTGATCGCGGCGGATCTCAACACAGCTGCCGCCCAGGCCGTGGTTGATGAGATCACCGCCTCGGGTGGATATGCCGTCGCCCGCGGATTCGATATCACCGACGAATCGGCTTACAAGGACCTCATCCAGTTCACCGCCAGCGAACTTGGGGGATTGGATGCGTTGTTCAACGTCGCTGCCGATTTGTCGTCGCGAACGATCGGCAGAGACACCGACGTCCTCTCGGTACCCAACGATGTGTGGCAACACACGATTGATGTCACCCTCACTGGTTACATGTACGGGATCCGACACGCTATGCCTCTCCTGATTGCGCGAGGCGGCGGCGCGATCGTCAACACCATGTCGAGCGAGGTGTGGATGGGTGAGAGCCAGCGTGTGGCGTATCAGACGGCAAAGAGTGGGCTCGTCGGGCTCAACCGACATACTGCCACTATCGGCGGCAAGCACGGGGTACGCAGCAACATCGTGGCACCCGGAGTCACGCTGACTGCTGCCGCCCTGAGAATTCTGAACGAGGAGTACCGCAAGCAGATGCTTGCGTCGGTGCGGTCGACGCGCCTCGGCGCGCCCGAGGACATCGCGGCCATGGTGGCGTTCCTGTTCTCGGACGACGGCGCCTACGTAAACGGTCAGACGATTCTTGTCGACGGCGGCGCCAACTTCACGTGACAGTTTGGAGTTCATCACCGACGGCGGCCCGGCGCTAGTCACGTGCCGTGCGCCGGCAATCGTAGCAAGAGAGGAGCAAGATGTCAGGCAGACTTTCAGGAAAGGTGTGTGTCATCACCGGAACCGGCGGCAGCATGGGCCGTGCGGCGGCCGTGACATTCGCTCGGGAGGGTGCCTCGGTCGTCGGATGCGATCTGAACGTCGATGCGGCGGAAGCGACCGTTGCGATGGTTCGCGAAGCCGGTGGAACGATGATCTCCCTCCAGCCCTGCCACCTCACGAACCCAGCCGAGTGCCAAGCCCTCGTCGATCTGGCCCTGCGCACATTTAGCCGCATCGACGTGTTGTACAACAACGCCGCGATGGCGTACTTCAACTGGCTCGAGGACATTACCGATGAGGAGTGGGATCGTGTTCGTCGCGAGGAGGTCGACTTGGTGTTCTATCTCACCCGCGCGGCATGGCCGCATCTGAAGACGAGCCACGGCGTGATTGTGAACACGGCGTCGTTGAGCGGTCACATCAGTTTCAAGAACCTGGGGGCGCTGGCGCACATGACGGCAAAAGCGGGGATCATCGCCATGACACGGCAGCTCGCGATGGAGGGGCGAACGTATGGCATTCGCGCCAACTCGATCTCGCCTGGGCTGACCGAAACCAACCAGACGCGAGAGCAGCTGAAGGATCCGGGGTATGCGGTCCCGATGCTCGGCAAGACGCTGTTGGGTCGGGCCGGTCAGCCGGAGGAAATGGCGAATGTGGCGTTGTTCCTGGCGTCCGACGAGAGCTCGTACGTGACGGGCACTGACATAGTCGTCGATGGCGGCATGACGGTTTGGTGAGTATGTCCAAGCTGCACCAAGTCCAAGTCATTCGTCCACTCTGTCGGCACGCCACGGGCGAAAAAGGGAGCTGCTAAATGTCAGGCAGACTTTCGGGGAAAGTTTGTGTCATCACCGGAACTGGCGGGAGCGTGGGCCGAGCAGCGGCAGTGGCATTCGCTCGGGAAGGCGCATCCGTCGTCGGATGCGGCCGGAATGTCGCCGAGGCGCAGGCGACCGTTGAAATGGTCCGCGGCCAAGGTGGAACGATGGTCTCCTTGGAGCCGTGCCAGCTCACGAACCCAGCCGACTGTCGAGCCCTAGTCGAATTTGCGGTTCGCGCGTACGGCCGCGTCGATGTGCTGTTCAACAACGCGGCGAAGGCCTACTTCAACTGGCTCGAGGACATCACCGACGAGGAGTGGGATCACGATCGCCGAGAAGAAGTCGACCTTGTGTTCTTTCTCACCCGCGCGGCGTGGCCGCATCTGAAGGCCAGCCACGGCGTGGTTGTCAACATGGCATCGTTGAATGGTCTCATGAGCTTCAAGATGTTGGGCTCGTTGGCCCACACGACGGCGAAGGCGGGGATTATCGCCATGACGCGACAACTCGCGATGGAAGGACGAGAGGATGGAATTCGCGCCAACTCGATCTCACCAGGAGTGATCGAAACCAACCAGACGCGAGAGCAGCTGAAAAATCCTGAGTGGGCAGGCTCGATGCTGGGCAAGACGCTGTTGGGTCGTCTCGGTCGTCCTGAGGAAGTAGCAAGCGTGGCACTGTTTCTCGCCTCTGACGAGAGCTCCTACGTGACCGGCGCTGACATCGTCGTCGACGGTGGCATGAAGGTCTGGTGAGTATGCCCAAGATGCGCGCAGTCCAAATTAGTCGTCCCGGTGGACCGTTTGAGATCGTCGAGCGAGAGATTCCGCAGCCCGGACCGCGAGAGGTTCGCGTCAAAGTGAAGGCGTGCGGATTATGTCACGCCGACTCGCTCACGAAGGAAGGACACTTCCCGGGGATCACATATCCGCGCGTTCCCGGTCATGAGGTCGCGGGCGTCATCGACGCGGTCGGCTCCGACGTGCCACGGTGGAAGGTTGGGCAATATGTCGGCGTGGGATGGCTGGGATCTTATTGTGGCCACTGCGAATCATGCCGTCGCGGAGTCTTTATCGCGTGCGCGAATCAGCGAGTCACGGGCATCACGATGGATGGCGGGTATCAGGACTGCATGCTGGTCCCGTTCGAGGGGCTGGCGCTGATCCCGGAGGAGATCAATCCCGTCGATGCTGGACCGCTGATGTGCGCCGGGATCACGACGTTCAACGCGCTGCGCAACAGCGGAGTGCGCGGCGGGGACACTGTGGCCGTCCTGGGCATCGGAGGGCTGGGGCATCTGGCCATTCAATTTGCCTCCAAAATGAGCCTTCGCACTATCGCCATCGCGCGCGGTACAGACAAAGAGGCATTGGCCAGGCAACTGGGAGCCGGACACTACATCGACAGCACAGCGGCCGATCCAGCTGCCGAACTTCAGCGGTTGGGCGGCGCCAAGATCATCGTCGCCACCTCGACGAGCGCCCAAGCGATCGCCGCCAGCATCGGCGGCCTCTCGTTGGACGGTCGTGTGGTGGTCCTCGGCGCCGACTTTACGCCCATGCCACTCACCACTGGTGCGCTGATCGGCAGGCGGACCGGTCTCTACGGGTGGCCTTCAGGTTCCTCGATTGATTCCGAAGACACGATGAAGTTCGCGGCGATGACCAGCGTTCGCCCCATGACCGAAACATTTCCGCTTGAAAAAGCGCAGGAAGCCTACGACCGAATGATCAGCAACAATGCGCGGTTCCGAGTGGTGCTCACCACCGGACACTGAACGCGGACCTCTTGGCAGCCTTGCACCTGGCGGATCCCCAGACTCAGCGACCAGCCGCCAAGGATGCCTTCGAGGAATTGGTCCCTCAGCTTCAGGACAGAATCACGGCGGCGTGAGCAGCAGGAGCTTAAACATGAAAACATTCCTCAGCATCGGCTCTGGCCCAGGCATTGGCCTTGCGACTGCCGAGCGCTTTGCCAAGGAGGGCTTTCAGGTCGTCTTGAGCGCTCGCAATGAGGTGAAGACCCAGGAGCTTGCCCGCCAGCTCAATGCCAAAAGCCTTAAGGCCGAAGCGCGGACGGTGAACGCGGCCGATCCGTCGGTCGTCGCCTCGCTCATTGCCGACGTGGAGAAGCGGTTCGGCGCCATTGACGTGCTTCACTACAACGTTGCTTCTATACGCAAGGCTACGCTTGAGGAGCAGCCACGTGACGCTTTCAACACTGACTTAGCTGTCAATATCGGCGGTGCGCTCGTTGCGGCGCAGTCGGTGGCTTCTAAGATGAGCGAGCGTGGAGCGGGGACGATTCTGCTCACGGGTGGAGGCCTTGCGCTGGAACCGAACCAGGATTACCTCTCGCTGAGCATTGGGAAGGCGGGCATCCGCGCGATGGCACATGCTCTCTTCCAAGGGTTGAGGGAGAAAGGCATCCACGTCGCCACGGTGACGGTCGCAGCAGCCGTGTCCCCCGGCTCCAAGAGTGCCGAAGCGGTCGCTGAGCATTTTTGGCAGCTTCATAGCCAGCCGAAAGGCTCATGGGCGCCTGAGGTCAAATACGTCGCATAGAGCATTTGCCGACTGAATAAACAACAACCTCGGCGCTGGATTTGGTGTCCATCGAGTAGCTCAGCGGAAGCGACCTCACAATCAACCCTTTTATTTTGATGCCGGCGCGCGTCCCCGCTGAAGCATCGTCATCGCTGATGTCTTCGAGCCAATTGAAGTATGCCATCGTGGCGTTGTTGGCGGAACCTTCACGAACGTTGCGTACCTCATTTCATACCGATTTCCATTGCCCAACTCCACGTAATCAGCCCCGGCTCAGCAGCGTTGACTGAATGCCAACTGACGGGCAACGAGTCCGGCTAGAAGAACGAACGACTTCAAGAGTATCCAGGAGCTTCGCCGTTCAAGGGAGGAGCAAGATCTTGCCACCCGCACCTCGCTC
>Ga0114129_10017689_pt1 | contig 10148 bp, 9 predicted proteins | sample RhiMetdeltSRZDD1_FD_80071 | JGI IMG/M metagenome (GOLD analysis project Ga0114129, IMG submission 80071) | Populus rhizosphere microbial communities from Tennessee, USA - Rhizosphere MetaG P. deltoides SRZDD1 (version 2) (version 2) | ecosystem: Host-associated > Plants > Roots > Rhizosphere >...
ATCTCGGCCGGATAGATGTTGACCCCGGCCGAGATGATCATGTCGCGCTTGCGGTCGCAGATGTAGTAGAAGCCGTCCGCGTCCACGTAGGCCACGTCGCCCACCGTGTACCAGTCGCCGCGACGCATCTTCTCGGTCGCGTCCGGATCGCGATAGTACTCGTCGAGGATGCCGGGGAACCGCCGCACGTAGAGCTCGCCCGGCTCCCCGGTCGGCACCGGGCGGCCGTCGTCGTCGAGGAGCGCGATCTCCTTGCCGGGCGCCGCCCGGCCGCACGAGCCCGGCTTGCGCAGCACGTCCGCCGGCCGCAGCACCGTGTTCACCCCGAGCTCGCTCGAGCCGTAGAACTCGTAGAGGGCGGGCCCGAAGTGGGCGACCACGCCCTCCTTCACGCGCATCGGGCACGGCGCCGCCGCCATGATGATGGCGCGCATCGAGGAGACGTCGTAGCGCGCCCGGACCGCCGCGGGCAGGTCCACGATGCGCTTGAGCAGGGTCGGGGCCATGAAGGTGCTCGTGCAGCGGTGCCGCTCGATCTGGGCCAAAGCCTGCTCCGGATCGAACCTCGGCATGACGACCACGGTGCCGCCGACCACGTGGGTGTAGAGCGCGAACCCGCCCGGCGCCGAGTGGTACATCGGCCCGGCCACCAGGTGCACGTGGGCCGGGTCGAGCAGGTCCATGGCCCCGAGCGTGTCCATCAGGTCCTGGGGATTCATCCCGCGCCGCAGGGCCCCCTTGGGCTTTCCGGTGGTCCCGCCGGTATAGATGATGGACGCGCCGAAGCCGTCGCCCGTCCGCGGCTCCACCGGGTCGGCCCGGCCCGTGGCCAGCAGGTCATTCACGTGCACGCCCCAGGGCCGCCGCTCGGCGCCGAGCAGGATCCACCACCGTACCTTCTGGGCCTGGGCGCGGACGGTCTCGACGATGGGCAGGAAGCGATCGCTCACCAGCACCGCGACCGCGTCGGAGTGGTCGAGGATGTAGACGACCTCCTCGGCCACCAGCCGGTGATTCATCGGGGCCGGGATCAACCCGGCCGCGCGCGCGGCGGCGCCGGCCAGATAGTGCTCCAGCGAGTTCTCCGCGTAGACGATGACGTGGCCGCCGGGCGGCAGACCCAAGCCGACGAGGCCGTTGCCCAGGCGGTTGCGCCGGGCGATGAACTCGGCCCAGCTCCAGACGCGCTCACCTTCGAGGAGAGCGGGCTTCTCGGGATGCCGGGCGGCGTGCGCGGCGAGAACGTCCATCGCTCCCGCGTGTGTAGCATGAATCGGGCGGGGGCGGCAACGGGTCGCCATTTCACGCGCCGACTCGGACGGGGTCAGAGAGTAAGATGGCCGATCAGGAGGAGGAGCCCATGGCGACCGATCGATCGTACGTGGCCGAGAACCAGACCCAGCTCGCACGGCTCGAGGCGCTTGTCGACAAGCTCGGCGACCGGGAGCTGTCGCGGCCGCTCGAGGCCGGCTGGACGGTGGCGGGAGTGCTGGCCCACCTGGCGTTCTGGGACTACCGCATCGTGACCCTGCTCGACGCGTGGGGCGCCGACGGGCGCGGGACGCCGCCGCCCGCCAACGACGAGGCGGCGGTGAACTGGATCAACGACGCGGGGAAGCCGCTCTGCCTGGGGCTGCCGCCACGGGTCGCCGCCCGCTTGGCGGTCGATGCGGCGATCGCGGCGGATCAGCGCGTGGCCGCCCTGTCCGACGCCGCGCTCGCCGCGAACGCGGCCGCGGGTCGCCCGATCAGCGTCCATCGCGCCGAGCACCGGCGCGAGCACCTCGACGAGATCGAGCGGGCTCTGACGGTCCGCTAGCCTCGATTTGTTTGTAAGCAATCACCCTCGGAGCGGCGGTCTTACCACGGAGGAGGGTGGAACAACCTCCATTCGAGCGCCGGCTTCGCCGGCGCAATCCGCTCCTGGGGGGAGGCTCGGAGGGGGCCCCCTTCTTAGACTTCAAAAGGGGGCCCCCTCCGATAAACTACCAGCCGGTGTAAATCCCCTCGCGGGTGGTCGGGGCGGTCCCGCGCATCTGGTCCCACTGCTTCTGCATCAGCACCTGGTAGAGACCGATCGAGCCGCTCGCGAAGGCCACCGACGAGCACGTGAGGTAGAGGAGCCACGTCCGGTACACCTGCTCGCCCACGATCGCTCGCGCCTCGTCCGCGCGGGCCCTCAGGCGCTCCGCCCATTGCCGGCACGTGCGCGCGTAGTGCGGTCGCAGGTTCTCCAGATCCAGCAGCTCCCAGCCCGCCCGCTCCATCTCGGTGAGCGTCTCGGTCACGCCGGAGAGATCGCCGTTGGGGAACACGTAGCGGTACAGGAAGTCGGTCTGGCTCGTCCGCTTCCAGTGGAACTCGTGGTGGATGCCATGGTTGAGGTAGAGACCCCCATCCACCAACATCTCTTTGACCCGCCCGAAGAAGGTCGGGTAGTTCGGGATGCCCACGTGCTCGATGACCCCGATCGCCGCGATCTTGTCATAGCGCGCGTCGGCGGGCAGGTCCCGCACGTCGCGGTACTCGACCAGGCACCGCCCCTCGAGCCCCTCCCGCCTGATCCGGGCGGCCGCCCATTCGGCCTGCGCCTTCGAGAGCGTCACCCCGTGGGCGCGGACGCCGTAGTGCTGGGCGGCCCAGATGCTGAAGCCCCCCCAGCCGCAGCCGATGTCGAGCACCCGCTCGCCCGGCTGCAGGCGCAGCTTGCGGCAGACCAGATCGAGCTTGTCCTCCTGCGCCTGCTCGAGCTTGCCATCCGAGTCGCGGTAGTACGCGCAGGTGTAGACCATCAGCGGGTCCAGGAACAGCGCGTAGAAGTCGTTCGAGACGTCGTAGTGGTGCGCGATCGATCGGGCGTCGTGCTCCTTGGACCGAACCTGTGTCATGGCGCCACCTCTCGCATGCCGAAGATGGAATCAAACACGATCCGACGCCGCGCCGCCTCCGAGCCCAGGAGTACCCGGACCCCGAGCCGGGCCAGCGCGTCTGGAAGACTTCCGACCTTCTGCTGGAGCCAGCCGGGCTCCCCGGGGCCGTAGTGCGCCACAATCTGCCGCGCGTACCCGTCGAGCGGCGTGCCCCGGCGGATCAGGGCCGTCACCGCCAGGGCGGCCAGCCGGCCGCTCCGGATCGCGGGCCCGATCCCCTCGCCCGACAGGTCGCGGGCGAGACCGGCCGCATCACCGATCAGGCAGAAGCGGGGGCCGGACAGGCGCCGGGGCGCCTGCCGCCGGACGACGTACGCGTGCCCCTTGAACGGCTCGATCGGCAGCCCGTCGGGCAGCCGGCCCGAGGCGCGCAGGGCGGCCACCAGCGCGTCGCGCCGGCCGGGCAGGCTACCGTCGCCGCCCTGGGTGCACCCGACGCCGATATTGATGAAGTCGCGCTTCGGGAAGTACCAGCCATAGCCGCGCAGGTCGGGCTCGAGGTAGAGTTCGGGCGCGTGCAGGAACGGCTCGAGGCGCGAGACCCACTCCGGCGGCAGCCGGGTCTCGCTTTCCTGCGCCACCACGACCTCCTCGCGCCCGGAGACCTGCCCGAGCACGCGCGCCACCGGGCAGCGATGGCCGCCCGCGCCGATGACGACCGGCGCTTCGAAGACCCCCCGATCGGTCTCGACGCGCACCCGGTCGGTCTGCTCGGAGATCCCGGTCACCCGGATGCCCCAGCGCACGTCCGCGCCGGCGGCGGCCGCGCGCTCGAGCAGGTAGTGATCGAACTCGCGGCGAATGATGCCGTAGCTGGTAGGCCGCCGCCAGCCCGTCTCGTGGCGCGCGCCCGCGAACTCGAGCACGCACTGGTCGAAGGGCTGGATGGTCAGCGGGTACTTGTCGGGATCCACCTCGAGGTCGGCGAGCGCTTCCGGGGTCACCCACCCCGCGCAGATCTTCACCCGCGGGAAGACCGCGGCGTCGAGCACCAGGGGGCGCAGCCCCGCCCCGGCCAGCCGCCAGGCCGCGGTGCTCCCGCCCGGCCCGCCTCCGACCACGATCGCGTCGTAGCCCATCACCGCCTCCACAGCGACAGGAAGATCGATAGCTTCTGGAGGGGCGTCACCTTCAGGTTCTCGACCACGTTGGCCACGCTCATCGCCCCGAACAGATCGCCCTCCAGATCGATCCGGCTCTGCACGTAGGCCTCGGCGAAATTGTACGGCGAAGGGTCGCGGATCAGCGAGAGGAACGTCTGCGGGCTCTTGATGACCGCGACGCACTCGGGCCGGTCCGATCCGAAGCGCACCTCCTGGCCGTCCCAGAGCCGGAAGGCGAACGACGCGGGCAGGGTGCCGAAAACCTTTTTCAAGATTGCGGCGGCCCGATCGGGCGTGGGGGTGGGAGTCAGGAAGGCCAGCATCATCCCCGGATGGTCTTCATGACGTCGGGGTTCTCGAATGCACGCCTGGGCTCTCCCTCGAAGATGATCTCCCCGCGGTCGATAGCATACAACCGATCGGCCACCCGGGAGGCGGTCATGAGGTTGGACTCGGCGATCAGCAGCGAGATGCCCATGGCCTTGATCTGCTTCACCGCGTCGATGAACCGGCTCACCACCACCGGGGCCAGCCCCTCGAAGGGCTCGTCCAGCAAGAGGATGGACGGCGAGAGTGTCATCGCCCGCCCGATCGCTACCATCTTCTTCTGGCCACCCGAGAGGAAGAGGCCGCGTCGGCTCGTGAAGTTGCCGATCTCGGGGAAGAGGTTCAGCACGCGCTCGTCGATGCCGTTGCCCGCGACCACCGCGCCCCCCTTGCCGGCCGCCCGGGCGAGCGACTGGCTGATGCGGAAGTTCTCGGCAACCGTCAGGTCGGGGAAGATCCCCGCGTCCTCCGGCGAGTAGCCGATCCCGGCGAGGGCGCGCCGGTGGGTGGGCAGCTTCGTGATGTCGCGCCCGCCCAGGGCAACCCGGCCGCTGCGCACCGGCAGCAGGCCCATGATGCCGTCGATGGTGGTGGTCTTGCCCGCGCCGTTACGCCCGACCAGGCACACCGCCTCGCGGTCCGCCACGGTCAGCGACAGGTTCCGGAGCACCTGGGCGGGTCCGCGGAAGACGTTCAGCCCCTCGAGCTCGAGCATGGGTCAGGCGGTCTGGGCGCCGAGCAGGTTGGCCGTCACTTGAGGATGGTTCCGGATCTGGTCCGGGGTGCCGTCGGCCAGGATGGTGCCCTGGTGCATGGCCACGATCCGGGGACAGTAGGTGAAGACCACGTCCATGTCGTGCTCGACGATGACCGCGGTGATGCCGCCCGAGCGGACCACCGCGGTGATGATGTCCATGATCGGCGCCTTCTCGCGCGTGCTGACCCCGCTGGTCGGCTCGTCCAGGAAGAGGAGCTTGGGCCGGAGCGCGTAGGCGACCGCCACGTCGAGCAGCTTGCGCTCGCCCTGGGACAGGCCGCCCGCGGGCGACCCGGTGCGGGCGTCGAGTCCGAACTGCTTGAGCACCGCCACCGCCTCGTCCCGCACCGCGGTGTCGGCGGCGGCGAGCGAGAGCAGCCGCCGCGTGCGGCCTTCGCGGGAGAAGATGGCCAGGGTCACGTTGTCGTGCACGCTGAGCTGGTCGAACAGGTTGACGAGCTGGAAGCTACGGGCGATGCCGAGCTCGATCTTGTGGTGGATGGAGGCCCGCGTGATGTCGGCCCCCTGGAACTCGATACGGCCGGAGTCGGGCGGAATGAGGCCGCTGATCAGGTTGATCAGGGTCGTCTTGCCCGCGCCGTTGGAGCCGATGAGAGCCAGCACCTCGCCCCCGGTCACCGTGAAATCCACGTGGTCCACCGCGTGGGTTTCCCCGAACGACTTGCAGAGCTGGGTGGTCTTGAGGATGTCCACGCTCACGCCGCCTTGGCCGGGCGCACTGCGAGGCGCCGCACGGTGCCCACGATGCCGGCGGGCAGAGCCAGCACCAGCACCACCAGCACGATCCCCAGCACCATCTGCCAGTACACGGTGTGACCCACCGCGTAGGTCTCGAGGTAGTTGTAGATGACGGCGCCGATGATGGGGCCGAAGAAGGTCTGGAAGCCGCCCAGCACCGTGAAGAAAACCATCTTGCCGGAGAAGGTCCAGTGCAGGATGTCGGGCGTGGTGAGCCCGTTCAGCGGGACCCAGAGCGCGCCGGCCAGCCCGGTGAAGATCCCGGAGATCAGGAAGGCCACCCAGCGGTAGTGCCAGACCTGCACGCCCACGAACTCGGCGCGCGTCTCGTTGTCGCGGATCGCCTGGAGCGCCTGGCCGAAGGGCGAGTGCACGATGACCCACATGACGGCCACGCAGATCGCGAAGATCGCGAGGACGTAGAAGTAGTACCGGTGCGACAGGAACTCGAACTTGTCGCTGCCCGCCCGTACCAGCCCGCCGAGCAGGGTGGGCGTGGGCACGCGGAGGCCGTCGCTGCCGCCGGTCACCCAGAAGAACTTGAACGCCAGGCTCCACAGCACCTGCGACAGCGCCATGGTGAGAATCCCGAAGAAGATCTTGGTGTAGCGCACGCAGAGCAGCCCGAAGAGCGCGGCGACCGCCCCCGAGGCGAGGATCCCGCCCAGGAGGAGCGCCTCCATGGACTCGAGCTTGAGGTACTTCACGGTGAAGGCCACCGCGTAGGCGCCCATGCCGAAGTAGGCGGAGTGGCCGAAGGACAGGAGCCCGGTGTAGCCCAGCAGCAGGTTGAAGCCGAGCGCGGCGATCGCGAAGACCAGCCCGTAGGTGAGCAGCACGGTCTGGTACGGCGGTACGACGTACGGCAGTACGATCAGCGCGAGCAGGGCCGGCGCCGACCAGGCGAGCACGCGGCGCGGCGGTCCTGTCATGGATTTCATGCTGGGGCCTTCACGCCGTCGGCCTCACGCGCGGCCCAGGATCCCGGCGGGCCGGATCATGAGCACCGCCGCCGCCATCAAGTAGAGCACGGCCAGCTCGACCTCCGGGAAGAACGTGATGCCGGCCTCCCGCACGAAGCCCACCAGGAGCGCGCCGATCAGCGCGCCCTCGAGGCTGCCGAGCCCGCCGATGACCACCACCACGAACGCGAGGATCAGGGCGTCCACCCCCATGCCCAGCACCGCGCCCTGCTGGGGCACGATCACCGACCCGCCCAGGCCCGCCATGAAGCAGCCGAGCGTGAAGGCCTGGACGTACACGCGGTTGACGTTGACGCCGAGCGCGGCCGCCATGCGCATGTTCTGGGAGGTGGCGCGCAGCACCACGCCGAACTGGGTGCGGTAGACGAAGGCCCAGAGCCCGGCGGCCGCGACGCCGCCGATGACGATCACCACCAGGTTGTAGGTCGGGTAGATGGACTCGCCGAAGGTCAGGCTGCCGAGGCCCTCGTAGAGCGCGCTCGCCTGCAGCGGATACGGGCCCCAGATGAGACGCATGAGATCTTCCAGGATCAGCAGCAGGCCGAAGGTGATGAGGAGCTGATACTCCTCCGCGCGACGATAGAGCGGCCGCAGCAGCGTCGGCTCGAGCACCGCGCCCAGCGCGGCGGCGGCGATCGCCCCCACCGGCAGCAGCGCGTACATCCAGAAACTCGCCTCGGTGGCGCCGCCGAGCGCGCGGCCGACCGCCCACGCCGTCACGTAAGCGCCGAAGGCGTAGAGGTTGCCGTGCGCGAGGTTGACGATGCGCATGACCCCGTAGATCAGGCTCAACCCGCCCGCGATCAGGAACATCACCGACGCGTAGAGGAGCGCGTTGAGGACGTGGACGACCAGGGTGTCCATGGGCCCCGATAAGATGCCCTAGTTCATGGGGCGGCATCAACCCGGAACTGCGCGGTCGCCACCTCCGGGCCGACGAGGTTGTCGCCCAGGGCCAGCGCCACCAGGGCCGTGTAGGCGCCCGGCTTGAGGCGGCCCTTGAGATCCACGATGAGGCGATGGGCGTGCACGTCGCGGGACACCCCCGCGGCGGCCACCGTCCCGTCGGCGCCGAGGATCACGTAGCGGCAGGCGGGCAGATCGGACCGCTCCTCCTCGCCGCGGGAGCCCAGGGGCTCGCGGACGAGGCGGTACTCCCGGAGAAACTTCTCCAGCCGCTCGATCTCCGGCACGATCTCGAGCCGGTCGCCACGCGCGGTGATGCGCGTCACGTAGGCACGCCGCGGGATGGCGAAGCGATCGTAGCTCCCGACGCCGAGCGGGTTGTTCATGTCCCGGAACACGCCGAGCACGACCGCCCCGTCGGTCCACTTCTCGAGCTGATAGGGACCGCTCGTGACCAGGTAGTGGCCGCGGCGCTGGGCGAACTGGCGCAGCGCGGCCCAGCGGGTCTGCGCCTCGTCCGCCGTGACCAGCCGCTTGAGCGCCTCCGGCACGTGGTTGCCGCGCGCGAGCCCGTCCAGGATCGCGCCGAGCTCCTCGCGGGTCTTCGGGTCGCGCGCGAGGTCGAGCCAGCGCACCCCGCGCCGGCGGGCCTCCGCGGCCGAGAAGGCGCCGACGCCCCGCTTGACCGCTTCCTCCATCAGCACCATCACGTGCCACGGCGTGGTGCTCCACGGCGGCGCGAGCGCGGCCAGCTCCGCGGTGTCGCCGGTGGCCGCGTTGAGGTAGACCTCGACCACCGGTACCACGTAGGTGAACGTGATGTCGCTGTAGCGCCGCACCTCGCTGTCCACCTTCACCACCCGCACGCCGACGAGGGCCTGGCGCGCCGTCTCGGTGGCTGCCTCGACCGCCGGATCGTGCTCGACGTGGCCGGGGGCACGCCGGGCGCTCCACCGCGCGGCGAAGACGTAAGGATAGAGAGCGTCGGCCGCCGAGACGCGCGTGTTGTCGTGGGCCGCCGATCCCCAGAGGCGGTAGGTCACCCGGGCCTTCGCGGTCTTCCCCTTCCCCACCGGCAGCAGCGCGCCCGTCCCCGCCTCCGGCAGGAGCGCGTCCTCGGGGATTTCGAAGCCCGCCGGGCCCGCCACCGCGACCTCGGCGGGCACCGCACGATGGGGGACGAAGCCGGCGGCATAGGGCGCCGGGATCAGCCCGGGATCGCCGACCGCGGCCCAGAGCAGCCGCCCGGGCGCGTCGGTGAAGCCGGCGACCGGATTCCAGGCGGCGGTGGCGCGGCCCGCCACGCCGACCTTCAGCCAGCCGTTCCAGGGGAAGTCCTTGAGCTTGGCGGTGCGCACGAAGATCTCGGAGTTGAAGCCCCGCTGGGAATCCCAGCCGATGTTCTCGATGCCCTGCGAGAACTCCGAGTTGAAGGGCTCGCGCCGCACCGTGTACCCCAGTACGGGGCGCTCGCACCCGGCCGCGAGCCGCTGGACGAGCCGGCGCTCGAGATCCGCGCGCTCCGCCGCCCCGTCGTAGGCGAACGTCACCAGCCGCCGGTAGAGACCCTCGACGGCCTGGCGCGCGGCCGGGTCCGAGATGGCGGGCGCCTGGAGCAGATAGGCATGGAACCATCCCTCCTTGAGCCAGGGGGGCGCGAAGGTACCGCCCGCGCCGATCGCGTGCGCGGCCAGGAGGCCCTGGAGATCCACCTCCTCGACGGCCACCGGCCGGGAGGGCGGGACCGTGGAAGCCGTCTCGACCGCCTTGCGCGCGGCCTGGGCGAGGTCCCAGTGCTGGAGATAGTCGGCGTGATAGGGCGTGATCGCGTATGGATGCGCGACGTGACCGGCTCGCGGGGCGCCCAGGCTCTTGCCGGCGCGCGAGGCGGCGGCGCAGCGGGCCGCGGCGTCGGGCGGGGCCGGGTTGAAGCGCGCCACCAGGTAGCCGCCCAGCGAGTCCACGGAGGTGACGTGGGCGGGGAGCCGGCCGCCCGCGAAGGGATCGCCGCCGACATAGGCGTGGAGCGTGCCGTTCCGGAGGAGCGGCACCGCGGCGGCCGGTGACAGCGCCTCGATCCGGATCTCCTGCGGATAATAACCGGGATAGAACGGCAGCTCGTGCCCGGCGCGCGCGGGACAGGCCCCGGCGGCGAGCAGGAGGATCAGCGCAAGCGTGAGACCGCGAATGAACACACGAGCCCCCTCACCCCGGCCCTCTCCCCGACGGGGAGAGGGGGGCAGGGTGAGGGCGAGTGTCCGTCCGACCTAGGCCTTCATCTGCGGCCAGGTCTTGTCGATCCAGGTGTAGGTCGAGGTCGGCTCCCCCTTCGGCCAGCCGGGAGGCGCCGTGATGTTGCGGATCGGAATCGTGATGATGCGGG
>Ga0114129_10017692_pt1 | contig 10147 bp, 9 predicted proteins | sample RhiMetdeltSRZDD1_FD_80071 | JGI IMG/M metagenome (GOLD analysis project Ga0114129, IMG submission 80071) | Populus rhizosphere microbial communities from Tennessee, USA - Rhizosphere MetaG P. deltoides SRZDD1 (version 2) (version 2) | ecosystem: Host-associated > Plants > Roots > Rhizosphere >...
CAGCGCGACGCCCGTGAATTCTCCAGGATGCGGCACAAGCGCGGAAGGTGGGAGGGGAACGAGTGCGGAAGGCGGGACAAGTGCCGAATGCTGATTAATGCTGATCGCGGAATTTTGGATTTTCAAATTTTAGCCTGAGGCTTTAATTTAAATTTTCGGGCCGGTAGCAAAATCGCCCGTTATTCCGCATTCCACATTCCAAAGTCCGCATTTTCAATGCGCTCAGCCCTCTTCCAGCTCTGTTCCGAAAGATTCGTTGAAGCGATTGGTCAAGTTCGCAAGGCCTACGGTGGCATTCAGTTCCACCAGCTCCTGGGGACCGAGGTGTTCTTTTAGAGCTTCCAGGACCCTTCTTTCAGTTTTTACGTCACGGGTAAGATCTTCAGCGTATCGCAGCACAAGCTTCTCGAGGTCACTGAACAAATCGCTCCCCTCGAAATCATCCAGCGCCTCCAGCTTCTCTTCCGTCAGGCCGGCGCGCCGCCCCAGGGCCTTGTGATGGTGCGCGCAATATTCGCAGTCGTTCACCAGGGAGCTTTTTATGTAGGCCATCTCCCTCAGTTGCGCGTCAAGTTTGGTAGAAGCCAGGGCCCGGCTGAATTCCAGAAGCTGCTTCAGGATTTTGGGCGCATGCGCCATCATCTTGTAGATATTTGGAACTCTCTTAAGCTTGCTCTCCAGTCCGGAGTAGATTTCAGAGAGCTCCTCCGGCTCCTGACCTTTTTCAACATATTCCAGTTCGGGCATGACTCCTCCGATTCAAAACCGCGCTAGCCTGACGTTATGTTAAATGGGGATTTTTCAATGTCAATCAAGTAAGTTAATGAAGTGTAATATTTTAGTGGTCTTTGAGACCTCGATGCCAACCATTGGAAGCATTCGTGGCTCGGTTTGCACCGCGCAGTGGACGTGAAGGGTAAGATGCCAGGAAAGCGAAGAACGCCAACAGAGACACTGGACTGAGCTGGAACTTGAAAAAGTATTTCTTTGTGATCCGCGTCCCTTTATGGTTGATATACAGGTCACGGAAAACTCGATGAACCACAATCACCCGTCGTTGAACTGCCTGAGCGATGAAGAACGCATGTTTCGCGAAACCGTGGCGGAATTCGCCACTGGGTTCGTTAAGCCGATGGTGGAAAAGATGGATCGCGAGGGCGTGTTGGACGCGGGCCTGCTGCCCCGGCTTTTCGAGCTGGGCCTGATGGGAATTGAAATCCCCGAGGATCTGAGTGGTTCAGGGGGAACGTTTTTCATGTCCGTGCTCGCTGTCGAAGAGCTTTCGCGCGTGGATGCGTCTGTGGGCGTGGTTGTGGATGTGCAGAACACGCTGGTCAATAACGCCCTGCTGCGCTGGGGATCGAGCGAGCAGAAGCGCAGGTTCCTGCCCCATCTTGCATCCGGGATCGTCGGAGCATACGCGCTCTCCGAGCCGTCCAGCGGCAGCGACGCTTTTGCTCTGCAGACACGCGCCAGAGAGTGCGGAGACTGCTTCGAGCTGACGGGCCGAAAGCTTTGGATTACCAATGCCAGGGAGGCGGGTCTTTTCATTATTTTTGCGACGGTCGATTCGCAGCTCGGCTACAAAGGCATCACGGCTTTTCTATTAGATCGAGATACTCCCGGCTTCACCGTCGGAAAGAAAGAAGACAAACTGGGCATCCGCGCCAGCAGCACCTGCGAGCTCATCCTGGAGGATTGCCGCGTCTCGAAAGAGAACGTGCTGGGTGAAGTGGGAAAGGGCTATAAGGTCTCGATTGAAACATTGAACGAGGGCCGCATCGGCATCGGCGCCCAAATGATCGGTCTTTCGCGCGGAGCGCTGGAGGCGGCGGTCGGTTACGCCAGGGAACGAGAGCAGTTCGGGCAGTCGATCGCAAAATTTCAGGCGATCCGGTTTCAACTTGCCGAAATGGCGACCGAGCTGGAAGCGGCCCGATTAATGGTCTATAACGCGGCGCGCCTGCGCGACGCGGGAGGATCGTTTGTGAAGGAAGCGGCCATGGCGAAGTACTTCAGCTCGGTGGTGGCAGAGCGAATCACCTCGGCGGCACTGGAAATTTTCGGCGGCTACGGCTACACCCGCGACTATCCGGTAGAGAAGTTTTATCGAGACGCCAAGATTGGAAAAATCTACGAAGGCACGTCCAACATGCAGTTGCAGACGATAGCGAAGTTCTTGATTCAGGATTGAGTGCTGCGCCGCCAAGACGCGAAGAAAACCGTGGAACATTGGCGCTGTTTGTGTAACAAGTTGGGCGACTTCTTGTTTTTTTTTGGCAGGATTTTTCAGAAGTGAGCCGCGCAGCGGCGCGGAGAATTGTAGCCGAGGGCGTCAGGGTGTGTTGCCCAAATCGGAACGAATGGTGACGGCTACATTATGTTCATCGCATGTTCACCGCAGAGCCGCCGAGAACGCTAAGTTTTCGCTGAGGTCGTGAGGAAACTCTGCGGAGGCCTGGACACGACACGGGCAGAAAATCCAACCAGTATCGACCGTCGGAGGAACTATGAACGGCAATCTAAAGCCCGCGATTGCGGAACTGCTGGGAACTTTCACACTGGTTTTTATCGGAGCCGGAGCCGGCGCGCTGGCCGGCTCAAACGGAGGCGGGATTGTTGCTGTGGCCCTGGCGCACGGAACCGCTTTAATGATGATCATTTATACCTGGGGCGCCGATTCGGGGGCGCATGTGAACCCGGCAGTCACGCTCGCGATTGCGCTGGTGGGAAAAATATCCTGGGTGAAAGCGGCCATATACTGGGTCGCCCAGTTCGTGGGCGCCGTGGTGGCGGCTTATATCCTGAAGTATCTGATAAAAAGCACCGGAGCGCTGGGCGCAACGACCGGCAGTTTTACCGGAGATCCTCCCCGAGCTATCCTGGTTGAGGCGGTTCTGACATTCCTCCTGGTGGCCGCGGTGTTCAGCAGTGGAGTGGCGGGAAGAAACGGCAACGCCGCCGGCGTGGCGATCGGTCTTGTGCTGACGATGGAAATTCTGATGGGAGGCTCGCTGACGGGAGCGTCCATGAACCCGGCGCGAACGTTCGGACCCGCTTTGGCCCTCGGCGATCTGTCGTATTTCTGGATCTACCTGGTAGGGCCTTTTGCCGGCGCAGCGGCGGCTTCGCTTCTTTACGGACGTATGTTCATGCGCACTTAATGCGAAAAAAATTTGAAACGTTGCGCCGCGGAGCCGGTTCCATAACGTCCCAGAGGCAGCATATCGCTGCTATCGACTGAATCCTTTGAACGTAAGAAAAGAGAGCCAGCGCAACGCGGCGGCGCCTTCGCAAGGCGCCTTGCGCCCCATTTTTCTCACTATTTTCATCGATATGCTTGGCTTCGGCCTGGTGCTGCCGCAGCTTGCCCTTTACGCCAAACAGTTTGGCGCGGCCAACTGGGTGATCGGAATACTGGCGGGAACATTTTCCCTGATGCAGTTTCTGTTCGTGCCGCTGCTGGGCAGCTTCAGCGACCGGTATGGAAGACGCCCCCTGCTGCTTGTTTCGGTGGGAACTTCGTTCGTGGGCTACCTGCTGTTCGCTTTTGCTCGATCTCTTCCGCTGCTGTTCCTGGCGCGCGTCATCGACGGCATCGGCGGCGCCAACATCGCCACCGCCCAGGCCTATATTTCCGACGTCACCACTCCGGAGACGCGCGCCCGTTCCATGGGAATGCTGGGCGCGGCATTCGGTGTCGGTTTCATTCTGGGACCCTTTCTCGGAGGGCACCTGGGCGCCTGGGGCACGACTCATCTGTACAGTCTCTCCGGAGGGCACGGCGGGAATCTGGCGATTGGATTCCTGGCGGCAATGCTGTGCCTTTTCAATTTGATCTGGATCGCGCTGAAAGTTCCCGAATCGCTGCGCGGGCGCAGCGTTGAGACGCATCAGCCGTCTCCCGTGTCAATCATTGCAAATGCGGCGCGCATCCCCGGCTTGCGCGTGGTGATGGCGATTTTTTTTATTGCTTCCTTCGGGTTTGCCTGCCTGGAGGGCGCGTTTTCCAACTATATTGCCGAACTTCGGCTGCGATCGCGGCCCGGCCCTTACCTCGCACTCAGTCAATTGCCCGCCGAGGAGCAGCAGGCACTCCTGAAGGACGTACAAAAGACAACCGGAACGCTGCTTGGTTTTGTAGGGGTTTTGATCGTGGTGATGCAGGGAGGACTGACTCGCATTCTGGTGAGAAAATTCGGTGAGCGGCGGCTTGTTATTGCCGGACTCGCGGTCCTGGCTGCGGGACTGGCCATTCTCCCTTACCTCGGGAGCCACTATGGGACAGCCGGATTATTTCTGGCCCAGATTCCACTGGCGGTAGGAACCGGCCTTCACGGACCGTCGGTGCAGTCGATCCTGTCGCAGCTTTCTCCGGAAGGCCGCCTTGGCCAGACTTTCGGACTTTCCCAGGGATTGGGGTCGCTGGCGAGAATCCTGGGGCCGGCCTGGGGGAACTTCGCTTTGACCTTCGCTCTGGGGCTTCCGTTCTGGTCGGGCGCTGCGCTGCTGCTGATTTCGTTTCTGCTGTCCTTCCAGCTCTTCAGCCCCGCAGTGGAAGCGAGGTTGAACAGGGCAGGGTGAACCGGAAAGCGTACCGCGAAGACGCGAAAAGCAATAATGTCGCTAAGTCTTCCAGGTGGCTGGGCGGTAAGGCATTCCGTTATCCCAGGGACTCACATCCTTCGACGCGCAAGTCCAAAATCATTTTCGCGCTTTCGCGGTGAAGTTTTCGGCTCCGGGGTGAAGTTTCGTGCCTTCGAAATGGCACTCAAATCATCTCTTGCACTAATTCGTTGAAGATTTCCTTCTTCAGGCTGAGGGATTGCTTTACCAGCGGCGTCTCTTTCAGCGCGGGTTCGCTCTCTTCGTAGATGGGCTGCGTGTCCCGGTAAAAGAGTCCCAGCGGAATTCGGTCTCCCCATTCAAAGCAACGCTGCATCGCCTTCTCGACATTCCCTGTATCGTAGCCGGCCTCTTCCTCTAATTTGTAGACGCGTTGCTTGAAATACGGATAAGTATTCACCTTGTTGTAAGTCACGCAGGGGCTGAATGTGTCCACCAGCGCGAAACCCCTGTGCCTTATCCCGCCCGCGATCATGTCGGACATGTGCTCCGGTTCACCCGAGAACGCACGCGCCACATAAGTCGCGCCGGAAACAATAGCGAGCGCCAGCGGATTGATCGGCGTTTCCACGTTTCCCCGGGGCGTTGATTTGGTGCGCACCTCTTTCATCGTCGTGGGGGAGGCCTGACCCGTGGTGAGCCCGTAAATCTGGTTGTTCATCACCACGTAAGTGATGTCGATATTTCTCCTCATGGCATGAATGAAGTGCCCGATGCCGATGCCGTATCCGTCTCCGTCGCCGCCCGTTATCACCACGTTAAGATCATGGTTGGCAAGTTTTATTCCTTCCGCCACGGCGACGGCCCGTCCGTGCAGGCTGTGAACTCCGCAGGCGTGGATAAAGCCGGGAAGATTTGAGGAACAACCGATTCCACTGACCACCATCAGTTCGTGCGGCTGTATGCCGAGCTTGCCCGCGGCCATCTTCAGAGCCTTGAGAACTCCGAAATCCCCGCAGCCCGGGCACCAGTCGGGTTCAACTACACTTTCATAATTCGTGATGGGAAGCGGAAGTACTGTCGCCATTCTTTTTTTTCTCCTTTAATGTCCGGACACCGGCTCCCAGGAATAAAGCGATCCGGTTTCGACTCCGATCTGCATTTCGCCCCGCTTTTGCCCGCCGTCGCGACTTACAATCTCGATCTGCCAGACGTCCTCGTTGTTGCCGTTTCCGCTGGTGCGCGCTATCAGCGTGGGGCGAGCGGAATCATTCAAGTGCGTGCGAATATAGTGGTATGCCATCTCGCGCGCCTCATCCAGAGTCACGTCCAGGCTGGCCGGCCGGCCTTCCAGCAGGCGTTTGACCTCTTCCACGATATGGTGGGGCTCGAAGGGCTCTCCGTCGTATTTCAAAATGCGATCGTGCACGCTGTAACCGGTCTCTGCCCGCAGGTGACGCGCAAACTGTCCCGAATAGTTGGCCTCCACGCAAATAGTTCGCTTGCACGCGGATAGAATCGCAGTGGCCTCCCTGGAATGAAAGGGGACCAGCCACTTGAAGTGCACCTGGTTTGTGCTGATACCGGCGGCGTTCAAAAGCTCGGCCGCCTCTTTGATAACGCCCTTGCAGGACCCCCATCCGATCAGCGTCGCTTCGGCGTCGGCGGGACCATCCAACTTCGGAGGTTCCAGGTCATCCATCACCAGAGACATTTTCTTCATCCGCTTTTCCTGCACTTTGCGCCGCACCGGGGGCGAGGTAAACACGTCGCTGATCAGGATGCCATGTTCGTCATGATCGTCGGTGGCGGCGGTGTAGACGGCATTCGGCGTTCCCGGCAGAGCGCGGGGAGAGACTCCCGAATGTGTAAAGCGGTAGCGTTTGTACCCGTTTGAAACCTGCGTGACTATTTCACCCCGCTCGATGGGCAGATCGTGGCGCAGGTCGTCCATTTCAACCGTCTCCGGATGCTCGGAAAGCAGCAGGTCGGAAATGATGATTACCGGCAGTTGATACTTCTCGGCAAGATTGAACGCCTGGGACGTGGTGTGGTAGGCGTCGGCGATGTCGGACGGAGCGACGATGACACGGGGGAAATCCCCCTGGGAGGCTCCGAATACCTGGTTCAGGTCCGCCTGTTCGGTCTTGGTCGGGATACCTGTCGAAGGACCGCCCCGCTGCACTTCGAGAATCACCACGGGCGCCTCAATCATTGCGGCCATGCCCACGGCTTCGGTCATCAGCGCAAAACCGCCGCCCGAGGTGGCGCACATCGCCCGCACTCCGGCGTGTCCCGCGCCGATGGCCATATTGGCCACCGCGATTTCGTCTTCACACTGCTTCACTATGATGCCGCACTTGTCGGCATGAGCCACCATCCAGTGCAGCACAGTGGAAGCGGGAGTCATTGGATAGGCCGAATAAAACTTGCATCCCGAAGCCACCGCGGAGAGCGCCATCGCTTCGTTGCCGGTGATGAAGGGGCGTCGCACGTCGTTGAAATCCCACTGATATCCCAACGGAACGTAGTGCGCTTTTGCGTGGTCGTAACCCGCGCGCAGTATGCTCACGTTCTGATCAATGACAGCCTGGCCTTTATGCTGGAAAGTCTCGGTGATGACCTCCACGGCGGTGTCAAAATCGAGGCTGGCAAGATAAATCAGGGCTCCCATGGCGACCGTGTTCTGCATTACCGGGAGCACGCGTCCGAACGGTTTGGTCAGAGTGGCAACAGGCAGCGGCGCCGAGAGCACGTTTTCCCCGACCAGCACGGTGTCCAGTTTGAATTTGTCGGAATTGTAGATAATGGCTCCGCCGGGATTCACTTCCGGAGCATGACGTTAGAGGGTGTCTTGGTTCCACGCAATCAGGACGTTAAGATGGTCCCCGTGGCACAGCGCTCTGTGTTCCGCGATGCGGACTCGCAGCCATATGTGACCGCCGCGAATAATGGATTGATAGCTGTTGTAAGCGTAGGCGTAAAGGCCCCGGCGGGCGACTGTCTTGGCAAGGGTGTCGCCACTCTTGTCAAGGCCGTCTCCTGCTGCGCCGCCAATTCCTACGGTAATCTCTCGCATTCAGTACCTCCAGGCGATGTGGAAGCTTCGCTCGGAATTGTATTACAAACTTTGAATTTCCAGCGTACCATCAAAAACGGTCGAAAGTCGAAATCAAAAAGTCGAAGTCCTGGCCGCCGATCTGCACGCACTAACACGGATTAATATCGGGGTAGAGGGATCGGCTCCACTGCAACAGTGTGTCAGGTTCATTGTTTCTGGACGCCCATCCCGTTTATTTCTTGAGGAACGAACTAAAGCCTTCATCGTCGTCGGTCGGGTGTTCGAGCAGGCTTGCCTTGTTGATGCTGTCGGGTCCAAACTTGGCGAGAATGGCATCGACGCTCGCGTTCAGGCGGCTCTTCTTGATTCGATCCGCGTCAAACAGGCCAAGCTGCCGCTCACCGCGCGCCTGAAAATGGCTGATTCCGACTCCCAGCAGCCGGATTTTCTGCGGGGCGGGAAGGAACTGATCCAACAATGACTCCACCGCCTGATAAATCAGCAGGGCGTCATCGGTGTGCCGCAACAGTGTCCTTTGCCTCGTAAGAGTCGTGAAATCTTCAAAGCGCAGCTTCAATGCAATGGTGCGCGCCAGAGCATGATGCTGCCTTGCGCGCCGTGCCAGTTCTTCGCACAAGGCCAGCAGTGTTTCTTTCATCTGCGCGATGTTTCCGGTATCCTCGCCGAATGTGTGCTCCTGGCTCAATGATTTGAAGCCGGAATCGGGCTGCACGGGCCGCGAGTCGATTCCCTGCGAGAGTTGCCATAGATGTTCGCCGCTCCGTCCCAGTCGCTGCCGCCAGAATCCCTGCGATCGCGCGGCCACCTCTCCGATTGTGCCGATACCCAAAAAACGCAGCCGTTCCTCCGTTTTCGGTCCTACTCCCCAGATGCGGCCGACAGGCAGGTCCTTAAGAAAATCCTTTTCGGTTCCCGCCGGCACCTCAAACAGACCGTCGGGCTTTCGCATGTCGCTTGCCACCTTGGCCAGAAATTTATTGGGAGCAATGCCGATGGAGCAGGTCAGATTCTGCTCCGACCTTACGTCGTGTTTGATTCGCCCTGCAAGATCCGAAGGCTTGCCGAAAAGCCGCTGGGAGGCGGTCACGTCGAGGAAGGCTTCGTCGATACTCACTGGTTCGACCAGATCGGTGTAGCGCCGCAGGATTTCCATGATCGAGTGAGACACGTGGGAGTAGAGACTGCCGTGCGGGCGGACAAAGATGGCATGCGGGCAGAGGCGGTAGGCCCGGCCGATCGGAAGCGCCGAATGCACGCCGAATTTCCGGGCCTCGTAGGAACAGGCGGCAACGACGCCGCGTCCTTTCCCGCCTTTCGGATCGGCGCCCACGATGAGCGGCTTGCCCCGAAATTCCGGATTCTCTCGCTGCTCCACGGATGCAAAAAAAGCGTCCATGTCGACGTGTAAAATAACTCGGTTCATGGGGGATCAGAAATTTGCGAATTCAAAATTCAAGATCAAAAATTAAAAAGGCGGCTGCCCGAAGTTCAATTTAAAGCGGAACGATTCATAGAATCCGTCCCGCAAGCGCGTCCGCACGCTGTAATTTTGAATTCTAATTCCGGAATTCGCAAATCCTAAACAGCCGACTGCTGTAAACTTCGCAGTGATGAGATTTCCGAACGAGGTTGCTTTTATCACGGGCGCCAGCAGCGGGATCGGTTTTCACACGGCACTGCGCCTGGCGCAAGAAGGGGCCGATGTGGCCGTATTGGCCCGGTCCGCCTCGAAGCTGGAGGAATTGAAAGGCAGGGTTGAGGCGCTGGGTCGCCGCTGTGAAGCTTACGTGGGGGATGTGCGCGACCGGGATTTTCTTTTTGACACCGCGCGACAGGTCGCTTCTGAACTCGGGCCCGTTTCCATCCTGGTCAACAATGCCGGAGTCGGTGTTGGCGGCGCCGTCTTTGAAGTGCCGCTCGAGGACATCCGGTACCTGATGGACGTTAATCTTTTCGGCGTCATTCATGCGACGCAGGCGTTCCTGCCGGGGATGATGGAACGCAGGCACGGCTGGATCGTCAACATTTCTTCAATTCTGGGGAAAGCCTCGCTGCCATTCAGCGGCTACTACAGCGCCAGCAAGTTCGCGTTGACGGCGCTTTCGGATGCCTGGCGAATTGAGCTTCAGCCCTTTAACATCCATGTGTTGAACGTTTGTCCCGGCGCCACTTCGGGAACCGAATTTCACAGCAACACCCGAGGGGCGCAGAACCGGCTGCCGCGCCGCTATCAGATGACAGCCGAAGAAGTAGGCAAGCGAATTGTGCGGGCCGCCGCCTCCAAAAGGCGGGAGATTATTCTTACCAGCGGAGGCCGCTTCTACGTCGCGGCCCAGCGATTTCTGCCCGGCTTGACGTTCCGTGTGATGAGCCGCGTGGTGCCCTATTTGAGGAGGCGGGGCGGGTGATGAAGGGGAAGGAAGGGTGATGAAGGGGAAGGAAGGGTGATGAAGGGGAAGGAAGGGTGATGAAGGGGAAGGAAGGGTGATGAAGGGGAAG
>Ga0114129_10017694_pt1 | contig 10147 bp, 10 predicted proteins | sample RhiMetdeltSRZDD1_FD_80071 | JGI IMG/M metagenome (GOLD analysis project Ga0114129, IMG submission 80071) | Populus rhizosphere microbial communities from Tennessee, USA - Rhizosphere MetaG P. deltoides SRZDD1 (version 2) (version 2) | ecosystem: Host-associated > Plants > Roots > Rhizosphere >...
CGATGGAAGACTGACAAAACAAACTCCGCCCCCGCTTCCAGTTCCCGTTCCGCTTCATATCGGACTGGGGCCCGGCTTCCACGCCGGGAGTAATTGTCATGCTGTGATCGAGACCCGCCGCAGTCACACGCTTGGACGCGTATACTGGAATGGAAGTACCCAGGCCGATTCGGGACAGCCCGAGGGTGACCCACGCCGCGTACTGAGGGCTTCAATAGATGGAATATTGATGGCACACAAACAGATTGGTGAACACTGTGAGGCCGGAGAACTGATTGCAGAAATTCAATCAGAAGTGGAGACCCAACAATCGGAAATCAGAAGCCCGTTTGCCGGCGTATTACGCGGATTAATCCGCGCTGGCATTCATGTAACTAAGGAACTGAAAATCGGCGACGTTGACCCGCGGGATGATGCGAGTGCTTGTTTCCTTGTTTCGGATAAGGCGCTGGCAATCGGTGGAGCAGTGCTGGAGGCACTCTTAACGAAGCCAGAGATCAGAGATCAATTGTGGAAATAAATTCTGTTCATAAAATACTTGCACAGTAGCCAAAATCGTCGTATCCTTACAGAAGAAAGACATGGTGCTCGAAACTGCCTTCAGGCGATTTACTCTCCTGCCCCTTTTCATCCAAACAGGGAACGGAGAGCCGCGTAAGGCACATTATCTTGGCAAAGACGAAGCCACTCCACTGGAGCATAAGCAGGACCAGGGCAGGAAAAATGATAACGCTCCCAAGAAGCCAGCCACCAGCAAATACCGCGATCTTGCTGATATTACGTTGGGGGAAGTAGAACAGGTTTATGAATACTTTAAGCATCAATTAGTCCCCTCGCCTGCTGAGGCATGGATTTCGAAAAACTATTTCTGCCAGCTACCTCTCAAACGAAAAGGGGAAAACCGTCCGCCGGTCGTCTTTGGACGCGTGAAGACTTGCTATCCCAGTGATGGATATGTGAATAACATCGAAGAGATGGAGATGTACTTCCCTCGCACGAATGCAGATCCAGACATTTTACATGTCCGCTTGGATGATCTCTCTCAGCAAAAGCCAACTCAAAGCTTTTGTATCGGTGTAAAATTTTACGTCTCTGAAGAAGAGAGGGCAGATTTTTCCCATTCTGAAAACATCTTCATCGAAAGAGGATTCGCCCCTCTTTACGAGACGAGTTATCTTGATCTCCTGGACGCGAATGAACAAAACCACTCGGATTCAGTCTGGCTGCACGTGATTGGTTCAGGTTGGTTCGCGTCCATACCCGATTCGGTCCAGCCTGAGGTCAGGCAACAGTTGCGAAATTTAGTATATTGGAACAAGGCTATCTTCAACTATCACCCAAAGCGATACTCTCTCCAATACAGGTCATTAAATGAAGAGCTTGACTTCAATTATGGATTTACAGAACATTATTTGGTTGCCCCGCAGGATGTCAAAGGCGCACTGGATAAAGTGGAAGAGGCCTTTGGAAAAGATTTTATGGACGGAATGAGATAATCGTATTTGCTAAGAATGTGAGAATATCTATATAAATGGTGACAGTCATTTGCTCCCATCGTTTCACTTCGGGAGTGCTTGCCTGCGGACTGTGTCATCTACTCGCACGAAGGTTATGGCGAGATCGGTCGTACTCTCCGTACAATCTCTTTCACCAGATCCAGATTCCCCTCGCCACTCAAGACAAGATATCGATCGCCGATGGCTGTGATCAGGAACACACTGTTCGTTTCCGGAGTTTGGATAGTAAATTGCACGGCGGGCAATCCCAAATCGAGGGTCAATTGCTCCTCTTCAAGTATGATGAAGCCGGATGCATCCCAGGCAGTTTTCTGATTTGCAACAAATGCCGCGAGATCATTTTTTGGGTCCCACTGATAAACGGTCGCGGAAACGCGCGTAGCGCCTTCAGGCAACGTTGCCGCATCGGCCAACTCAGGCGAAGAAAGGAATTGCACCTGTGAACCGCGGGAGCCAACGACTGCTTCATTGACGCTCCAGCCAGCGGGGTAATCAAGGGCAAAACCAACTGTATCATTGATGTAAGTACGCGATTCAAAAGATGCCGCGGGCAGCTTCGGGTTGAGTATCATCTCCGTCGGTGCAGGGGCTGGTTCAGTCGAAACTGGCACCGCCGGAATTTGTGTCTCGACGGGCGCAGGCATGGTATTTGTCGATGGGACAACACAGGCCGAAAGTATGCTCACTGTAAAGGCTAGAGCCCAAAATATTCGTTTCATCTTCTCTCCATACTCGTAATATATTGATAAGGAAAGGACGATAAACAGAGAGGAAAGTTCCGGCCCCGAGCCCCACCCCTTCCCCCCAAATACGATATAAAGCTTTTTATCAGCATTCGTAATTTAACTATCGTATTTGGGGAGGGGCCAGGGACTTGCCCAATTGAGAAATTTCTTGTATCCTTGTTTCAGTAATAGGTCTGAAGAATAAAATTTGAAGAGTAGCTTAGTTGCTTTTCAATAGTTGAATACGAATAACTGTTTCAAGTTTGGTCATTTCCAAACAGTAGAGGTTAGGACCTATGTCAAAAAAGAACGAGTCAATCATCAATCACTTTACCTGGATATCGATTTATCAGGAATTGGCAGATAAACTGGCAGGCTGGGAAAACCGACAGGAAGAGCTGATCTCTTTTTTGGAGGATCTGCGTTCGCAGGGATTTGTTATTACACCTCTATACGATAAAGATAGTGACGGAGCGCGCTTCCTTCTCAAGGAGATCGACCCTTTTACATTTCTGGGGGTGTTCAATCGGCGGATCGGATATGAGCAGAGGCTTGCCATCCTTTCGCAGATGAAACAGTACTTTGGATTGCAGTGTGATCTGCCTGAGGATTTCAACGGTGTTCCAGTGTTGAACAATGTGCGATCCTGGTTTTTCCCCAACCAGACCTCCAGAGACGAAAATGATATTGGACGATTGTGGAGAGTCTTTCAACTGGCGATGAGTGAAGAAGACCCCTTGGAAAATAAGGAGTTTTTAAACGCATTTGATGAAGCACTGAAGGTTAAACAGACCAACGTCAACCTTACGATGGGGCTGTTCTGGGTGCGTCCAGACACCTTTTTGAACCTTGACCAAAATAACCGAGAATACCTGGGGGTCAGATTACCAGCGGACGGATTGAACGCGAAATTCTATGCAGAGACAGTGAGATTGATGCGGGAAGAGGAGAAACCATTCCCGGAAATTTCGCTTGCTGCCTGGGGGGCGGAGAATGAACGGGTAAGAATGATCGCTGAATCACAGGAAGCACAGTATCGCGCCTGGGGTGGGATCAGCTACTGGCTGGTCGGAGCATACTGGGATGACCGTGATCCGGCTGACCAGACCGATCGCTTTCTGGAAGAAGGGATTTGGGAGAACGGCTACAAAAATCGGTACATCAACGATGTCATGGCGATGCGCGTGAACGATAGGATCGCTATCAAAGCTGCCTCGACTCAACGCACAGGCTTGCCCTTCGATGCCCGCAACAAGACCGTCTCACGTATGACGATTAAGGCAATCGGGACGATCGTCGCCAACCGCAATGACGGCAGAACTGTGGAAGTGGAATGGGATCCTGATTTTAGAGAGAAGCCCTGGTATTTCTATACCAATCGCAGCACACTCTGGCGCTTAAGGATGGATGATAGTTATAAATTCAAGGACTATGCTGAGAAGCTTAGGGACTTCGTCTGGTATGGCAAGGAACAGGATTACGATTGGTTCCTCAAACATCTACTGCAGGCGAGCGAAACAGACCAGATCCTTTCTGAATTTATCGAAGTTGGGAAGCAGCCTTATAGCACTGCTGACCTCATCGCCTCGGGCGTGTTTCTGACAGAAGAAGAGTTGGAGTATATCCTTGAACGCCTCCAATCCAAGAAGGCGATGATCTTACAGGGGCCTCCCGGTGTGGGAAAAACGTTCATCGTTCGGAAACTGGCGTACGCTCTAATGAAAGAGATCGATACAGACCGGCTCGAGATGGTTCAATTCCATCAGTCCTATTCCTATGATGATTTCGTGCGAGGGTACCGTCCGGTGCCCGGCAAGGCGGGCAGTTTCGTTTTGCAAAACGGCGTGTTCTATGAATTCTGCCAGAAAGCCATTCGGGATCCGGATCGAGAATATGTATTTATCATCGATGAGATCAACCGCGGCAATATCAGCCAGATCTTTGGCGAACTGCTCATGCTGATCGAGCCAGATAAAAGAGGCCCGGAGTTTGCGCTTCCGTTGGCATATCGCACTGAGGACGAGCCTGCCTTTTTTGTGCCGCCAAATTTGTATTTGATCGGGCTTATGAATGTGGCAGACCGTTCGCTGGCAATGGTGGATTACGCCATGCGCCGTCGCTTTGTATTTATCACATTGGAGCCACAATATGAAAGCGAGCTCTTCAGTCGCTGGCTGTCTGAGAGGGGCATGGACGCTGAAATCATACAGTTGATCGTGGAGCGAATGTCAGCCTTGAACCAGGAGATTCGAGATGACCCCTTGTTGGGCGAGAACTATGAGCTTGGTCACAGTTTCTTTCTTCCCAAAGGAGATAACTTTGCAGGGCTCGATAAGAACTGGTATCGCAGGGTTGTTCGCACAGAGATCGTTCCCCTGCTGAAAGAATATTGGTTTGATAATCCAAAGAGAGCGAAAGAGGCTGAGAAGAGATTGCTGGCTTGATCGCTATTTCGCGTCGAACGTCGAACGGAGTCAATTACCTATAATCGTTGATTTTTAGATAGTATGTAATATACATGTTTAATTCTCAGACTTCCAAAGCCCCCATCTACTTCACAGAATACGGCATCCCCATTCGAAACCTGTGGCATATGCTCCTTTATGCCTGGAACGAAGTGTCATTAAACGCGATCCACGGCTGGATGATGGAAGCAGCAGAAAGCGCACCCACACTGGACGCTTTACTCGCCTCAATCCTGATCAAGTTGATGCAGCAACGCTTGCGTATTGGTCTGGGACGAGACTACGTCGATCAAGCTCAAACCCTGCGAGGCATTCGTGGTCGGATCGATTTCGCCAAAAGCCTCAAAAATCAGACCTTAGATCGTGGCGAGATCATCTGCGAATATCAGGGGTTCAATGCCAACTCGCAAAAGAACCAGATCATCCGCACGATGATCGCGAGATTGGTGAAGGTCGGTCAATTCGGACCCGAATCCACTTACGCGAAAGAGATCCAACAAAAGCTGAGGCGTTTGATCCGTGATCTCGATGGCATCGACTTGATTGAGGTCACTCCAGATCTAATACGCAGACAATTGCTGATCCGTAATGACCATGATTATCGCTTGATGCTCTCGATCTGCGACCTGATCCTACAGCGTCAGATGCCGGGTGGCTCAGAAGAACGCGCTCCGGTAGCCGTCCCTGCGTTTGATCGTGAGGCGCTGGTTCTATATAGTATTTATGAGCGCTTCGTCGCCAACTTTTACCGCATCCACTTGAAAGGCTGGGAGGTCACTGCGCAAAAGCGATTGGAATGGCATGCAAAAGACGCAAACGCGCATTTGCCAATGATGGTTCCTGACCTGGTCTTGCAGGAACGATCATCTCAGCAGTTGATCATTCTGGATACAAAGTTCACTCCTCACAGTCTGGTGGAAAACCAATGGGGTAAGCCTGTATTTGATTCTTCCCACTTATATCAGTTGTATGCTTATTTGAAATCACAGGAACATTTATCGGAAGCGCACCGCGTGGCAAGTGGTTTGCTGCTCTACCCTGCCGTCGGATCAAAACTTTCCGAACAGATCGAACTGCAAGATCATGTCATCAGAATTGAAAGTATTGACCTTGCTACACTCTGGCAGGAGATTGAAATTGCCTTGCTTGAGTTAATCCGATGATGTCAGGCGCCTTCGCTCCTGCCGCCATCCCGGCGGGGATTATTTGATAGTATCAGCGCCGGGACGGCGCTGGGAGCATGGGATAGGTAGGGAAAAATGTTAGCAAATATTCGCAATCTCGATTATGTTATCCTGCTCTGTTATGACACAACGCAAATGAAGGCCTTCTACCATGAGACCCTTGGCTTTCCCATTTATCGCGACTGGGAAGGTTGGATTGAAATGCGGATCGGCGCTGTTCTGCTCACGCTTCGCAAGAGAGGATGACCATATGATGAGGAGAAACATCCCGATTCGGCGGGTGTACAACTCGCCTTTCGCGTTGCGCCGCCTGAGGTGGAGGACTGCTATCATGAGTTGCTTCAAAAGCAGGTTGAGATTATTCAAGCGCCGCGTGATCAGGACTATGGTCATCGCACTTTATTCTTCAAAGATCCGGAAGGCAATATCCTTGAGATCTATGCGGATATTTGATGCCATCCATTTGTAAGATTTAAGAGTGTGGAAAATACAGAAAAAAATTCAGCATCGTTTATTGGAGTTGGAGGTACTACTTTATGAAGTATCTGGGATTGGTCTGGGCTGGAATTTATGTGGAGGATCTGGAGGCGTCCATATCGTTTTATCAGAATGCGCTGGGTCTTCCGCTCCTTGATCAGGGCGATGAGTGGGCGCATTTCGATTCCGGAGCGGGCACGCTCCTGGAACTGTTCACGGGGGGAATCTCTACAGCAGAGCCAAAGAAACCTCATCAGCAGTCCGTCGTTTTAGGTCTGCGCGTGGAGGAGCTGGACCGCGTCGTAGCCGAACTCGAAGAAAAAGGTGTTCACTTCGACCCTGACGAGTCTGGAGAGTTTGAGGGTACGCGCTGGTCGCATTTTTCAGATCCCGAAGGAAACCGGCTTGAGGTCAAAGAAATAGCATAAGCTGTTCGGCTGAGCTCAGGGAATATACGAGATATTATCCACGGACAAGCCACCCTGAGCAGCTTGAAGGCAGAAAAGGTTAAATTCCTTTGGAAAGCCCTCCTGTACGATGATGCCTACAAAACTGCTTCTTCCCTCGGGAAGGATGATCTCAAGATTATTAAAGGTGAGCCGCCAGGTCTCCAGGGAGGTGTAATCGAATCCAAAGGCTCTCGCAGCCTGATTGCCTGGAAAGATGAAGGTCAGCCCCTGCCCTGGATCGCGAAAGTGTAGCAGGTTTCCACTTTGGAGGAGTGATGTGTCATTTAGCATCTGAACCAAACTCTTTCCATTGAGCAGAAGCCCGTTCCCGGTCATATACGGGAGAACCAGTTCGCCATACGTATTTGGATCCTTTTCGAAGTCTTCGATCAGGGACTGTTTGCCGGTTGTGTTCTCCCAAAGATCGCGGCTCCATATCACGGTATACGTTGAGAATTGAGTGACATTGGGTGTAACCAACTCGGGTGGCAAAGGGGTGATGGTCTGGGTTGGTGTTGGCGTAGCAGTTGTCGTATTTGTCGCTATCGGCGTTGGAGTTGAGGTGGGTGCAAGAATCGATGCGGAAGTAGGTAGCAAGAGGCTGAAGAGAATTGATAAACATCCTGCGGCAAGCAGAATAACCAGCATCGTAAGAAGCATGGACCCGCGTGTGCTCAAAATGTCCTAAAACTCCCTTTGGCAATGTAGGGGAAACCTGCCAAATCTCCGGGAAGGAATGTATTTTACAGTTCGCCCCAGCCAACTGCTCCGGAAATCAAAATGTTGGCGGCCATGTCCACCACCGCTAAAAGATACAATACGATGGATGCATAAAAAATAGCCTGTCGCAATTTTGAATTATCCAGGACAAACAAAAGCCCGGTCACGCCGATCGAAATGATCAATATCGAAGTATCCAGCATCGACCACACTTTGAAATTAAATCCGCCGGTGATGAGGGAGATGACCAAAAAGAAAATCTGGATTCCCACAAAGATTTGATAACGCTGCATTTCGGCTCGCAGCTCTTGTGGAGCCGATACGTTCGTCGCATTGGTTTCCGTCATTTTGCTCTCCTTGCTTCACAGCCTATTCATTGGGTTTAGTGACCTCTATAACCCCATTCTACTGCGGGGGAATTGAGTTGAGCATTTCAAATCACCTTCAAAAGGTTAACGAATGTTAACGGAGGTTACAGGTCATGAACATATCCGTTCTATCGATGCTATACTGAATCGGACGAATAGACTCTGAATATTTTATTGTTCGAGGAGGTGAAGTGAGGCGACAAACGATTGCAGTAGTCGATCATCATTCGTAATTATTTTTAGGAGTCATCATATGAACAAATTGATTTCACGCTTCCCGGTTACTTTGCTAACGTTGTTCATGCTTATCGGAGGCAGCGTCCAGCCTGCCTTTGCACAGGAGCCAAGTGCGGACCTGGCTCTCACCAAGACAGTAGATAAAAAGACCGTCAAAATCGGGCAGAACATGACCTTCACCATCACTGTCACCAATCTTGGACCAGATACTGCCACAAGTGTCTACTTTGGGGATTCCCTTCCTGACCCCCTCAACTTCGTCTCAGCATCATGTACCAAGGGACCCACGTTCGGTGGCGCGTGTGCTGTGGATAACCTGGCAGTTGGCGAGAGCGCAGTGATCACGCTGGTGGCAACGCCTATCTCCAACCCGGCCCAGAGTGAGCGTAACTTTACCAATACTGCCTTTATCGCCCACTCAGACCTGTTCGACCCCAATCCGAATAACAATACGGCTTCGTTAAATCTGCATATCGTTGGCAATACTCACTAACTGAAAGCAGGGAAATATCATCATGTCTACCATTCATAAAATCCTCAAATTCCTCATCTCCACCCTCAGCGGGCTCACGCTGACTCTACTTGTATTGAGCCCTGTTAGTTCGGCATTAGCTGCATCGGCGACGAGTGATCAGCTCCCAATCTACTTCCTGCGTTCGGCAGATTGCACCAACGAAGTGGTCGAGATCAGCGGCACGATCCATATGGTCAACCAAACCCAGGCAGATGGCACTGTGATCGGTCATTTTAATTACCAGAACGTGAGAGGTCTGGGCTTGACAAGTGGGAATATCTATCAGGTTTCTGCTATAGATGACATCCGCCTCAGCGCGCCGTTCCCATCGAGTATCACCTCAGTGCAAAGTTTTCATCTCATCAGCCGCGGCTCTGAGAGTAACCTGCTGGTGGAGGTTTTGTACCATATCACAGTCAATGCAAACGGTGAGGTGACCGCATCGATCGACGATTTGAACATGCAGTGCACCTAGGTCATTTTCAATTTATTAAAGTACCAGTACACAGAAGAGTCTCCCCTGGAATCAGTCCGAGGGGAGACTCTTTGTTCTTTATGAGTCGATAGATTTAAGGAGCTGCAGTACAGCGTAAGTGTCTTGAATCATCCCAGTGAGCCGCCGCGGTCACACAGGGATGTTGCGCACACTTGCACCTGCGTGCCAGTGCAGGTGAGGGACGGCGGCTTGAGCTAGGAGTTAATGGACAGTTTTCTATTTGCGAGTAAGTTTGCACCTGGGAGGAGCACACCTAGCAGGAGAAATACAACGTAAGCCATGGACATCGGTTTCCCCCAATCAATTGCCCCAAGATAACGACCAAGGACAATCAGTTCCAGAATACAAAAGGCGAACAGGCTCGAGCAAGTCCCGGCACCATGCCTGATGTCATTTTCGAACGTCAGCGTCGCGCAAGCCACGCCAAATGCAGACAGCCATGAACTTACAGCGCCGGCTGCCAGGGGTGTGACGGGCCAGGGCCAAAGTGCAGACATCCTTTCAGGAGCCAGAAAGAGACTGAGACCAGATAACAGAGCGAAAGCCGCAAGTATGGCGAAGCCGCCTCTCATCCAGGCTTGAAGCGGGTTCTGTCCCCTGACGTGCGCACCGGGCAAGCGACTCTGAATGATCCAGGCGATGACCAGAATCGGAGGCACAAAGACATATACCATAATCCACACCCATGTTACAAAGCGAGTAACAAAGAGGGGGCTTTCAAAATGAAATTTATCGATATGTAAAAAGGTGGTGATGGTGAGCAAGCCCGTAGCCGTAAGAGCAGCTGGCATACTGGTACGCACGTATGCCCAGGCTTTGACACGCGCACCTGCATAGGCATGGAACATAGCAGACCAATAGCCTGCCCCCAGGAACGCCGCCGAGATCGGTGTCGCAAATGTCCATGCGAAATAGGTTTCGGTTTGTGCAGAGAGGATGAAGAGTTGGATGCCAGCAATAAACAGCAGGGGCAAGACCAGACCAAATAATACAAA
>Ga0114129_10017695_pt1 | contig 10146 bp, 8 predicted proteins | sample RhiMetdeltSRZDD1_FD_80071 | JGI IMG/M metagenome (GOLD analysis project Ga0114129, IMG submission 80071) | Populus rhizosphere microbial communities from Tennessee, USA - Rhizosphere MetaG P. deltoides SRZDD1 (version 2) (version 2) | ecosystem: Host-associated > Plants > Roots > Rhizosphere >...
ATTTTGAGAGAATAGTATTTTTATGTTTACATTTTATTTTTTGTGAGGAGGTGATGGTTTGGGTGTGTGTGTGTGGTAGAGTGTGGTGGGGGGTTGGATTGAAGGGGATTTGGTTTGGTGGTTTGGTGGTAATTTTTTGCCAAGAAAATAAGTGATTTTGTATACATCAAAAGTTAAACTTTTTCTTCTCTAAAAATTGGTAATTGACATACATTATTTAATAAAAGGCGTGGTGAAATTATAGCGGAGACGATTTGCTATATATTACCCCTAATATGTAACAGCTATTCGTAATAGCCAGCCGCCGCCATATTCTGTAATTAAATAAGTTAATTAAAAGTGTATATTAATACAATATAATTATTAATTGTATATAATAATACGGGTAAGAGGTGGGTATCAATAAGTAAACATGGTAAGTCAAAGACTTGTATTTGCTGCTGCTGCTGCTGCTGCTGCTGCTGGCTGCTGCTGCACAGTCAGTAGTATTTCATCATATAATACTATTATATAATTAATCTTTAGTATTAGGATATAATCTACAAATAAAACTAATATTATAAATAACTCAGAAGATATTCTAAAGTTATATATTAGAGTTTGTGATATTTTAAGAAGTATAAATCAATTTATTTATTTGAATCTTATACTTCTTTATCTTTAAAATATTCAAAAAAACATCATCATGAGAATATTAAAAAGTCATCCTTTATTAAAATTAGTAAATTCATATCTTATTGATGCATCACAACCAAGTAACATAAACTATTTATGAAATTTTGGTTCTTTATTATTAGTTTGTTTAGTCATACAAATTATAACAGGTGTAACTTTAGCTATGCACGTGCGCTGTGATAACAAGACAATGTCGTGTGATAAAATCACGTTCGTTCCTTCAACTGCGAATAGATCATCTGGATTAGGTATTGGGGAAAGCTCAATGCTGAACTTAGCATTCCAGCCAAAAGCGGAGAACTACGACAAACCGATACTCGCAATAACCACCGCAAGATCTTTCTCCTATGATGAGACTCTTACTAGTCGAACAATAATAACCACTGTCCTCAAGCTATGGGAAGCACTCGTCGGCAACTGGTGTCTTATACTCTTATAAGTTTGTAGTGCATGACCTTCTATAGAGGGAGAGTATACAGATTGTTCAAAAAGAACAAGCAAGGTTATGGGTATTGCATCTAAGGGAGAAGTACGAACATTGTTGTTGAGCACAGGATTGCCTAAGGGAAGTAATTCCTACTGGTAACGGAACAACTATAGTACCTGATTAGGTCATAATAGACCTAAATACGACTTGGGTAATGCCAAGTGAAAGGAAAGAGTTGTAGCTTCATTATTATTCAATAGGACCTACGTCTCCGGAGGGGATATGGAAGAAAAATCCACCGTAGTCTCCAAATTGAATAAACTTACTGTAAGATCGAAATTATGTCCTGATCAAAGAATTGACCGTGAATTGTACAGCCTGGTTTATACTGAGATGCTGATATATGCTGCTTATGAGAAGATAAAAAGTCAACCCACCAGGAAATATGACTCCAGGGTGGTATTACTCCTCTAGATTTCCAAAAGCCAAATTGAAAACCTTTCACAATCTTTGAAAAGCGAAAGATTTGCATTTACTCCATCTCGTATAATTCAAATTCCCAAAGACCCCTATCTATTGCATCACCAATGGATAAAATTGTCCAAGAAGCGGTGAGATTAGTGTAAGAAGCCATTTAGAACCGTTTAAAGACTGCTCACATGGGTTTACTGGATGTCACGCATTGAAACAAGCTAGTCAATAATTCCAACCCGTACCAGTGAGTAATTGAAGGAGATTTCGCTAAATTTTTTTACTCGATACCACACCATAAACTCCTGAAAATGATAGAATATAAAATATCAGATAGAAGATTTACCAAATTGATCTGGAAAGCACTTAAAGTAGGCTATTTTTAATTTAGGACGTATAAAAGTAATACTGTTGGAACTCCTCAAGGTTCTATCGTGAGTCCGATCCTAGCTAATATCTTCCAACATCAATTAGACGAGTTCGTATTATCTCTCAAAAGCAGTTTTGACAAACCGAACGAAAATTAGTAGATGTAGATATTACGAATACCATATTATGAAAGCTAGAAAAGACAACAATAAGAAACTAGTTCGAGAGCTAATCGGTCAAAGATCCCAAACCCTTCGATTGAATATGGGTCTTATGATTTCCAGAGACTGAGTTACGTCAGATACGCTGATGATTGAATAGTTGGTATTAGAGGGTCCAAAGTAGAAGCTTTAGAAATCCTAAGCAAGATAAAATAATTCTTCAATAGAACTTAACCTAAGTGAAAATAAAACTAAGCTAACTTATCTTAATACGGAGTCTTAGGTACACTGATATCTAGATCAAATCACGTAAGTTACAGTAGGCCCATCTAGAAGACTAAGACGTAATAAACTAGGTATTCGTCTCGAAGCGATGGCTATAATTAAAAATAAATTGTCGGAAGCTAGTTTTATGAAAGAAGGAAAATCCTTCCGAAATTCCTTTGATTACTACATCTCGAACACGATCAAATTATCCTACTATACAATTCGGTCTTAATAGGTTTTCTGAACTATTACAGCTTTGTACATAATTATGGTAGACTGGCTAGTTACTAGAATACATTTTTGTGCCAAACTACTAGCAACTAAATTCAGCGCTTAGGTACAATGGCTCAAGCATACAAGAAATTTGGTGGAAGCTTGACAGGAAAGGTAAATCACTATACAAACCAAGTTATAGAATCACCCTTAAATTTCTCTTTAATGTATCTCCTACTGTAATCAAGAAAAATCCACGGCGACATTAGATAACCTTAAATGTAGTGTATGTGATTCTGATTACAGAGTGGAACTTCATCATATTCGTGCGATGAAAGACCTAAATCCTAAGCTTTCATACTTAGATAGAGGTAAGAATCCCTCGAATACCTCTTTGTAGACGTTGTCATTCATATGTTAAAACACAGAAATCACGAAACAACTTTTGATAAGACGTAGTTTTAATCTTTACAGTTAGCATTAATGAAGTGGAGAGCCGTATGAGGGGAAACTTTCACGTACGGTTCGGGAAAGGGATAATAATTAAAGCCTAAAAAAAGGTATTATAATTCACTCGGCGGGCTTAATAAATATAGGCGAAATACTTAATGTAATTAGCTTTATTCTAATAAGTGGCGTTTTTTTAGTATTAAGATTATTAAATATCTATCCTTATATAATGCATTATAGAATATATAATTGAAGGGGTATTTTCTTAATTTTCTTTTTTTCAATTGTATTAGTTATTTTAATTTTATACCAGCCAGAAAGTTTTATTTTAATGGCTGACGGGAGTGCGAGTGGAGGTGGCTTCACGCGGTTCAGTAGTGGTCCTAACGGTCCCGCCGGCCCTGAGGATACCTCCTCATTCTGATACTCAAGGCTCTTTAAATTCTAATGTTAGTTATACTTCCGATGATTTGCTGCAGCAGGAGCTGATTAAATGTTCAGAATATCTTAGAAGATAAAACCTTAACACCTCAAGAGAGGAATGATAAGGTATTAAAGTCCTTCGCTGCAGAAATATATTGCAGCTAAAAAAGAAATAGCTACATTAAAACGACATGGGAATATAATAATAGGTATATCAGAAAATGATAAATAATCTTATTTATTTATATAAACAACCAACTTATTATTTTGGAATAAAGTTTAATTTATTATAGCTATGCCTAAAAAGGGTAGTGGTGGTATATGCCTGTTATACTATTAGGTTTATATTATTCTAGTTCACTATAGTCCTAATATATTCGAAGCATTTAGCAGTATAGAACATATTATGCGGGACGTTAATAACGGATGATTAGTACGTTATTTACATAGTAATACAGCATCAGCTTTCTTCTTTCTAGTGTACTTACATATAGGAAGAGGAATATATTATGGATCATACAGAGCACCCAGAACATTAGTTTGAGCCATAGGTACTGTAATACTTATATTTATGATGGCTGGCTTGTGGCCAAATTGATTCTAGATTAAATAAGTTAAAGATAAATATATTTTTATTTATACTCATTTCTAGACTTCTTTATGGTAGCAAGCTCATAAAACCAAACATGGACTGCTGGACTTTTTTTTTATTTTATCCTACATACTATGTTTGGTTTTATTTTTTCCTACAATAATAAGGTTTTTTATAGTTATTTTAATATAATATGAAAAATTTCATATTATTTAGAATATATTATGTCGATTTATTTGGTTTGTGGCTGGCGTATTCGCCGGTTTAAATACCAGTTATTTCTTTAATCTTTTTATCGTTTTTTCAATATCTAAATTCAAATAAATTCTGACTGATGACAAAATTCATGATGTTTCTTTTTACACATGTATTTTTTGTTAGCAGCAGCAGCAGCAGTAAACTGCTTTTTTTTAAACTACTACTAAAATGACTACTATGACTTTTTAGTAGCCCTTCTTCTTTTTGGGGTTTCGCTGAAACACAAATAAAAAAAAAGATAATCAATATATTTTATACATATTATTATAATAATCGAAAAATTATCTTTATTTATATAATAAAAAATTTCTTTATGGCTGGGGGCGCCCTCTCCCCTTTTTTTTTTAACTTAACTGAGAAAAGTTTAACTTTTGCCTTAGAAAATTTAATTAAATACATATATCACAGGGTTGTTCCAAATACTTGGAATTTTATAGGTATTATCTTACTAAGTTTAATTTTGCATTTTAACGAAAGCTTTTTATTGTTTGGTACGAAAGAATTGTTAGAGTTTTGTTTGGAAATAAAGACCTGTTTATGTCATATATTAGATATATATATTGGCTTTATATTTATTTTAGATTTATCTTACAGGTTAATTAATCATGAAAAATTAAAAAAAAATAATCCTATATTTTATAACATTATTCTTGTAATAAGTAATCTAATTTTATTTAGTTTAATTCTTTTATTTTTCTATTATTTAAATAAACTTCTATTGATTATTTTAGAAAAAGTTCTGGAAATAATTAAGGATTGTATTACTAAAATGATGGCTAATCCGAGAGGGGGGGAAGGGGGGTCCTCCCAACCCGGAGGGTTTGGTGGAGAGCCTGCAGGTGGAGGAGGTGGTCAACCGCCAAAAAAACCAGCTGGACCTCAGCCACCACAACCAGCACCATCAGATCATGAAGATAATTATCCATTTAATTATGAATATGGTTCAGAAGATGAATATCCATTAATTGAAGAAGATCCTTCAAGGGAATATGATAAAGAAGTAATAAAAAAAAGAAATAGAGAGTGTGCAAGATTTGCATATACAAAAATGGATCCAATAAAAAAAGAAATTCTTTTAGCCAAAAAACGTAAATATTATGCAACTGTACAAGGTGATGAAGAAAAAAGAAAAAATAAAGAAGCCAGAATTAAAGCTTGAAAAGAGAAAAGGTCCTTAGAAGAAAAACCCGAAAAAAGACGTTTTAGATTAGAAAAAAAACAAGTGTCTAATCAAATTTATGAAAGTAAACTAGGAGAAGACCAAAAAAAACTTCGGTTAGAGAGAAGAAGTGAGCAATATAAATTAAAAAAAGCCAATGAAACACCCGAAGAAAAACGTGCTAGATTAGATAGAAATAATGAACTGCGTAAATTAAGAATAGAATCTGAAACACCAGAAGCCAAACGTGCTAGATTGGACAAAAGGAAAGAGGCAGCTAAAAAGAGAAAAGAGCAAAAGAAAGATGATCAATACAATAATTAAATTTATTTTCATTTACTTCTTTTTTATGCCTTTTTTATATCTTTAATTTAGGTTATTTTTTTGAAAAACCATATCCCCAATTTCTTTCTTCTTAGTTTTTAAGTCTAATTTATAATTCTTAGCTTTTTCTTTAACTTGAGACTTATAATTAAAGTCCTACTTGACTAATATTAGAGTATATGCAATATATAATTAGAAATATACTGTTTTAATGATTAACTAAAGTAGAGTACCCTGACAGGGGTATGAAGCGATAAAGATGATCGCCAGGCAATACTAGTGAAAACGGTTAAATATTCGTTATCTGTTTAAAGACCGTCGGTTAATTATATGATCGCTACAGACTGGGTCACTGGTGGGTGGCTGAAATGCTGCTTAATGTACAGTCGAAATTTTCTAACCTAATTGTTATAATAGCTATTGATTGTATAATCTAGCTCAAGGTTACATAAGGCTTTAGATGATATATATTAGAAAGATATCTGCTAAATATTGAGGATTAATATATTGATAAAGTACGGGGGCCGCTATACAGATAAACTTGGGTTATAGTAAGCCGAAAATTTGACAGCTTTCTTGGGTTACGTTTTACCCTATGGTCAAATGAGTTTATGGGGCGCTACTGTCATTACTAATCTTATTAGTGCTATTCCATGAATAGGACAAGATATTGTTGAGTTCATTTGAGGAGGTTTTTCTGTTAACAATCCTACTTTGAACAGATTTTTTGCTTTACATTATCTTTTACCATTTATATTAGCAGCTTTAGTATTATTGCATTTAATAACACTTCATGATACAACAGGTACAACTAATCCTTTAGGTGTTTCAGGTAATTATGATAGAATAACATTTGCTCCTTATTACTTATTTAAAGATTTAATAACTATTTTCATCTTTATTTTGGTTTTAAGCTCTTTTGTTTTCTTTATGTCTAATGTTTTAGGTGATAGTGAAAATTATATAATGGGAAATCCTATGCAAACACCTGCTGCGATTGTGCCTGAATGATATCTTTTATCTTTCTATGCTGTATTAAGATCTATACCTGATAAATTATTAGGTGTTATAGCTATGTTTAGTGCAATATTAGCCATAATGTTATTACCTAAAATAGATTTAGGTAAATTAAAAGGTTTACAATTTAAATCTTTAAATAAATTTTCTTTCTTAGTTTTTATGATAAATTTCTTAATCTTAATGGTATTAGGGGCTTGTCATGTGGAAACTCCCTTTATAGAGCTAGGACAATTAAATACAGTTCTATATTTTGGTTTTTTTGTATTAACTGTGGCTGCAATTAGTTTTATTGATAATACTTTTATGGATTTATCCGTAGTTAAATTAAATAATTTTTATAGAAAATTACAATTGACTAATAAATATGAAGGAAGAAGTTTAACTTTTAAAAAAGAATTTGCCACTACTAAATCTAGAAATATGCCCTCGGGGGGTGCTGGGGCTCTTCTTATGGTTACAACTAGTTGTTCTGTGCTTATAATAAGATATGTTGCATCTATAACTGCAATGATTGCGGGCGTAGGTATTGTGTATGGAGTAGGTATGTGACCTACTGATCTTATTGTAGGTGATGAAGGTATAACACAAATGAATTATATAGCTGATACAATGGTTGATGAATGTAGTAGATTAACATCTGAGGTTAATGATGTTACATTAAGATTACGTTCTTCTATCTTCGAAATTTCTCATAATCACCTAACACCAGAGGATTATTCTGATGTATTACAATTATATGCAAATGCGGTAAATTATGCAAATAAAGTAGAGGTACTTTTTGATAAAGTAGTTGAAATATTAGGTCAGATTTCAAATGTACAAAATGAAAATGGTTGTGATTTAAGTGGTGCATATTATAAGGTAGAGAATCTAGGTGGGAATACGGCTGAATTACTAAAATTATTAGTACCTGAGATTAGAGAGTTAGAATCTATTCTACAGGCAGAGAATCCTGATTTTAGCTCGATCTTAGACAAAAAGTTTTTTGAAGATTAAATTTACAGTAAATAAATTTACTGTACCTGCAGTTAATGGAGAAGACTTGTCATTAATTCATTAATGGAGGTAAACAATACTTTTACCACCCTAACTACCTAAGTATAAACTAATAAACTTCCAAGGTATAGATGAACACCGAAATTTTATCTATTTTCTTTTAATTATTAAATAACTATTATATTATATAATATATAATATAAGGATTATGTAGTAAATGGTTTACACTTTGATTGCAAATCTTAAGTAATAGGTTCGATTCCTACATAATCTTAATTGAACTTACTATTTATCTTAATAAGCAGCAGAAGCAGAAGAAGAAGCAGCTGGTAGCAGCTACAAGATATTTGGTACGCCTTTATAAAGATGGATACGGATTCGGATTCGGTAAAGGCTAAAGATAGTGAACAGATGACGGATGATAAGCAGCAGCATTATATATTCTTGAATTCAACTAAACCTAAAATATCCATGTGAATAGAGCGATGATTGTTATCAACAAATGCTAAAGATATAGGTACGTGGTATCTAATATTTGCACTTTTTTCAGGATTATTAGGGACTGCTTTTTCTGTTTTAATAAGAATGGAATTGAGTGGACCAGGTGTTCAATATATAGCTGATAATCAATTATATAATAGTATTATTACAGCTCATGCTATATTAATGATTTTCTTTATGGTCGAAAAAGATTTTATATTAAAATTGCAACCTTTTACTTTTTTTCTTGAAGTAAATATTAATAATAATAATTCACCTTTAATGAATGAATGTAATAATAATGATGATTACAATTCTAATAATAAAAATTTATATTTTAGTTACTAGGCTAGCAGAAAACGATCAACTTGAAAATAATTATGATAAAAACATAATTATATTAAAGTATTAGTAGATCTTTAATAATAGAGATATTATAGTTGAAGTAACTAAAAACCCCGATGAGAAACTTTAGATGGAAAACATATGTATGTAGGACATTCCATTAATTTATACAATAGAATAAGTTCTTATTTTATGCCATCGATAGTTAAAACTAAGGGAGGAAGAGTTTTACGTTATCTAAATAAATATGGTTTTAGTAATATTAAGTTAACTATTTATATTATGAATGAAAAATCTAGTTTGGACCAGGTAGTGGAACTAGAACAACACTTTATTGATAATTTAAAGCCAAATCTTAATGTAGATTTAGTAGCTAGGCTGGTAGTTCTGGATATCATGAACCAATGAGTAAAGAAATGCGTGATCGTAAACAAAGAGAGAGGTATTCCAGTGTATCTTTATAATTATAAAGATCTTAGTTTGTTATATATATTTGAATCAAAACAACAATTATATAATTCAATAAATATGCATCATAATACTTTAAATGATTGTTTAAACTTAGGTAATATATATCTATATACTTTCTTTTTTCTTTAGACTTAATAGAAGAATCTACTGAGATTAATTTACTAGGATCAAATTAAAAGTTTAGTTTCAAATAAACGAGATGTATATGACGTACGTTAAACACCACCACCCTGCAGCTAAATCTATCTTAGCAGAGTTTAAAGACGATCCTAAAAAAAAATCTATAATTTAATTCTTTAAATAGTTTAGCTAAGGTGATCGTCAAGTTATTAGAGAATATTTAAAAGGTGAAAAATCAGTTTATCGAGGTAAATGAAAATTTACTTACAAATTTTAATATATAAATGGCATGGCCGGGTAAGGTGCAAACATCTTACTTTACATTCACTGTTTGCTGGAATACCTTAAGAGCCTTTGGAACTAGGTAATGCAGACTTTATTGGATATAAAAGCGGCATAATACAGAGTAACATTTCAAAGGATTAGGCAATCAGCCGGAAACCAAATATAAAAGGGCTCATTGTAGCATTAAACTCTTTTATAAAGTAGGATCTTCAGAGACTACACGTGAATACCTTAGTAAATATTTATTTTTTATAGGTAAAGATATAGTCCGGCCATTAATGAAAATTAATGAAAAAGCGTATGCCCGCATTAATTGGTGGGTTTGGAAATTTCTTATTACCATTATTAGTTGGTGGTCCTGATATGGCAAAGCAAAAGGACCCTTTGGTGGTTAGAAAATATACATATAGTTCAAAAATTAAATTTATGGGAAAAAGATATTATTCAACAAGTAATAGAAATATTTTCGATAAAAATAAAAAAAAAACGAAAAAAAAAACCGTTTTACGACGTTTTACAAAAAATATGATTAGTTATTAAAAATCTTTATATTGGGGGGGGGGGGATTTTAAAAGTTTTTATTTAAAAAATTTTTTTGCGATTAAAAAAAAAAAAAAAAATTATAAAAACTGAAAATATA
>Ga0114129_10017696_pt1 | contig 10146 bp, 8 predicted proteins | sample RhiMetdeltSRZDD1_FD_80071 | JGI IMG/M metagenome (GOLD analysis project Ga0114129, IMG submission 80071) | Populus rhizosphere microbial communities from Tennessee, USA - Rhizosphere MetaG P. deltoides SRZDD1 (version 2) (version 2) | ecosystem: Host-associated > Plants > Roots > Rhizosphere >...
CTGCTTACCAGCAGCGCCACGGCACCGCTGACGACGCCGGCCGCCATGCTCGTCCCCGACAACTGGATGTACGCGTTCGGACCGCTGCCGGTGACATGCCGCGTCGAGTAGGTCGTCGCCAGGTACGACCCGTCCGCCTCGGCCGACACCACGTGGCTCCCCGGCGCCACCACATCTGGCTTCAGCACCAGGTCGTACCGCGTCGGCCCCCGCGAGCTGTAGCTCGCCACCACGTCGTCGGACCGCTGCGGCGTGCCCTGCGTGTCGATGGCTCCCACCGTAATCGCCCACGGGCTGTTGCCCGGCGACACGATCCCGCCCCTTACCGGAACCCCGTCCGCCGTCTTCCCGAAATTCCCCGCGGCCGCGACGACGACGAGGCCCGCCTCGACCGCCCGCTCCACCGCCTCGCACAGCGGATCGTCCCGGTACGGCTGCAGCACCGGCGCGCCCAGCGACAGGTTGATCACCCGGATGCGGTACTGCGCCGCGTGGTCGATCGCCCAGTCGATCGCGTCGACGACGTCGCTCGCGCGACCCGACCCGTCGTCGCCCAGCACGCGCAGGTTGACCAGATACGCGCCCGGCGCCACGCCGCTGTACGTCCGCGTGTCCTTCGTCCGCCCGGCCTGCCCCGCGATGAGCGCCGCCACGTGCGTCCCGTGCCCGTACCGATCGCTGCCGTTGCCGCCCGTGTAGTCCTTCGTGAAGACGACGCGCCCCTTGAGCGCGTTGTGGCGCGGGTCGATCCCCGAGTCGATCACGGCCACCACGACGCCCGCGCCCGACAGCGGCGGCAGCCCCTCGGCGCCGCGCCACACCTGGTCCGCGCCAATCGTCTCCGTCGTCACGTCCGATGGGCGGATCGGGATGTCGCCGGAGAGGTGATCGATCGACGTGTCCGACTGCAGGACGCTCAACTGGCCGGCGTTGACCTCGAGGACGGCGGCGTCCTTGAGATACTTCCTGACGCGCAGGTTGTAGCGCGCCGCCAGGTCGTCGATCTCCGCCCGGCTGCCGTGCACGATGATCTCGATCGACTGCGACCCGTGGGCGAGGTGATCCGCCAGGTCGGCGCTCAGCCGGGCGCGGTGCTGCGCCCGGGCTGGCGTGGCCGCGAGAGTGAGTGCCGCGGCCGCCAGGACGGCCGCAGCGGGGCGGACGAGGTCGAGTCGAGTGCCGACGGGACGAGACACGCGTCTCCTCAATCGCGGCGCTCGTTGCGCCGCGGCGACGAGGGGCTAGTGGCTGGCTTCCCCGCGCGGAAGCATTTCGTTCAGGCTGTCCTGGACTGAATCGAGCAGCACCCGCTGCGACCCGCCGAGCGTCCGGATGGTTTGCAACCGCCCTTCGCGAATGCGGTTGTAGATGGTTCGGCGCGAGACGCCGAGGAGCTCGGCAGCATGGTCCAGCGAGACGCTGCGGCCGATACGGGGTTCGAAAACCGGGTCATGAGAGCCGTCTGGTACCGACATGGATAGAAAACCTCCGATGGCCCGTCCATAGCGCACGGCGAGTGCCACCGATCGGCGTTCCCTCGGGGCCAGTTGGTAAGTCGTTGCGGTTGCGAGACTTGCTGAGCTAATCTTGACGCAGCGGTACGGGCGGCTCAGCGACGGGGTCGCGGCCAAGAAGTTGGCCACGCCGGCGAACACTGTGTGCAGCCCCGGCAGTTTTGCACGCAAAATCGCCACGTTCGGCCGAGGTGCACGCAATTTTGATCGGCCAGTTTTCTGGCCAACAGGCTAGGTTTTGACCAGACACACGTGCTTCGTGGCGGCCTCCTGCGTCAGCCTCACGTTCGGGCTGGCCGCGGCCGACGGTTGCTCGCGGTCCGCAACTCCGCCAGCCGCTACCGGATCGGTCATCCGCCCGGGCGGCGCGATCGTCGCCTCCGTCCGCTCCGAGCCGCGCACGTTCAACCGGCTCGTCTGCTCCGACCGGACGTGCGAGCTGATCGGCTTCCTGACGCAGGCGCGGCTCGTCCACATCAACCGCGTCACCCAGGAAGTCGAGCCCTGGCTCGCTGAAAGCTGGACGCGATCCGACGACGGCCTTCGCTACACGCTGAAACTGCGGCCCAACGTCCGCTTCTCCGACGGCCAGCCCTTCACGAGTGCCGACGTGGCGTTCACCCTGGCCGCGATCTACGACCCGAAAACCCGCACGCCGTGGGTGGACTCCCTCCAGGTGCATGGGAAGAACCTCGGCGTGGCGACGCCCGACGCGCAGACCATCGTCCTGACGTTTCCCTCGTCGTACGGGCCGGGCTTGCGGATGCTCGACAACCTGCCGATCTATCCGCGCCACAAGCTGCAGGCCGCGCTCGACGCGGGCACGATGCGCGACGCGTGGAACGCCACCTCGCCGCCGGCCGACACGGTCGGCCTCGGCCCGTTCATGCTCACCGAGTACGTGCGCGGTCAGCGGCTCGTGTTCGTGCGCAACCCGCACTACTGGCGGAAGGACGCGAACGGCGTCGCGTTGCCATACCTCGATCAGATCACGGTCGAGTACGTGCCCGAGCAGGACGCGGAGGTCGTCCGGCTGCGGTCGGGCGAAACCGACATGTCCGTCACCGAGCTGCGGCCGGCGGACTATGCGCCGCTCAAGCGCGACGCGGACGCCGGGAAGATCAAGTTCACCGACCTCGGGCTCTCCTACGACGCCGACTTCCTGCTGATCAACCTGAAGCCGAACGCGTTCGGCGCCGATCCGCGCGCGGCCTGGCTGCAGAAGGAGGAGCTGCGCCGCGCGATCTCGATGGCCGTCGATCGCGATGCGTTCGTGAACACGGTGTTCTTCGGCGCCGGCGTGCCTGTGTTCCAGCCGATCACCCCGGCGAACAGGAAATGGTTCGCGTCGGACGTGCCGCGGCCGCCGTACGATCCGGCGGGCGCGAAGCGGCTGCTGGCCTCGATTGGCCTCACCGACCGCAACGGCGACGGCGTGCTGGAGGACGCCAACAACAAGCCGGCCCGCTTCACCCTCCTCACGCAGAAGGGACGGAGCGAGCGGGAGCGCGCGACGGTGGTCATCCGCGACGAGCTGAGAAAGCTCGGCCTGCTGGTCGACACGGTCTATCTCGAGTACGGCGAGGTGATGACGCGGCTGCTGTCGTCGCAGTTCGAGGCGCTGTACTTCGGCTTTACCTTCAGCGACACCGATCCGGCGAGCAACGCCGACATGTGGCTGAGCTCGAGCGCCTCGCATTTCTGGAATCCGTCGCAGGCCAAGCCCGCCACCGAGTGGGAGGCGCGCATCGACGAGCTCATGGCGCGCCAGATCGCGTCGCAGGACGAGGCCGAGCGGCGGCGCGTCTTCGCCGAAGTCCAGAAGATCTTCGTCGAGCACCAGCCGCTCGTGTACTTCGGCGCGCCGCGCATTTTCGTCGCCACGTCGGCCCGCGTCGTGCACGCGACGCCGGCGCCCATCACGCCGCAGCTGCTCTGGGCGGCCGACACCATCGCGGTGGTTCATTGAGTGGCGCGCTACCTCCTGCGGCGCGCGGCCTTCGCGCTGCTGCTCGTCTTCACGGTCTCGTCCGCCGCGCTGCTTCTCACGACGCTCGCGCCCGGTGATTTCGTCACGGCGACCGTCGATCCCTCGACGCGCCGCGACGTGCAGGAACAGCTGCGCGCGAGCTACGGCCTGAACCGCAGCGTCCCCGAGATCTACCGCGCCTGGCTCGCGCGCGCGGTCCGCCTCGACTTCGGGCGGTCGCTCGCCTACAACATTCCGGTCGCGGGGCTGGTCCGCGAGCGCGCCGCGAACACCTCGATCCTCGCCGTCACGGCGCTGGCGCTCGCGACCTTCGTCGGCATCCCGCTCGGCGTCGTCACCGGCAGCCGCCGCGGCTGGACGACGTCCGCCATCCGCTCGGCGTCCATCGTGCTGCTGTCGCTGCCGCCGCTCCTGACGTCGATCATGCTCGTCGTATTCGCGTCGCGCACGCACTGGCTGCCGGTGAGCGGGATGCGGACGCCGGGAGTGCCGGTGTCGGCCGCCGACGTGCTCTGGCATCTCGTCGTGCCGGTCGCCGCGCTGGGGCTGCCGATCGCGGCGATGTTCGAGCGCCTGCAGGCGCAGGCGATGTCGGAGGTGATCGCGCAGCCGTACGTCGTCGCGGCCGTCGCGCGAGGCGTGCCGAAGACGCGGGTCGTCTGGCGCGACGCGCTTCGCGCCGCCCTCCGGCCGACGGCGGCTGTCTATGGACTGGTTATCGGATCGCTCCTGAGCGGCTCCTTCGCGGTCGAAGCCGTCACCGCGTGGCCCGGCCTCGGGCTGCTGATGCTCAACGCGCTCCGCTCGCGCGATCTGTATCTGGTCGCCGGCTGCGCCGCGGCGGGGGCGCTTTTCCTCGCGGCGGGCACCTTGATCTCCGACGTCGCGATCGCCGTCATCGATCCGCGGACGACGGACGGCTGACGCGATGCGCCGGGCCGGGTGGGTCATCCTCGTGTGCGCTGCGGCGGCCGCGCTGGCCGCGCCGGTGCTCGCCCCGCACGATCCCGGCGAATCGTTTCGCGATCTGCTCAACGCGCCACCGACATTGCCGCACGTCATGGACGACGCGGGCGCGTGGCACGCGCCGTTCATCTATCCCTGGAAGCTCGCCAGCCGCCTCGAGCAGCGATTCGAGCAGGACCGCACGACGCGTGTGCCGCTGGCCTGGTTCACGGACGGCCGCCTCGTTCGATCGTCGGACGAGCGCGCTGCGCCGCTGATGCTCGTCGGCGCCGACAGCTTCGGGCGCGACGTGTTGGGCCGCCTGCTGTACGGCGCGCGGATCTCGATCGGCCTCGCGCTGGCCGCGGCGATCGGCGCCGTCCTGCTGGGCGGGCTCGTCGGCGGCGTCGCGGGCTACGTCGGCGGCGTGCTGGACGAAGCGCTGATGCGCGTCTCGGAGTTCGTGCTCGTGCTGCCGGCAATCTACGTCGTGCTGGCGCTGCGAGCGGTGCTGCCGCTGGTCCTCGACACGCGGACCGTCTTCCTGATCCTCGCGGCGATCTTCGCGGTCGTGGGCGCGCCGTTCGTCGCGCGCGGCGTGCGCACGATCGTCCGCACCGAGCAGCGGCTCGAGTACGCGATCGCCGCGCGATCGCTCGGCGCCGGCCACGCCCGCCTGCTGGTTCGACATCTGCTTCCCGCTGCCGCCGGGTACGTCGTCGTCCAGCTGACGGTGCTCGTCCCGGCGTTCATCATCGCGGAGGCGACGCTGTCGTTCGTCGGCCTCGGCTTTCCGGATCCGACGCCGAGCTGGGGCGCGATGCTGCAGGAAGCGTCGAGCGCGCGGACCGTGTCCGATTTCCCATGGCTCCTCAGTCCCGCCGCGGCGATTTTCCTCGTCGTGCTCGGACTCAATCTCGTGCTGCAGCAGGCAGGCGTCAATCCGGCTACAATTCCGGTTGATGCATCTCACCGGCGTCTTCGCCCCGATCCCAACGCCGTTCGATACTGACGGCGCGCTCGATCTCGCGCGGCTGCGCGCTGCGCTCGCCCGCTGGGTGGCGCGGCCGCTCGCCGGCTTCGTCGTGCTCGGCTCGAACGGCGAAGCCGTGCTGCTCGACGAAGACGAGGCCGATCGCGCGATTGCGGCGGCGCGCGATGTGGTGCCGCGCGGCCGGCCGTTCCTGGTCGGGACCGGCCGCGAGTCGACGGCGGCGTCGATCCGCGCGACGAAGCGCGCCGCGGCGCTCGGCGCGGACGCTGTGCTCGTGCGCACGCCGGCATTCTTCAAGGGTCTGATGACGACCGAGGCGTTCGTCCGCTACTACACGGCCGTCGCGGACGCGTCGCCGGTTCCGGTGCTGCTGTACAACTTCACGGCGCTGACCGGCGTGAACCTGCTCCCGGCCGCCGTCGTTCGCCTCGCGACGCATCCGAACATCGTGGGGATGAAGGAGTCGGGCGGCGACATCGCGCAAATCGCCGAGCTCGTCAACGGCACGCCGAAGGACTTTTTCGTCCTTGCCGGCACGACGGCAACGGTCTACGCGGCGCTGTGCGTGGGCTGCACGGGCGGGATCCTCGCGCCTGCGTGCATCGTACCGGAGACGTGCACGCGCCTTTACGAGCTGACGAAAGCGGGAAGGCACGACGAGGCCCGCGCCGAGCAGCTGAAGCTGATCCCGCTCACACGGCTGCTGAGCGGCGCGCAGTACGGCGTGCCCGGCCTCAAGGCGGCAGCGAACCTCGCCGGCTACGACGTCGGCATCCCGCGGCCGCCGCTCGCGCCGGCGCCGGACGCGGGCGTGGCGGCGCTCGCCGAGGTGCTGGCACAGTTCGACGAGGTGTCGGTGCTCACGCGCTGATGGCACATCTTCTTCCCCAGCACGAGCGCATCCTCCTCGGCCCTGGACCGAGCGCGACGTCGCCGCGCGTCATGCGCGCGATGGCGTCGCCGACCGTCAGCCATCTCGATCCGGTGATGATCGCGATGCTCGACGACGTCCGCGCGCGGCTGCTGCGCCTGTTCCGGGCCGCGGAAGGATCCTTCGCGTTCGCGGTTTCCGGCACCGGGACGTCGGGGATGGAAGCCGCCGTCGCCAACCTCGTGCAGCCGGGCACGCGCGCGCTCGTCGTCGTCACCGGCTACTTCGGCGATCGCCTCGCGCAGATGTGCGAGCGCTGCGGCGCCGCTGTGACGCGGCTCAATGTCGAGTGGGGCCGCTCCTGCGATCCTGCCACGCTGCGTGCGGCGCTCGCGGGCTCGCCGGCCGACGTGGTGGCGATGGTCCACGGAGAGACGTCGACTGGCGTCGTCAACTCCGTTCGCGAGCTCGCCGCCATCGCGCGCGAGCACGGCGCGCTCACGATCGTCGACGCGGTGACGTCGTTTGGCGGCGTGCCGCTCGACGTCGGCGCGTGGGGCATCGACGTCTGCTACAGCTGCACGCAGAAGTGTCTCGGCGCGCCGTCGGGTCTGGCGCCGATCGTGTTCGGTCCGCGCGCACTCGAGCGGCGAGTCAGGTCGCGCAGCTTCTCGTTCGACCTGGCGCTGCTCGAGGACTACTGGCTGCGGCGCAAGTATCACCACACGATGTCGTCGGCACTGGTCTGCGCGCTGCTGGAGGCGCTGACGATCGTCGAGGAGGAAGGGCTGGACGCGCGCTGGGCGCGGCACGAGCGCCATCACCGCGCGCTCGTCGAGGGGCTGCGCGACATCGGCCTGTCGCTCCTGCCGTCCGAGGCCGATCGCCTCTGGACGCTGAACGCGGTCCGCGTGCCGGACGGCGTCGACGAAGCGGCCGCCCGCATGCATCTGCTCGAACGGTTCGGCATCGAGATCGGCGCGGGCCTCGGTCCGCTCGCCGGCCGGATCTGGCGAATCGGCCTGATGGGCGCCAGCTCCACGCCGCGATCGATCGTGCTGCTCGTCGGCGCGCTCGAGCAGGCGCTCGCCGCCCAGCGGAGCCGCGCGCACGTCTAAATTCTCACTGAAATGAAGGTGTGTGGGGTGATTGTGGCTGTTGCGCTGGTCACCGGGTTGGCCTGCGCAACGAATCCCGTGACGGGCAAGCGGCAGTTCTCGCTGATGAGCGAGGACCAGGAGATCCAGATCGGCCGCGAGCAGGACGCCGAAGTCCGACGCGAGATGGGCGTCTACGCCGATCAGACGCTGCAGCAGTACGTCTCGGACATCGGCCTGCGCCTCGCGCGCGCGTCGGAGCGGCCCAACCTGCCGTGGCACTTCACCGTCGTCGACGTCCCGGCCATCAACGCGTTCGCCCTGCCCGGCGGCTACATCTATATAACGCGCGGCATCCTGCCGTATCTCGACGACGAGGCGCAGCTCGCGTGCGTGCTGGGCCACGAGATCGGCCACGTCACGGCGCGCCACGCCGCACAGCAGTACTCGAAGGCCACGGGCGCCGAGCTGGGCGTCCTGCTCGGCAGCATCTTCGTGCCCGAAGTGCGCCCGTTCGGTCAGCTCGCCGAGAGCGGCCTTGGCGTCCTGCTGCTGAAGTACGGCCGCGACGACGAGCTGCAGGCCGACGGACTCGGCGTGCGCTACGCGTCGCGCGGCGGATGGGATCCGGCGGCGATGCCGCGCATGCTCGCAACGCTGGCGCGCATTGAAGCGGTGGGCGACACCAAAGGCGTGCCGAACTGGCTCGCCACGCATCCCGCGCCCGAGAACCGCATCGAGCGCGTCCAGGCCGCCGTCCAGCAGGCGGCGGTCGACGTGCAGCAGCCGATCGTCAGGCGCGACGACTTCCTGCGGCGCATCGACGGCATCATCTACGGCGACAACCCCGAGCAGGGGATCGTGCGCGGCGGCACGTTCCTGCATCCCGGCCTCCGATTCGCGATCGATTTCCCGAAAGGCTGGGACGTCAACAACGGTCAGACCCAGGTGGTAGCGAAGGAGCCGGGCGTCAACGCGTTCATGGTCCTGCAACCGACGACGGCGCAGGGGCGCGGCACGCTCGAGTCGTCTTCGCTCGCCTCGATGCAGCGCGCCGGGTTCCGCGCGCTCGAAGGCGGCGCGACGACGATCAACGGGCTGTACGCGTTCGTCGGCACGTATCAGGGTTCGGTGGAAGATCTCGGCCGCGTCGGCGCGCGCGCGGCCCACATCGTGTACAACGGCACGACCTATCTCGTCGCGGGCGTCGCGCCGGTGTCGCTGTACTATCGCGTGGAGCCGACGTTCTCGCAGGCCATCCGCTCCTTCCGCACGATGACGCGCGACGAAGCCGAAGGGGTGCGGCCCAATCGCATCGATCTCTACACCGCGCGCGCCGGCGACACCTGGCAGTCGATTGCCGAGCGCCAGTGCCGCGGCTTGATCAAGCCCGACGCGCTCGCGATCATGAACAGCCATGCCGTCACCGAACAGCCCCGACCCGGAGAGCGCCTCAAGATCGTCGTGGGTGGCTAGGGTCGGGCGCGGCGCGCTCGGCGCGCTGGCCGCTGCATTCGCGTGCCTGGTGTACGCGTACGTCACGCTGCCCGACGTGCGGCCGCTTCGCACGACGAACCCGGCGACGACGGCGTTCATCGAGCTGCGGGCGCGCGAGGCGCGCGCCGCCGGCCGCGCGCCGCGCCGCGTGCAGGCGTGGGTGCGCTACAGCGCGATCTCGCAGCATCTCAAACGCGCGGTGCTCGTGGCCGAGGATGCGGCGTTCTGGCAGCACGAAGGCGTGGACTTCGAGCAGCTGCAGGAGTCGCTCGAGGCCGACTGGGCCCGCGGACGCTTTCTCCGCGGCGGCAGCACCGTCACGCAGCAGCTCGCGAAGAACCTGTATCTGTCGCCGTCGAGGAATCCGCTGCGGAAGCTGCGCGAGCTCATCATCGCGCGGCGGCTCGAAGCCGAGCTGAAGAAAGCGCGGATTCTCGAGCTCTACCTGAACGTGATCGAGTGGGGCGACGGCATCTACGGCGTCGAGGCCGCGTCGCGCGCGTACTTTCAGCGCCCCGCCGCCGACCTCGCGCCGGCCGAAGCGGCGCTGCTCGCCGCGGCGATCATCAATCCGCGTGTGCACAATCCTGCACGCCCCACAGTGCGCCTGCTGCGCCGCCAACAGCTGATTCTGCGGCGGATGGGCGTGGTCGAGCCGCCCGTCGACACGACGCTCGAGCTAAGGTAACGCACGCCGCTCAGCTTGACGTTGCGATTCACCCTCCCCTATACTCGCGACCGGTTCATTTTCTTCGCACAATCTGACCGCGTCCTCGTCCACTGCCACGGGCCCTCTCCCCCATGGGCAACTGAGACGTGTGCGTCAGCGCGCGGTGATCGTGTCGTGGTGCAGAGCGCCGCATGATCAACTACACGGAACGGCTGACGCTCCTGATGCACGACATCGTGCAGCGGGTTCCGAAACTCTCCTTCATCGACATCGCCGAAGTGCTCGTGTTCGCGCGGTCCGGCCGCACCAACGCCGAAGGCGCGTTCGCGACCTGCCATAGCCTCAGCCTGCCCGCGAGCGAACCGGGCTATTACTTCTGGCGCGACCGCTCGTCGGGCCGCGTGACGCGTCGCACCGAGTGGTTCGTCACTCGCTCGCCGCACGTGTCGGTGGGCACGCGCGCGATCAAGTACATGATCTCGTTCGCGCTGCCGCGCTTCTTCGACCCGTCGCTGGGCCGATCGCGCAAGGAACGCTTCTATCCCGGCGCCGAGCCGGGGATGGCGGA
>Ga0114129_10017697_pt1 | contig 10146 bp, 12 predicted proteins | sample RhiMetdeltSRZDD1_FD_80071 | JGI IMG/M metagenome (GOLD analysis project Ga0114129, IMG submission 80071) | Populus rhizosphere microbial communities from Tennessee, USA - Rhizosphere MetaG P. deltoides SRZDD1 (version 2) (version 2) | ecosystem: Host-associated > Plants > Roots > Rhizosphere >...
ACCCCATCGGGGCGGTTCGTGGAGGCAAAGGGGGGAACACTCCCGGGCCGGGTGACTGTTCCGATGCGGCCGTGCGGTCTCGGCGATGGGGGAGCCCGCGGCGTGCACGAGAACGGATGCCAGCGCACAAGGACCTCAAGCGGCTGATCCGCGCCCGCATGGCGCGCACGGGCGAGTCGTACTCGACCGCCCGCCTCCGCGTCGTGGGACCGCGCGCCGGCACGGAAAGGGATCACGCCATGATCGTCACCACCGGCATCGAGGACGGGCACCGCCTCGTCACCATCACGGACGTGCCCCGCGCCTACACCCACAACCTCGTCCGGGGCATGGACTTCGCCCGGGACGGCGGCACGTTCACCTGGGAGTACCCGGCCGACGCCCCGTGCTGGGAGGACGCCGCCCGCAACTGGGAGCGGGACGGGGCCGACATGCTCGACCAGTCCCACGGCGTCCGTCCCGTGGACTGGGAGGCGGGCCTGGGCTGGGTCGCCCCGATCCTCGACGAGCGGGGCGCCGACTGGTTCGTCATCGGCAGCGCGGCCATGGCCGTCCGGGGCCTGGACGTGGCGCCGGGAGGCGTCGACCTCGCCATGGACGAGGCGTCGGCCGACCGGCTGATGCCCCACGTCGCCGGCGGCGTCCTCAAGCCCATCGTCGACATGGGCGACTGGCCGGTGGCGACCCGCATGGGAACCCTCTTCCACGGCTGCGCGATCACCGTCATCGCCGGGATGAAGGAGCAGCCGACCCGCCCGACGCTATGGGACGCCGCGGCCCGGGCGTCGCTGGAGACCGTGACCTGGCGCGACCGCGAGGTCCGGGTGCCGCCGATCGAGCTCCAGCTCCTCTACGCCCGCATGATGTTCCGCAACGACCACGTGCGGGCGATCAACGCCTACCTGGCGACCACCTCGCCCTGACCCGCCAGCAGCTCACCGCGAGGGGGGCTCGGCACCCTGCCCTGGTGAGCGGCGTGCCAGCATCGGGGCATGGCAGAGCGATTCCGCGGCTGGTCCCCGGCGGCGCTCGAGTTCTACCGGGGGCTGGAGGCCGACAACGCCAAGCCCTACTGGACGGCCAACAAGGCGACCTACGAGCAGGAGGTCCGGGCGCCGTTCGAGGCGCTGAGCGACCTCGTCGCCGGCGAGTTCGGGCCGCTGCGCACGACCCGGCCCTACCGGGACATCCGGTTCAGCAAGGACAAGACGCCCTACAAGACCCGGGGCTACGCCGTCGGCGAGGGCGAGGGCGGCGAGCGCTACTACGTCGAGATCTCGGCCGCGGGGCTGGTCGTGGGCTGCGGCTACTGGATGATGGCGGGCGACCAGCTCGAGCGGTACCGGGCGGCGGTCGACGACGACGAAACCGGCCCCTCCCTGGTCGAGGCGGTCGCCGCCGTCCGCGCTGCGAAGCTGGAGATCGGTGGCGAGGCGCTCAAGACGGCGCCCCGCGGCTACCTCCGCGACCACCCGCGGGTCGAGCTGCTCCGCCACAAGGGCCTGGCGGGCATCCGCCGCTTCGACCCGGCGGCCTGGCTGCACACCCGGGCGGCCGCCCGCCGCATCACCGACGCCTGGCGGGCCACCGGCCCGATCACGGCCTGGCTGGCCGCCCACGTCGGCCCCTCGACCGAGGTCCCCCCGGAGGCGGGCCGCTACGACTGAGGCGGAAGTGCGGGTGCGCGACGGGGTCCCCCGGTGACCGACGGGCCCTACGTCGAGGCCAAGGAGCACCTGGCCAGCGTCACGATCGTCGACGGCGAGAGCGAGGAGCGGCGCCCCGATCCTGCACGAGGCCGGGGTCGAGATGTGACGCAGGACGCGGGTGTCGACGCCCTGGGGCGCGAGCTCGCGCCCCCGGTGCTCGGCGCCGTCGTCCGCCGCACGGTGCAGTTCGACGCAGCCGAGGACGCGGTGCAGGAGGCACTGATCGTGGCGGCCGGCCAGTGGCCGGGCCAGGCCGCTCGGGACACCCCGCCGCCCGGTGCCGAGCGCGAGGTGCCCGACCGGGACGACACGCTCACCCTGCTGTTCCTGTGCTGTCACCTGGAGCTGTCGCCACCGTCATAGGTGGCACTGACCCTCCGGGCCGTCGGCGGCCTGACCACCGCCGAGGTCGCCCGGGCCTCCGTCGTCCCCGAGGCGACCATGGCCCAGCGGATCAGCCGGGCCAAGCAGCGGATCCGGGCCACCGGCGCCGAGTTCCACCTGCCGCCCGGGGGCGAGCGGGCCGCACGGACCTGACCGCGGAGGCGGTGCGGCTGACCCGAGCGGTCCACCGGGCGCGGCCGGAAGACGGCGAGATGGCGCGCCTGCTCGCCCTGATGCTGCTGACCGACGCCCGCCGGGCGGCCCGCACCGATGTGGGCGGCGAGCTGGTCCCGCCAGCCGGTCGACCACGGTGGGTGAGACATCTTTCACCTGGCTGCGGTGTGTCGGCGGGGTTGTGACGGGTAGCTGTGCGGCACCAACGAACAGCGACACGGCGGAGCCCGGACGATGTCATGAGCGCGACCGCGTACACCCAGGACCTCACGATGACCCTCGCACCCGAGGCGCTGTCGGTACGGGCGTCGCGGCGGGAGTTGGGCCGCCTGCTGCGGGCGGTCGGCTGGGCGCCACTCGGCGTCGAGCGGGCCGTCCTGGCCGTCACCGAGCTGGTGGCCAACGCCGTGGTCCATGGCCGGTCCGACGTCGTGGTCCGCTGCCAGGTGGGCGAGCGCCTCCGCCTCGAGGTCACCGACTCGGCGGGCGATGCCGAGCTCAGGACCCTGTCCGCCACCGCCAAGGACACGGGCGGGCGGGGTCTGAACATCGTGGACACCGTCAGCCGCAGCTGGGGCGTCGTGCGGGGCACCGGGACGAAGACCGTCTGGTGCGAGCTCGAGCCGGCAGGGGAGGCCCTGGCCGCAACCGGCTGAACCCGCCGCCTAGTCTCGGCGCCGTGACAAGGGCAGGGCGGTGACCTACTACTCCCTCGGGGTCGACCTCGGGACGACATATACGGCGGCGGCGGTGCTGCGGGACGGACACGCCGAGGTGGCGACGCTCGGCACGCGCAGCCTGGAGATCCCCTCGGTCGTGCTGCTGAGGGAGGACGGCGTTCTGCTCATCGGCGAGCCCGCCGAGCGCCGCAGCCTGATGGAGCCGGCCCGCTTCGCCCGCGAGTTCAAGCGCCGCATCGGCGACCCGACGCCCGTGCTGCTGGGCGGCAGCCCCTTCTCGGCCCACGGCCTCATGGCCCACTTGCTGCGCGGGGTGGTCAAGGTGGTGTCCGACCGCGAGGGCGGCCCGCCCGATCACACGGTCGTGACCTGCCCGGCCAACTGGGGCGAGTACAAGCGCGAGCTGTTCGACCAGGCCGTCGCCCAGGCCGACATCGGGCCGGTGAGCGTGGCGGTCGAGCCGGAGACGGCCGCCGTCCACTACGCCTCCACCACCCGGGTCCAGGCCGGCGAGGTGGTGGCCGTCTACGACCTCGGCGGCGGCACGTTCGACGCCGCGGTGCTGCGCGACACCGGCGAGGGCTTCGAGCTGGTGGGCGACCCCCGCGGCATCGAGCAGATGGGCGGCGTGTACTTCGACGAGGCCGTGTTCAGCTGGGTGGTCGGGCACCTCGGCCCGGCCTTCGCGCGACTCGATCCCGACGACCCGTCCACGGTCGCCGCGGTGTCGCGGCTGCGGCGCGAGTGCGTCGAGGCCAAGGAGACCCTGTCGTGGGACACCGACACGGCCATCCCGATCGCCCTGCCCACCCAGCAGACCGAGATCCGTCTGACCCGGGCCGAGTTCGAGGGCCTCATCCGGCCCGCGCTCGACGACACGGTGGACGCCATGCGGCGGGCGCTGGCCTCGGCCGACGTCCGCGCCGACGAGCTGCGGTCGGTGCTGCTGGTCGGTGGCTCGTCGCGCATCCCGCTGGTGGGCCAGATGCTGGTGGCCGCGCTCGAGCGGCCCGTGGCCATCGACGTCCACCCCAAGCACGCGGTGGCGCTCGGCGCCGCGCTCCTGTCGGGTCAGCATGCGCCGACGCTGGCCCGCCCGGTCGACAGCGCGCTGGCCACGCTCGCCCCGCCCGCGGTCACCCGGGCGGGGCGCACCACGGTCACGTCACCGGCCGGCGCCGACGCCGGCCCACCGGGTGCCGGCACGGTTCCTCCGCCACCCCCGCCCCCCGGCCCGCCGGCACCGCCGTACGCGCCGTCGGCGCCGTCGCCCGCCCCGCCGGGGGGCGCGCCCGCGCCGTCCCGCGAGGGTCGCCGCAGCCGGGCACCGCTGCTGGTGGCGGCGGGCGTGGTCGCCGCCGCCCTTGCCGTGGGCGCGGTGGTCGCGCTCGGGGGCGACGATGGCGGCGGCGACGAGGACGAGGCCACGGCCGACGTCCCGCCCACCGCCCCGCCCGGCGGGGTGCTGCCGGTCGAGGTCCCCCGGGGCGAGCCCCTCGACGAGGACACGATCGTCTACACCCAGCTCGACCCGCCGTTCTGGAACATCTGGATGATCGACGCCGACGGCGGCAACCCCCGGGCGCTGACCCGCGAACAGGCCGCGTTCCCCCGGCTGCCCGTCCTCGCCCCGGACCGTCGGTCGGTGGCGTACTCGCTCGAATCGCCTGCCGCGCTGGAGCTGCGGGTGATCGACACCGGCGGCGAGGGCGACCGGCTGGTCATCGGCGGCCTGGTCCCCGACGCCCGGGCCACCTGGTCCCCCGACGGCACGCGCATGGCCGTCGTGACCGCCCGGGACGGCGCCGCCGACATCACGATCGTGGAGCTGGCCACCGGCGAGGTCACGAACCTGACCAACAGCCCCGAGGACGAGGGCGATCCGGCCTGGTCGCCCGACGGCGAGTCGATCGCGTACTGGAGCCGCAAGGACGGCAACCAGGACGTCTACGTCATCCCGGTCGACGGCGGCACGCCGCGGCGCCTGACCGCTGACCCCGGCGACGACGCCGACCCGTCGTGGAAGCCCGACGGCAGCGCCATCGCCTACTCGTCCCAGCGGGAGGGCGACTGGGAGATCTTCGTGATGGCGCCGACCGGCGGCAACCAGGTCCAGCTGACGGCCGCCCCCGCGGACGACCAGGACCCGTCGTGGTCGTCGGACGGCACGCAGATCGCGTTCGAGACCAAGCGCGACACGCCCACCGCCGGCGACCAGGCCGAGATCTACGTCATGGCGGCCGACGGCAGCGGGCAGCGCAACGTCACCAACCGGCCGGGCCTCGACATCCACCCGGCCTGGGGCACGCCGCCGGTCTAGCCCGCGGGAGCGGCCGCGCCCCGGCGGCGGTCGGCGACCAGGACCACGACCGGGAGCACCAGCGCCAGCACCAGCGCGGTGATCGTGCCGACCTGGTCGCCGGTGCCGTACACGTCCAGATGACGGGCGTGGTACACGAGGTGGGGCACGCCGTAGACGATCCAGGCCAGGGCCGCGGCGGTCACCACCGCCCGCCCCACCGTCACGAGGGCGACCAGGCTCACGACCGCCAGCGACAGGTTCAGCGACCCGAAGTCGCGCACCAGGTGCTCGTTGTAGGGCCCGTCGGCGGCCACCCACTCCCGCCCGGCGCCGGGGAACCCGTCGTAGAACGACCGGGGCGACAGCGTGGCCCACAGACCGGTCACGACGGCGGACAGCGCCAGCACCGCCAACGCCGCCCGCATCACACGTTCAGCCATGGCCCGACAGTACCGGCGCCGCTACGTATGGCAGGGGGCCGCGAGAGGGTATTCCCGCAAGGCATTTTCCGACGGGACTGGGGAGGTCCTGACATGACGTGGGTCATCCTCGCGTTGGTGGTCGTGGCGCTTCTGGTCGTCGCCGCGGTCGTCATCGAGCAACAGAGGTCCGCATCGCTGAAGCGGCGCTTCGGGCCGGAGTACGACCGGGTCAGGGAGCAGCACGGCGACCGCAAGGGCGCGGAGGCGGCGCTGCGCGGGCGGCTCAAGCGCCGCAAGTCGCTCGAGCTGCACGACGTGCCGGCCGCCGCGGCCGAGCGCTACCGGGCGCAGTTCCACACAGTGCAGACCGCCTTCGTGGACGACCCGGGCGGGAGCGTGGCCGCGGCCCGCAACCTGGTCGACCAGCTCATCGCCGACCGGGGCTACAACGAGGCGACGGCCGACGCCGACGCCGACGGCGACGGCGTGCCCGAGCCGGTCGAGCTGGTGGCGATCGACCACCCGCACCTCGTGGCCAACTACCGCACCGCTCGCACGGGCGGGGCCGCGGCGTCGCTCGACGACCTGCGGGCCACCTTCATCCACTACCGGGAGCTGTTCGAGGCCATCCTGGCCGATGGGGTCGACCGCGACGTCGACCGCGACGGCGAGCAGGACGAGGCCGTCCGGTTCGGGGTGACACGGTGAGCGCTGTCTTCGGCCGTGAGCCGTCCCGGCCGCTGCCGGGCGACGCGGTGGACGAGCGCGACGAGCCGATCGAGGCGGTCGTGATCGACGAGCAGGGACGCCAGGTCCCTGGGGACGAGCCCGATCCCGTCGTCGACCTGCGGAACGACGACGAGGATGCTCTCGACGTCGACGAGCTCGACACCGAGCCCGAGCCCGACCCGGAGCCGGTCGCCGAGGAGCCCGGGCCCGACCCGGAGCCGGTCGCCGAGGAGCCCGAGCCGGAACCCGTGGCGGAGCAGCCGGTGGCGGAGCAGCCCCTGGCGGAGCAGCCGGTGGCGGAGCCGGACACCGAGCGCGAGTGGGAGCCGGCCGTCGTGCCGGTGCCGGCGCCCGATCCGGAGCCGGTCGCCGAGGCCGAGCCCGACGACGCCTGGGCCCGCCGCTGGGACGACCTCCAGGCCACCTTCGTGGACGATCCCCGCGCGGCCGTGGACGGCGCTGCGGACCTCCTGTCCAAGGCGCTGGCCGAGGCGACGCCCCGCTACGCGGGCACCGAGGACCTCCGGGTGGCGTTCCGGCGCTACCGGGCCGCCTTCCGGGATCTGCACCCGACCGCGTGACGACGCAGGAGCGCCGTGCGGCCGTCCCCTCCGGCCCGCGGGCTCTCCGGCGCGCCCGGCCCCCGCCGATCGGATACACCTAGGCCCATGCACCGACCGACACCCCTGCTGGTGGGCGTGCCCGCGGAGACCAAGGTCGACGAGTTCCGGGTCGCCCTCACCCCGGACGGCGTGCGGGAGCTCGCCTCCCAGGGCGTGCCCGTCCTGGTGGAGGCCGGCGCCGGCGCCGGGTCCAGCCTCACCGACGACGACTACACCCGCGCGGGCGCCGAGGTGGTCAAGGACGCTGCCGAGGTGTGGGGGCGGGCCGACCTGATCTGCAAGGTCAAGGAGCCCCAGCTCCACGAGTTCGAGCACTTCCGACCCGACCTCACGGTCTTCACGTTCCTGCACCTGGCCGCGTACCCGGAGGTCGGCGACGCCCTGGTCGAGCGGGGCATGACCGGCATCGCCTACGAGACCGTCCAGCTGGAAGACGGCTCGTTGCCGCTGCTCGCCCCGATGAGCGAGGTGGCCGGCCGCATGGCCGCCCAGATCGGCGCCCACTACCTGGAGCGCCACAACGGCGGCCGTGGCGTGCTGCTCGGCGGGGCGCCCGGCGTGCAGCCGGCGCGGGTGGTCGTGCTCGGCGCCGGCAACGTCGGGCTGAACGCGGCCTGGATGGCGGCCGGGCTGGAGGCCGAGGTCAACCTGCTGGACAAGAACGTGGACCGGCTGCGCCACGTCGACCAGATCCAGATGGGGCGCATCACCACGCTGGCGTCCAACCGGGGCACGGTCGAGCGGGTGGTGGCCGGCGCCGATCTCGTCATCGGCGCCGTGCTGGTCCCCGGCGGCCGGGCGCCGGTGCTTGTCACCGAGGACATGGTGCGCACGATGAAGCCGGGCGCGGTCGTGGTCGACATCGCCATCGACCAGGGCGGCTGCGTCGAGACCTCGCACGAGACGACGCACGAGGATCCGGTCTACGTCCGCCACGGGGTCCTGCACTACGCCGTCGGCAACATGCCGGGCGCCGTGCCGAACACGTCGACCTACGCGCTGACCAACGTGACCCTGCCCTACATCGCGGAGCTGGCCCGCCTGGGCGTCCGCGAGGCCGTCCGGGCCGACGAGGCCCTCGCCCTCGGCGTCAACACCGCCGGTGGCCAGGTGGTCAACCTGGCGGTCGCGGACGCCCTGGGCCGCCCGGCCGGGGACCTGGGGGCGCTGGTGGGGTAGCCGGCCGCGCGCGGTCCAGCGGGAGCGACATCGCAGCGCGTCAGCGCAACAGCCGTGGCGCCGCCGGGTTGCGCAGGATCGTCTCCATCACCACCACGTCGAGCCAGCGGCCGAACTTGCGGCCGACCTCCCGCTCGGTGCCCACGACCTCGAAGCCGAGCGCCTCGTGGAGGCGGATCGAGCCCTCGTGGTGGCCGACGATGCGGGCGAAGACGGCGTGGAAGCCGTGGGCGGTGGCGACCGCCAGCAGCTCGGTGAGCAGCGTACGCCCGATGCCGCGGCCCTGGTGGTCGCGGTGGACGTACACCGAGTCCTCGACGCTGGTCGCGTACGCGGGCTTGGACCGCCACGGCGACAGGGCGCCGTAGCCCACGACGGCCCCGCCCTCGGTGGCGACGACGACGGCGTGGGCACCGCTGCGGTCGCCGAGGTAGCGCCGCTGCTCATCCAGGGACCGGGGGGCGATGTCGAACGTGACCGTCGAGGTCAGGACCTCGGCGTTGTAGATCCGCCGGATCGCCTCGGCGTCGTCGAGGCGCGCGAGTCGCAACGTCACGGGAGTGACCACGGGCGTCACGCTAGATGGTCCCCCCGGAGGGGGATCAGGCCTGCTCAGTCGGCGGCGAGGGCCGGCTCGACGAGGGCGAGCTCCCCGGCGAGGGCCTCGAGCCGGGCCCAGCTGGCGATGGCCTCGTCCTCGGTGAGCAGGATCACCTGGAGGTCGCCGACCAGCCCGGGCAGCAGCTCGAGCAGCAGCGGGACGACCGCCGGCTCGAGCTGGTCGAACGTCTCGTCCAGCAGGACCGGGGGCCGGCTGCCGGCCGAGTTGGTCGCCGCGGTGAGCTGCGACACGATGCCCTGGGCGAGCGCCACGGCGTCGTCGTCGGACAGGTCGGGAGCGCTCGACGACAGCGAGCGCAGCGCCGCGATGTGCTGGCGCAGGCGGGCGGCCGCCTGGATCTCGGTGCGGTGGTCCATCGCCCAGTGGACGTCGGTGTCGCCGGCGAGGGACCGCCAGGTGGCGGCGGCGTCGCCCCGCCCGGAACCCCGGCCCAGCAACTCGTCGGCCGCACCCCACAGGGCGACCTGGTCGACGGCGGACAGGGCCCGCACGGCGTCGTTGCGGGGCGTGCGGTTGCGGAGGTCGGCGGCGGTGATGCGGGTCACCGTCGACCTGCCGTACTGGCTGGACAGCAGGTCGACCGGGCCGTCGAAGCCCCGGTGCTGGGCCGTGACGTCGGCCGCTGTGGCCACGTCGATGACCCGGTGGGGGCCCGACGACGGGCGCAGCACCACCAGGCGCCGCCCCGAGTCGTCTACCACCTCGAGGTGAACCCCGCGCACCGTTCCATGGAGGGCCCCGGAGAGCAGGGAGCCGAAGGCCCCACGTGCGTCACCCGGCATTCCGCCCAGCACGGTCAGCCGCGGATGGAAGTCAACGGACGCGGCTTCGCCGTCGCCCTCGACAATCAGGCGTTCCACCAGCACGGGGGATGTATCGGCGCGTTCCGTCACGGACTTGAGCATTTTCTTTACGAACGTGTCGCGAACAGGCGACAGCACCACTCTCCGTGGCGGATCCGGAGCGCTCGGGCCGTCGAGGGCCTCGCCGACGGTTTCCCCGCCGTTCGCCGGCCGTTACGGTGCGGTGCCCGGGCTGGTTGGTTGGCCGGTCGCGGCCTGCCGGCGATACGCTGTCCGACCCTGGGTAGCCAGAGCCGCCCCCTTAGCTCAGTCGGCAGAGCACAGCCATGGTAAGGCTGGTGTCGTCGGTTCGATTCCGACAGGGGGCTCGCATGAGAATCGCGGCGTCGCCGCGCTTGTCGCGCGTCAGACCACCCAGCCCACCCTTGGCGGCGTAGCTCAGTTGGTTAGAGCACTCGGCTCATAATCGAGTTGTCGCCGGTTCGAGTCCGGCCGCCGCTACTCCATCACTTCGCGAAA
>Ga0114129_10017699_pt1 | contig 10146 bp, 11 predicted proteins | sample RhiMetdeltSRZDD1_FD_80071 | JGI IMG/M metagenome (GOLD analysis project Ga0114129, IMG submission 80071) | Populus rhizosphere microbial communities from Tennessee, USA - Rhizosphere MetaG P. deltoides SRZDD1 (version 2) (version 2) | ecosystem: Host-associated > Plants > Roots > Rhizosphere >...
CGACGACGAGGAGGCACTCGAACAGCTCGTCGACGAGAGCGGCAGCCGCTTCACGCGCAAGCGGCTGCTAGTGCTCGCCGGCGCAGGAGCCGGCACCGCGCTCGGGGCCGCGCTGCTGACGCCGGCGGCGTCACTGGGCCCCGTGTTCGACGTCTCGTCGCTGTACCGCACGCCGTGGGCTCGCGGGATCCGGCTCGTCGACGAGCTGGGGAATGCCTTCCGCGCGGACGACATCGAGGAGGGCACGTTCTACACCGCGTATCCGGAGCACGCCGACCGCGAGCAGATGGGCGCGCCGCTCGTCGTCGTGCGGCTCGAGCCGGCCGACCTCCAGCTGCCGGACGACCGGCGCGGCTGGGCCCCGGAGGGAATCCTCGCGTATTCCAAGATCTGCACGCACGCCGGCTGCGCGATCGCGCTCTACCGCAAGCCGACGTTCCCGGCGGTCGAGCCCGAGCCGGCGCTCGTCTGTCCGTGCCACTACTCCACGTTCAACGTGGCGACCGGAGGCCAGGTGATCTTCGGGCCCGCAGGACGCCCGCTGCCGCAGCTGCCGCTGGAGATCGCGGGCGGCGGCGAGCTGCGCGCGGCCGGGAACTTCTCCGGCCCGGTGGGGCCGTCGTGGTGGGGCGTCCGGAACCACGGAGCGCGGCCGTGATCCGCGGGATCGTCCGGTACGTCGACGAACGGAGCGGCAGCGCGCCGTTCTTCCGGAAGGCGCTCCGCTACGTGTTCCCGGACCACTGGTCGTTCCTACTCGGCGAGGTGGCGCTCTACTCGTTCGTCGTCCTGGTCGGGACCGGGATCTACCTGACGCTCTTCTTCAAGCCGAGCCTCGCGCCCGTCGTCTACCACGGGGACTACCTGCCGCTGCGCGGGCGGGAGATGAGCGAGGCGTACGCGTCGACGGTCCATCTCTCGCTCAACGTCAAGGCCGGGCTCCTGATGCGGCAGACGCACCACTGGGCGGCGAACGTGTTCGTCGCCGCGATCGTCGTGCATCTCCTGCGGATCTTCTTCACCGGTGCGTTCCGCAAGCCGCGCGACCTGACGTACTACATCGGCCTGCTCATGCTGACGCTGGCGCTGCTCGAGGGCTATGCCGGCTATTCGATCGTCGACGATCTGCTGTCGGGCATGGGCCTCGCGATCGGCTATTCGGTGTTGATGTCGATCCCGTTCGTCGGCGCGAACCTCGCGCAGCTCGTGTGGGGCGGGCCCTTCCCGGGCGCCGACGACTTCGAGTCGCGGTTGTACATCGTCCACGTGTTGATCCTCCCGGTCGTGATCGGTGGCCTGATCCTGTTGCATCTGACGCTCGTCGCGGCGCGACATCACACGCAGTTCATCGGGCCGCGCGCGACGGAGAAGAAGGTCGTGGGCACGCCCACGTTCCCCGGGTACGCGCCGCGCTCGCTGGGGCTTGCGTTCGCGGTGGGGGCGGTGCTGTTCCTGATGGGCGGCCTGATCCAGATCAACCCGATCTGGCAGTGGGGGCCGTACCACGTCTCGCAGGCGACGAACGGTGCGCAGCCGGACTGGTATCTCGGCTGGTTGATCGGGGCGCTGCGGCTGATTCCGAGCTTCGACGTGACCGTCGGGAACTACACGCTCGTGCCGAACGCCTTCTGGGGCGGCGCCGGGTTCCCGCTCTTCGTGTTCCTCGTGCTGTTCCTGTGGCCGACGCTCGAGCGGCGCGTCACCGGCGACTATGCGTTCCACAACCTGCTCGACCGGCCGCGCGACGCGCCGTGGCGTACGGCGATCGGCGTCGCCTTCTTCACCTGGATCTTCGTCGTCTTCCTCGCCGGCGCGGCCGACCGGATGTTCGTGCTGTTCGGCCTCTCGTACCAGGCGCAGATCTGGGCCTTCCGCATCCTGGTCTGGGTGCTGCCCGTCGTCGCGCTCGTCGTGACGAAGCGGGTGTGCGAGGAGCTCCTGCGCGGCGAGGTCGTCGAGGTCCGCCGCAAGCTCGTCGAGGCCGAGCCGGCCTAACGAAACAGACATGTCCCGGGACAGTCCCGGGACATGGCTCGGGGAGCCGTTCTAGACCGGGAGCTGGGGGGCGACGCGCTCCGCGAGCGCCTCGGCGACGCTGCGTCCGATCGTCGGCGACTTCTTCAGGAGGGCGTCGAACGCCCGCTCGGTGATCACGAGGACGTCGACGTCGCTCGTCGCCGTCACGGTCGCGGTGCGGGGCATCTTCGTGACGAGCGCGATCTCGCCGAAGAAGTCCCCCTCCTTCATCGTGTTGATCTTCTCGCCACCGCGCGTGACGTCCGCCTCGCCCTTGAGCAGCACGAAGAACTCGCGCCCGCGGTCGCCTTCCGTCGCCATCTCCTTGCCCGCGGGGAGATCGATCTCGTCGGCGATGTGTGCGACGTCCTCGAGCGCCTTCTTGTCGAGCTTCGAGAAGAGCGGAACCCGCTTCAGGAGCTCAACCTTCGCGTCTTTGCGGAGTCGCATAGGGCGAACATATCGCCTTCCGAGGCCTTGGCTACGGTGATCGGGTGGGCGTCGTTCCGGAGATCTTCGGTGCGGCGGCGGGTCTGGCGGGCTTGCTGCTGGTATTCCTGGGAGTGTCGATCTCGGCGTTCCAGTCGTACGGTGGCGACGTTCCGCCGGCCGTGACGGCCGGCTGGCGGCGGGCCGGGGCCTGGATCTTGTCCGCGTTCCTGCTGGGGCTCGTGACGGTCGCGGTCGCGCTGGCCTGGCTGCTGTCGCCGTCGCGGGCGCTGCGGGACAGCGCGGTCGTGCTGTTCTCGGTCGAGCTCGCGGCGACGGCGCTGGCCGCGATCGTCACGGCCCGGGCGGTCCTGTGGCGCTGAACCTCAACAAGCTCAAGCGCCTCGAGGACGCAGGCCTCGTCGGGCTCTTCGACGAGGACCGGAAGCTCTGGACGGCGATGGCGAAGGACGCCTACAGCTACACGGGGAAGTTCATCGGCGGCGACGTGCGGCCGGACGACGTCGCGCCGACGCTCGTGCCCGCGCTCGAGGTGTCCGACCGGCTGCGGACGTACCTCGCGGCGCGCAAGCTGACCCAGCAGTACTGGTACCTCTGGTTCGCCGAGCTCATCGTCGACCGTCTCTGGCCTCACCTACACTCCTAGTCGTGGCGAAGACGCCGGATGCGGACCGGCAGGCGCGGGAGTACATCGACCGGGTGGTCGAGTCTCACCGCAAGAACGGCTACGGCCTGCGGCTGTCGAAGAAGCGCTACGAGGAAGCCGTCGCGCGCGTGGCGCGGCAGTTCCGCAGCCTAGTCGGCCAGTAGCCGCCGCAACACGAACGGCAGGATCCCGCCGTGCCGCAGATACTCCCGCTCGACGGGAGTGTCGAGCCTGACGCGAGCGCGGAACTCCTTCCCGTCCCCGCGCACGGTCACCTCGCGCGCATCGCCGTTGTCCACGCCGCTGATCGCGAACTCCTCCCGGCCCGTCAGCCCCAGGGAGTCGGCGTTCTCGCCGGCCAGGTACTGCAGCGGCAGGATCCCCATCATCAGCAGGTTCGAGCGGTGGATCCGCTCGTACGACTCCGCGATCGCCGCGCGGACGCCCAGCAGGTTCGGCCCCTTCGCCGCCCAGTCGCGCGACGAGCCCGACCCGTACTCCTTCCCGGCGAGCACGATCAGCGGCGTGCCCTCGTCCAGGTACCGCGCCGACGCGTCGTAGATCGTCATCTCCTCGCCGCTCGGGACGTGCACCGTCCAGGTCCCCTCCGAGCCGGGCACGAGCAGGTTCTTCAGCCGGACGTTCGCGAACGTCCCGCGCACCATCACCTCGTGATTTCCTCGGCGCGACCCGTAGGAGTTGAAGTCCTTGCGCTCGACGCCGTGCTCCACCAGATACCGGCCCGCCGGGGAATCCGGCTTGATCGCCCCCGCCGGCGAGATGTGATCCGTCGTCACCGAGTCGCCGACGCGCACGAGGCACCGCGCACCCGCGATGTCCTCGACGCGGCCGGGCTCGTGCGGCATCCCGTCGAAGTACGGCGGCCGCCGCACGTAGGTCGACTCGGGCTCCCAGGCGAACAGGTCGCCCTCCGGCACCGGCAGCTCCCGCCACGCAGGATCGCCCGTGAACACGTCCGCGTACGTGCGGGAGAACATCTCGCCGCGCACCGCCCGCGAGATCGTCTCCTGGATCTCCTCCGCCGTCGGCCACAGGTCGCGCAGGAAGACGTCCTCGCCGTTGGCGTCCTCGCCGAGCGGCTCGTTCACGAGGTCGATGTCCATCCGCCCCGCGAGCGCGTACGCCACGACCAGGGGCGGCGAGGCGAGGTAGTTCGCCTTCACCTCGGGATGGATGCGCGCCTCGAAGTTGCGGTTGCCCGACAGGACGGAGCAGACGACGAGGTCGCCCTCCGCCACGGCTTCGGAGATCGGCTCCGGCAGCGGCCCTGAGTTGCCGATGCACGTCGTGCACCCGTACCCGACGGTCTGGAAGCCGAGCTCGTCGAGGTACTTCGCCAGGCCGGCCTGCTCGTAGTACTCGGTCACGACCTTCGAGCCCGGCGCGAGCGACGACTTCACCCACGGCTTCCGTTTGATCCCGCGCTCGACGGCCTTCTTCGCCAGGAGGCCGGCGCCGATCATCACCTGCGGGTTGGAGGTGTTCGTGCACGACGTGATCGCGGCGATCACGACCGACCCGTGCTGCAGCTCGAACTCTTCTCCGTCGAGCGAAGCCGCGACGCCGTGCGGGCGGAGGGCCACCGCGACGCCGCCGTCCATCTCGACCTTCGCGCCCGTATCGACCTCGATCGTCGACGGCGGGTCGCTGGCAGGGAACGATTCCGCGACGGCTTCGTCGCGCGAGTTTCCGTAGTCGACGCCGAACGTCTCGAGCGACTCGACGAACGACCGCTTCGCCGATCGCAGCGGCACCCGATCCTGCGGGCGGCGCGGGCCCGCGAGCGAGGGCTCGACGTCGCCGAGGTCGAGCTCGATCACCTGCGAGTACTCCGGCTCGACCGCCGGGTCGTGCCAGAACGAGTTGTCCTTGCAGTAGGACTCGACGAGCGCGACGTGGTCTTCGGAACGCCCGGTCAGCCGCAGGTACTTGAGCGTCTCGTCGTCGACGGGGAAGAACCCGCACGTCGCGCCGTACTCCGGGGACATGTTCCCGATCGTCGCGCGGTCGGCGAGCGCCAGGCCGGCGAGCCCGTGCCCGAAGTACTCGACGAACTTCCCGACGACTCCGGCCTCGCGCAGGATCTGCGTCACGGTCAGGACGAGGTCGGTCGCCGTCGCCCCCTCAGGCAGGGAGCCGGTCAGCCTGAACCCCACCACCCGCGGGATCAGCATCGAGATCGGCTCGCCGAGCATCGCCGCCTCCGCCTCGATGCCCCCGACGCCCCAGCCGAGGACGCCGAGGCCGTTCACCATCGTCGTGTGCGAGTCGGTCCCGACGAGCGTGTCGGGGAACGTCTGGCCGTCGCGCGTCTCGACGACGCGCGCGAGGAACTCGAGGTTGACCTGGTGCACGATCCCCGTGTTCGGCGGCACGACCTTGAAGTTGTCGAACGCCCCCTGCCCCCAGCGCAGGAACGCGTAGCGCTCGCGGTTGCGCTCGAACTCGAGCTCCGCGTTGCGGAAGATCGCGCGCGCCGTCGCGTACTCGTCGACCTGTACCGAATGGTCGATGACGAGCTCGACCGGCAGCTGCGGGTTGATCAGCGAGGGATCGCCGCCGAGGTCGGCCATCGCATTGCGCATCGCGGCGAGGTCGACCACCGCCGGCACGCCGGTGAAGTCCTGCAGCAGCACCCGAGAGGGCCGGAACGAGATCTCGTGGGACGGCTCGGCGTTCGGGTCCCAGGCCCGGATCGCCTCCGCATCGGCCTCCTCTCCGTGCCGTACGGCGTTCTCCAGGAGGATCCGCAGCGTGTAGGGGAGGCGCTCCACGAGATCGACTCTACCTTCCCATTTGACGACGACCGGGCTTCTCCCTAAAGTCCACCAACTCACTGGACTAATAAGGAGAGCCCATGAGAAGGATTAGCCTGACTTTGCTCCTCGCACTCGTGTTCCCGGCCTTCGCGGCCGGCGCCGCCCGGGACACGAAACTTGCGCTCGTCGCCTACTCGACGCCGAAGGATGCGTACGGGCAGCTGATCCCTGCGTTCCAGAAGACTGCCGCCGGGAAAGACGTCAGCTTCTCGCAGTCCTACGGCGCGTCGGGCGAGCAAAGCCGGGCGGTCGCTTCCGGGCTCGATGCCGACGTCGTCGCGTTCTCGCTCGCGCCCGACATCTCGGCGCTCGCGCAGAAGCACCTCGTCGCGCCGAGCTGGAACAAGGACAAGTGGCACGGGATGGTGACGCGGTCGGTCGTCGTCTTCATCGTGCGCGACGGCAACCCGAAGAAGCTCAAGACCTGGAGCGACCTGCTCAAGCCGGGAGTGCAGATCGTCACGCCGAATCCCTTCACCTCCGGCGGCGCACGCTGGAACGTGATGGCGGCGTACGGCGGCGCTCTGCGCGCGGGTAAGACGCCGAAGCAGGCGCAGGCCTACCTTGCGCAGATGTGGAAGCACGTCGTCGCTCAGCCGGCGAGTGCGCGCGAGGGGCTCCAGACGTTCCTGGCCGGCCGCGGTGACGTCTTCCTCGCATACGAGAACGAGGCGCTCTTCGCGCAACAGCACAACCAGCCGGTGCAGTTCCTCATCCCGAAGGCGACGATCCTGATCGAGAACCCGATCGCGGTCACGACCACTTCGAAGCACAAGCCGCAGGCGCAGGCATTCCTCAAGTTCCTGCGCACGAAGCCGGCGCAGCGGATCTTCGCGCAGAACGGCTACCGGCCCGTCGTCCAGGGCGTGACTCAAGGGTTGAACTTCCCCGTGCGGCCGCAGCTGTTCACGATCAAGTACGTCGGCGGCTGGCCGCAGGTCGAGAAGAAGTTCTTCGACCCGCGCACCGGGATCATGGCCAAGATCCAGGCGGCGAATGGCGGCTAGAGCCGAAGCCGCACTTCCGGCACCCAAGGCCCGGCGCTCGGCAGCGCCGGGCCTTGCCGTTGGGTTGAGCACGCTCTACCTGAGCGTCGTCGTGCTGCTGCCGCTCGCTGCGCTCGCCTGGAGAGCGCACGGATGGGATGCGATCACGAGCCACCAGGCCGTCGCGGCGCTCAAGCTCACGCTCGCGTTGTCGCTCTTCGTCGCGGTGATCAACGCTTTCGCCGGGACCGCGATCGCATGGACGCTCGTCCGCGACCGGTTCGTCGGACAGAGCTTCGTCAACGCCCTGGTCGACCTGCCGTTTGCGCTGCCGACGATCGTCGCGGGGCTGACTTTGCTCGCGCTCTACGGCCCGAAGTCGCCGGTCGGCGTGAACGTCGCGTTCACGCGCTGGGCGATTCTGTTCGCACTCCTGTTCGTGACGCTGCCGTTCGTCGTGCGCACGGTCCAACCGGTGCTGCTCGAGCTCGACACGGAGATGGAGGACGCCGCCGCGTCGCTTGGTGCCTCGCGCTTCGCGACGTTTCGCCGCGTGATCCTGCCGAACATCCTCCCGGCGATCCTCTCCGGCGTCGCGCTGGCGTTCGCGCGCGCGATCGGCGAGTTCGGCGCCGTCGTGCTCATCTCCGGGAACCTTCCGTTCAAGACCGAGGTCGTGTCCGTCTACGTGTTCGGCCGGATCGAGAGCGGCGACCCGGGCGGGGCCGCAGCCGCGTCCGTCGTCATCCTCGCGATCTCGTTCGCCGTCCTCCTCGCGATCGGCGGTCTGCGCCGCCTTGCCACGCGCCATGATCGGTAGGTACGCCGTTCGCTTTGCGTCGCTCGGGTACCTCACGGTGCTGCTCGGGCTGCCGGTGGGCTATGTCTTCTGGAAGACCTTCCGGCACGGGTTCTGGCCGGCGTGGCACGCGGTCACGACTCCGGATGCGCTGCACGCGCTCAAAGTGACCTTGATCCTCGCCGGCATCGCCGTGCCCGCGAACACGATCTTCGGCATCCTCGCCGCGCTCGCGATCGTGCGCTACCGCTTCCCCGGCGCAGGCATCTTCAATGCCGTCGTCGACCTGCCGCTGGCGCTGTCGCCCGTCGTGGTCGGGCTTGCACTGCTCGTCCTCTACGGCCGCGGCGGCTGGCTCGGCGGCCACCACATCGTGTTCGCGCTGCCCGGAATGGTGCTCGCGACGATGTTCGTCTCGCTGCCGTTCGTCGTGCGCGAGGTCGTCCCCGTGCTGCGAGAGATCGGCACCGAGCAGGAGCAGGCCGCGGCGACGCTCGGGGCCGGCGCGTGGCAGACGTTCTGGCGCGTGACGTGGCCCGCGATCCGCTGGGCGACGGCGTACGGCGTGGTGTTGACGACGGCTCGCGCGCTGGGAGAGTTCGGCGCGGTCAGTGTCGTCTCCGGCCGGCTCGCCGGACAGACGGAGTCGCTGACGCTGTACGTGCAGGACCGCTACCAGTCGTTCGACGAGGTCGGCGCGTACGCCTCCGCCGTGGTGCTCGCGCTGATCGCGGTGACGACGCTGCTTTTGATGACGGCGCTGAAGCCGAAGGAGGAGACGCGGTGATCGAGGCACAGCACATCGTCAAGCGCTTCGGCGACTACACCGCGCTCGACGACGTCTCGGTCGAGGTCGAGGTCGGCTCGCTGACGGCGCTGCTCGGGCCGAGCGGCAGCGGCAAGTCGACGCTCCTGCGCGTGATCGCGGGCCTCGAGCGTCCCGACGCGGGACAGGTGTGCCTCGACGGCCGGGACGTGACGGGCGTCGCGCCGCAGCAGCGCGGCGTCGGCTTCGTCTTCCAGCATTACGCCGCGTTCAAGCACATGACGGTGCGCGAGAACGTCGCGTTCGGGCTCGCGATCCGCCGACGTCCGCGCGCGGAGATCAAGGCCCGCGTCGCGGAGCTGCTCGACCTCGTCCAGCTCTCGCGGCTCGGCGACCGCTATCCGGCGCAGCTGTCGGGCGGCCAGCGCCAGCGCATGGGCCTCGCACGGGCGCTCGCGGTCGATCCGAAGGTGCTGCTGCTGGACGAGCCGTTCGGAGCGCTCGACGCGCGTGTGCGCAAGGAGCTGCGCGGGTGGCTGCGCAGGCTGCACGACGAGACCCACACGACCACCGTGATCGTCACGCACGACCAGGAGGAGGCGATGGACGTCGCCGACCGCGTGGTCGTCATGAACGGCGGCCACATCGAGCAGATCGCGCCGCCGAGGGAGCTCTACGACCATCCCGCGAACGAGTTCGTCATGTCCTTCGTCGGGCCGGTCAATCGGCTGGGCGACGCGTTCATCCGGCCGCACGACGTCGAGCTGCTGCTCGAGCCGAACGGCGCCACGCAGGAGGCGATGGTGCAGCGGCTCGTCCACCTCGGCTTCGAGGTGCGCGTCGAGCTCGTGCGCGACGACGGCGAGGTGCTGTTCGCGCAGCTGACGCGCGAGCAGGTGGACGAGCTGGAGCTACAGCGCGGCCAGATCGTCTACGTCAGGCCGACGCGGCAGACGGTCTTTGCAGGCTAGGTCAGTCCTCGTCGTCCCAGTACCCGACCTCCGGGCCGGGGCGTGCGAAGAAAATCCGGTCGCCGCTGACGCTCCGTGCTCCGATCTTGCCCGTGTCGAGGTACTCGACGACGTCCGGCGCGATCATCGAAGAGAGCATCAGCACTCTGACCGGCGCGTCGGTGCGGTTGACGATCTGGTGAGCGCCCTCCCTGCCCCGCCGAAACGCGACGACGTCCCCCTCCTTCAGCATCTGCTCGCCCTCGGGAGTGCGCAGCGTCGGCTCGCCGCGCAGGACGATCACCCACTCCTCGTTTGCATGATGCGTGTGGTACGGCCAGAGCTTGTTGCCCGGCTCGACCTCCGCCAGGCTCGCGCCGATCAGCTCGCCGCCGATGTGATGGCCGACGAACGCCTCCTTGATCCGCCACCCGTCGCGGTCGCGCGGCTCGTCCCACTTGTCGTCGTAGAGGTTGAAGACCTTCGTCAATGCGGCTGCCAGGCGTCGGGGTTCGCGGCCAGCTCCTCCACGGAAGCGGGCAGCTCTCCGCGTGCGACGTCGGCGATCGTAACGTGCTCCAGGACGGCGCGGAGATTCGCGCGCACGGCGATCCAGACGTCGCGCAGGCGTGCCGCCGAGCCGGCGTACTCCACCTGCTCGGGGCCGAGGCCGCGCACGTTCGCGATCGGGCC
>Ga0114129_10017700_pt1 | contig 10146 bp, 7 predicted proteins | sample RhiMetdeltSRZDD1_FD_80071 | JGI IMG/M metagenome (GOLD analysis project Ga0114129, IMG submission 80071) | Populus rhizosphere microbial communities from Tennessee, USA - Rhizosphere MetaG P. deltoides SRZDD1 (version 2) (version 2) | ecosystem: Host-associated > Plants > Roots > Rhizosphere >...
AGGTGATCACGCGTTTCTCTACCCGCGGGAGGATCGCCTGGATCTCCGGCTGGTCAGCGCAGAGGACCGCCGCGCCGTAGAACGGCACCTTGCTCACGAACGATAGGAATGCCTCCCGGATGGCGGTGAGGTCCCGATAGTAGTCGAGGTGCTCGGCGTCGATCGTCGTGACCACGGCGATGGTCGGGGTGAGCCGGAGGAACGAGCCGTCGGACTCGTCGGCCTCGGCCACCAGGAACTCGCCCTGGCCGAGCCGTGCATTCGATCCGAGCGCGGTGACCCGCCCGCCCACGACGAGCGTCGGGTCGAACCCAGCCTCGGCCAGGACGGCGCCGACCATGGAGGTCGTCGTCGTCTTCCCGTGCGTGCCCGCGATGGCGATCCCGTGCTTGACCCGCATCAGCTCGGCGAGCATCTCGGCCCGCGGAATCACCGGGATGCCGCGCTGGCGGGCGGCCTGGAGCTCGGGGTTGTCGCGGGCCACCGCCGACGAGTAGACGACCACGTGGGCGCCTTCGATGTGGCCGGCCGCATGGCCCACGTGGATCTTGGCGCCGAGCCGTTCGAGCCGCTCGACCGCCTCGTTTCGCCGGGCGTCCGAACCCGTCACCCGGTATCCGAGCGTCAGGATCACCTCGGCGAGGCCGCTCATGCCCACGCCGCCGATGCCCACGAAGTGAACCTGCTGGTACCGCTTGAAGACGCGGGTCCCGGTCATCGCCTCATACCTCGGCCCGTTGCGAGACGTTCAGCAGCAAACCCACCGCCGCCATCGCGGCCAGGAGCGACGACCCACCCGAGGACACGAACGGGAGCGGCAGCCCCTTCGTCGGGAAGAGCCCGATGACGACGCCGAGGTTGACCACGGCCTGGGTGGCCAGAAGCGCCGTGACCCCGAACGCGAGGAGCGCGCCGAACGGGTCGGCGACGCGGAGCCCGACCCGGATCCCGCGCCAGAGCAGGAGCCCGAAGAGGGTCACCGTCGCGACGGCGCCGACGAACCCGAGCTCCTCGCCGAGGATCGCGAAGATGAAATCCGTGTGTGGCTCAGGGAGGTAGAAGAGCTTCTGCTTCGACTCCCCGAGGCCGCGCCCGAGGAGCCCGCCGCCGCCGAGCGCGAGGTAGGACTGGATGATCTGGAACCCCGCACCCCGCGGGTCGGCCCAGGGGTCGAGGAACGTGAGCACCCGTCGGAGCCGGTAGCTCGCCGTGAACACGGCCAGGGCCACGACAGGGACGGCGAGGGCGCCGATCAATCCCAGATGAGCGAGCCGGGCGCCGGCGACGAAGATCATGCAGAGGACCACGCCGACGATCGCCACCGCGGAACCGAGGTCCGGTTGGAGGAGGACGAGTCCAGCCACACCGCCGGTCACGACCAGCGGCGGAATGACGCCTCGCCACAGGTTCCCGATCACGGCCTGCCGACGAGCCAGGAAATCCGCGAGGTAAACGACCAGGACCAGCTTGGCGAGCTCGGTCGGCTGCACGGAGATCGGCCCCCACCGGAGCCACCGGCGCGTCCCGTTGATGGACTGTCCGAACGGCGGCACCAGGACGAGGACGAGCAGCACGAAGGCCAAGGCCAGGAGCGGACTCACCAGGGGCCGCCACCGCCGGTAGTCGACCGCCATCACGCCCCACATGACGCCGAGGCCCAGGACAGCCCAGAAGAGCTGCTTCTTGAGGAAGAAGTGCGCGTCCCGGAAGCGGTCGGTGGCGAGGATCGCGCTGGCCGAGTAGACCATCACCACGCCGAGCCCGAGGAGGGCGAGGACCACCAGGAACAGCCAGTAGTCGGGGCTCATCTTGCGCGGCATCGCTCAGGGCTCCGGGAGGGCCCGGACCTCCTCGGCGAACACGGCACCGCGGTGCTCGTAGTCACGGAACAGGTCGAACGAGGCGCACGCCGGCGAGAGCAGGACGACGTCGCCCGCCACCGCGGCCGCCGCGGCGCGCCGCACGGCCTCGCTCATGGACGCCGCCTCCTCGACGTGGGTCACGGCGCGCAGCGCCGGACCTAGAGTGGCCCGACCCTCGCCGATCACGATCGCGGCCTTGACCCGCCCCCGCGCCGCGGCAGCCAGCGCGTCGAAGCGCTGGCCCTTGTCGCGTCCCCCCGCGATCAGCACGATCGGCTCGTCGAAGGCCGCGAGGGCCTTGAGCGTGGCGTCGACGTTTGTGCCCTTTGAGTCGTTGTAGAACGCGACCCCGGCCCGGTCCCGGATCCACTCGAGCCGGTGAGGCACGGCGCGGAACGCGCGGATCGCCTCCCGGAGGCGCTCGGGCGGCACGCCGAGCAGGCCGGCGCACGCCGTCGCGGCGAGCACGTTCTCGAGATTGTGCGCGCCGCGAAGGAAGATGTCGTCGACAGGGCAGACCGGCTGGTCCCCGGAACCGAGGCGGAGCGTCACCCAGCCGTCGTGGACCCACGCTCCCTCCGTGACCGGCCGCCGCCGGCTGAACCAGAGCAGGCGCGCCTTCGCGCGCGAGGCCAGCGAGGCCGCGCCGGGGTCATCGGCGTTCAGCACGGCCCAGTCCCCGGGGCCCTGCGCGCGGAAGATCCGAGCCTTCGCGTCGGCGTAGGCGGCGAGGCTTCCGTGGCGATCGAGGTGGTCCGGCGTCACGTTCAGGACTGCCGCCACCCGCGGCCGGAAGGCGTCCGTCGTCTCCAGCTGGAAGCTCGAGACCTCCGCCACGACCCACCCCTCAGCCGGGAAGTGGAGCGCCTCGGCCGCGAGCGGCCGACCGATGTTCCCGCCAACGAGCACGGGCCGACCGGACTGTGCGAGGAGCGCGCCGGTCAGCGCCGTCGTCGTCGTCTTGCCGTTGGTACCCGTGATCGCAACAAACTCGGTGGTCATCGTCCGGTACGCGAGCTCGACCTCGCCGAGGACCGGCACGCCGCGCGCCTGGCAGGCGGCCAGCGGCGGCTGGTTGGCCGGCACCCCGGGGCTCACGACGACGAGCTCAGCCGCCTCGAAGGCCTCGGGCGGATGGCCGCCGACGACGAGCCGGACACCCTCCGTCCCGAGCGCCAGCGCCTCGGGGGGGAGGGCGTCCGCCGGGCGGACGTCCGTGCCGGTCACGCGCGCCCCGAGCGCCCGTAGGAGGCGGCACGCCGCGACACCGCTCCGCGCCAGGCCGACCACGGTGACGGACCGGCCACGGAGCGCTTCGCGCCACGGCCGTCCCCGCGGGGCCTGGAGGAACGCGGGACCAGTGCGCTCCGGCGTCATGGTCGTCATCTGAGCTTGAGCGTCGTCAGCGCCAGGAGCGCCATCAGGAGCGCCAGGATCCAGAAGCGGATCACGACCTTGGCCTCGGGCCAGCCTATGAGCTCGAAGTGGTGGTGGAGCGGCGCCATCCGGAAGATGCGTCGGCCCGTCAGGCGGAACGAGGCGACCTGGAGGATCACCGACACCGCCTCGACGACGAAGAGACCACCGATGAACGGCAGCAGGAGCTCCGCCTTCGACAGGATGGCGAGGGTGCCGATGGCCCCGCCCAGGGCAAGCGACCCGACGTCCCCCATGAACACCTCGGCGGGATAGCTGTTGAACCAGAGGAAGCCGACGCCTGCCCCCATCATGGCTCCGCAGAACACCGTCAGCTCGCCCGCCCCCCGGACCTTCAGGATGAAGAGATACTCGGACAGCCGCGCGTTGCCGGTGACGTACGCGATGACCCCGAAGGCCACCGCCGCCACGATTACCGGGCCCATGGCGAGCCCGTCGAGCCCGTCGGTGAGGTTCACCGCGTTGGAGGCGCCGACGACGATCAGGGCGGCGAAGAGGATGTACCAGGGCCCTAGGTCCGGGATCCATTCCTTCGCAAAGGGTACCGACAGCTGCGTCGTGACGCCGTCGGCCGGGAACCGGTAGAGGTAAAGACCGACCAGCAGGCCGACCGCCAGCTGGGCCAGGAACTTCTCGCGGATCTTCAGCGGGCGCCGCGTCCGGAGCTTGAGCCAGTCGTCGTAGAGGCCGACTGCCCCCAGGGCGATCGTCACGAGGAGCGCGACCCACACGTACCGGTTCCGGAGGTTGCCCCAGAGCAGCACGGAGACGACGAGCGACCCCACGATCAGGAGCCCACCCATCGTTGGCGTCCCGGCCTTGGCGCGGTGGCGCTCGGGCCCATCGGTGCGGATGGTCTCCCCGATCTGGCGCTCGCGGAGCTTCCGAATCATCCACGGCCCGAGGCAGAGGGAGAGGACGAGCGCCGTCACGAGGGCCATCGCCGTCCGGAACGTGATGTACCGGAAGACGTTGAACACGATGTGGTACTTGGCGAAGCCGGCGAGGGCGGTCAGCATCGCGGGGCCTCCCCGGAGCCGGTGAGCCCCGCCAGGAGCGCGTCGACACCCCGCTCCATGCGCATTCCTCGCGACCCCTTGACCAGCACGCGGTCCCCGCGCACGACACGGGAGAGCACATGCGCCGCGGCGCCCTCCGGGCTCGCGAAGGTGGCCACATCGGGGCAGCCGCCCGCCCGCGCGGCCTCCGCGGCCAGGCGCATCGCGGAGCCCACCGCAGCCAGTCCCGCAACGGGTTGCCCGGCCACCCACGTCCCGACCTCGCGGTGGGCCGACTCGGTGAGCGTCCCGAGCTCGAGCATGTCGCCGAGAATGACCCAACGACGACCCCCTCCCGGCGCCTCCCGGAACGCGTCGAGCGCCGCGCGCACGGAAACGGGGTTCGCGTTGTACGTGTCATCGAGGATCCGGACGCCGCCGGCCTCACGCCAGACGAGCCGCCCCTTCACCGGCGTGGCCAGGGCAAGCGCCGCGGCGGCCTCGTCGAGCGGCACTCCCAATGCGAGCCCGACCGCCGCGGCGGCCGCCGCGTGCCACGCGTTGTGCCGGCCGGCCAGCGGGAGGCGGACGTCGGCGGTCGCGCGCCCGGCCGCCAGCCGAAACGCGAGGCCTCCGTCAGCCAGGGCGACGTCGCCGAGGCGGACATCGGCCCGGTCGGCCTGGCCGTACGTCATCACGGGGGCCTTGGACCGGGCCGCGAGGGCGAGCACCAGCGAGTCGTCGGCGTTCAGCACGACGACCCCGTCGGGGGGGATTGCCTCGACCAGCTCCCCCTTGGCCTTCTGGACCCCCTCGACCGACCCGACGCCCTCCAGGTGAGCCGGCGCGATCGCCGTCACCACTCCAACGGTCGGCTGGCACAGCTGGGCGAGCGCCGCGATCTCCCCGAAGGCGTTCATCCCGATCTCGAGCACGGCCGCCTCGTGCTCGGGCTCGAGGGCGAGGAGCGTCAGCGGTACGCCCCACTGGTTGTTGTAGCTCCCCACAGGCTTGAGCACGCGCCGGCGGGCGGACAGCACGGTCGCGACGAGCTCTTTCGTCGTGGTCTTCCCGTTGGAGCCGGTGATGCCGATCACCGGGATGGCGAAGCGCCGGCGATGGGCCGCTCCCAGCCGCTGGAGCGCCGCCGTCGTGTCGTCGACCAGCACGACGGGGAAGTCCGCCTCCGCGTCAAGTCCGACGGGGATACGTGCCGTCACGGCGCAGGCGGCACCCCGCATCCGTGCGTGACCGACGAAGGCCTGGCCGTCCTGGTGCGTCCCACGGATCGCGAAAAACGCGTCGCCGGGGCGACAGGTCCGGCTGTCGATCGACACGCCGGTGACGATCGTGTCCAGCCGTCCGCCGACGAGAGCGCCCTGGGTCGCGCGGACCAGCTCGGCGAGCGTCAGGCGCGGCACAACGGACCTCTACCGCGTTCGTCCGCGCGACCGGTGAGGAATTCCCGGGCCACCTGCCGGTCGTCGAACGGCAGGACCTGATCCCCGATGATCTGGTACGCCTCGTGGCCCTTGCCCGCGAGGACCACCGTGTCCCCGCGGCGGGCCCAGTCGAGCGCGTGGTGGATCGCTTCCCGCCGGTCCGGATACCGCTCATACCCCTCGGGCGGGGTCGGCACCACCCCGGCCGCGATCTCCTCGATGATGGCCGCGGGATCCTCCGAGCGAGGGTTGTCCGAGGTCAGCCAGACGCGGTCGGCGAGCGCCGCCGCGATCCCTCCCATCACCGGGCGCTTGCCCCGGTCGCGGTCACCACCCGCGCCGAAGACGACGCCGAGCCGTCCTGGCGTGAGTCGCCGCGCGGTCTCCAGGACTCGCTGGAGCGCGTCCGGTGTGTGCGCGTAGTCGACCACGACCAGGAAGTCCTGACCGGCCTCCACCCGCTCGAACCGCCCCGGCACCCGGGTCACCGAGGCCAGCGCCGAGACGATAGCCGGGGGATCGAGGCCGAGCGCGATGCCGATCCCCACCGCCCCGAGAAGGTTCATAACGTTGTGCTCGCCGATGAGCGGCGAGACGATCCGGACAGGCCCGGCCGGGCTCGTGGCCAGGAGCCGGATGCCCGCGAGTCCCGACTCGTGCCGGAGCGGCCGGATCGCGCGCTCCGGTCCGAGCCCGAAGGTGAGGACCCGGCCGGGGTGCATCGCCGCCCATTCCGCCCCCACCGGATCGTCGGCATTGATGACGGCGGTCGCCTCGCCCTTTTCCCCCGGGGACAGGAGCTCGAAGAAGAGCCGGCGCTTGGCGGCGGCGTAATCCTGCATCGTCCCGTGGAAGTCGAGGTGGTCCTGGGTGAGGTTCGTGAACACGGCCACGTCGAAGGCGACGCCGTCCACGCGGTGCAGTGCAAGCGCGTGGGAGGACACCTCCATCGCCACCCCACCGACTCCTGCCGCCACCATCTCGGCGAGCAGCCCCTGGAGCTCGATCGCGTCGGGCGTGGTCTGGCTGGCGTCGCGGGCCCGCCCCCGCACGACATACTGGATCGTCCCGATGACGCCCGTGGCGAGACCCCGGGCCCGGAGGAGCGCTTCGCAGAGGTAAGAGGTCGTGGTCTTCCCGTTTGTCCCCGTGATGCCAACCACCGTGAGGGCTCGCGAGGGATGCCCATAGTATGCATCCGCCAGTCGGGGGAGCGCCCGGCGGGTGTCCGGGACCAGGATCCGCCCCACGGCCTTGCCGGGCATGGGGTCAGGGGGCTCCGCGACGACGGCCCGGGCACCTCGCTCGATCGCCTGGGGGATGAAGCGGTGTCCGTCGGCGCGAAGCCCGCGGACCGCGACGAAGCAGCCGCCCGCGGTGACCCGGCGGGAGTCATCCGTGAGGCCCCGTACGATCGCCGGCACGGGACCTAGGACCCTTTTCTCGGGCATCGCCTCGAGAAGCGTCTCCAGAGCGACCTCACGCGGCTCGGCGAGCACGCTCATCAGGACTCCATCCGAGTGGCCGTCGGCGGCGCCAGCTCCAGGCGGCAGAGGGTCCCGGGGGCCAGCGGTGTCCCGGGCGCCGGTGTCTGGCGCACGACGACTCCGCGCCCCGCCACCGCCACGTCGACATCGAGCGCGCCCAGGAGCGCCAGCGCCTGGCGCAGGCTCTTCCCGGTGAGATCCGGCATCATTGCCTCTCCGTCCGGCGACGGTCCCGCCGAGGGCTCCCCCGGCTCCCGCTCGGCGTCCCGCCCCACCGCCCGCACGATCTGGATCGGGGGCACGGCCTCCGTCGGCGTGACGTCGAGGTGCCGTAACACCGGCGCCGCCACCGCCGCGAAGATCGGGGCCGCAGCCTCCGAGCCCCAGACCGCGGTCTTGGGCTCATCGAGCAACGCGAGGATCACCAGCCGGGGGGCGCTCGAGGGGACGAAGCCGATGAACGAGAGCACACCGGGCTTACGGGAATAGACGTGCGTGATGGGGTCCGGCTTCTGGGCCGTGCCCGTCTTGCCGGCGACGGCGTAGCCCTGGACGACCGCCTTGTGCCCTGTTCCCTCGGCGACCACGGACGTCAAGATGTCGGTGAGGGTCGCCGCCGTCAGGGCCGAGATCACCTGGCGCACGGGCCGGGACTCGGTCCGGCGCACCTCCCGGCCGTTCCGGTCGAGGAGCGCCCGGATGACGTAGGGCTGCATCAGCCGGCCGCCGTTGGCCAGGGCGCCGAAGGCGGCCAGCAGCTGAACGCCCGTCACGGATACCTCCTGACCGATCGAGATGCTCGCCAGCGACAACCCGGACCACCGATCCGGCGGTCGGAGCTGTCCCCGGCTCTCGCCAGGGAGGCCCACACCCGTCAGGCTTCCGAAGCCGAACGCCGTGACTTGCCGGTAGTAGCGCTCTCGTCCGACCTGGAGACCGACCTTGATGGCGCCCACGTTTGAGGAGTACTGGAGGACCTGCTGGAACGTGAGCCAGCCGTACTTCTTCCAGTCGTGGATTGTCCGGTTGGCGATTGTGATCACGCCTTGCTCGCCGTAGAAGCGGTCTCCCGGCCGCACCACCCCTTCCTCGAGGGCCGCGGCGGCGAGGATGGCCTTGAACGTCGATCCAGGTTCAAACGGGTCGGTCACCGCGCGGTTCCGCCACTGCTCGGGCGTCGCGCTCTGGTACGCGTTGGGATTGAAGGTCGGACGCATGGCCATCGCCAGGATCTCGCCCGTCCGAGGGTCCATGACGAGGACCATCCCGGCCTTGGCCCCGGTGGCGCGCCAGGCCGCCTCCAGCTCGCGCTCGGCCAGGTATTGCACCGTCGCGTCGATGGTCAGGACGAGCCCGGTTCCCGGCGTGGGCGCCTTCAGGATCGTCGGCTGCCCCGTCATATCGCGACCGAGTGCGTCGCGCTCCACGAGCGCAAGCCCCGCCTCGCCGGCCAGGGTCTTGTCGTTCGCCAGCTCGACGCCCTCGAGCCCCCGGTCGTCGCGCCCGACGAACCCGAGCACGTGAGCCGCCAGCTCCCGGCTCGGATAGAACCGCAGAGCCTCGGGGACGGTGCCGATCCCCGGCAGCCGGCGCGCCCGGATGGCCTCGGCGGCCGCCGGCGGGATCTTCACTTTCACCCAGACGAACGGCCGGTCGCTGGCCAGGCGCTGCTCGACGTCCCGCGGCCGCTCGCCGAGGTGCGGGGCAAGCGCGGCCGCCACGGCAGCCCGGTCGGAGATCCGCCCCGGAAGCGCGTACACGGACTCGACGGGGGCACTCACCGCCAGCGCATACCCGTTGCGGTCGAGGATCGCGCCTCGCTCGGGCCGGAGCGGGATGGTCTTCGAGTACTGGCGCTCGGCGAGGCGGGCGAGTTCGTCGTGGCGGAGGATCTGGAGGTAGCCGAGCCGGAGGACGATGGTACCGAAGAGGAAGAGGAGACAGCCGGTCAGCACGAGCGCCCGGCTCCGGTATCGGGACGCAGGCTCCGTCATGGTCTCCGGACGAGGGCAGGGGCGGCCGCCGGGAAGGCCCGACGCGGCCGCGAAACCCGCCCGTCCGGTCGCGCGCCGACGGTCACCGCCGTGTCACCGCGGCTGGCCGAGAGCCGGTCGTCCCCCGGGGGCCGACCGCGGCGGCGGGCTGGCCGGTGCGCGTCATCAAACGCTCAGGGTCGCCCGGTCTTCTCGAGATCGTCTCCCGCCGACGCACGGAGCGACGTGCTGCGGCCACTCCCGTCCGGGACGATGTATTCGCGGGCGAGCCGGACCTGGTCTGGTGCCGGCGGGGCCAGGCCCAGGCGCCGCGCTGCCGAGTCCACCCGCGCGAACGCGCGCAGGGAGGCCAGCTCGAGCTGGAGCTTCCGGTTCTGCTCCTCGAGGCGGGTGCGGGATGCGCGAAGCGCCTCGATCCCGTACGAGACGCGCACCCGTTGCACCTGCAACCAGACGTAGCCGAGCACGGCCCCGACGAGCACGCAGCCGAGGCACAGCATCCCAGCCATGGCCCGGAGACGGCGCCGGTCACGCTCGCGAACGACGGTGGTGGACTGGTCCTGGATCAACCGCGTCATGATGCAGAGCCTCGCTCCAGCACCCGGAGCCGCGCGCTCCGGGCTCGGGGATTGGAGTGGACCTCGTCGTCGCTAGGGCGCAGGGGCTTCCGCGTGAGCGCCCGCCAACCGGCGTTCGACAACCGACGGAAGGTACTCTTGACGAGGCGGTCCTCGAGAGAATGGAAGGCGATCACGCCGAACCGCCCGCCCGGTGCCAGGAGCTCGGCGCCCTGCGGGAGGGCGGCTTCGAGGCTCCCCAGCTCGTCGTTGATGGCGATCCGGAGCGCCTGGAACGTCCGGGTCGCGGGATGGATGCGGCGGGACCGGCGGTGGGGCGGGATTGCCGACGCCACCAGGTCGGCTAGC
>Ga0114129_10017701_pt1 | contig 10146 bp, 6 predicted proteins | sample RhiMetdeltSRZDD1_FD_80071 | JGI IMG/M metagenome (GOLD analysis project Ga0114129, IMG submission 80071) | Populus rhizosphere microbial communities from Tennessee, USA - Rhizosphere MetaG P. deltoides SRZDD1 (version 2) (version 2) | ecosystem: Host-associated > Plants > Roots > Rhizosphere >...
TCGGGATGTCGAGGTGCTGGTCGACATCCTGGCCGGGCTCGGCGCCACGATTTCGGGCGTAGGCACCTCGACGCTCCGCGTGAAGTGCGAGAAGGTCCTGACTGACCGCCCCGATCCATCGCTAGTTGGCAAGCTTCGCGGATCCGTCCTTTTGCTGGGGCCGCTGCTCGCCCGCACGGGGTCGGCGCGCCTTGCGCCGCCCGGCGGTGACTTTCCAGCCAGGCGGACGATCTCGACACATCTACAGGCGCTGGCCGCGCTTGGCGCAGTGCCACGCGACGAGCCTGGGCATTCGCTGGAGGTGCCGTGGGGCCTCTCGGGTGCGTCGTTCTATCTCGATGAGGCGTCGGTGACCGGGACTGAGACGGCGCTGCTTGGCGCCGCAGCGGCGAAAGGCCGCACCGATATACGCCACGCCGCGACCGAACCGCACGTCGTCGAGCTCTGCCGGTTTCTGCGGGCGATGGGGGTCGGGATCGAGGGAGAAGGCACGTCGACGATTCGCGTCGAGGCTCCGACGCGGCTTCGCGGCGCGGAGCACCGGCTGGACGGCGACTACATCGAGGCGGGAAGCTGGGCCGTCGTCGCCGCAATCACGGGCGGCGACATCGTCGTGACTGGAGCACGGGCCGTCGACATGGAAGTGATCGCCGCCCCCATGAAGAAGATGGACGTGCGCTGCGCGTGGGACGACGAGAAGCTCGTCGTCGAGCCTTCGACGATGACGGCAGCGCGCCGGATTACGACCGGCTTGTGGCCAGGGTTCCCGAGCGACATGGTGAGCCTCCTGACCGTGCTCGCAACACAAGCTGAAGGGCGGACGCTCGTGCACGACTGGCTCTACGAGCTGCGGCTGTTTGCGCTCGAGCAGTTGAGCGGCATGCGCGCCGATCTGTTCCTCTGCGATCCGCATCGCATGATCGTCAGCGGACGGACCAGGTTGCGCGGCAAGCAGCTGGACAGCCGCGATTTGCGATCGGGAATGGCGCTGATTGCAGCGGCGCTGGCTGCGGACGGCGAGAGCGAAGTGTCGCCGCTCGAAACAGTGGAACGTGGGTACGGATCGCTGGTTGAGCGTCTGAAATCGCTCGGCGCGCAAGTCGAAAGGCACGAGTAGGCCCGACCTTCAGGTCGGGCGTGCCCCTTATTACCCTAACCTCCACCCCCCGGCTTCTTCGGCGGCACCATCGGGACGGGCGTGCCCGGCAGCGTGGGCAGGCCTGTGGTCGTCGGCTGAAGCGGTTGCGGGAACGGCGTCGGCGCCGGCACAGGTTGAATCGCCGGGGTCTGTCCCGGGGGCCTCATGCCAGGCGGAAGGTCGATTCGCGGCTCCGCATCGCGTGGATCGCGTGGAATGACTGGCCGAGGGCCCTCCGGCTCTGTCGAACCTGACCCGAAGTCCCGGCCCACGCGGAATGGTCGCAGATCGCTTTCAGACAGATCCAGCACGCGAACGATGTGCGGCGTCAGCGTCATGATGATGTCTGTCTGACGCGCTTCTTTGCGGTTCGCGGCGAACAGGCGGCCGATGAGCGGCAGATCGCTCAAGCCTGGCACGCCTGACGCGATCGTCCGCTCATCGTCGCGAATCAGTCCGGCGAGCATGTTCGTTTCGCCGTCCTTGAGCCGGATCGTCGTGGTGATCTCGCGATTCGCAAACGTCGGCAGTCCACCGAAGCCGGTGCCGGAGAGGGCGCTCAGCACGATCTTCAGCGACAGCGAGACCTCGTCGTCGTGGTGCATGCGCGGCGTGATGTCGATATTGACGCCGATCGGCTCGTAGACGAACGAGGTAATCGGCGTCTGATTCACGCCGCCGGCGGCAATCGGGGCGAAGACGGTCAGCGGAACCGGGACTCGCTCGCCGAAGCGCGCCTGCGCGGCCAGCCCTTCCGACGTCCGCAGCTGCGGGTTCGCCAGCGTGCGTGTGTTCGCATCGTTCTTGAGCAGACGATAGTAGATGCCGGGCACACCCGCGAGAAACACATCGGCGCTGGTGAGGTTGCGGAGATCCTGCAGCGTGAATCCCGGACGGTTGACGTCGGCGGATCCCGAGATGCCAATCGGTGGCTCACCCGGCGACGCGATCTGCAGCCCGTACTCGAGCAGCCGCGTGCGGTCGACCTCGAGCAGCTCGACGTCGATGACCACCTCAGCGCGGGCCTTGTCGATCGCGGCAATCAGCCGGCCCGCGGCCGCAATGCGCTCGGGCGTGTCCTTCACCGAGACCGCGTTCGTCGCCGTGATTAACGAAACCTGTCGCACGTCGACGACAACGCGGAGGAGGTCGAGCACTTCCTTCGGATCCGCGTTGCTCAGATAGAACGTCTGGACGACCGCCTCTTCGTACTCGCGCCGTTTCACGGGAGTGTCGGGCACGATCGTGATCGTTTTCTGCGCCGTCACCCTGTAGAACGTGCGCGTGCTCGCCGCGACCGACGCGAGCGCGTCGGCCAGGCTGGCGTTTCGAAGATCGACGCTGATCGTTTCCTCACGGAAGGAGGGATCGAAGACGACGTTCAACCCGGCGAACCTGGCAATCGCGGTGAACACGGCACGGCTGCCGGCCTGACTGAAGACCAGCGAGTCGGGGAGCTTCGTGCCCTCCGGAAGATCGAGTCCCGGTGGCGGAACCACGCGCGCGCGCTCGACGAGAGCCTGAAGCTCTGTCTGATCGCCGCGAGCCACGGCGACCCTGGTGCGAAGACGCTGGCGGGTCTCGCGCAACGCGCTGGCGACATCACCGGCGGTCGGGTTCAGCTCCGACGCCAGCTGGAATTCGACGAGCGCCTCTTCGTGGCGCTCCGAGGCGGCAAGACGGCGGCCCCGGAAGTAGTGTTCCTGAGATGCCCGCACCTTCGCGCGATCGAGCGCGACGCGGGCGTTTGTATCCTTCGGGTCGGCTCGAAGGGCCTTGGTGTACTCGACGACGGCGAGGTCGTAATTGTCGGCGCGCTCCGCCTGCTGACCCAACTTGAACGACGACGTCGTGGCACACCCGGCCGCCAGCGCCACCAGAAGGGAGAGCGCCAACCACCTGTGCCGCTGTGATCGCTCAGCCTTTCGTCCGGCCTGCATGGATGACTTCGGCTCCGGGTGGAATCCTGAACACGAATGTTTTATCGGCCAGATTGACGTTTTCCTTGAAGTTCGTGAACACGAAGGTCGTCCGTCCGCCCTGCTTTTCGGCTGCCGTAAGGCCGCGCAGCTGAAGGGTCTTGCGATCGACCGTCAACTCGAGCCAATCGTAATCGGCCTGTTCGCGCTTGGGGACGAGCCGGAGCACGTACGTGTCCGGCGCGCCTGTCCCGAATGACGGGGCGAAGTCGCGGGCGAGGTCGCCTTTCCCAAGCAGAAACAGCGCTGCGCTCGACACGTCGTCGCCCTGTGGCATCTGACTGACCGTAACCTGATTGTTCGTGATGTCGTGGAAGTAGATCGTGGTGCCGTCCGAGACGAACAGCTTTTTTTCGGGCGACTTATAGTCCCAGCGCATCCGGCCAGGTTTCTTCACCTGCAGCGAGCCTTGCTCGACCAGCTTCCGCCGGAGCACACCGCCTTCGTGCTCGTGAGTGAAGTCTGCCGAGAACGTCGCCACGCCGTCATATTTCTTTTGCAGAGCGGCGGCCAGCTCGCCTGGGGATGGGGATTGCTGTGCAATCGCAGAGGTCCGGCCAAAGCCGGAGACCACGAGGGCCAGCGCAATGCAAGAACACCAGTTACTGGTCATTTTCCTGGACGTCGTCTTGGGTGTCGCCGACCAGCCTCCGAAAGGCTACGGCGATCCGCCGGAGCGCCTCGCGCGAAGGCACAGCGCACCGGAATCGATGTCAGTTGAGCGGGCTGGCTCCCCAATGGTATCACCCGTCGAGCCGGCCCTGCGGTGCGGCTGACGACTTGACCACCTGAAGACCAAAGCGAAGCTCATCGGCGCGCGGAGCGTTTTCTGGCCACGAAATCCCGGATTTCCTCGGTTGGGCGGGTATTCAGTACGTGACGGGGTTCTACCCAGCCTCTGCGCGCGGTTCCGATGCCCAGGGACATCTGACGGTCCAGGGCCGAGGCCCGATGGCAGTCGCTGTCGATCGCGAGCGTGACTCCGGCTGCGGCCGCCGCCCGTGCGCGCGTCCCGTCGAGGTCGAGGTGGCTCGGCGCACCATCGATTTCGAGCGCCGTGCCGCATTCCACCGCTGCCGCGTAGACGGCGTCGTAGTCCATTTCGTAGCCGGCGCGGACGCCGACGATCTGGTTGGACGGATGGGTCAGGATGTTCACGAGCGGATGTCGAATGGCCCCGACGCTCAACTCGGTGACCCTGGCCGGGCTCAGTCCCGCACCGCTGTGCAGCGAGGCCAGCACGATGTCGAACTGCGCGAGCAGACGGTCATCGAAGTCGAGCCGTCCGTTCTCGAGGATGTCGACTTCCACTCCGTGAAAGATCGTCATCTCCGGGTACCGATCCCTCAGGCGGTCGATCTCGCTGCGCTGCTTCGAAACCTGATTCGCACGGAGCGAACGCGACGCACTGGAATTCTCTGAATGATCCGTGATCGCGATGTACTCGTAACCAAGCGACGCGCACTTCGCGGCCATCGTCGCCATCGGATCCTGCCCGTCGCTGAAGGTCGAGTGCATGTGCAGGTCGCCGCGGATGTCGGCGCGTTCCACGAGCGTGGGCAGCGATCCGGCGGCGGCCGATTCGATTTCGCCAGTGCCCTGTCTCAGCTCCGGCGTGATGAACGGCAGGCCTGCGCTCGCGTACACGTCCGCTTCGTCACCGCAGGGGCGGTTGTCGCGGCGCCGTTCGGTGACGGCGTCGACGTGTGCCGGTGATCCCGTTGCCTCGAACAGCACCGTCCCGTAATCGCCGGGCGCCGCCACGAGAATCTCGATTTCGGCCTGCCGATAATCGATCGAGATCGCCCTCTCGCCGCGATGCTCGATGGCGCCAACGGCCGCGAGGCCGCGCAGGGAAGCCATCGCCGCCTTCGGATCGTCGGCGAGCGCGACGAGCACGATGGCATCCACGATAGCCTCGACACGGCGCATGTCTCCGGCCGGGGTAATGCTCGTGATTTCGGGACAGCGCGCGGCGATGTCGTGGAGCAGCCCTCCGACGACTGCCCAGGCACGGCCGAGCGTAGTGCGGGGGTCGAAGCGGATGGTCACCCCTTGAGCGCGCCAGGCGCCGGTGGGGCCGCCGCCTGCGGGGCGGGCTTCGTATCCGTCGGCAACTTGGCGTTCATCCAGTCTGCGATCCCGCCGGTCAGAGCCATCGCACGAAAGCCCAAGCCGATCAGCTGGAAAGCCACGCGGGCGCTGACGATCTCTCCGGGGTCGGAGTCGTAGACGACGATCTCGCGTTGCGGCGAGAGCGAGGACGGATCAGTCGCTCCAGGTGCGAAGCGGATGGCGCCTGGCAGCTTCACCGTGCTGTGTTCGTAGGGGTACTTGAGGCGCGCGTCGAGGATGACGGGATGGGAATCTGCGGGACCGTCCAACCGCTGTTTCAACTCTTCCTTGGAAATACGAGGCACAGCCACAGAGGTATTCTCCCCAGTGGCTGCGCCGAGTGTCAACAGCCGGTGGCTCGTCTACGCGCGCGTTCCGTGCGAAGGCTGGTGCGCGTGCGAGTCGTGCACGACCCATCCCTGCGATCGTCGTCCGCAAATGAGGCACTTGAGGAAGATCGCGCCTCCATCACACGAGATGCTGTAATCGTGACCCGTAACGTAGCAAGCGATCCAGTTCCACATATGTCACCTTGCCGGAAAGGCTGTCGCAGTTTGATAGGGCCGATGGCAAGCGTGATGCCAGTGTCGCGTAACGGGTCGACGGCAGCCAATTCCGTGGGATTTCGTGGATCGTGAATGTGGAGGGATCGCGGTTTACAGAGTCCGCGCCAGGCAGAATTCACCGCAGCATTACGAATGTGCAAGGCTTTGCTCGATGCGATCTAGCGAGTGAAGTCGGCGGCGACGGGAGTGGTTTCGTCAGCGCGAATCGTGACGGTGACCTTCCTCTCGCCGTGCTGTGGGTGCTTGAAGACGAACTCGCGCACGCCGAGCGGCACGCGCATGTTGGCGAGTGGCGTGTCGCCAAGCTTCTGGCCATCCAGCCAGACCTCTGCCCAGGGGACGGCGTTGATGCTGACCGTGCCCTTTGGCTCGACGGTGATCGATCGCACCTCGCCGGCGTCGACCGTCACTTCCTGCACTGTCTTGAAGCCGAGGTCGCGATTGACCAGCGTCAATTCGTGCTGGCCAGGCGAGAGCATGATTCGATCGATTTCGGTCGTTCCGAGTGACTTGCCGTTCTCGGAGATCTCCAGGAGGATTGGCGCGAAGATCGCCACCCAGCCGGAGAAGATAGGCACGTCCACAGCGACCGTCTTGCCGGAGGCTACGCGAACGGTCTTCATCACTTCGCCGCTTGTCGAGATGAACGTCAGGATGTGACGTCCCGCGGGGATTCCCGTCAGCTTCAACGGGCTTTCACCCACAGGTTTTCCGTCGAGCAGCACCTTGGCACCGGCGGGTTGCGTCTCGATGTTGATGTCACCCTTGCCGGCGGCTGGTGCAGTCGCCGCAGCCGGAGCGGGCTCCGGTGCCGGGGCTTCTGCAACCTTCTTCGATTCAATCGGCGTCGCGCTCTTCGACGGGATATACGCGCGGCCCACCACGATGGCCCCGGCGACGATGAGTACCGCTGCCACTGCCAGCTTCCACGGAAAAGCCCGTGTCTCGCCAGTGTCGAACATCCGGTCGATTGGTGGAGCCATCGTCTCGCGGCTGCGCCCGGGTACGTAACCAGTGGGCGCGTCGGTTTTAATCCGGAGCGGCGCGGATGCTGGACGCTGAACGGGCTGCACAGGCGCAACGGGCGCCTGCACCTGCACGGGTGCTGGCGGCGGCGCGATCGGCTGTGGAGCGGGCGCACCGAACACCGGCATCGGAATCGGCTTCACAGGCGGTGCAATGGCTGCCGGAACGACTGCCGGTGGCGGTAGTGCGATCGTCTGCGGCGGCGGGTAGTAGACCGGTGGCGGAGGCAGCGTGTGTCCGAGCGCTGGAACAACAGGTGGTGGCGGCTCGTGAATCGGAGGCTCGAATTTCGCCGCGCGATCGGGTGCCACGAGCCAGCCTGACGGTGTCTGCTTGGCAGGTTCGGCCTTTGCGGCGACCGCTGGCGGTGGCTGCGGCGATGGTGCGAGAGCAGGTGGCGGCGCTGTCGTCGAACGCAGCTTGTCTTTCCGCGCGCGCGCCGATCTGTGCTGCTGCCGTTTGAGCCGGCGCGTCGAAATGCTGGACGGTTCCTCGGTCGCGGCCTTTTCGTGGTCGTCTGACGAGGCGTCCGAGGCCTCGGCGGTCTGTGGTTCGACCGGCATCGGTGCAGGTACGTACTGAACGGGCGGTGCTTCGATCGCTGCCTGCACGGGTGCCGGCTCGACTGGCGGAGGCGCCGCGAGCTGAGGGCTGACAGGCTCGAGCGTCGGCGGCGCGAGTTGAGCCGGTGCGGGAGGCCACACACCGTCAACCACGAGCGCCGCGGGCTCACTCACCGGCGGTTCGGGGTCAACCATGAGGAGCTCGGGTTCCAGGTCCTCCGTAATCACGAACTGCGGCGGGGGAGGTGCGACCGCGACCGGGTCTTCGAACAGCGAGAGCTCGACTTCGAGCGACGCGTCGTCCGAGTCCTCTTCCAGATCGTCATCCGAGTCGTCTTCGTGCGGTTCGCCGGCGTCGTCGAGGACCTCGATCGAATCGATCGCATCGAGCGCGCTCGCATCGATCAGCATCCGGTTCCTGGCCTCGCGAGGAGCGTAGTCTTCTTCGACGTCATCGTCGACGAGTTGCTCGTCGTCTGGACCGCCGCGCGTCGACGAGAATGCGTTATCGGTCTGCTCGGTGAAGTCCACGAGGGCCTGATGACAGGCAGTCAGACCGATCTCCCGCCTCAGCAACTGCCGTACTTCTTCGAGTGCTTCGATGGCGCTCGCGAACGGACGGCGGCCCGGGAGCGGCAGCGAACGCTGCAGGAAACGCTGCAGCCCGCTGGCGAACAGATGACTGCCGCGGATCTGGGCAACATCGACGACCTCGATGAGCAGTGCCGGCAGCGCGTCGGGATACTCGTCTTCGCCAAGCCGGCGCCCGAGCACAAGCATCACCGCGCTCAGCGCAGCCTGAGAGATGTCCGCGACGACGTCGTGGCGGACGGGACCGGAGGAGGGTGGCGGTGAGGCGAAGCCAAGCTCCGTCCAGAGCCGGCTGCGGGAGAGGCCCAGGCGTTCGACGACGGCGGCGAACGAGCAATCGAGGAACACGATCTGGCCCGCGGGTGTGATCACCATACGCGTGGGATCGACCAGACCGTGCGGGCCACCGGTGGTGGCGTGGAATGTCGAGAGGGCCGGCAGCGCCTCCAGGAGGAATCCGAGCGCCACGTCGACGCCCGGCACGAGGCCGGCCTCCTGTGCAGTTTCGAGCAGATCGGACATCCGGCTGCCCGCCACGAATTCCGAGAGCACGCCTAGATCGCCAGACTCCGAATCACGCTCAAGGGAGAACGGGCGCGCGAACCGCTCGTCCTCGAAGTGGGCGAGCTCGTCGACGCGGTGGCGCAGGGCGCTTTCGAAGGCGGACAGCTCCGGCCGAAGGCGGAGCCTCTCCATCATGGCGCCGGTTTCGCGATCGATCGCGAGCAGTCGGCGTCCGAGGCCGTCGACGTGGCCGGACGAGGAGATCGAAGAGGGCAAATCGGTCAGAGGTGCCGACATTTGCAGGAGCGCGAACGAGTTTGCAACCCGCGCACCAGCAGACCAATTTCATGCCGTGTGCGGTAACGCACTCATTTGTCTGCTGTTGTCGGGAATCCGTCGGTCGGTGGGCGGTGGGGCCTGGTGGGTGTGTGACCTCTTCGTGATCACTGATCCGAATAGTGTAATGCGAGGGGGGACGGTCACCGGGCTCGGTGCTCCGGCTCGGTGCTCGAAATCAGGATGGATCAAGCGGCGCCGGTGCTGCGGCGCGCGACCATCGTGACGACGAGGCCACGCAGTGCCGCTGAGGCGAGCGCATGTGCCGCGGACAGGCGTGACAATTCGTCGAGCTCTTCGGCAGGAATATCCGCGTGCACGTCGAGGGCTTCGATGCGATCGCGTATCGCGTGCAGCGCATCCGCCGTCGCCACAGCACCGCGAAAAGAGGCTTTGAGGGCGGAAATCTCGTTCGGATCAGTCATGGTGCGTTCACTTTACTTCAAGCGAATGCACGGATAACGACAGCGCTTAGATCGACCGTCCGACCGTCGCGCCCGATCCTCCGTGTTACAATATTTTGTTCGTGTCATTGTGCAGCCATGTGCTGTGCATCCCCGCGGCACGAGGTATCATGAAGTGGGCGCATAGCTCAGCTGGGAGAGCGCGTGGTTCGCAATCACGAGGTCGGGGGTTCGATCCCCCCTGCGTCCACCAACCTTCGCTCATGATCGGGTGCGAAGGTTGTCCCGCCGAAGCGCCAACGGCGCGAAGGCGGACTACATCACTTCACCTTCGCTCATGATCTAGTGCGATCGTTCCGCAGGCGCGGCGACTGACCCTCCAACCCTCGCCTATACTCACTGAATGTCGACGTTGTCAGAGAACCGATCCGGGATCAAACGCATTGGCATCCTGACGGGCGGCGGCGACGCGCCGGGGCTCAACGCGGTCATCCGCGCCGTGGTGAAGTCAGCAGCGAACTACGGATGCGAAACGATCGGTATTGAAGACAGCTTCGACGGGCTGATCGAACCAAACCGCAGCCGTCCGCTCACGCCGCGCGACGTGACCGGGATCCTGCGCATCGGCGGCACAATTCTCGGCACGACCAACAGGGGCAATCCGTTCGCCTACCCGATCGAGACTTCTGGCGGAACGCGAGACTACTCCGATCGATGCATCGAGATGTTCCGCGAGCTCCGCCTGGACGCGCTCGTCGTGATCGGCGGCGACGGTACGCTCTGCATCGCACACGCGTTCGCGCAGCGCGGCATCCCGCTCGTCGGCGTTCCCAAGACGATCGACAACGACATCGTCGAAACGACGAACACGTTCGGATTCGATACCGCGGTGAGCTTTGCCACCGACGCCATCGACCGCCTGCA
>Ga0114129_10017702_pt1 | contig 10146 bp, 8 predicted proteins | sample RhiMetdeltSRZDD1_FD_80071 | JGI IMG/M metagenome (GOLD analysis project Ga0114129, IMG submission 80071) | Populus rhizosphere microbial communities from Tennessee, USA - Rhizosphere MetaG P. deltoides SRZDD1 (version 2) (version 2) | ecosystem: Host-associated > Plants > Roots > Rhizosphere >...
ACGACGCGCGAATTTCATCGACGGTGCGCAGATGAAAGAGCGTGCGGTTGGCGGTTGATCGGTTGACGATTCTTACCAAATCGGCAAACACCTTACCGCTGCTTCTTTGAACGTCATGCGGCTTCGTTCTTTAGTCGCTCCACATCGGTTCTGGAGTTTCCGTCGCACTTTAAACAAATCTGGCGATAAACTAGCCCAGCATATTCCGATCAATCAATTTTGGTTTCAAGAACCGGATCCCTCATATCACTGGCGGACTTCCACGTTTCTGGAATTCCGACGTAAGGTGAGGATCTGAGACAAATAACCAGGGATGCCGGATATCACACGGGTTAACCTTTTTCAGGAAGCGCTTAAGAATTGGTGATGGGTTTCAATGAGCTTTTCAAAGTGAGCTCTCGCTTCATTTGAAAGAGGCGTTGGAAATTTTGCGTCGCTTCGTCTCCAGCGTGTGAGCCAGTCTGCGCCCAGGAGGCGTGGAGATAAGGGATGATCTCGGACACCCTTCGCTGTTGTGAAGGCGATGGTTGTGTCTGACTTGGGGCCTGTGCCGACGCCTTGCGCGACAAAAAAGCCTGCTGCCAAAAGCGAAACTCTTACGGCAGTCGAGGCGGAGTAAGTGTAGAGTTCCGCTGATTTTGGCAGGCAACGCCTAAATATGCGCTCAAAGATCTCCGCGGTCCAAAGCGCGGCGTCTGTTTTGGATGAGAATGGGTCGTAAAAAATAAGATCAGGAACTGTTGCTGATTCGATAAAATCACGAAAATCACCCTTGAGGAGTTCCCATTGGAGGCTTGAAGCGTGGTTCCACTTGCCGTTTTCAAGAATTTGGCAGGGAGCGGCGTGCCGAAGGTGAGGGAAGCAGGCGGGATTTTTGACGGCGAGGATAAGCGGATCGAGATCCCATTCGAAGCTCACCAGGCGCAGTGGGCGCAGAGAGGTCTCACCTGTTTTCGCATAACATCGTTCAAAACAGCGAATGGCCGCCATGGCATTGAAAGCCGCACCGAGTCCTACGTCCCAGATCACCAACTCGTCTGCCGGGGCTTCGCGCTTCAGTAGGCGAGCGGCGAGAAACGACTGCTCAACGTAGAGTTTGTTGGCTTCATCACCCGGGGCATTCACCGAGTGCATGACCTCGCCGGAGCTGATCTGGCGGATGCTGGAAAAGCCCCGAGGAGACGTGTGAATTTCATAATCGCCCAGGCGGGCGGGCCGAGAAGTCTGAGCTTTTTTCGGCGGGCGACACGGGTTCCGTTCGTCGGTCCGCGCCAGCTCGAGTCGTTTCTGCTCATAGTACGAGAGAAAATCATCGCGCAGAATGCTCCCTCTCATCTCGCTCATCAGGCGGTGATAGAAAGTCATATTGTGAATGCCTAAAAGGTGCCAACCCAGGAACTCGTCTGACTTCACCAGATGGTGAATGTAGGCGCGCGAGTATTGGCGGCAGGTCTGGCAATCGCATCGGGCATCGACAGGCTCCTCGAGAAATTTATGCACGGAGCGGCGCAACTGAAGTTTTCCCTGGGATGTAAAGGCCACCCCCCGCTGTGCCAATTGCGAGGGGATAATGCAGTCGAACATATCGACCCCGCGGTGAACACCCTCGAGAATATCCATCGGAGTGCCGACGCCCATGAGATAACGAGGAAGCTGTTTCGGCAGATGTTCGGTCACGAGTCCCGTCATTTCGTAGCGCTCGCGATGCGTTTCGCCTACGGCCAACCCTCCGATAGCCAGGCCGTCAAAGGAGAGCTCTCGCAAAAACGCAGCACTCTTCTTTCTGAGATCGGGATGGCAGGCTCCCTGAACGATGCCAAACAGCGCTTGGAGTGAGTCGCCTCTGGCCCGCAGGGAGCGCTCGGCCCAACGATGCGTGAGATTCATGGCCGCCTCGGCTTGAGCGTAAGGGGCGGTGGAATCGATGCACTGATCAAGAGACATCATGATGTCACTGCCGGTCGCTTTCTGCATCTCGATGCTGGATTCGGGTGAGAGGAGATAAGATTTTCCATCCACATAACTTTGAAAACGAGCGCCCTCTTCGTTCATTTCTCTGGAGTGCGGCAGCGAAAAAATCTGAAATCCTCCGGAGTCTGTAAGTACAGGACCATCCCAGTTCATGAAGCGGTGGATGCCGCCGCATTTCTTGAAGACCTCAGGCCCGGGACGAAGCAGCAGGTGATAAGTGTTGGCCAGAATGAGGCGCGCGCCGGTCGTCTTTAAGCTCTCAACCGTTTGTCCTTTCACCGTCGCCTGCGTCCCGACGGGGCTAAAGATCGGAGTTCTGACTTCGCCATGAAGAGTCTGAAATGTCGCTGCGCGCGCTTTTGATCCGCTGGACTCTCTTTCCAGCGTGAAGCTCAAGCGAGTTTTAATCGGGCGGGAGTCTGACCTGCCCCCGGTACATTCAGGATTGGAGGAATGCTTTGCCATCTGCCCTTCTTTCTCATCACCCGGAAATTTGCCGGTCGAAACGGAGTCTCGTGCTCTCAACCTCGACACGTTTTCCATACCGGAAACTTTGTTCCTAGAAAGCCATCACGTTACCACCGACCACCCACACTGGCGAACTTCCATGTTTCCGGAATTCCGGAAACGTGGAAACGGACAGCCGCTATCTGTCCCTTGCGGCTACGACAGAGGCGCTTCACAAAGCGGGATAGCGAGCGAAAAGCCATCAATCAGCCTCACCCAGTTATCGCGTAGCGCGTCGTTCGCGCGTCGAGGCTAGCAAGTTTCTCTTACTTCTCACTGCGCTTTTTTTAGTCGATCGAACTGGGACTTGAACTTTTCGCAAGGGTTTTCGTCGTCGACGCGTGGCGTGAACCAAACGTAATCAAAGGGCAATCGGAGATTGAGATCGGGCAGCGCGTAGTTGCGCGGTTCCGGCTTCTGGTTGTCGACTTCGAGGAAAGCTATGCTGATAACCTGCTTACCCGGGGCCTTTGCGGTGAGATAAATGGGGATACCGTAATCGTTGCGGACATGACCCGCTCCCGCCACCAGGGTTGCCCCGTCGGTGTCGCCTGCCGTGATCAAGCTCTGCGCCATCTGAGCGTCTCTGGCCCGCTGTACACCAACCATCAGTTTCACGCTTTCCTCGGATGCGTAGCCGCAATGAGAGTCGCGTATATCAGCCGCGATACTAGCGAACGCAGACTCGGACAGTGGCCGGTCGAGACCCAGGTCGTGTACTACCCGCGGCTCGAGAGCCGCCAAGCCATCACTGCTCATCTTCCTCGCAGTCGCAAGCGGCAGATTGGTCGCAACGATTCGTAGCTTTGCCTCAAGGGCGGCCTCAGCGATGGGTTGATACATCGCCCAATCCGGCCATCCACGTTTGTTCCAATTCACGGCCCTACCAAGCCCGGCGGCATCATTCGGAGCGGCGGCGAGATGGTCGGCGATAGCGGTAGCGTCGTCGAGGCCGAACATTTCAAAACCCACTGCGGGACGTCGTCCAACCGCGATCAGGCTGCGGAGCACTTCGGCCTGCAACAGGTGATGGTCGGGGTTGTCATGCCGCTCGCCGAGGAGGAGGAAATCTGCGCGAGCCAAACGGATGACGAGACTCTGGCGATCAATGAATCTGGCGGAGGAGACATCCCAAATACGCCCGGTCAGAGGATGATTTCGACCAAGAGGCGATTTCCACGACGTGTTCGAGCATCCCGCCACGGCAAATGCTACGTATCCTACGATCAGTGCGATGGCAGTTAAATAGAATTCTCTAACGTGTGGTGCGGCTAAGCGGATGTTAGATGAAACTGCATTCGATACGGTGCGGGTGCATGAATTGAAAAAGCCCGTCATGATCGGAACTCATTCCCATCGTGTATATACTAACACGCGAGCCCGCCGTGACTTAAACCCGATCGTTCGTGGTTTCCTCACGGTTCGCTTGATTCTTGAACGGTGTCGATGCTACAGCCTGGCTGTGTCGAAATGTTGATTGCTTGTGATTGCTGGAAGGAGAAAAGAATGGTCGATTTTGAGCTAATTTCCGCCGATGGCCATATAAATGAGCCCCCCGCGGCGTGGACAAGAGTGCAAAAGGAATACGGCGACAGAGCGCCGAAGGTTGTCAAAGATCCGGAGGGATTCAAAGGGATCTGGGTAATAACCGACGGGCTTCCCCCTAGTCCCTGCTCCAACTATTCCATCGGGCATGTCGTGAGCAAGCCCGAGGGCCTCGGTAGTGTCGATTTGGACAAACACTACCAGCGCATCCATTTTCATGAGAATTTTACTTACGAAAATTTTCCCGCCTCCTGGGAGCCCGCTGCGCGCATCAAGGATCAAGATACCGACGGCGTCGCCGCGGAGGTGCTATTTGCCAGCGTCGGCAGATTTTTCTACGGTCTTACAGAAGGCGCGTTTCAGCGCGCCATTTTTCGTTCTTACAATGCTTGGCTCCACGAATTTTGCAGCTACGACCCCAAACGCCTCATCGGGGTTGCCCTGATTTCGATTCTCGATCCGGAAAAAGCGGCGCAAGATATCCGCGAGTACGCCGCACTCGGCTTCAAGGCAGTGCAGATTCCTTATGCGATCAAGGACGGCGGATACTATGATCCGGTTTACGAGCCCGTCTGGAATGCGGCAGAGGATAACGGGATGGTCGTTCACATTCATCTCGGCGGGCCGGCTCAAGGAGTCAAACCGAATTGGTTCGGATTTAAGCGCTTGAGCGCGGAGGGGTCGAGCGATTTCTTCGGTGCGCAGCGGATCGCGACGGCGACGGGTTTCATCAGTCACCTGATGTTTTCCGGTGCCTTCGATCGCCATCCCAACCTCAAGGTTGTTTGCACCGAGTACGATGTCGGCTGGGTCGCGATCATGTATGAACAGGCCAATTATCGTTATGGTCGCGCCACCGCCTACGGCTCGGACGTCAAGCTGAAGATGGCGCCCGGCGACTACATGAAACGCCACGCTTGGTTCACTTTCCAGGACGATCGCGCGGGGATGCTTACAACACCGGTTTTCGGCGCGGACAATTTCATGTGGGCGAGCGACTATCCACATGGCAATACAACGTGGCCCTATTCCCAGCAAACGATGGAGCGAATTGGCGCCGGGGTGAATTCTGATGTCAAACGCAAGGTCGGCCGCGAAAATGCCAACCGTTTGTATCGCATGGGGCTGTAGCAGGTTCGGCAGAATCTTAGACCGGATTTGTATGTCATGAGTACCAAAGCGCTGGCAGAATTTGCCGCCGGAATTTGTTTTGAATCTCTTCCATCGGAAGTAATTGCCAAAGCGAAGACAAACATCAGGGATTTTCTCGCTGTCGCCCTCTACGTCAGCCGCAACACGCCGTGGGGAAACACCGTCGCCAAATTTGCCATCAAGCAAGGTTTTGGCGCTTCGGCTGCAACCGTCATAGGGTTTGGCAAAAAAACCGTGCCTGCGCGCGCCGCTTTGGCAAACGGTACTTTCGGTCTCGGATTCGAGTTCGAAGACTTTCATCCATGGGCTGGCATGCATCCGGGTTCGTTCGTCGTGCCGGCTGCGCTTGCGACTGCTGAGGTCGAAAGGGCCCGCGGCAAAGCGCTCATCAGCGCCGTGGTCGCTGGACATGAGGTCGCGGCCCAGAGTGCGCATGGCTTCCAACAAGACGCGGGACGGTGAAGGTCTGATGGTGCGGGGGCTCTATCCGCAAGCGATCTTTGGCAGCTTTGGCGCCGCCGCTTCGGCCGGAATTATCCTCGGGCTGGATGCAGAACGGATGGCGATTGCCTTCGGCCTTGCCGGAGAACAGGCCGGCGGCACTATGCAATCGCACAAGGAAGGGGCGTGGTCGCGGCGCATGCACTCGGGGCACGCCGCTGAACGAGGAGTTTCCGCCGCATTTCTCGCGGCCGAGGGTTTCTTGGGTCCAAAGCAGATTTTCGACGGGGAGCAGAACATCTACAAAGCTCTCGCTCTGCGGGAGCCTGATCCGGCAAAACTCACCTATGCTCTCGGCAAACACTGGGCCATGATGGATATAGGCTATAAATCGTATTCCTGTGCCATCGGGTTTCACTCGGCGATCGATATCTTGCTAGAGCTCAAGCGCGAGATCGGTTTTCGCGCGGAGGATGTTGAGAAAGTGACGGTGCACAAGCCGGGCACCACGCCGATTCACCTGCGTACGGATTTCCCCACTATCATTGCCGCCCAGTACAGCGCGCCATTCTGTATTGCCACGGCGATCCTAAAAGGCCGCGTCACGCCGCGCGAGTTCACAACGGACGCTCTGCGTGACGAAGAATTGATTCGGTTCGCGCGCGAGATAGTGGAAATCGTTCCGGACGCGGCGATGGAATTGCAAAGAGAAGAGGAACGCAAGGCGACCCCGGATACCCTAGTGCTCCAGAAGAACCCGGGCCGGGTAATTTTGCGGCTGCGTGACGGCCGAGTGTTCGAGAGGCGGCGCGACTATCCTACGGGTCATCCGATGCAGCCGATGACCGACGCGCAGCTACTCGACAAGTTCATGGGGCTTGCCACGACAGTGCTCACGCGCGGCAGAGCGGAGGAGATTTGGCGAGTTTGCGGGGAACTCGACCAGGTCGATGATTGCTCAACCTTGATGAATTTGCTGTACCCCGATCCCCAATGACTGATCGAAAGTTGGTAACGAGTGAGGAGAAAAAGATGGTTAAGCGATGGCGCAATGTAAATTCAGGGTGCCGGGCGATCGCGGCGCTGTCAGTTATCGCTCTGCTTTTCGTCCTGCATCCACAGCGCGCGTTTTCTGCGGAAAAGCTCATCTGCATTCTCGGCGGCACAGGGACGAGGCATGCCATTCCGGTGTTGGCGACAGCGTTCGGCCTTTATCCGAAATACGGGCTCGACGCCACCATCGTGCGGATCGGCAGCGGAACGATTGCGACGGCTGCGCTGTTAGGCGGTGAGGCTGATGTTATCAACACTTCGGGCCCCGCTTTGATCAATGCCCGGCTCACCGGCACGCCGGTTGTCTACGTGACTAATTTTAACAACTGGAGCGATGCCCATGTCTTGGTTCGACCCGAAGTCACCAGCATGGAACAGCTACGGTCGGGAAAGTTCGCCGTTCCCGGCCTGGGCGGGGGCTATGCGCATATGCTGCGGGCTTTCGTCTTTCCCAAGTACGGCCTTGATAAGGGTCCAAAGCAACCGACCATACTCTCTGCAGGCGATACTCCGTCGGCGCTCGGTGGCGTCGTCAGTCGTCAATACGATGCGGCTCTTGCCTCCTACGAGAATTACATGGCTTTTCGCAAACGCGGACTCAAGGCGCTGGTGGTGCCGGAAGATATCAATGTGCGCTGGTACACGGGTCTTATTACCTTGGAAAAAAAAGTGAAAGAGCGCCGACGGACAATGATCCAGTTCATCAAGGCGCAGATCGAGACTATTAGCATCATCAAGAAAGATCCGGCGCGAGCAAGGGTCGCGCTCAAGACGTATTTCCGCAGCAACGACGACGAGCTCATGGGAGAATATCAATCTTACCTTGCCGCCAAGTTGCCGCTCGTGACCAGAGTCGACGTGGAAAATATCAAAACGTTGCTGCTGACTTCGACGCATCCGGCGGCGAAAAACGGCAAGCCCGAAGAGTTCATCGATAATTCAATGGTGGAAGAGATCGTGCGCGAAGGTTTCGTGAAGCAATTCGAGCAGTGAGAACGAGGGTAGCGCGATCCTTCTATGGCGATGACCGAAGATATCGCTGCTTTTGTTGCGTCATTTAACCTAAAGACCGCGCCAGCGGAGCTTCTGCCGCGGGTTCGTGAAGCGTTTCTTGATTCCTTCGGCGTCATGCTGGCAGGGTGCCGCGAGCAAAGCGCGCAAATCGCGGCGCGCTGGGTTCGGAGTCAGGGAGCAGTTGGACAATGCACGGTGATCGCGGCACCCGACTTTCGCACATCTCCGGCAAACGCTGCGTTAGCAAACGGCGTCGCTGCGCACACGCTCGACTATGATCATTTCGGCCATCAGAGCGCGGTTATGGTGCCTTGCGTGTTGGCTGCCGGCGAAGCCAATGGGGTCAGCGGGCGCGCGCTAATCGAAGCTTATATGATCGGCGTCGAGGTCAGCACGTTGCTGGCCAAAGGCATGAGTAAATCGGTGCAAGAGTTGGGGCTTCACCCAGCCGGCGTGTGCGGTTCATTGGGCGCGACTGCGGCGGCCGCGAGGATACTTGGTTTAGGACCTGAACAAATTCGGGTTGCTCTAGGGATTGCCGCATCGTTGACCGCAGGGCTAAGCCAAAATTTTGGCACGATGGTGAAACCACTCCATATCGGCAATGCCGCGCGAAGCGGAATCATGGCTGCGGAGCTGGCGGCGTTAGGATTTACCGCCAATGCAAACATTTTCGATCAGCAAGGCGGCTTCTTCGGCGCACTCACCGATGCGGACACACAAGAAATTCTTGGCAAAAAATTCCGCTTTTCCGAGCCGGGCATCGCTTTCAAGGCGTATCCCTGCCCCTACAGCTCGCAGCGAGCGGTGGATGCTGTGATCAAAATTGCCGAACGCCACAAGGTGACGCCGCGCGATGTGATTGAAATCATCTGCGCTGCCGCGCCGAACACGTTCCGGGTGCTGATCCATCATCGACCAACCACGAGCCTCGAGGCAAAATTTAGCCTTGAATATTTGCTCGCCGCCGGGCTCGCGCTGAAAACAATCAATGAAGAGTGTTTCGAGCTCAAGCATGTTAATGATCCGGTGATGCGCGAACTCGTGACCAAGGTACGTGTTGTCGATGCGCCCACGAAGCGCGAAACTCCCGGCGAGGGAGCGGTGACGGTGCAGGTCCGCACGCCCGCCGCTGTCTATGAAGAGACAGTAAGTTACGCTCCAGGTCATCCGAAAAACCCTCTGTCGTGGCAACGGCTGGCGGCAAAGTACCAGGCCTGCGCGCGCCACGCGGGACTCAGCGAAACTATTGTCGCCAAATCTCTGAATCTGCTGAGTCGGATTGACGAAATCGGCAACGTGAAAGAACTGCTGCAGCTTTTTTCAACGGCAGATTTGCCGGCGAGCGCGAACAAATGAATAATGAATTTTGTTTTGGACTAGAATATTTTTGGAGCAACTGTGAGCAAAGTAATGCCGCCACCCACACTTAAAATTCCGGTCTTGGGATTCATTTTTGTTCTTTGTGCCATTTTCTCAGGCGGCTTCGTACTGGCACAAGATAACGCCACTGCCAAGCTCATCGAGGGTGCAAAGAAAGAAGGGAAGATGGTTTTTTATTCTTCCCTCAATATTGAAGATAACAACGGCCTCCTCAAAAAATTCGAGGAGAAATATCCCTTCATTAAAACAGAGCTCAATCGCCTCTCTGCCGACCGTCTCTTGATCAGATTCCAATCTGAAGCGAGAGCAAAAAAACATGCGGCGGATGTCTTGCTGAACGGCGGGGCACGCACGTACATCACCAAGAAGGAAGGCCTGTTGATGAAGTATGTGTCGCCGGAAAGCAAATTCTACGGTCCGGGATTCAAAGACCCTGACGGATACTGGACCGATGCTTATCTGAACGCGCACGTGCTCGTTTACAATACGCGTATGCTGAAAGCGCAGGAGGTTCCGCGCAGCCACGCCGATTTGCTACAGCCCCAATGGAAGGGCAAATTTGCCATGGTTTCAAAGGCGTATGAATGGTTCTTGAAATATCTAAAAGTCACTGGAGAGGAACAAGGCTTGCAATTTTTCAAACGGCTCGCGCAACAAAAACCAGAGTTCAGAATCGGGTCGAGTCAAGTTGCTGACCTGGTAGCTGCCGGTGAGCATCCGATCGGCATCAACACCTATTCGACCAACGTTGAGGATCTCAAGACTCGCAGTGCTCCGGTCGAGTGGGTCCCGCTCGACCCGGTGATTGCTACCCTGCATCCCATTGCCGTTAGCGCTCAAGCGCCGCATCCGAACGCGGCCAAGCTATTTGTCGACTATGTGCTGTCCAAGGAAGGAATGACCTTGCTGCGCAGTTTCAAAAGAATTCCGAGCAGGCTCGACGTGGAGCCCAGCGTCCCGCGGCTGACCAAGGGCATCAAGTTCCATGCCGCTGAGCCTGAGCTCGCGGAGGAGTTCGACAAATACGCGCGCACATTCCAAAACATTTTCGAGATAAGATGACGGGAACTGGATTATTGG
>Ga0114129_10017704_pt1 | contig 10145 bp, 6 predicted proteins | sample RhiMetdeltSRZDD1_FD_80071 | JGI IMG/M metagenome (GOLD analysis project Ga0114129, IMG submission 80071) | Populus rhizosphere microbial communities from Tennessee, USA - Rhizosphere MetaG P. deltoides SRZDD1 (version 2) (version 2) | ecosystem: Host-associated > Plants > Roots > Rhizosphere >...
ACGACATAAAGCTGCAGTGCGACATCGCGCTGAAGCTGATGCGTGACGAGGGCGACAGCCCGATGAACGTCGCGCGCGTCCTGAAGGAAGCGCGGCTGCTCGCGCGCGTGCGGCACCCCAACGTGGTCACGGTCTACGGGGCGGATCAGATCGACGGACGGGTCGGTCTGTGGATGGAACTGGTGCGCGGCACGACACTCGAAGATCTGCTCCAGCGCCAGGGGACCTTCGGCGCGCGCGAAGCATCGGTCGTCGGGCTCGACATGTGTCGTGCCGTCGCCGCGGTCCATCGCGCCGGTCTCATCCACGGCGACATCAAGGCGCACAACGTGATGCGCGAAGAGGGCGGCCGCAACGTCCTCATGGACTTCGGGGCCGGCAAGGATCTCGATCTGGACTTCCTGTATGCCTACGTCGGCGGCTCCGACGATTTCGCGGGCACGCCGCTCTACATCGCGCCCGAAGTCTTCTCGGGCTCTCCGCGCACGAAGGTCACCGACGTCTACAGCCTCGGCGTGCTGCTCTTCCGTCTGATGACGAAGCGCTACCCGGTCGAAGGTCAGACGCGGGCGGCCGTCGAGGAGGCGCACCGGCGCGGCGCGCGCGTTCATCTCCGCGACGCGCGGCCGGACCTGCCAGAGGAATTCATCAGCATCGTCGAGCGCGCGCTCGACCCCGATCCCCGCCGGCGCTTTCAGAGCGCGGGAGCGTTCGAAACTGCGCTCGCGAGATTTCTGGGTGCACCCGCTGAGAACGGCCACGAGAACGAGACCTGGCGCCGCGCGGTGCCCATCGCGCTGGCAGCGGTTGCCGCTGGCATCGTGATCGGGACGCCGGTCTGGCTGGCCACGCGCGATCGCGCGACGCCTGCGGTGCCCGCAGCGGCCGCGACTGCACCGGTCGCCGCGCCAAGCGGTGCAACCGCGTATACCATCGACGCGGGTCTCTATCGAGTCTCCGATACACGTGAAGCCAAGCTTCGTCCGGGCGATCGCGTCGCACCGGGCGACCAGCTGGCCCTCCAGATCCAGGTTTCGAAACCGACGCACATTTACGTCGTCAACGAGGACGAGAGGGGAGAGTCCTACCTGCTGTTTCCGCTTCCCGACCAACCGCTGGCGAACCCGATTCCGGCTGGCCGTCCTGTGCGCCTGCCTGCGGCCGTCGGGGACACGCAGGTGTATTGGAAGGTGACCAGTGCCGGCGGACGCGAGCACTTTCTCATCTTTGCCACTCCGGAACCGCTGCCCACCTTCGATCGCATGTTCGCATCGCTGCCACGTCCGCAATTGAACGCCCCGGTTCTGGCGTCGCCTCTCTCGGCGGACGCTGTCGGCGTGCTGCGCGGCGTTGGCGGGCTCTCCGCGTCGCCTCGTGCAAATGGAGGCAAGCTGACCGACGAGTTCACGACGCCGCTGCCGCAGACGGCGGAATCAGCGAACGGCTTGTGGGTCCGTCAGATCACGCTCGAGAATCCTCGATAACATCGCGAAAAATTGCTGGTTGCACTTTCGTGGCTCGCGCACGGCTCGCGCACGCCTGTGCGCACGTCTCCCGCACGCCATCCGCTCGATCCGAATTCTCGTGCGGAGCGTTTTGTCGCGAGACACCGCAAGGGTGACATCCGATAGCCCCGTTTCGTAACCGCGTCGGCGTAAGTCCTACGGGCAGCGTGGGTACGGACAACCTGGCCCGGGAGCGGCTCGGCTCTTGCGCTTTAGGGGGGCGTCAGGAGGGTGATCATGCGAAAGCTTGCAGCCGTGGTTTTCTGCCTTGTGTGCGCGCAGGGCACGGTCAACGCGCAATACAGACAGAACGTCATCGCCAGCGCCGTCGTCGACAAGGGTGCCGGTCTGGTTATTCTCACCGGTCAGTTCGGATCGAATCCGTTGGTCACGATCGACGGGATGCAGGTGCACGTGGCCTCCTCTTCGGCTCAGATGATGGTCGTCGAGCTCCCTGCAAGTCTTCTCAACGCGCCCGGCGCGTATCTGTTGACGGTGTCCACCGGTTCCGGTTCGAAGGCGACCACGTTCTTCGAGCTTACCGTCGGCGCCGTTGGCCCGCAGGGTCCGCGAGGTGCCGACGGTGCGCCCGGAGTCAAAGGTGATGCAGGACCTGCCGGCCCCACGGGACTTACCGGCCCCACGGGACTTACCGGCCCCACGGGACCTGCCGGCCCCACGGGTGACAAGGGCGACAAGGGCGACAAGGGAGATCCTGGAACCGCAGGCACCCACGGCGACAAGGGTGATAAAGGCGACAAGGGTGACAAGGGTGATCCCGGAACGCCTGGCGCAAACGGCTTGAACGGCGTCAGCGGTGCGAAAGGCGACAAGGGCGACAAGGGCGATCCCGGTAACGCAGGCCCGGCTGGCGCCGGTTCGCTGCGAGTCGTCGATGCGAACGGCAAGGACGTTGGAACGTTCGTCTCGCCCGATGCCGTCATCGTCAACATCGGCAGCGACTGGGTTCGAATCACGCTGCGCGGTGCCGGATTCACGTCGTGCTCGACCGGCTCAGTGCCGTGCCTGATGTACCAGTTCGAACAGCCCGATTGCGCCGGCACGGTGTACATGCACGCCGAAATCGGCCTGGCGCAGCCGGCGTTCGTGATCGACAACGGCATCCACTATCCGTCGGGAGCGGTCGCGGAGCGGCCGGTTGCGTCGCTCAAATACGACTCCGGCGCCTGCATCAACGTGGGGGCCGGGTTCACGGATACCAACGCTGAGTGGAAATGGGCGCCACAGTCGTCGCTCGGCCTGAGCGGAGCGTTCCACCTCGCGCGGTGAAGCTGATTCGCCGGCTACTGGGAGGCGACCGTTTGCGTCGCGGCCTTGAGCGACCGCTGGTAGCGCATCACGCCGTTGAAGATCGCCTCCGCGATCTGCTGGCGATAGGTGCCGCCGCGAAGCAGCGTCGCCTCCTGGTGGTTGGTGAGGAAGGCAACCTCGGCGAGGATGCTGGGCATGGTGGCGCCGATGAGCACCACGAACGGCGCCTGCTTTACGCCGAGGTCCTTCACACTCTTATTGGCTCGCTTGAGCCGGTCCATCATCGCGGACTGGACGAACGACGCGAAGTCGCGCGACTCGTCGAGCTTGTTGTTGAGCGCGATCGCCTTCACGATGTCGGGCAGCTGCCGCATCGTCCGCGCTGAGGCGGCGTTCTCGCGCGCGGCAATCGCCTCGGCGGCGGGGTTCGGGGCGAAGTTCAGGAAATAGGTTTCGATCCCGCGAGCACGGTCGTCCTCGCTCGCGTTCGCGTGGATCGACAGAAAGAGGTCCGCGCCCTCGCGATTGGCAATCGCCGTCCGCTCCTCGAGCGGCACGAAGACGTTCGACCGTCGCGTCATCACCACCTCGACGCCCGGTTGCTTGGCGAGCAGCTTCTCGAGCCGCAGCGCCACGTCGAGCATGAGGTCGGCTTCGCTGAGCCCGTTGTGCATCGCACCCGGGTCGTGCCCGCCGTGGCCCGGATCGATCACCACGCGGGCCACGCCGAGCCCCAGCTGGCGGGACAGCGAAAAGCCGCCACGGCCGTTGACGGCGGGCGGCGATGGCGCGACGCCACGTTCAGCCTTCGCGGGCGGCGCTGCCGTGGACGCGGCCGCGGGCGCGTCGCGCGAAAAATCGATCACCACGCGATACGGGTTGTAGAGCGCGTAGACGGCGCGCGGCGCCGCCGCGGTCAGGTCGAGCACGACACGTGTCCGCGTGCCGAGCTGACGGCCAACGCGAATCTGGCGGACGAGATCGTCAGGGAAGGCCTGCGTCACGTCCTTGAGCGCCTCGACCGGGCGCGTGTTCTGCAAATCGATGAAGACGCGCGGCGGGGCCTCAACCTCCTCGTCGTGATAGGCAGCCTCACCGCCAAGCTCCAGCGTCACGCGCATAGCCCCCGGCAGCACCTCCCTCCGGATGGCTTTGAGCATCGCGGCCGGCGGCTTCGGCTCGAGGGCCGGCACCTTCGCCGCGTTCAACCGATCCAGTTGAGGGGTGGCCTGCCTGACAAGAGGGCTCGCGGGATGACGATTGCCGAGCGTCTTCAGCAGCCGCAGCGCCCTGGTCCGATCGTCGGGTTCTCCGAATTCCCAGAACGCATCCGCCGCGAGAACGCCGGCATGCAACAAGGCATCGTCACTGTAAGGGCTGCTCGAAAACAGACGGGAGATGTCCTCGTACGCGCCGACGAGCGTCCGCGCGCGATCGAGCAGGGGAGTGGCGGGCGTACCAGCCTTGCGGGAATCGATTTCGGCGCGCAGCGCCGCCTCGCGCGCTGTGGCTTCCTTGAAGAGCTGCGCGCCACTCTCGCCCTGCGCGAGTACCCCTGGCGCCAATGCGAGCCCGATCAGCAGCGCGAGGCTAGCGGAGCTGCGCATCGACCTCCTCGAAGTAGCCGCGATCGACCAGCACCTCGCGCGGCTTGCCGCCCGCGCCGGGCGAGACGAGCCCTTCCGCTTCCATCATGTCCACGAGGCGCGCCGCCCGGCTGAACCCGATTCGCAGCTTTCGCTGGAGATACGAGATCGACACCTGCCCGCTGCTGACGACAATGCGCGCGGCCTCGTCGTAGAGATCGTCCTTCTCGAACTCGACCGTACCGGCGCCGCTCTTCTCCTCCTCGTCCGTGATCGACTCGTCGAAGATCGGCTTGCCCTGCTTGCGGAGGAAGCTGGCCAGCCGCGCGCTCTCCTGTTCCGAGATGTACGGGCCGTGGAGGCGAATGCATCGAGACGAGGCCGGCGGAAGGAAGAGCATGTCGCCCTTGCCCAGCAGCTGCTCGGCCCCGTTGCCGTCGAGAATCGTCCGCGAGTCGGTTTTCGACGACACGCGGAACGAAATACGCGAGGGGAGGTTCGCCTTGATGAGACCGGTGATGACGTCGACCGACGGCCGCTGCGTGGCGAGAATCAGGTGGATGCCGATCGCGCGCGCCATCTGCGCGAGTCGGCAAATCGATTCCTCGACCTCGTTGCTCGCCACCATCATCAGGTCTGCGAGCTCGTCGATCACGACGACGATGAACGGCAGCGGCTTCGGCGCGTCAGGCTCCTTGTTGCCGGTCTCCTGGAGCGTCATCCGGATGTTCCGGTTGTACTGCTCGATGTTCCGGACGCCTTCGGCCGCGAGCGTCTTGTAGCGCTCCTCCATCTCGCGCACCGCCCACCGGAGCGCGTTGGCGGCCTTCTTTGGATCCACGACGACGGGCGTGAGCAAGTGCGGGATCTCTTCGTACATCCCGAGCTCGAGCCGCTTGGGGTCGATCATGATCATCCGCACGTCGTCCGGCGTCGCGCGGTACAGGATGCTCGTCAGCATCGCGTTCAGGCCGACGGACTTGCCCGTGCCCGTGGATCCGGCAATGAGCAGGTGCGGCATCGTCGCGAGGTCCGTGACGTACGGCTCGCCGTGGATCGTCTTGCCGAGCGCGAGCGTCAGCTTCGACGTGGACCGCTCGTAGGCCTCCGATTGCAGCAGCTCACGCAGCGAGATCGCCTCGCGGTTCGGGTTCGGGATCTGAATGCCGACGGTGGACTTGCCCGGAATGCGGTCGATCAGCACCGACTCGGCCTGCATCGCGAGGCACAGGTCGTCGGCGAGGCTGGTGATCTTGCTGTACTTGACGCCGGCGTCGGGCTTGAACTCGAACGTCGTGACGACCGGCCCCGGGTGAATCTGCGCCACCTGGCCTTCGACGGCGAACTCGCGGCATTTCTCTTCGAGCTGGCGCGCTGAGTCCATCAGCTCGCGCTCGTCGATTTTCTGTTCCGTCTTCGCGGGGTCGAGCAGCGACAGCGGTGGCAGCGTGAATGCCCCCTGCCGCCGCGGGGCACGGGGCGGCTCGGGCTCCGGCAACGGAAGCTGCGAGGCGATCGTTGCCGTCGCCCGCTTCTTCGGGACGACGGGCGCCGCCGCGGGCGCTTCGGCGGCTTCTTTCGCCGGCGCGGCTTCCTTCCCGGTTGCCGCGGCCGCTGCGGCCTGCTTCGTGTGCTTCGCGACCACCTCGCGGCGCTGTCTCTGCCTGCGACGGTCGTCGAGCCATCCGCGGATGAAGCCCACGCCGCGGGCGGACAGATCGCGCGAGCCGTGGCTCGCGTTGGCGAACATCCGGCCGAACGAGAACTGCGTCGACAGGATCACCGACAGCACCATCAGCGTGAGGATGACGATGATCGAGCCGGTTCGATTGAGATACTCGGCGAACCGGGCGCCGAGCCACGCGCCGATGGACCCGCCTGCGTCGAACGCCTTGCCCGCGACGTCCGCGCTGCCGAAGACGAGGCTGAGGAACGCGGCGCTGCAGCCGACGAGCAGCGTGAGCCCGACGAGCTTCGTGTAGATGGCCTCGAACGGCTGGCACCAGAAGTAGTACCAGCCCGCCCACGCGATGACCCCCGGAATCAGATAGGCCGCGTACCCGAACAGCTGGAACGACAGCTCCGACATGAACGCGCCGACGCGGCCGACGAAGTTCGCCGGCGGATGCTGCCCGCCAGTGGTGAAGAACCACACCGGATCGGTCGGCTCGTAGGTGACGAGCGAGATCAGCCAGATCAGCGCGAGCGCGAAGAGCGCCACGCCGAGAAACTCGCTGATACGCCTCGATAACGTCGATTCGGACGACATCCCCTAGATCTCCATCAGCACCGGGAGCACCAGCGGCCGCCGGCCCGATCGCTTCTTGAAGAACCGGCGCAGCTCGCCGCGCAGCTTCTCGGTCATCAATCCCTGGTCGCCACGCTCTTCGACGTTGGACAACGCGATGCACTCGGCGATCACGATGCCGGCGTCCTTGAACAGCGAGTCCGCTTCGTCTTCGCCCACCACGAATCCTCGCGCGACCAGCTCCGGCGCGCCGATGAGCGCGCCGGTCTGACGCCCAATCGCGACCACCGCGACGATGACGCCGTCGCCGGCCAGGTGCCGGCGGTCGCGCAGCACCTCGTCGCCGACTTCGCCCACGCGCGTGACGTCGATCAGCACGCGGCCCGCGGGCGCCTTGTCCCCGATGCGGGCACCGCGCTCGTCGAACTGGATGATGTCGCCGTTCTCGGCGAGCAGCACCTCCAGCCTGTGCTCGGCGCCGCTCATCACCCGTTTGGCCACGCGCGCGTGCTGCGACAGCTGGCGATACTCGCCGTGCACGGGGACGAAGTAGCGGGGCCGCACGAGCGAGATCATCAGCTTCAGCTCCTCCGCGCTGCCGTGCCCCGACACGTGCACGTGCTTCATCGAGTCGGTGACGACGTCCGCGCCGCGCCGCGCGACATGGCTCATGACGCGCGCGATCGCCTTCTCGTTGCCCGGAATCGCGCGCGCCGAGAACACCACCGTGTCGTCCGGCCCGAGCTTGACGAAGCGGTGATCGTCAATCGCGATGCGCGGCAGCGCCGCCTGCGGCTCTCCCTGTGAGCCCGTCGTCAGGCAGAGGACGTCCTGCGAGGCGTAGTTCTGTACGTCCGAGTCGCGAATCTGCACGCCGGACGGAACCCGCAGGTACCCCAGCCGCTGGGCGATTTCGGCGTTCTGCACGATGCTGCGGCCGACAAACGCCACCTTCCGATCGAATTGCGCCGCCAGGTCCACGAGCACCTGCATCCGGTAGATGCTCGACGAGAACGTCGCGACGACCAGCTTCCCCTGGGTGCTCGTGAACAGCTCTTCGAACGCGTCGATGACCTCGATCTCCGGGCCGGTGAAGCCGCGGCGATCGATGTTCGTGCTGTCGGCGAAGAGCGCCAGCACCCCCTGCGCGCCAAGCTCGGCGAACCGGTGCAGATCGAAGTGCTCGCCGTCGATCGGCGTCTGATCGATCTTGAAGTCACCGGTATGAATCACCACGCCCGCCGGGGTCGTGATGGCCAGCGCCACGCAATCGGGCATGCTGTGCGTGACGCGGATGAACTCGATGGTGAACGGCCCGATGGTGACGCGGTCGCGCGGCTTGACCGTCTTCAGCCGGTCTTTCGCGTCGATCTCGTGCTCGTCCAGTTTCGGCTGGATGAACGCCAGCGTCATCGCGGTGCCGTACACCGGACCGTCGAAGAGCGGCATCACGTGCGGTACCGCCCCGATATGGTCCTCGTGCCCGTGCGTGAGCACGAGCGCCTTGACCTTGTCGCCGCGCGCCTCGACGTAGGTCATGTCCGGAATGATCAGATCGACACCCAGCTGATCGGGGTCCGGAAACATCACGCCGGCGTCGATGAGGATCGTGGTGTCCTCCCATGACACGGCCATCATGTTCATGCCGAACTCGCCGACGCCGCCCAGCGGGACGACTTCGAGCGTCGCCGGAGACACGTCCGGCACGGTGGACTGATTCATTCGGAGCCCAGCGTTGCTGCCGGTCTCTTTCCTCTGCGGCGCGGACCCTGTCAGGTCCGCGGCTTGTTACGGAACGCGCCCCGGGCGGGGCCACCGTTCGCGCAGGTTCAGGTCGCTGGGAAGACCTGTTAACCGGGAAGGCTCAACAACTTGCGAGAAAAACTATAGCACAGCTCTCGACAGGCGGGCGATCTGGTCGAGGGTGAGCGCCTCGGGCCGGAGGCGTCCATCAACGTCCGCGCGCTCGAGAAGTTCGGCCGATGAGCGGCCCAGCGCGTCGGCGACCGGCCGGAGGGCGTTGGCGAGCGTTTTCCGCCGCTGGAGGAAGATGCCTCGGACCAGACGTTCGAAGACGCGGCGATCCCCGACATCGACGCACGGCGGGCGAAACCGGAGGCGAACCACGGCCGAGGTCACCTTCGGCGGCGGACGGAAGGCGCCTGGCGGCAGCGTCAGGAGATGCTCGACGTCGGCGGTCAGCGCGACCTGGATGGCGAGAGCGCCGTACTCCTTGCGGCCCGGCTTTGCGCCAATCCGGTCGGCGACCTCCTTCTGCAGCATCAACGTCGCATCGGACAGGAAACGCCCTTCGTCCGCGGCGGCGAGCAGCGCAAACAGGATTGGCGACGAGACGTTGTAGGGCAGGTTGCCGGCAACCCTCAACGGCCGCGTCTCGGTGGCAAGGGCTGCACGGAGATCGACGTCGAGCACATCGGATTCGATGACGCGAACGTTCGGGAGCTGCTCATTCGACAGCGCTGCGGCGAGGTCGCGGTCGATCTCGATCGCGATGACGCGTCCGGCGCGCGCCGCCAGCGGCCGCGTCAGCGCGCCCCGGCCCGGGCCGATTTCCAGGAACGTGTCGTCTCTGCTTATGTGAAGCGCCTCGATGACCTTCGCCACCCAGGCTGGTTCGAGGAAGTGTTGACCAAAGCGTTTCCGCGGCCGGGCCTGACTCCTTCCCCCTTCCCCCTTCCCCCTAACCACCGTCACCGCGCCAGTAGCGCTCCTCGATCTCTTCGATCTCTTCCTCGCTCAGGCCGAAATAGTGCCCGACCTCGTGAATCAGCGTCTCGCCGATCACCATGCGCACGTCGTCATCGTCGTCGCAGTCTTCCTCGATCGGCCTCTGGAAGAGCGTCACGCAGTCCGGAAGCGTGTTGCCCCAGGCTGCCGTGCGCTCGGGAAGCGGCGTCCCCTGATAGAGGCCGTAGAGCGAGTCGGGCGGTTCGATCTCCATCTCTTCGAGAAGCTCGTCGCTGGGCTCGTCTTCGACGATGATGGCGATGTTCTTCATCTCGCGGCGGAAGCGCCGCGGGATGAGCGTGATCGCTTCAGCGACGAGCTGCTCGAACTTTTCGCGGGTCATTCTTCTTAGGCGGACCTGAAGGTCCGCCTCTACGTTCACTGGACTTAGGCGGACCTGGAGGTCCGCCTCTACGTTCCCTTGAAGGTCGGCCCCTACGTTCGCTACGCTCGTTGGATACAACGAGCCGGAAGTAGTCGCAGTCGTCGCGCACCGAGCATTGATCGCAGAGCGGCTTCGGCTTGCAGACGCGCCGGCCGTGGAGGATCTGGACGTCGGACGCGAGCGTCCACATCTCTTTCGGCAGCGCCTTGCAGAGCCGCTCCTCGACCTTCACCGGGTCGTCGCCCTCGGCAATGCCGATGCGGTTCGATACGCGCAGCACGTGGCGATCGACAGGGAGACCGGGAACGCCCAGCGCATGTCCGAGTACGACGTTCGCCGTCTTGCGGCCGACGCCAGGGAGCTTCGTCAGCTTCTCCATGTCGGCCGGCACCTGGCCGCCG
>Ga0114129_10017705_pt1 | contig 10145 bp, 8 predicted proteins | sample RhiMetdeltSRZDD1_FD_80071 | JGI IMG/M metagenome (GOLD analysis project Ga0114129, IMG submission 80071) | Populus rhizosphere microbial communities from Tennessee, USA - Rhizosphere MetaG P. deltoides SRZDD1 (version 2) (version 2) | ecosystem: Host-associated > Plants > Roots > Rhizosphere >...
AACTTGTACAGGTCGGTGTCGAGCAGCGACTGGATGATCATGCCGCGCACATTGTAACCTTCGCTCGATGTGTGGCCGTTACGCCCTCCACAGCAACCCGGACGTCATCGCGCTGCAGTTCGGACTGCAAGCGCTGCCGCCGCTGCAGCCGCGCTACAACATCGCGCCGGCGACGCCGGTGCTGGTGGTGAAGCCCGGCGGCGCCGCGCTCGCGCGCTGGGGTTTTCGCGGCAAGACGCCCAACTTGCGCGCCGAGAGCTCGGCACGGCGCAGGAACCGCTGCCTCCTGCCGGCCAACGGCTTCTACGAGTGGCGGCGCGTGGGCGCGGCAAAGCAGCCCTACTACGTGCGTCCGGCACGCGGAGAGCTGCTCGCGCTGGCTGGCATCTGGGACGGAGACACCTGCGCCGTTCTCACCACCGCCGCCAACCGCACCATGGCGCGCATCCACGACCGCATGCCGGTGCTGATCGAGCGCGAGCGCTATGCGGCATGGCTCGCCGGCGAGGACGGGCTGCTGCTCACGCCGCCCGACGACAGCATCGTCGCCTATCCGGTGAGCCCCGCGGTCAACCGCGTCGCCAACGATGCGCCCGGGCTGATTCAGCCGGTGCCGGCGGCGAGCGACCTGTTCGGCGACTAGACAAGCCCCCGCATACTGTATAAAATGCCATGTGAATACCCGACCAGTGGTAGGAGCCATGGACGAGCTGACCGAACGGCAGGGCGAGATTCTCAAGCTGATCCGCGAGCTGGTGGAGGTCTCCGGCTATCCGCCCACGCGCGCCGAGATCGCCGAGCGCATGGGCTTCAAGTCGGTCAACGCCGCCGAGCAGCACCTGCGCGCCCTGGAGAAGAAAGGCAAGATCGAGATCTCCGAGGGCGCCTCGCGCGGCATCCGCGTGCTCGAGGGCAAGCCGGGCGCGCGCGTCGGGCGCCTGCTCGAGCTGCCGGTCATCGGCCGCGTCGCCGCCGGCAGCCCGATGCTCGCCGCCGAGCACGTGCAGGAGCGCTACCAGGTCGACCCGAACATGTTCACCCCTCGCGCGGACTACCTGCTGCGCGTGCGCGGCATGTCGATGCGCGATGCTGGCATCCTCGAGGGTGATCTGCTCGCCGTGCACAAGACTGCGGATGCGCGCAGCGGCCAGATCGTCGTCGCGCGGCTGGCCGACGAGGTCACGGTCAAACGATTGCGCCGCCGCGGCAGCAGCGTGCAGCTGGTGCCGGAGAATCCCGACTTCGAGCCGATCGAGGTCGACGCGCGCAGCGAGGCGCTCGCGATCGAAGGCGTCGCCGTCGGCGTCATCCGCAACGGCAAGAGTCTGTAAGAGCGGGCAGACGGTTTTTCCTTTCCGTTAGAATTTGCGCAGGCTTCGCGCCTGCGCATGAATTCACCGATCGACAAGAGCAGCCGGAGCAGCGGACTCGACGTCTCGACGGGCACCGTCTCGTCCGAGATCCGCAGCCGCGCCGACCCGCGCCAGGTGCTCGCCGATCGCGTGGCGCAGCTCTACCGCCAGATGCCGATCGCCATCGTCGCGACCTTCGTCGCCGGCGCCATCGCCACCTGGGAGCTGCAGGGCCGCTGGCTGAAGGAGCTGGTGTTCATCTGGTGGGCGATCGTCGTGGTCTTCACCGCCGCAGCGAGCCTGCTCCTCTTCGCCTACCGCCGCAGCGCCGACCAGCTCGCCGGCGCGCCGCAGTGGCTGCGCTGGCTGGCGATCGCAGCGCTGGGCAACGGCGCGAGCTGGGGCCTTGCCGGCGGCGTCTTCTTCCGTTCGCTGTCCGACGAGCAGCAGGTCTTCCTCGCCTTCCTCTTCGCCGGCATGGCCTCGATCGGCATCCCGGTTTACGCCGCCTCGTGGCCCATCTTCGCGCTCTACGCCGCCGGCATCCTCGGGCCGTTCTTCTATGTCCTCGCCACCTTCGGCAACCGCCTGTTCGTGGAGATCGCGCTGCTCGTGCCGCTGTTCTACGCCATCAACGTCGCCGTCGCCTACCGCCTGACCCAGGTATTCGACTCCGGCTACCGCCTGCGCCACGCCTACGGACGCCTGACCGAGGACTACAGCGTGCTCAACCAGCGCCTCGAAGGCCAGCTGGTCGAGCTGGCCGAAGCGCGCCGCCAGGTCGAGGCGAGCGGACGCAAGCTCACCCTCTTCGCCGAGCGCTCCCCCATCGCCGTGCTCGAGCTGACGGCCGAGGGCAGCGTGACGCAGGTGAACCACGCCGCGGAGATCCTCTTCGGCTACGCCGCCAGCGAGCTGATCGGCAGGCACGTCAAGCAGCTCGTGAGCCCGAAGTTCTACGGCGAGTTCGACACCAACTGGGCAACGCTGGTCGAAACGCGTCAGCCGATGGCCGGCCTGAAGATCCGCAACCCCCGGCGCGACGGCATCGACCTGGTCTGCGACTGGACGGTGACCCCGCTGGTCAACGCCGAAGGCAGCCTGCTCGCGGTGATCGCGCAGGGGCGCGACATCACCGCGCAGCTCGAAGCCGACCGCATGAAGAAGGAATTCACCTCCACCCTCAGCCACGAGCTGCGCACGCCGCTCACCTCCATCATCGGCTCGCTGCAACTGGTCAACTCCGGCGTGCTCGGCGACGTCGACAAGGAGGTGATCGAGCTGACGCAGGTCGCCGAGCGCAACGGGCAGCGCCTGCTCGACCTGATCAACGACATCCTCGACATCGAGAAAATCGAGTCGGGCAAGCTGACGCTGCTGCCGGAGGTGATCCGCATCGACGAGCTGGTGGGCGAGGCCATCGTGCTGAACAAGGCATTCGGCGAGCGCTTCAAGGTGCGCTTCGAGGCCGCCCCGGGCGCCAACGGCGCCTGCCTGGTCAACGCCGACCGCAAGCGCCTGCTGCAGGTGATGACCAACCTGCTGTCGAACGCCGCCAAGTTCTCGCCCGAAGGCGGCGCGGTGGAGATCGCCACCGTGGAGCAGGACGGCCACGTGCGCGTGTCGGTGCATGACCGCGGACCCGGCATTCCCGAGAACTTCCGCAGCCGCATCTTCGGCCGCTTCACGCAGGCCGACTCCGCCACCACGCGCCAGAAGGGCGGCACCGGACTGGGCCTCGCCATCTGCAAGCGGCTGGTCGAACTGATGCAGGGGCACATCGGCTTCGATGACCGCAGCGGCGGCGGCACCACCTTCTGGTTCGAATTGCCCCGCCACCTCGCGTGATAGGCTCCCGCCATGCCTGAGCGCCCGCTGAACAGGATCTGCTACGTCGAGGACGACGAGGACATCCAGCGCATCGTGCGCATGTCGCTCGAGCGTGTCGGCAAGATGACGGTGCAGGTGGTAAGCGATCCCACCGCGGCGATCGACGCCATGTCCACGTTCAAGCCCGACCTGGTGATGCTCGACTGGATGATGCCGGTGCTGGACGGGCCGGCGCTGTTCCGCAAGATGAAGGAGAACCCGGTGACCAGCGCGCTGCCGGTCGTCTTCATCACCGCCAAGGCGGCGCAGCGCGATCTCGACGAGCTGCTCAAGCTCGGCGCCGCAGGCACCATCTCGAAGCCCTTCTCCCCCAAGGACCTGCCCGACCAGCTGCGGGCGATCTGGGGCAAGCTGCCCTAGTTCAGCCTCTGCGTCTTGTCGAGGGCGGAGGACGTCGCGCCCGCCGCCGGCGCCGCCTTCTGGTAGAACTTGCGCGAGAGGAAGCCGATCACTTCGTCGGTGTTGCGGAAGCGCGCGTCGCGGTCCTTCTCGATCAGCTTGTCGATCAGCCGCTGGTAGGGCGCGAGCGGCTCGGGCATCGACGGCGCCGGCGTGTTGAGGTGGTGCAGCGCGATCTCCACCGCCGTCTCGCCGTCGAACAGGTGCTTGCCGGTGAGCATCTGGTAGAGCAGCACCCCGGCGCTGTAGATGTCGGTGCGCAGGTCGAGCGCGCGCCCTTGCACCTGCTCCGGGCTCATGTAGCGCGGCGTGCCGAGCACTTCGCCCTGGCTGGTGCGGTCGACCGCGGCAATGTCCTTGGCGATGCCGAAGTCGACGATGGCGAGGGTGCCGTCGCTGCGGAACATGAGGTTCTGCGGCTTCAGGTCGCGGTGCAGGATGCCCTTCTCGTGGATGTCGCCCAGGGCAAACATGAGGTCGCGGAACAGCTTGAGCGCTTCCTCGGGCGGGAACGGCTTGCCGTCCAGGCGCTGATTGAGGTCTCCGCCTTCGAAGCATTCCATCACCAGGTAGACCTGCCCCTCGAAATTGCCGTGGTCGAAGATGCGGGCGACGTGCGGGCTCTGGATGCGCTGCACCATGGCGAACTCCTCGAGGCAGCGCTCGAGGGCCTTGGCGTTGGCGGTGATCTCCGAGCGCAGGACCTTCACCACCAGCGGCTCGTCATCGCGCTCGCGCGAGGCAAGGTAGACGCGCGCGGTGCCGCCCTCCCCGATCAGCCGCAGCACCTTGATGCCCGGGATGCGGATGCGCGCACCGAGGTCGTGCCCGGCCTGGCGCGAGGCCAGCTCGGGCGACATCGTCTTCTCCTTCTCGTCCCCCGCCAGCTCGCGCAATGAGGTGATGAGCTTCTCGCGCGTCAGCTCCTGCTTGCGGTGGTAGTCGTCCGCCCCCGCTTTCATCGCGCGCACGGCGATGATCTCGTTGCCCGCGCCGGTGAGGAACAGCACCTTCGGGCAGTCGGCCCGCCGCTTGAGCTGCTTCAGCCAGTCCAGGCCGTCGCCGCGGCCGAGCATGTAGTCGAGGATGAGGACGTCGTAGTCGCCGAGCTTGGCCTCGAGGTCCGGCAGCCCGCGCTCCAGCGGGTCGAATTCGGCGATGGTCGCCTCCTTCCACTGCTGCCCGATGTAATGGGAAAGGAGCGCGCGCAGATCCGGATCGTCGTCGATGATGAGGACGCGCATGGTCAGGGCGAGATCGAGAATACCGCGGTGGCTTCGCGCTTGCCGCGCAGGGTCATGTCGCCGCGCGGCACCGCGGCCCCGGCCGGCAGCAGCTCGCGCACCGCCGCATAGACCTCGTCGGACATCAGCACCTCGCCGGCGCGCGCCATGTGCTGCAGGCGCGAGGCGGTATTGACCGCGTTGCCGATGATGGTGTGGCTCATGTAGTGCGGCGAGCCGATGTTGCCGAGGATCGCCTCGCCGGCGGCGATGCCGATGCCCACCCCGGTGGCGATGCGGCCGCGCGCCGTCCAGGCCTCCAGCACCGGCGCCAGCGAGCGCACCATGTCGTGCGCGCAGCGCCAGGCGCGCGCCGCGGCATCGGGCTGCGGAAACGGCACGTTGAAGCCGACCAGCAGCGCGTCGCCCGCCATGCTGAAAATGGTGCCTTCATGGCGGTAGGCTACCTCGGTCAATACGCTGAAGTAGCCGTTGAGGAGCTCGACCACCTCGTCGACGTCGGTGCTCTCGGTGATGCGGGTGAAGCCCCGCAGGTCGGTGAACAGCGCCACCACCTGCACGCGCTGCGCCGCCCTGCGGAACGGCGCGCCGCCGTCGGCGCCGAGGTCGGCGATGATGCGCTCGGCGAGGCGCGGCGAGACGTAGCGCGTGAACGCCTTGTGCAGCGCCTCCTTGCGCTGCACTTCGGCGGCGAGGCGACCTGACTCCAGCTCGCGGCGCGTATCGTGCAGGCGCCTCAGCGTGGTGACGCGCGCCATCAGCTCCTCGCGCTTGACCGGCTTGGTGAGGAAATCGTCGCCGCCGGCGCGGATGCCGCGCACCCGGCTCTCGTGGTCTTCCAGCGCCGTGACCAGGACGATGGGGATCATCGCCGTCGCGGCATCGCGCTTCAGCCGCTCGCAGATGGAGAAGCCGTCGGTGTCGGGCAGCTGGACGTCGAGCAGGACCAGATCCGGCGGCGCGGCGGCGATGCTCGCCAGCGCGGCCTCGCCGTCAAGCACGGTATGCGCGGTCATGCCCCCGGTACCGAGCAGACGGGCGAGGAAGGTGCACATGTCCGGATCGTCGTCCACCACCAGGACCCGGAACTCCGCGCGCGGTACGGTGCGCCCGCCCGCGGCGAGGTCACTCATAGCGAATCTGGACCTTGGCGAGGTAGTCGCCGTAGGCGCGAATCGACGCGTCGATCGAGGTGCGGTCGCCGCTGCGCGCGCCGTCCTCGATGGTCTTGCCGAAGTCGGACACGTGGGGAAAGCCGTAGGAGGTGCCGACGCCCTTCATGCGGTGGCCGAGCTGGCGCAGCTGCTCGAAATCCGCTGCGGCGAGCGCAACTCGGAGGGTATCGAGCTCCTTGCCGCGGTTCTTCATGAAGACCGGGATCAGGTCTTCGAGGTCCTTCGCCACCACTACCTTGTATTCGTCCATTGCCCGGGATTATAGAGAGGCGGCCCGGGCGCCCTGTCCGGCCCCCCGTCAGGCTTTGTCAATGAAAATCGCGCGATCTCGCCTCGAGGGACCCGAGCAGCACGCTGTAGTCGTGCAGCCGCCGGGCCATCAGGTGCACCACCTCCCCGTCGCGCTCGACCACCCCTTCGACGCCGAGCAGGCGCGCATCGAGCAGCTCGGCACGCTGGCGCCGGAAGAGATCGTTCCACACCACCACGTTGACCCAGCCGGTTTCGTCCTCCAGCGTCACGAAAATCACCCCGCTCGCCGTGTCGGGCTGCTGCCGGCAGGTCACTAGCCCCACCGCCCGGGCAGGGCAGCCGTGGGCGAGCAGTTGCAGTTCTTTCGCCGTTACCAGTCTTTTCTTTTCCAAACTCCCCCTCAGCAGAGCCAGCGGATGGCGGCCCAGGGTGAACCCCAGGCTGGCGTAGTCGGCGACGATCTCTTCGGCCTCGTGCGGCGGCAGCAGCACCGGGGGCGCTTCGGGCGCCGGCGGGGCAAGGGGCGCGCGGCGCCCTGCCCCGGTCGCCGCCCAGCGCGCGAGGCGGCGGTGACCCGCCAGCGGGCGCAGCGCCCCTGCCGCCGCCAGCGCCTGCAGGTCTTTGCCGTTCACCTGGATTTCATCCACTAAAGAGAAAGGCTTTCCTGCCACGAGTTGCCTCCCTGCGGCTTCGGACAAGCCCTTGACCATGCGCAACCCCAGCCGCAGCGCGCCGCGCTCCAGCGTGCAATCCCATTCGCTCGCGTTCACGTCCGGCGGCAGCACCTCGACCCCGTGGCGCTGCGCGTCCTGCACCAGCTGCGAAGGCGCGTAAAAACCCATCGGCTGGCTGTTGAGCAGCGCCGCGCAGAACAGCGCCGGATGGTGGCACTTGAGCCAGGCCGAGACATACACCAGCAGGGCGAAGCTCGCGGCGTGCGACTCTGGAAAGCCGTACTCGCCGAAGCCGAGGATCTGGCGATAGATGGCATCGGCGAATTCGGGCTTGTATCCCCTTTTCTTCATGCCTGCCTTGATCTTCACTTCAAAAGGCTCCAATCCTCCTTTCTTCTTCCACGCGGCCATCGAGCGGCGCAGCTGATCGGCTTCGCCCGGCGTGAAGCCGGCGGCGACGACGGCGAGCTCCATCACCTGCTCCTGGAAAATCGGCACGCCGAGGGTACGGCTGAGCACCCGCTCCACCTGCGGGCTCGGGTAGGCGACCGGCTCCAGCCCGCGCCGGCGCTTGAGGTAGGGATGCACCATGCCGCCCTGGATCGGCCCGGGACGCACGATCGCCACTTCGATCACCAGGTCGTAGAAGCTCGCCGGCCGCAGCCGCGGCAGCATGCTCATCTGCGCGCGCGACTCGATCTGGAACACGCCCACCGTGTCGGCCTGCTGGATCATGGCATAAGTGGCGGGGTCTTCGGCCGGGATGTCTTTCATCTCAATACCCAGCCCGGCCAAACATTTTCTGATCGCCGACAACATTCCCAGCGCGAGAACATCGACTTTCAGTAACCCGAGCGCCTCGAGGTCGTCCTTGTCCCACTGGATCACGGTGCGCTCGGGCATCGCCGCGTTCTCGATCGGCACCAGCTCGCCGAGCGGCCCGCGCGAGATGACGAAGCCGCCGACATGCTGCGACAGGTGCCGGGGAAAGCCCTCCAGGGTTTCTGCTATCTGAATGATTTTTTCTGCTGCAACACCAGGAAGCGCCCTGACGGCGTCGCGTTGCGCGCTCCTCGAGCGGTAGCGGATCACCGTGGCCGCCAGCGCCGCGCGCTCGCGGCCGTACTTGCGGTAGACGTACTGGATCACCTCCTCGCGCCGCTCGTGCTCGAAATCGACGTCGATGTCGGGCGGCTCGTTGCGCTCGCGCGAGACGAAGCGCTCGAACAGCGTATTCATGCGCGCCGGGTCGACTTCGGTGATGCCAAGCGCGTAGCACACCACCGAGTTGGCCGCCGAGCCCCGCCCCTGGCACAGGATGCCCTGCCCGCGGGCGAAGCACACCACGTCGTGCACGGTGAGGAAGAACGGCTCGTAGCTGAGCTCGGCAATCAACGCGAGCTCATGTTTTGCTTGCTCTTCGACTTTCAAAGGAATTCCCGAGGGAAACCTGCGTTGCAAACCCTCCTCCGTCAGCTTTCGCAGCCAGCTAGCGGGGGTCTCGCCGGCCGGCACGATCTCCTGCGGGTATTCGTAGCGCAGCTCGTCGAGGGAAAAGCAGCAGCGCTCGGCGATGGGCAGCGTCGCGGCGAGCAGCTCCGGCGGGTAGAGCTGCGCGAGCCGCATGCGCAGCCGCAGGCTGCGCTCGGCGTTGGGAAACAGCGCGTCGCCGCACTGCGCCACCGGCTTGCGCAGGCGCACCGCGGTGAGTACGTCCTGCAGCCGCCGGCGCGAGCGCAGGTGCATATGGACGTCGCCCGCAGCCACTAGCGGAAGGCCTGATTTCCTCGAAATTTCACGTAAAGAATTCAATTTTGAAACGTCGTTGGGCCCGCAATGCAGTTCCACGGCGAGCCAGGCGTCGGCGCCGAAGCGCTCCCGCACCCAGCGGGCATGGCCCTCTTCTGCGGAACACAGAAGAGCGATGGTTCCCGGCGCGGGTTCGATATCCCTGCGTGAGAGAAAGTAACGGCCTTTCCTGCTCCGGCGCCTGCCCAGCGTGATGAGAGAGGAGATGGCGCCGTAAGAACGACGGTCGCTGGCCAGCAAAACCAGCTTGAGACTTTTTTCCACCGTTATTTCCGTTCCCAGGATCAGCTTCATCCCGCACTCCTTCGCCGCGACGTGGGCGCGCGCCGCCCCGGCGAAGGAGCACTCGTCGGTCAGCGCGAGCGCCGCGTAGCCGAGCGCCCGCGCGCGCTCCACCATCTCCGCGGGATGCGAAGCGCCGCGCAGGAAACTGAAGTTGGACAGGCAGTGCAGCTCGGCGTAGTCAGGCAAACCAGCCATGCAGGTACCAGGCGCCGTCTTCGCGGTAGATCCAGCCGAGGGATTGCTGCAGCCGGGCGATGAAGTAGTCGCGGCGCGCTTCGTCGCCGTCCCACCAGCCGCACTCGATGCGCTCGGGCCCGGCGAGCAGCGCGAACTGCGATGCCTGCAGCGGGCGCGGCTCGAGCAGCCAGGCCGGGCGCGGGCCGGGCGGGCGGAATTCGCGTGGATCCCATTCGCCGGGCTCGACGCGCCGCCAGGCGTGCTCGGGGCGGTGGTCGGGACACGGCGTGATGCCGTGCACCGCGCCGGCGCCCAGGCGCGCGCGCAGGCGCTCGAGCAGCCGCGCCCACTCCTCCGCCTCGAGCGCGGCGTCGCCGAACATGCCGCCGCTGCACCCGCCGAGCGGCGCGAAATTCTCCGCTTCCACGGCGATGGCCTCGACCGGGCGCGCCAGGCGCTCCTTGCCGAGCCGCTCGCGCAGCAGATCGGCCATGCGCTTCGCATCGCGGGCGAGCGAGGCAAGGCCGACCTCGATTATTTCTTCGCCGGGGAAAAGCCTTATCTTGAAAATTCGAATTCCGGCTTGACGCGCTTCGAGCAGACCTTCGAGCTGTGCGAGCAGCCGGTGCGCAGGGAACAGCAGGGCTTCGGCATGCACGACTTCCGCTGGCAGCGCGAGACGCGCGCAGAAGCGCGCCGGAGGCTCGAAGAAAACGCGCGGCTCGGGCGCCCGGCCGAGCGCGCAGTCCAGATCGTCGAGCAGCGCCTGCCCGCAGCGCTGCGCCAGCCCTGCGCGCGGCAGGCGCAGCAGGTCGCCGATGGTGGCCACCCCGATGCTCTTCAGGAACGCGGCGTCGAAGCCCGTGGCTTCGATCGGCAGGGTCTCCA
>Ga0114129_10017706_pt1 | contig 10145 bp, 3 predicted proteins | sample RhiMetdeltSRZDD1_FD_80071 | JGI IMG/M metagenome (GOLD analysis project Ga0114129, IMG submission 80071) | Populus rhizosphere microbial communities from Tennessee, USA - Rhizosphere MetaG P. deltoides SRZDD1 (version 2) (version 2) | ecosystem: Host-associated > Plants > Roots > Rhizosphere >...
CGCAAACGTACCCGTAGCCGTTTCTGTTTCGGCGCTCATAAAGAACTGTTGGCCACGCCATATTGACATTTGGAGAAAGGCGCGGTTCGCCGTCCACGACTGCCCGAAGTAGTTAAGACCCTGCCATAGCCACATTGGGACGTTATATGCGTTAGCCCCTATTGCTCTCGCCGTTTGAACGTAATTTAATGATCCCGCTGCCGCTCTCCACGGCCCTAACACCACACCTGTTCCCCCACCGACCCAAGCATACCCCCAACCTATACTATTTGCCGCGATATACGGTACTCCCGCCACTGTCGCTGTTCCTGCAATCGAAACCGTCGGAAAAGCGGCGAGCATCGTGTTGGTTGCATCAACTCGCGCATCCATGTTGGCAATGAATGCAAGACCTTTCTCGTCCAGTTCGTCGCCTCGCTGGCGTTCCAGACCGAGATAACCGAAGCCGATGCCGTTCTCATTCGTGAAGCCATACTGCAGCAATTTTGTGTTCGCGTTATAACTGATCGAATCGAGATCGATGGTTCCATTCACCTGCAAGCCGTGCTTGCGACGGCAATCACCTGGTGCGACGGAAACAGTCCCGTTCAACTCAAACTCGTCACTGTAGATACAGTCTTGACCAGTGGGGTCGATATAGAGGAGGGGATTGTTGCGGACGTAAGCGTACAGATTCCAGCTTTGTGGATCAGACGGATCTTGATCGATCAGGGGCGGATCAGCAGTCAGAAAGCGTCCTTCGGCCGCCGACATGTATCTCGCGCCGAAGTAGTCGAGCCGTGTTTCTGAATCGCGTTCTTCGCCGGTAAATTTTTGGGGCAAGCGACTCGTGATCTGCGTGTCGGGACTTGCCGGAAAGCAACCGGTATTGCGCGAGTCGTCTCCGCTGTTCAGCAGACGACCGAAGGGCAAGTAGTCGTAGCATTCCAATGCGGGTGCGCTGCTGGTTGCCGTTTTCTCTCCCGTCACCATACGGACACTGCCAAGCAAATCGGGATGCACGTACACGGTACCCATGGATATGGGAGGTTGCGTAGAATACGCGGCCGCCAACTGTCCGAACAGATCATAGCCATAATACGTCGTGTTCGTTACACCGCCAGCTGTCCAAACTTTTTTCACTCGACGGCCGTCGGCATCATAAACAAAAGTACCGGACCCACTGTTGGGGTTAGGCGTGTTGAACATCGACACGATGCGGTTTTCCGCGTCGTATGAAATGCTCCATGGCTCATATTGGATCTGGTTGCCCGCAGGATCATAACTTGAGTTGTTCACGTAGAGGCGATTCGTCGCCGCGTCGAAATTCGACGATGAAGACGGTTCGTGCGTATCGATGCCCGACAATCCTGGAGCTGACGCGACCCAACGGTTACCGAAACGATCGTAGCCGAAGTTTTGGCGCCAAGTGCCCTGGAAGCAGGGATCAGTGGGCGCCGTATTCAACGCTTCCGCCACACAGACCAAACGGTTCGCGCCATCGTATGCAAAGCTCTGTTTCCAATTCTTTGATGGCTGCACGATTCCATGACTCAGGATGTTGCCGTTATTTTGCGTCGCGTGGTAGTTGTACTCCAACTGAAGGATCTCGCTTCCACTTGCCGTCGTACCCACTTGAAGTTTGGTTGTGGTGCCCGGTGTTCGATAATCGTGGGTCTCCCACAGCTCGTTTCCCAATTTCATCTGGGCGATACGACCATCCGCTGTATATGGCAAGTAGGGGAACGCGGCGAACCGGAGATCCGCGTACACTTTAGTATCCGTGTACGCGGTCATCGTTCGCCCGACGTTATCGACATCGTAATTGACCACACGCCCCGAGGGATATTTGATAGTCCTTAATACATCATTCAACCAGTACGAGTACTTGAATGACAAAGCACCCCAATATCCTGCAATGGTCTGTGTGCTCGCGGTTACGCGACCCAGAGCATCGTAAGAATCGTACTGAGTCGACGCAACATTTGCTTGGGTTGAAACATTCGTTGCCTTTACCGACTGCAGCTGGCCGATTTTTGGCGCCGCTCCGGAACCGGCCAAGTAATAGGTGTAGGTGGCCGTGGGCGTCGCCTGTGGGTCATTGGTATATGTCTTGGCCCGCAATCGCTGCAGTTCGTCATACGTGTATGTCGTCACTACACTACGCGCATCCGTCCGAGTTTTGAGCGCGCCAGTGTCGTAATATGTGAAGGTTGTTGCACCGCTTTCTGGGTTATTAACGGAAAGCAGACGGCTTAACGAACTGTAAACAAGCGTGCGCGTCTGGGGTCCCTGAATCACCTGATCCAAATCGTCGAGCGCATTGTATGCGTACAGAGTGCTGTAATTCAGAACTGACGGATCTTCGACGACCTCAACGACCCTGGTGAGGGCGTCGCGCCGCTGCTTGCGAACCTTCAACGCGGGATCGGTTACGATTGTCCAATCCGCGTCATATTGTGTTCGGGTAATTCCCGTCCGATTGGTTATTGCTTCGCAGTTGGTCGGCGGAGTCTGTCCCGTGAACATAGCCACAGCAGTTACCCGTCCGAGTTGGTCGTACTGTGTGCACGTCCATTGGAGTGTTCTATCGGAACTCGCTCGATATGGCGTCGATGTGATAGTGCGACGGCCACCGGCCGCCTCGATATAAGCAAAGCTGACCTTAATACCATCCGCAGCAGTCGCGAGCGGCGGCCCATCGGATGTCTGAGAGAGCGAAACGCGCCCAAGGGCGTCGTATGTTGTGAGGGTCGTCAGCATCTCATCGCCGAGATACGACAGGTCCCGCTTTGTCGTGACTTTATGGTTCGCGTCATCGTAGATGAGTTTGGTTCGCCGCAGCCCCGCCTCGGTTTCCGTCAACCGCCGTCCAACATTGTCGTAGGTAAAAGATCTGATCAGGTTATTGTCCAGATCAGTTTTAGAGGTGATTGCTGTGCCGTTAGCGGTCCATCCGTATTGCCAGGATCGCTGCGCACTAGTGCCATACGCATAATCGACACGAATAGGCACATTACCTTGGGAATCATAAGAAATGTGCGTGCGAACCTCGGGTTCGTAGATGTCAATAATGTTGCCGAAGCCATCATAGGAGCGAGTCAGCGTCTGCGAATTCCCCGCATTCAATCCTCCGACGGTTGGAAGACCTGGTGACTTGTTACTGTCCCAGTGCTTCTCGGCAATAGGGTTGCCGGCTGTGTATGCATTGTCATAATTGAACTCAACAGCGGCCTGGATGGTCGTCCCATCCGGAGAAATCGTTTGTCGCATTGCGGCATCGAGCCGACGCGACGACGACGAATCAGGCCACAATGCGGAGTTATGCGGCTGCCAGTATCCATTGTCGTCATTCGCGGCCGACGATGCTTCAGGAACCGCAACGTGGTAAATCGTGTTCGTTTGCCGTTTGACGTTTAATCCAGTCTCTACCGTTGACGGTTGATAGCTCACCCAGTCGTATTCAGTAGTCACCAAGATGTTGCCATTCTTGTCATAAACAAAATCCTTAACGGCCGTCTTTGACGGCTGACCCAAAGCATCGCCGACCGTGATGGTCTCGTGCTGGATGAATGGATTGTTGGCAGACTTAGCTAAACCAACGCCGTATGGAATGTTCTGGGCCCAGGTTCTTTTACGTACCAATCCATGTGGCTCATCAATTCGCCAGATTAGCCCATTTTTCCAAGGGTCATTGGAGTCGCCGGAGTACGCGGTATACGTTATCGTTCCGCCATCGGGATTCGTGACAGTGTTGTTGGACGAATCGAACGTGTAAGTCCAGTGGAGACTATCGACAGTCCTGTCCTTAACGGAATTTTTGTGAGCAAGTATTACGGCTGACGGCTGATTCTGGTACTGGGCCAGGTAATGTTCGAATTTATATTTGTATCCATACTCAGCTCCCGAAGGTGTTCTCGCATAGTCCAGCTCGCCGTAGCCTTCATCAGAATTGTCGCTGTAGCGAAATTCGTAGCTGTTCCATGATGGAGGCACCTGGCCAAGAGGTACGGCACTGGCCAGCGGCAGTTGGACGTACTTGACGACCCACAAACGAAAATAAACATCTTCGAGTGCTTGCTCAATAGGCGGTGCATCGGTCCAGTAGTACTTGCGTCCATCACCGCCGACGATGAGGAGTTCCAGATCGATGGTGCATGTAACGTCACCATTGGGCCCGGGCACGATAACTGTGTCGCGTTTTTGCGTGTTGAAAGAGTCAGCGTCGGTGACATTATAGTTGATTCGAATCGCTCTGTCGGAGTCATCCAAGATCAATGCGTATGGCTGACTGCAATCGCCATCCGGTGGTGGATCAGAGCAAGCTCGAACGATACGGATTCGATTGCCATTGGCATCGTAGACATAAACTGAAGCAAACGGCTCCAAAGGTGCATCAGATCCGTTCCGTACAACACGCCCGCCATCTCGAAAGTACAGCCTCCAGGTTTTATTGCTGTAGTTCGAGCCGTTCGCATTGATCTCCAATTTGAGAAAACTGCCGTCGGCCGTGAAGTAAGTAAGGAGACCGGAAACCGCCAAATATGCTATGCCATGGCAGGGATACACCATGCCATCGGGTGCGATGGAGAAGAAGCCGTCACCCGAATAGTAACTAACATCGGTTCCGCGACCGCCCAGGTAGAGAATATGAAGGCTGCCGTCGGGGAGTGACACACGTGCGCGGTACATGTGCGCCGTAGCGCCGGCTTCGCAAGCGCCCACCTGTTCCTCTAACTCGAAACGATAATTATCGAAGTTGTATGTCCACCCTCCAGTCGCCGTCACCGAGACGAGCAGCTGACCGGAGCGCGCATTCGTATATGGAGGAACCGGCGGCTGGATTCTCGGCACGAGATCGTATAGGTGCGAATCATAAACGAGATCGACATCGAACCCTGAACCTGCGCGTCCGCGTGGCAGCGCACCGAGCGGCACTTTCAGGTGCAACTTCCCAGTAACAGCATCAATACTGTCGAGAGGACTAGCCAATTGGTCCGACGTCGGCATGAATCCTCGCGGTGGTCTCGTATCCACATCATAGAGTCCCTGCGCATAGCCGAGACAAGCGAATGCAATAACGAAGTAAAAAGACAGGATCAACCGAACGCGGCGTTGTGGGAACACAGATCACAACCTCCCCTAGCGAAACTTTTCGGATTCAAGCCGCGGCGCGGCAGTGATGGTTTTTGCCACGAATGAGAACACGCGCTGCCCACGTTCGTAACGATCGATTCGACCGGGGTAAGCTGAGCCGTCGATGTTCCGCCATTCGGAAAAATGCGTCTCAAGCTTTACCGGTGATGAGCGGGACCGATCGTAGTAGCGGGTACTGTGTAGCAGCCCAGTTGATGAATCGAAGTAGTAAAGCCTCGATCGTGTCACTTTATCGGATCGCGAACGGACGGCTGAAGTGACGTCAAGAATGTCGTAACGTGCACCCCGATAATTCGGCATCTTGCGTGGATCTGGTCCGAAGCCAAATCCGAGCAGGCGGACAGCGGCGGATCCCTGGATTGAAGCCAGCATTCCTTCTGGCATATCCATGACAAATATTTCTAGTAGCAGGTCGTCATCATTCGATATCACGCCCAACGCACGTTCCCCATCAAAGGACACCACAGCCTGTCCGGGTTTGAATCCAGAAAGACGGACCAGACCTGGCAGCTGATAGATCACCTGCGCCGGCGATCTATTGCCAGTGCTATCGATGACGTCTCCTATATAGATCGTGAGTTCTTTGCCCGAGACTCGAATACGATCTCCCAGCACCGCAAGGTGCCGCTGAACGACACTTGGTAGTCGATCGAGCCTTGCGACAATCTCCTCAGGCCAAGTCTGACCTGACAACATGGTTTTTAATGTGCCCCAGTACGTCAGACAGATAATCATCAACCTGAGCAATCGAAGATTCATGCTGCCTCCCGGTATTGCTTATTCGTATTGGTATTCAATCCAGCAGTCGTAGATGCGGTATTTAGTTGGTGGGTCGAAGCTCTGATACAGAGAACCCCACTGAAGAAACCCGACATAAAGCGATGCGCCGCCTGGAAAAGACTCCGCGGATATGGTCGCTGAATGCACGGCCTTGGCGTGGTCGCCGCCGAAGTAATTATCAAGATCAGTTTCCGACAGCTGTACCGGGCACGCGTTGGAGAACGGGCTATACGTATGACAATTACGAACGGCTGTAAGGACCGCAGGAGCGCCGCTGTTTTCTCCTTGCATGAACTCCGTAACTACGAAAACCCGTGCACTAACAATCGAGCCGTTAGGCTCTGGAAAGTTCGACAAAATTAGCCATGAATAGTCGGCGCAGCAGCTGGTGTGCCAGAGCTGCATTTCTGCAAACGTTGATGCGTCCTGGTCATCGTCAAACGCATTACCCGCGCTGATGACTCTCGATGTTCCGGGCCAATCGGTTGCTTCTACAGCGCGAGGCCGGTATCGATCGACTGAATGACGATCAATGGCAAGTAAGCGGTTCCCGAGGTAAATGTGATCAGAGAATGTTGGCGGCGCCGGGCCGACATTGAATGTTATGGAGTTACTCGGCACGCCGGCGGCCGTCACCACGACGAGGCCGTTAAGTGCTCCAGACGGAACGCGGGCAGTAATACTCGAGTTGGACCAAGCCGAAGCGACTGCAGAAACGCCGTTGAACTTCACAGCGCTCGACCCCTGCGTGTTACCAAACTGTGAACCATTGATGTTGACCATGCGACCAATCCAACCGGAATTGGAAGAGAGGCTTGTGATGTTGGGGGGTAACGGTGCGGGAACGACAATCGTCGAATCATAATTGGCGTTCAACGCTCCTTCGTACCGGAGCTCGACGTAGGTGTTGTGATTACCGACACCGGCGAACATCCAAAACCCAATATCGAGACGATAAGAGTTAGCGGACGTCACAGGGACGCCGGAAATCTGGCAGGTGAACGTGTACTTCGTGGCGGTCGTCGTTAGCGGTGCACTAAATCCGTACTGTGAGCATAGATCGATGAGACCCGTATTGGGGTCGCCGTTCGCAAGTTTCAAAGATACGACGGGGTACACCTCACCGAAATTCGCGGTTTTATCCATCCAGACGTTAAAGGTGACGGAAGAGCCGGCAGGAATCACGCCTGCGACACCTATCGGTGTCGACCAAAATCTCGCAAAGTAGTAAGTGAACTTAACACCACTGTCCTTCAAGTTTGCGCTCTGCGTAACTGTACTTTTAGCGTCGGGTCCAAACGTCCGCAGAGTCAGCAGTCCTTGCGTGGTCTCTTTGTGCAAGTGGTACGTTGTTTGGCTAAATACAGGGGGAGTGAAAAGAACATAGATCCACAAATAAGAAAAAATCGACCACACCACCCGCTTCATCAGGTCCTCCGGTTGATGGTGTCTCGTGTGTGAATTTGGCGGGCTAAATGTCGTCCTGCGTTCTATGCAGCCCGTGTTTGAGTGGGACCGGCCGAACACTGCTGGCAGGAGAACATTGGTCCAGGTACGTAAAGAATGCTCCTACACCAAGAACACGGATGAGGGTGCATGAGACATTCATCGCTGATTATCAAAAACTCACGACCCGGTGGAAGACCGCATTGGAGGCACTTAGGGGGTGTAGTGTCTTTTCCGAACCACATTCGAATTCTGCGAAATATGGTTTCTAACAACGATCCTCCTTCTTGTCCAAAGCATCTTGTTTGCCAAAAGACTAACCGGCAGTTCAGGAGGACGAACGCAGCTTTCTTATGAGATCAATATCCGCCGGAGGGAATTCATATTTATGGATATCATCCGGCTTTACCCATCGCAAATCAGCGACATCGAGCGGTCGGGCGTCTCCCTCGACCACCACACAGTTGAAAAAGTGGAGACGAACAGATTTCGTAGCGTAGTCGTGGTCAACGGTGAAAAACTCGTCATCCACACGGATTTTTATCCCGAGTTCTTCTTGGATTTCGCGTCGCAATGCGACTTCAAGGGACTCTCCGGGTTCTACTTTTCCACCTGGGAATTCCCAGAGCCGCGCCAGATGAACGTTGTTGAGCCGCTGGGTGATTAGGATACTGCCTTCTCTGCGGATGATGGCGGCTACAACATCAATTCGCACGAGATGCCGCCGCTGCTTTGCGATACGGACGAAAATCGAGAAGGCAATCGTTCCGGCGCAAGAAATCCATGAACCGCCGATAATCCTTCTGCTTCAATCGAAACATCGAAGCCATTGTCGTATACGAGCCGCGAGTCGCACGCAAACCAAAGTCGACTAATGCGACGACTTTTTCACGAGAGATGTCGCGTCGTTTGTACCTACTGTGAATGGCCGACCAAAAGTCCTTGCGGCCTTCGGAGATATCCTTGAACCAGACCTGAACTTCTTCTCCGGAGGCAGGAGCCGTTGGAGTATTTCCCGCGAGTGGAATCTCGGTGATCATGATTCCATTAGAAAGAAAAAATGCCCGCTCGACGGCATTCTGGAGTTCACGAACGTTGCCAGGGAATCCGTGTAATGCCAAGTGCTCAACAACTCCGGCCGCAAAGTACTTCTTTGTTTTGGATGAGCCGTTCAGTTTTTGTAAAAACGCGTGAGCAAGCATCGGGATGTCGTCGCGCCGAGTACGTAGCGGAGGCACTTTGATGTGGAGAACTTTCAAACGAAAGAGAAGATCCTTCCGAAACTGCCCACCTTCGGCCAATGCGTCCAAACTTTGATTGCTAGCGACTATTAACCGCACATCGATGGTACGGCCTTTCGTTTCTCCAATTCGTCTGATTTCTCGCTCTTGAATCACCCGAAGAAGCTTTGCCTGTAAAGCCGGAGTCGTATTCGAAATTTCATCAAGAAAGATCGTCCCACGGTGCGCTGCTTCGAACAATCCTGGCCGGTCTGCTACAGCACCAGTAAAAGAACCCTTCCTTGAGCCGAACAATTCGGCTTCGACCAATGCTTCCGGAATCGCTCCACAATCCACGGGAACGAACGGTTGCCTCGCACGAAGCCCCGCCGCATGAATTGCTTTGGCGACCAATTCTTTTCCAGTTCCACTTTCCCCTTCGATTAATACCGTCGCCGTATTTCCAGCTGCAATTTGGATTTGTGAAAACACTTCCCTTATCTGCTTCGATGCACCAATAATGCCGTGAAACTCCGAGAGTTCGGGGCATTCGATTTCTTGTGCCTGGCGGGTTTCCAGCCTCTTGAGAGCACTGCAGCCGATCGTACCTAACATCGTCAGAAGCTCGATTTCCTTTTCAGTGAACTGCGATTCATGTGAACGACAAGTCAGATAAATGCCGCCTTCTGTCGTTTCAGACTTCAGTGGAATCCAGGCACTAACCTGCTTTCCTTTGCCATCAGCAGACTCGAAATACACGCGATTCTTAGCACGGTTCCGAATCAATTCAATGTGCTCTGCCAGTTCTGGAGACGATTTGATCCTGACTGGAATAGAGTTCGAAAATCCTGGACCTCTCAGCGTAATCAAAGCAGACCGAGTGATCGATGTCGTCAACACGTTGTTAATCGAACTAAGCAGCCCCTCTAGCGAATTGGCAGTAGCAGCCGCCGTTGTGAATTGATAGGCGGCGGCAAAGTATCTGTCGGCGTCGGCATTGAACGCTGCCGCCGGATCCAATGGCATCGCTGCGTTACATTTATCCAAAGCTCTGATGGCATCACGCCGCCAGTCCCTCGCCAAGTACTTTCCCCTTGCTGCAGTCGGCACCTCATCCGCGAGACGAACAGTTATGGATGTACTTCGAATCAAGTATTCGCGAGCCGTAACGATATTGCCGGACTGCACGTTCAACACACCAAGGTGGTAAGCGGTCTCCGCAATTAATTCCTGGAGACCCATTTCTGAAGCAAGTTGCAGTCCAACAGACAGAAGGTGCCGCCTTTCGTGCTGTTTATTGGAAGTAAGCCCACATAAAAGAAGCGCCCGCGCGGCGAGAATCTTGTAACCATTCTTATTTGCCAGTTCGAATGCCCTCTTTGCGAAACATTCAGCCTCGCGGCTATCACCGGTCTCAAGTTGGACGGATGCAAGCGAGATTAAAACTTCACATTCTTGATATAACGTCCCAAGTCGCACAGAAAGTGAAAGAGCACGCTGCAAATTTGCCAATCTGTCTTTCGCTGAAATCTCGTGAAGGCGAGCTTCGATCAAAGCGCGTTC
>Ga0114129_10017707_pt1 | contig 10145 bp, 7 predicted proteins | sample RhiMetdeltSRZDD1_FD_80071 | JGI IMG/M metagenome (GOLD analysis project Ga0114129, IMG submission 80071) | Populus rhizosphere microbial communities from Tennessee, USA - Rhizosphere MetaG P. deltoides SRZDD1 (version 2) (version 2) | ecosystem: Host-associated > Plants > Roots > Rhizosphere >...
CACCTCACGGCGGTCGCGAAGACGGTGCAGGATGCCCAGGAGCGCGTCATCGCGGCGCGCGACGCGCTCCTAATCTGAATCGTTCGGATCGTTCGGATCGTTCGGATCGTTCGGACCGTTCGGACCGTTCGGACCGTTCGGATCGTTCATCCGTTCGGAACGTTCGGAACGTTCGAAAGGCCCGAACGGCCCGAACGGCCCGAACGACCCGAACGGCCCGAACGTCCCGAACGACCCGAACGACCCGAACGACCCTACGGGGTCAGCGTAAGCGTGTAGATTGTCGGTCCTGGCAGGAACGGCGTCGGTTCCCCTTTCGCCCACGCCGCGTGCGAGTTCGCGTAGAAGGGCGATAGCGGATGACCGCTCTGACCGGTTGGCATGTGCATGATGCCGTCCGCCTCGCGGCCGGGTGAGACGACCATTCGTTCGGATGCGGCGATCGCGCCCCAGTGCACGCGCGGCGTATAAAGATCGCCGGGCAGATCCACATGGGGCATATCGAGCCAGCGGCTTATCAGCGGGATTCCCGCCGACAGCGGGTGGCGATACGCCACGTCGTTGAACTCCGACCACGTGCGCTCGCGCAGGGTACCGCTCCGATCCCGCATCGCCTGCCCGATGGTGGTGTCAACCGCATCGAGCAGCATCTCTCTCCATGTTGAATACTGCGGATCGAGCAGATGCAGCGGCTGCGCCGTGACGAGCGCAAAGATCGCGGCGTCGCGCCGGCGAACGGTCGTATAGTCGAAGGCCGGGTCCGCCTCGTAACATTCCGACAGCACGAACGCCATCACCCGCTGCGAGACGATCTCGCGGAACGCCCGCGTCAGGCGGTAGCCGACGGAGTCGGGAGTCGCGGCGCCCGACCATCCCTTCGTCAGCAGTTCCCGGAAGAGCGCGCGTTCGCCGCTGCCCTTGATGGCCTCGTCGGTGAGCGTTTGGAGCAGCAGGTCATGCCAGCGCGACAGGAATTCTGCGCTGGTATCGAGCTGGATGGCGAGCAGGTCGCGCGCTGTGAAATGTTCGCGGGCGTAGAGACGATCGCGGATGATATGGGCCCGCGACCCGATCTCGTAGCTGCCGTCGCCGAGCTTCTCGAGCATCTCCCCGCTGACCACACGCGCATTCGCTGTCCAGATGCGGCCGCCGCCGGGGTCGAGGATCCGTGGATACTCCGCATCCGCGAGCCAGCCGTCCCATCGTCGCGAGCCGTCCGACCAGGACGCTGGCTGTTGGCCGTCGATCCCCATGCGCCGGGGCACCGACCCGTACACGGTCCACCCGATGCGGCCCGAACGGTCGGCCACCACCATGTTCTGCCCGGGCGTGCCGAGCCCGTTCGCCTCGTCGAAGGCGTCCTCGATCGTTCGGGCCGCCTCGAGGGGTGTGATGGACACCGCCAGTTGCTCGGCAGAGTGCGCCACCCAGCGGTACGCCCGAGCGCGGCCGCGATAATCGGGGTCGAGCAGCGGGCCCCATTCCGTCCACAACACTTCCTGATGCTCCTCCGCCTGCCCGGCCACTGGAATCGCCTCCGCGTGCCGTTCGAACGCGCGCCAGCCGCGGGGCGTCAAATATCCGCCCGGCCTTGCGGGATCGACGTCGAGCAGCACGATGTCGCTCCAGTCGGCGTAGGTATTGGTAAATCCCCACGCGACGTGCGTGTTGCTGCCAACGACGACCGCCGGGACGCCAGGGAGCGTGACGCCGATCAGACGGTTCGGCTCGTTCGGGTTCGACGGATCGGGCCACTCGAACGCCGCCCGGTACCAGGTGTTCGGCACGCGAATCGTCAGGTGCATGTCGTTGGCGACAAGGGCGCCGCCGTCAGCCGTCAACCGGCCTGCGATCGCGAAGTTGTTGCTTCCGACAGCGGCGGATTCGCGCTCGTTCAGCCGCACGCGATTCGCGCCGGGTCGTATGAGGGTCGGCAGCTTGCCTGTGCGCCGCGCGCGCAGATCGTAGATGTGTGGTCCCGGGATCGGAGGACCGGAAAACGCCTCGCCATCGACAGGCGCGTCCCATTCCGATCCGCGGGGCGCCATGAACGCATACACCTCCGGCGGCAGCACCGCGGCCATGGTCGCCAGCGTCGATTCGTAAGAGCCGTCGGTGTCCTGCAGCGTGACGAACATCGACAGGACGACGAGGAAGCTGTCCTCCGCGCGCCACGGCGCCGGATCCTGGCGCAGCACCAGGTATTCAAACGGCGGAGATGCGAGGGCGCCGAGCCCATCGTTGACGCCCGCGGTGTAGGCCTCGAGCAGCGCCCGATCGTCGGGCGTCATGAGCGACAGGGCGCGCTGCGCCTCCGCCCGGAATCGGTGGATGCGGATTTCGCGGTCGAGGGATATGGCGCGCGGGCCAACCAGCCCGGACAGCTCCCCGGCGGCCCTGCGCCGCGCGAGGTCCATCTGAAAGTACCTGTCCTGGGCATGCAGGAAGCCGGTGGCGCGCGCCACGTCCGCACGCGTCGCGCCGCGGATCGTCGGAATTCCCAGTGCATCTCGTGTCACCTGCACCGGCGACGAGAGCCCGGCCAGATTCCGCGTGCCCTCGAGCTGCGCGAGGCTGCCCCGCAGTTGTCCGCGCGCCCACAGAGCGCCGAAGCCCGCGGCGACGAGCAGCAGGACAAAAGTCACGAGGAAAACGCGAAGTAGCCGGCGCGGCATCTGACTGTGGTAGCCGGAAGCCTTCAGCTTCCGGACGTCCGGGCTCTCGATCTTAGCGCCAAGGTAGAATTTCCCTTCGTGTCTACGCGATCCCGAACACGCTATGGCGTGTCGCCCTGGCTCGAGGCCGCGCGCGCGCCGTAGTACCCACGATTTCGCGGCGACCGTTCGGCGGACGTGGTCGTCATTGGCGCCGGCCTTACCGGGTGCGCGGTCGCGTATGCAGCTGCAGCGGCCGGCTTCGACACTCTTCTCCTCGAGGCGGCGAAGGTGGGTCACGGCTCCACTAGCCGATCCGGCGGCTTTCTGTCACAGGAACCCGGACCCTCGTTCCGCGACGTCGCGGCCGCCCACGGCTTGAAGAATGCCCGCCGCGTGTTCGACGCGTGGCGGCGCGGAGCCCTGGACGGCGCCGCCCTCCTGCGGCGTTTGCGCATCAATTGCCAGCTGGCCGCGCGCGAGACGGTGGTCGTCGCCCGGGGCGACGAAGAACGCGTCCTGCGCCGCGATTACGAGGCCCGCCGTGACGCTGGCCTCGATGTGTCGTGGCTAACCGTCAAACAGATCAGCGCGCGGACGAAGCTCGATTCCAGGTCGGGCATCAAGATGCGCGAAGGCGCCACGCTCGACCCCTACCGGGCATGCGTGGGCCTGGGGGCCGCCGCCGCGCGCGCAGGCGCCGCGTGCTGTGAACAGTCGCCGGTCAAAAAGGTGCTTTTCACGCGGAAGTACGCCGACGTCGTCACCGCGCACGGCACGATCCGTACACATCACGTCGTGGTCGCCACTGGCAGTGCGACCGCGGAGTTCAAGCCTTTGCGTCGTCACTTCAAGCGCCGCGAATCCTATTTCGCGATGACCGAACCGGTCTCTAGCGCGGTGCGCAGGCAACTCGGCGACCAGAACGTGGTGCTGACCGACGCCCGAGTGCCCGCGCACCGGATTCGATGGGCGGCCGGCGATCGTTTGATGATTGGCGGCGCTGACCAGGACGAGACGCCGCCGCGCACCCGCTCGGCGGTGTTGATCCAACGCACCGGGCAGTTGATGTACCAGCTCCTGACGATGTATCCGGCGATTTCGGGGCTGCAGCCGGAGTTCGGATGGGATGTGCCGTACGGCGTGCCGGCCGACGGCCTGATGTACATCGGCGCGCATCGCAACTATCCGTTTCATCATTTCGCCATGGGCGGGTCTGGCAGCCTCGCGGGCGCCTTCGTCGCATCGCGCATCCTGCTTCGCGAATTCCAGGGCAAGGCGGAGAAGGCGGACGAGATCTTTGGCTGGAACCGCTGATGATTGCCGTCGATACCGTCGACATCCTTGCCTTCGGCCCGCACCCCGACGATATCGAGATTGGGATCGGCGCGACGATGGCCAAGCATACGGCGCTGGGGCATCGCGTCGGCCTGTGCGACCTGACCGCTGGGGAAATGGGCAGCAACGGGACGGTGGAGGAGCGTCTTGCGGAAGCGGATTCTGCGAAGGCGGTACTGGGCGCGGCCTGGCGGGTCAACCTGCGGCTGCCCGACCGCGGCATCGGCACTGACCCCTCGCACGTGCGACGCGCCACCGAAATGGTTCGACGCGCGCGGCCTCGCGTGGTCGCCATTCCTTACTGGTCGGATCGCCATCCGGATCATGTCTCGGCGAGCCAGCTGCTGACGGAGGCGGTCTTCAACGCGGCGCTGCGCAAGTACCCGGCGGAAGGCGACGCGTGGAGACCCGAGGCGACCTGCTACTTCTTCATCAACGATTCCGGTGCGGCGCCGTCGTTTGTCGTGGACGTGAGCGAGTACTACGAGGTGAAGCGGCGGGCGCTTGCCTGTTATGCGAGTCAGTTCAACCCGAAGGCCGCAGACGCCGTGACCACGCGGCTCACATCGGCGCTCTTTCCGCAGCTGATTGAAAGCCGCGACGCGCAGTTCGGCGCGCAGGCGGGATGCGCCTTCGCGGAAGGCTTCATTTCGCGCCGTCCGGTCGTGCGATCCGGCCTGCTGCCCGAGGGGAAGCGACGATGAACATCGGAATCGTCTGCTACGCCTCGGTCGGCGGCAGCGGCATCGTCGCCACTGAGCTGGGGAAGGCGCTGGCCCGCCGGGGCCACCAGGTGCACTTCATCAGCACCGAGACGCCGTTCCGGCTGGGCGAGTTTCAGGCCGGGCTCGCGTTTCACCAGGTGCTCACGCCAACCTACCCGCTCTTTCGCGAGCCGCAATACCTGCTCTCGCTCTCCAACAAGATCGTGCAGGTGGCGCGCGAGTTCGACCTCGACATCGTTCACGCGCACTACGCCGTGCCGCACGCGACGGCTGCCTTCCTGTCACGGCAGGTGCTCGCCTCGTCGGGAAAGTCGCCGCGCGTCGTCACGACGCTCCATGGCACGGATATCACGCTGGTGGGCAACGATCCGTCGTATTCGCAGATTGTGGCGTTTTCGATCGAGCAGTCGGATTGCGTCACGGCCGTGTCCGAGAGCCTGCGTGCCGCGACGTGCGCCGAGCTTGGCGTCAGTCGCGCGATCAAGGTCATCCCCAACTTCCTCGACTGCGGAATTCACCGTCGTCTCGTGCCGCCGGAGCTGCGCCGGCGGTTCAGCGGCGGCAATCCGGACGTGAAGATCGTCACCCACGTGTCGAACTTCCGGCCCGTGAAGCGCATTGGCGCGGTGCTGGCGATCTTCAACCTGATTCGGCAGGCGCTGCCCGCTCGACTGCTGCTCGTCGGCGACGGCCCTGAGCTGGCGACAGCGTACCGGGTCGCCCGCGAGCTCGGCATCTCCGAGCTGATCGATATCGTCGGCGCCCAGGAAGAAGTGGTGCCGCTGTTGTCCGTCAGCGATGTTTTTCTTCTACCGTCCGCACAGGAGAGCTTCGGCCTGGCGGCGCTCGAGGCGATGGCGTGCGAGGTGCCCGTGGTGGCGTCGCGGGTCGGCGGGTTGCCCGAGGTCATCGAGGACGGCGTCAGCGGCTTCCTCCACCCGCCTGACGCCATCGACGCCATGGCGAAGAGCGCGATCGATCTCCTCGCTGACCCCGTGCGGCACGAGCGCGTCGCGAAGGCCGCCTTCGAGCGGGTGCGCGTGCACTTTTGCGCCGAGCGCGTGGTCCCGATGTATGAGGAGTGTTACCGTGGGTTACTCGGTTAGCGCGGCGGCGGTTATACTCCGCCGCATGAGGCAGCCCCTGATCGTTGCTGCGACCGCCGTCGCCCTCGTGACGATGGCATCGGGGCAGGCGGATCGGCGTGCACCCGTATATCAGGTGGATCCGGCGTGGCCGAAGCCGCTCCCGAATCGCTGGCTTGTTGGCGCGATTGCCGGAATTGCGGTCGACGCCCGCGATCATGTCTGGGTCGTTCATCGGCCGTCCACGCTCCAGCCCAACGAAACGCGCTCGATCTGGCGTTCGGCGCCCCCGGTGCTCGAGTTCGATCAGGACGGCACGCTCCTGTCGTCATGGGGCGGCCCCGGCGACGGCTACGAATGGCCCGACCTCGAGCACGGCATCTATGTGGATTCCGAGGAGAACGTCTGGCTTGGGGGCGGCGGCGAAAAAGACGCGCAGATTCTCAAGTTCACGCGCGGCGGCAAGTTCCTGATGCAGATTGGCCGGAAGGGACGCAACACCGGCAGCAACGACACGCAGAACCTCGGCGGCGCGGCCAGCATGATCGTCGATCGCGATGCCAACGAGCTGTACGTCGCCGACGGCTATGTCAACCACCGCGTAATCGTGTTCGACGCCGCTACCGGCGCGTACAAACGCCACTGGGGCGCATACGGGAAACGGCCCGATGATTCGTACTTCACCAGCGCGGGCGAGCGGCTGCCCGGACCCTTCAGCGGAGCGGTGCAGCACGAGAACGCGCCCAGCCAGTACGATCCGGGTGGTCCGCCGGCGCCGCAGTTTCGCATCGTCCATTCCGTTCGCATTGCCCGCGACGGGCTGGTGTACGTCTGCGATCGGACGAACGACAGGATTCAGGTCTTCCGCAAGGATGGAACCTACGTCACCGAAAAATTCATTGCGCGGCAGACGCTCGGCAGCGGGTCGGTGTGGGACATCGGGTTTTCAACCGACACAGCCCAGGCGTTTCTCGTCGTGAACGACGGAACGAACCAGCAGGTGTACATTCTTCGACGGGACACCCTTGAGGTCGTCAGTGCGTTTGGACAGGCCGGACGATGGGCCGGGCAGTTCTATGGGGCGCACGTCCTGGCGGTGGACTCGAAGGGCGATGTTTTCGTCGGCGAGACGTACGAAGGCAAGCGCATCCAGAAATTCCTGCTCAAGGGCCTCGGCGCGGCGCAGCCGCCGCTCGTCCGTTAACTAAACGGCGCGAGCTTCTTGAAGGTCGCGAGCACCCAGCGATAGCCATCGGGGTCGGTGACCACCGCCACACGATCGCCCCACGGCTTGTCTTCCGCGTCGTCAACGCCGGCGCCCGCTTTCCGCGCCCGGGTCAACGCGGTGTCCACGTCCTCCACGTACGTATAAAGCGCCGCGGCGCCGCCGGTGGCGGTCGCCCCGTCGCCTTTCCGAACCAGCACGACGACCGCCGTTCCGTGGCGCATTTCGGCGTACCGAGTTTGCCCTTCAACGTCGGCGAGGATGACGCCGCGGGCGAAGCCGAAGGCCTTCTCCAGAAAGTCCATCGACGCTGTGACATTCGCCACGGCCAGGTAGCTGCAGATTGGCTGCATCCCTGGCGCGAGCCCGCTTTGGCCGTGATGGGGCGGGTGCGGCGGGATCGGCTGTGTTCCGCGGCCGCGCGCGCCGGCGGCTGGCCTGGCGCCCCGTTTCCGGGGCCGGCGTCGGGGAGCGTTTTTACGGAATTTCACGAAACGTCAATAGGATAACCGCAGATTTCTTGCCACCCGGGGTTACGCGTGTACAGAAATGTAATTGCATGAACGTAGTCGGCTCTTTCCTCTGCGGCAGCGGCCACATAGAATCAGGATTCCCTCGGGGTTCTTCATCAGCATGGCGCGTGGCAATCTGCAAGTGGAGCATCTGCTCCGACGGGCCGCATTCGGACCGAACGCTCAGGATCTCCTGCGCTTCGGTGACGCGTCTCCGTCGATCGTCTCCTCCTACCTGATTGACTACAACCGCGTCGCGGACGACGTGGATTCCAAGGTGGGGCAGCCGGGCTACGTCGGCACGACGTCACCGGGTCGCGCGTTCTCCCCGTACATCAACATCGAAGACGCCCGCCAGCGCTGGTTGTTCCGGATGGTGCATTCGCAACGCCCGCTGCAGGAAAAAATGGCGCTCTTCTGGCACAACCACTTCGCCACGACCTACAGCAAAATCGCGGGCGTCTACGGTGCGGTGCAAGCCACCAAGATGCTGGCGCTGAAAGCGGGGGAGCTTCCGGGACCGCAGGGGCAGATCGAGCTGTTTCGACAGTACGCGCTGGGCAATTTCCGGGACCTCCTGATTGAGGTCGCCAAAGATCCGGCGATGGTCGTGTTTCTCGACGGGCGAACCAACACGCGGGCAAGGCCCCAGGAGAACTTCGGCCGCGAGATCATGGAACTCTTCACGTTCGGCGTGGGCAACTACACCGAACAGGACGTCTACGCCGCCGCCCGCGTGTTCACCGGCTGGAACCTGCGGGCGGTCGCGACGCCCGGCGGCGCCAACGATCCGGCTACCTATTACGAGTTCTTCTATAACGCCAATCAGCACGACCCGACTGCGAAGACGTTCACCTTCGGCATTTACGGCAACGACAAGACGATTCCGGCGCGCCCGGCCGCTGACGGGATGCAGGACGGCATCGACTTCATCTCCGCGCTTGCGCGGCACCCGGAAACCGCGCGGCGCCTCGCGCGTAAACTGTGGAATTTCTTTGTCACCGACTTCGAAGCGCCCGACTCCACGTTCGTCGAGACGATTGCGGGTGAGTACCTCCGCAACAACACCGAGATGAAGCCGGTGATCAGCGCGATCCTGCGATCGGGCTGGTTCCTCGACGCGCCAAGCTGGAACACGCGCTACTCGTGGCCGGTGGAGTTCGTCGTCCGGGCGATTCGGGAGGTCGGCTGGGAAGGGTTTTCGGTCGACACGGCCCGGACGCCGCTCACCAACATGGGTCAAACGCTGTTCGAGCCGCCAGACGTCTCGGGCTGGGAGCTTGGCCGGGGATGGTTTTCGACCGGCGCAATGCTGGCGCGCATGAACTTCGCCTCCACGCTGGCGGCGAACCAGAGGTTCAACCTGGCGCGCGCCGCGGCACCGTACCGCAGCTCGCCGGAAAACGTCCTCGACTTTTTCCTCGACCGGCTGTCGCCGTCGCCGTTCGAGCATGTCCCGTACTCGGAGCTCATGGGATATCTGAAGTCGGACGGGACGTGGACCGGGTCTGACGCTCAGCTCAACGCAAAGGCGGCCGGCCTGGCCAAGCTGATCGTCGGGTCGTCGGAATACCAGTTCGTGTAATGACAGGACGCAGATGACCAGGGTGACGCGCCGGGAATTCATTCGCGACGGGGTCGCCGCGTTCACAGTGAGCTTTGCCGCGCCCGCGTTCCTGAGCGACATCGCGCTCGCACAGGGGTCGCGCAGCCGCAACCTGGTGGTCGTCTATCTGAGCGGCGGCAACGATTCGCTCAGTACCGTGGTCCCGTATCGGGATCCGTTCTATGTGAGCCGCCGTCCGGCGATCGCGATTCCGGCGGGGCAGGTGCTCCAGATTGGCAGCGACAGCAGCGGCAAGACGCTCGGGCTTCATCCGCGTCTGACGGGACTGCACCAGATCTTCAACGAGGGGCGGCTGGCCATCGTGCAGCGCACCGGCTACGCGAATTCGAGCCGATCGCACTTCCAGGGCACCGACATCTGGGGCACGGCGGATCCCTCGTCTCCCACGAGCGTGGGCTGGCTCGGACGGTATCTCGATACGCTGCCGGCGCCGGTCGATGCGCTCGCGGCCTGGAACGCGGCGCGCGACCTGCCGCGCGCCCTGACGGCGCGAACCGTGGCCGTACCGACGATTCCCGACGCGCGAGCCTACGCACTGTCCAGTCCGAACAATGCGGCCGAGGCGCTCAAAGAGCGCAGCGCGGCCACCCGGATGGCGTCGTATGCGCCTTCGGAGCGCCCGCACCTGTCGTTCGTGAACGGCTCGCTGCGCGGCGCGCTGGACACCCTGGATCGTGTGGCGTCGGTGAATACATACGCGCCGTCGCTCACCTATCCGAACAACGGCTTTGCCCTCGCTCTGCGCACGGTCGCCGGGTCGATCGCGCGCGGCATCGGCACGCGCGTCTACTGGGTGCAGACCGGCGGCTTCGACACGCACTCGAACCAGGGCAATGCGGGCGGCGGCGGCTACGCGACCCTGATGGGCACCTACAGCGACGGCATGCTCGCGTTCTACACCGACCTGCGCAACCTGGGGCTGCTCAACGACACGCTCGTGCTGCAGTTCTCGGAGTTCGGGCGCCGCATCAGCGAAAAC
>Ga0114129_10017708_pt1 | contig 10145 bp, 5 predicted proteins | sample RhiMetdeltSRZDD1_FD_80071 | JGI IMG/M metagenome (GOLD analysis project Ga0114129, IMG submission 80071) | Populus rhizosphere microbial communities from Tennessee, USA - Rhizosphere MetaG P. deltoides SRZDD1 (version 2) (version 2) | ecosystem: Host-associated > Plants > Roots > Rhizosphere >...
AGAAACGCCGGATCGTCCCGTGCACCGAGGCGAAGGGATAGTCGTCCTCCAGCCCGGCCAATAGGGGCCAGGCGGCGAGCACGAATTCGCCGCCCCGCTCGCGCATGCGCCGGCTCATGTCGACGATCCGCCGCTGCGTGCGCGCCCAGCCGTCGCGGTTCGGCTCGCCGTACAGCTCGTGGTACCAGCGCTTCCCCTCGCGGTCGAGCCTCCAGTTCTCCACGCGCCCGGCCACGAAGTCGAGCAACCGCGAGCGAAACTCCCGCGGGCGGCGGCGCGGCACGATCCGGTTGTTCAGGAAGTCGTGTCGAGCGTCGAAGTGCTCCGGGCGCTCCGCGTCGTTCAGGACCATGCCGTACACGAGGACGTCCGGGCGGTAACCGAGCGCCTCGTCGAACAGGGCCGAGAGGACCGGGAAATCGGCGCCGCGCCGTCCCCAGTTGCGCACCTCCCACCGTCCCGGCTCGGCCTCGTTCAGCAGCCGCTCCAGCACCCGTGGATACGTGTCCGCTTCCTTGACCCCCTGCCCTTCCGTGAACGAGTCGCCGAGGACGATCACGCGCCGCACGCCTGCCCGTCGCGGCGGCACATCGACGTCGCGGTACTGGATCGAGTTGTAGTGGAGCTCCACCGCATGAGGGGCGACGGTCCATGCGCGATCGATGTGGCGGACACGGGCATTCCGGTAGCGCTCGCGGGTGCCGGCGTCGCGCAGGTCGACGTCGAAGTACGAGCGCGGGTTCGACGGATAGCAATCGAGGCCGAGCTTGAACCGGCCGTCGATGAGGCTGGCGGTGGCGGCCGGCACCGCACCGATGCCGGCGACGACGACCAGGGCCTCGAGCGTGAGAGCGGTGAGAGAGACGGACGCGCCGACTAGAGCGATCCTAAGACAAAGAGCAAGGCCCATTGTCCATTCGAATATAAGGCATTACTTTAACTGACTCGGTCCGGACCGAGCTTTTGTATACGATATATCGGGGCCGGCTCTCAGCGATGATCCTGCCGCCGCTCCACGGGCTCGAGGTGCACCACGACGTCGCAGATCTCGGGGTGCTCGCGCATCAGCTCCGCCTCGATCCGGTCGGCGACGTCGTGCGCCTCCCGGAGGGTGATCGTGCCGTCGACGAAGGCCACCAGGTCGACGTAGACCGCGCTCGCCCCGCCGCGGGTCCGGATGTCCCGGCAGTCGATCACGCCGGGCACGTTCAGCAGCACGCGCTGCAGGCGATCGCGCGGGATCACCGCGCGATCGGTGAGGGTATGGAACGAGCCGACCAGGATGCGCGCCGCGAGCACCGCGATGAAGGCCGCTATCGCCGCCGCCACCACGTTGTCGACCCATGGGACGCGGGCCTTGGCGCCCGCGAAGGAGGCGACGACGCCGAGCGTCACGTAGATGTCGGAGCGGGTGTGGGCCGCGTCGGCGATGAGGTAGGCGCTGCCCAGCCGACGGCCTTCCCGCGTCTCGTACCACGTCACGAACAGGTTGGTGAGCAGGGTCGTGCCCATCACCAGCCAGTTCAGCGGCCCGATCTGCGGAAGCCGCGTGGTGCCGAAGCCCGCCAGCGCCTGCTCGATCACCCGGTAGGCCAGGCCGAGCAGCCCGAGCCCGATCACGGTGGTGGCCGCAGTCTCGAACTTCCGGTGGCCGTAGGGATGGCCCTCGTCGGGCGGCGCGTAGGCGAACGTCGCGACCACCAGGCCGATCACGTTGTTCGAGCCGTCCATCAGGCTGTGGTAGCCGTCGGCGATCATCGACATGCTGCCGGACAGCTTGCCGACGGCGATCTTGGCCACGCTCACCAGCACGTTCAGGACGAGCGTCGTCCAGAGGACGCGGCGCACGCCGTCACGGGCCACCTCGACGCTGGGGCTCATTTCATCCGGGCGCCTTTTTCCTCGGTGGCGAAGACCCAGCCCACGACCTTACCGGGCTGGATGCGGCCCTCCGCCCCCCAGAACTGCGCGTCGCGCAGGAAGCGAGACGAGGTGTCGGAAGGCGGGATCTCGTCCATCTCGGCGCGGATCCGCTCGAAGCGGTCGCGCCAGAGCGCGAGGTTCGCGGGGCGCAGGTCCACCCACCCGGCCAGGGACCAGACCTCGATGCGATCGGGCGTGACCTCCAGCTCCTCGCCGGACGAGGAGACCGGCGGGATCTTGCACTCGGGGCCGCGCAGGAGCTGCTGGTCGGGCAGCAGGATGGGGATCCCGATGGAGACGATCTCGCGGGCGACCTGTGGGTGGCGATGGACGAGGTCGGACAGCCGCTGCGACATCTCCTCCGGGGAGGCGGCGCGCACGCGGTCCATGGTGGTGTAGGCCCGGCGCAGCAGGTCGGCCTCGTGCAGCAGCTTCGAGAGCCGCGGCGGCCCCAGGTTCTCGAACGCCACGCTCCTCACGTGGTGACGCTCCTCCAGCGCGCGCAGCTTCTCGAGCGCCCAGTGGCGCATCAGGCCCGCGCGGTAGGTCGGGCCCATCACCGCGTTGTCGAGCGCGTTGATCACGTCGTGGCCCGTGTTGCCTCCCACCAGCTCGCGGGCCACCACGTCGGCGATCTCCTCCGGGGTCACGAACTCCATCTGCTCGTGGGTGGTGATCGCGCTGAACTCCTCCAGCGAGAAGATGCCGTTCTCCCCCGTGTCGATGAACACGCTCTTCAGGTTGTCGCCGGTGGCATGGCCACGCGAACGGTCGATCGGCCGGAGGCGGACGCCCGGCCGCAGCGGCTCCGGCTCGGGATCGTAGAGGGGCACCGGACGTCCGCCGCGCAGCACCTCCCCGAAGCCGATCCGCTTCCAGGCGATGGCCGCCGCGGGCTTGATCTCCTTGGTGATGGGGCCGCCGGGGGTGCGCGCCATCAGGAAGAGCAGGAGGGTGTGCGCGCCCGCCAGCGCGCTCTTCGAGAGCAACACGCGCGAGGGCTTCTCCTCCGAGTGCGTGTAGGGGATGTTCAGGCCCATGCCGCCGGTGCCGGAGGTGCCGATCTTGACGTAGGCCTTCGTGCCCGCCTTCACCATCGAGTGGTAGAGCACCTGAACGTGGCGGATGAGCTGCGGTACGGAGTCGGTCACCAGCAGCATCTCCAGGCTCTCGCGCAGGTCCGCGCCTTCGCGGAGGGCCTGGCGGGCGAGCCGGCTCGTCTTGTAGACGTCCTGATAGGCGATACCCGTGGCCGTGTTCACGGCGTCCACGATGATGTCGGGCCGCTCCGCCATGATGAGCTGGTGGAGGAAGTAGGCGGCGGCCGCGTCCTCCGAGAGCGGCTCGATCAGGCTGTCGATGATGCGCGTCCGCTGCCGCGAGTCGCCGAAGACCTCGCTGCGCGGGCGGTCCTTCAAGTCGGCGAGGGTGAAGACGTCTCCCCAGGCCGCCTGCAGGTGCACGTCGCCGCGCTCCGACTGGAGGTTGGCGACCGCCTCCTCGGCCTCCTCGCGCCTCAGCGAGAGGAGGACCATGCGACTCGGGTCCTCCCGCAGCAGCCGGCGGGCCACGGCCTGTCCCACCAGGCCGTAGCCGCCCAGGATCAGGACGCTCTTGTTCGCGACGTCCACCGCCTACAGCCTACGCCCTCTTTCGCCATGGAGGCGCGGCTCGGCGTGCGGGGATCCGCGGAGGCGCGAGCAGGCTCCTTTGATGCTTCGCGGGTGACATCGAAGCTGGACTTCGGGGGGGACCCGCAGACGCCGCGGCGCCGAACGCGCCGCTTGGTCACGCCCTCCTAGGCTTCTTGCTCTCGCACCACGTGCAGCCCGAGGTCCTGGAACAGCGACATCAGGGCGGAGTAGAGGTAACCGGCACCGAACAGGAAGATGAAGGGCAGGGTGCCGAAGATGCTGTTCGAAGCCGCGTAGTAGGCCATCGACATGAAGTACACGCCGAGCGTGAGCTCCACGAACGGCACGAAGCTGAGCGTCCCGCGGTAGCGCTTCTGCTTCCAGTCGTCGCTGGCGCCCTCCACGCGGTACTTCGGCGTGCGTGTGAACTCCGACTCGATGCCGAACAGCGCCTCGAAGACGGCCTTGGCGTTGTTGACGGTGAGGCCGATCCCCAGGGCCAGGGCGGCCGGCATGTACCGGAGCCGGCTCCGCCAGGTCTCGCCGAAGACCTCCTTCTGGCTGAGCACGTAGAACGAGCTGACGCTCATGGTGGCCCCCACGAACAGCGGCACGTCCACGATCAACATCTCGTACCAGCCCATGTTGTAGCGGATGACCAGGGCCGGGAACATGAGCAGCGACAGCAACAGCATCAGCGGGTAGGCCAGGTTCGAGCCGAGATGGAACGCGGCCTCGAGCTTCACGGTCCAGGGCAGGTTCGACGCGAGGATCGTGGGCAGGAGCTTCTTGCAGGTCTGGATCTGCCCCTTGGCCCACCGGTGCTGCTGGGTCTTGAAGGCGTTCATCTCCACCGGCAGCTCGGCCGGCGAGACGATGTCCTGCAGGAACACGAACCGCCAGCCCTTCAGTTGCGCGCGGTAGGACAGGTCCAGGTCCTCGGTGAGGGTGTCGTGCTGCCAGCCGCCCGCGTCGGGGATCACCTCGCGGCGCCACACGCCGGCCGTGCCGTTGAAGTTGAAGAAGCGGCCGGAGCGGGCGCGGCCGCCGTGCTCGAGGATGAAGTGGCCGTCGAGCAGCACCGACTGCACCTGCGTGAGCAGCGAGTAGTCGCGGTTGATGTGTCCCCAGCGGACCTGCACCACCCCGACCTGCGGATCCCGGAAATGGCCCAGGGTCTTCTCCAGGATGTCCGGCGGGGCGACGAAGTCGGCGTCGAAGATGAGGATGAAGTCCCCCTTCGCGACCTTCAGCCCCGCGTCGAGGGCGCCGGCCTTGTAGCCGTGGCGGTCCTCGCGGTGCAGGCAGGAGATGTCGAAGCCCTCGGCCCGGTAGCGCTCGATCGCCGCCTGGACCATGGCGGTGGTCTCGTCGGTGGAGTCGTCCAGGACCTGGATCTCCAGCAACTCCTTGGGATATTGGATCTGGACCACCGACTCGAGCAGCCGGTCCACGACGTACACCTCGTTGTAGAGCGGCAGCTGGACGGTGACGCGCGGCAGGACCTCCGGCGGCGGCACGGGCAGCGTCTTGCAATCCTTATGCTTGAAATACAGGTACACCATCATGTAGCGATGGGTACCGAACACCGCCAGGATCACCAGGGTCAGGAAGTAGAGGCCAAGGGTCGCGGCTTCGAGTGGGCTCATCTGCTCTTCTGGATGCGACCTCCTACCCGCGTCGTTGCAGCCGCCGCCACTCCCTGGCGAACGACCTCTCTATCGCGCAAACCCCAAGGAACGCCGGCCACGTGAGTCCGCGGCCGTCGGCATCCCCCGGCGAGCTGGGGGAAGTTGTGCCGCGTGAGACGCTTTCTATAGTCTATCGGCCCCGTAGGCAAGTCAATGATGATGTCTCGAACGTGAATCCGCGCGACCTGCAGGAGCTGCTGCGGGCGGTCCGCGACGGGCGGACGAGCCCGGAGGAGGCCGCGGAGCGGCTGAAGACGCTGCCCTGGGAGGACCTCGGCTTCGCCAAGGTCGACCACCACCGCGCGCTGCGCCGCGGCTTCCCCGAGGTGGTCTTCGGGGCCGGCAAGACCGCCGACCAGGTGGTGGCGATCGTGGAGAAGATCGCGGCGCGCGGGCAGAACGTCCTGGTGACGCGCGCCAGCGACGAGATGCACCGCGCGCTGACGGCGCTGCACCCGGCGGCAGTCGTCCATCACGCCGCCGCCCGCTGCCTCACGCTGGTCTCGTCCGAGACGCCCCGCCTCCCCGGCCGGGTGGCGGTGATCTGCGCCGGCACCTCCGACGTGCCCGTGGCCGAAGAGGCCGCCGTCACCGCCGACTTCCACGGCGCCTGCGTCGACCGCGTCTACGACGTGGGCGTGGCGGGGATCCATCGTCTGCTGGACCATGCCGCCTCGATCCGCCTGGCGGACGTCGTCATCGTGGCCGCCGGGATGGAGGGCGCTCTGCCGTCGGTGGTGGGCGGACTGGTCGATGCGCCCGTCATCGCGGTGCCCACGAGCGTCGGCTACGGCGCCTCGTTCCATGGCCTGGCCGCCCTGCTCGCGATGCTGAACTCCTGCGCTTCGGGCGTTGGGGTCGTGAACATCGACAACGGCTTCGGGGCCGGGTATCTCGCCTCGATGATCCTGCGCCGCCGGGCGGCCCTACCTTGACAAAATCATTGATAATGCACATCTTCTACTAGGTCTCTCCCCGCGGGCGGGCGGGCGAGGGCGGTGGCCGCGACTTCCCTCTGCGCACTGGCTCTAACGAACAGAGCGTACAGCGTTTACAGAGCAGGCCCCGGACTGGCGAGGCTGATCCCGCGTCTTTTGGCATGAACGGCAATACTTTCCGAACGCTCGAGTTCGAGGCGATCCGCGCGCTGCTGCTGGGGCACACCGGCTCCGAGGCAGGGCGCGCTCGGATCCGGGCGTTGGCCCCACTCACCGAGCCGGCGTCGGTGCGCGCCGCGCTGCGGACGACCAGTGAGGGTGTGGGGTTGCTCGCCCGGGAGGGCCGCCAGCCGTACCGCGACCTGCCGGACGTCGACGAGACTTTGTCGTTGGCCCAGGTGGCGGGCGCACACCTCGACCCTCGGGCCCTGCTCGACGTCGCATCCTTCGTCGAGGGCGCGACGGCGATCGCGCGCTCGGTCGCGGCCTCGGTCGAGTCTCCGGGCCTGGCCGCCCGCGCCGGCGCCGTCCGCGATTTCTCCGAGATCGCGGCCGCGATCCGGCGGGCCATCCTGCCCTCGGGAGAGCTGTCCGACGACGCCTCGCCCCGGCTGGCCGAGGCGCGCCGCGGGATCGTTCGGCTGAAGTCCCAGCTCGACTCGGTCATGGAGTCGTTCCTGCGCGGCAAGGACGCCGACCGCCTGCTGCAGGACAAGCTGATCACCACCCGCAACGACCGCTACGTGCTCTTGCTGAAGGCCGAGCACCGGGGCGCCATCCCCGGGATCATCCACGGCGGCTCCGGCTCCGGTGCCAGCGTGTTCGTCGAGCCGATGAGCGCCGTCGAGCTGAACAACGACATCGTCTCCCTGGGCGACGAGGAGCGGCGCGAGATCGTCCGCATCCTGCAGGATCTGACCGGCCGCGTGCGGGCGCGGGTGGCCGAGCTGACGGAGGCGGTCGAGATCCTCGGCGAGCTGGACGCCGTGCAGGCACGCGCGCTGCTGGCGCGCGACATGGACGCGACCGAGCCCCGGATCGTCGATGGCGACCAGCTCGAGCTGCTCCACGCGCGCCATCCGCTGCTGATGCCGGGGCTGACCGAGCGGCTGGGCGTGCCGCGGCGGACCAGCCGCGAGCCGGTGCCGGTCACCCTGCGCGTGGGCTTCGGCGAGCCGGTACTGGTCATCAGCGGGCCCAACACCGGCGGCAAGACCGTCGCGCTCAAGACCGTGGGCCTCCTCGCGTTGATGGCCCAGTGCGGCCTGCACGTGCCGGCGGCGGCGGGCAGCGTGCTGCCGGTCTTCCGCCGCGTCTTCGCGGACATCGGCGACGAGCAGTCGATCGCGGCCGACCTGTCGACCTTCTCCGCGCACCTGCGACAGGTCGTCGAGATGACCCACGATCTCGAGCGGCCCGCGCTGGTGCTGCTCGACGAGGTCGGCGCCGGCACCGACCCCGGCGAAGGCGGCGCGCTGGGCGTGGCGATCGTCGACCACTTCCGCGCGCGCGGGGCCATGGTGGTGGCCACCACCCACCACGGCCTGATGAAGTCCTACGCGCTGGCGACGCCGGGCGTCTCCTGCGCCTCGTTCGGCTACGAGCCCGACACCTACGAGCCGACCTACCGCCTGGAGCTGGGCAAGCCGGGGCGCAGCCTGGCCATGGAGATGGCCGAGAGGCTGGGCCTGCCGCCGGCGGTGGTCCGCGACGCGCGGGCGCGGCAGGACGAGAGGGAGGCGCAGGCGGAGGCCCTGCTCAAGAAGCTCGAGGCCGACGAGGCGCGGCTCAGGGCCGAGGCCGAGCGGATCGCCGGCGAGCGCCAGAAGCTGGAGGCGGAGCGCGACGCGCAGCGCGCGGCGGAGCGCGAGCTGGATCAGAAGAAGCGGTCGGAACTGGATCGCTTCACGCGTGAGCTGCAGCGCCGCGGCGAGGAGGCCGCGCGCAAGGCGGCCGACGCGATCCAGGAAGCGGTGAAGCGGGTCGAGTCGACCCGGGCCTCGGCGGTCTCCGCCGGCGCGAAGGCGCGGACGGCTGCGCTGCAGGCGATCCGCGAGGCGCGCGAGGAGGCGCTGGACGTCGGTCTGCCCGCGGAGGCGCCGGTGGCCGTGGCGGCCCTCACCGCGGGGGCGCGCGTGCGTGTGAAGACCCTGGGCGTGGTGGGCGAGGTGGTGGCCTTCGGTGATCGCGGCGAGGTGGAGATAGCGGCCGCGGGCAAACGGCTGAAGGTGCCGGCGGGCGAGCTGATCGCCGTGGGCGGCGGGCCGCGGCCGGCCACCGTCTCGACCACCCTGGCGCCGCGGCTGGCGCCGGCGACGGAGGTGAACCTCATCGGCCTCACCGTCGACGAGGCGCTGCCGAAGGTCGACAAGCTGCTGGACGACGCGGCGCTGTCGGACCGCAAGGAGATCCGCGTCATCCACGGCTTCGGCGCGGGCAAGCTGCGGCGGGCGGTGGCGGATCTGCTGGGGTCGCACCCGCACGTCGCCGGCTTCCGCACCGGCGGGCCCGGCGAGGGCGGCGGCGGCGTCACGGTGGTGGAGCTCAAAGGCTGATGGCCTTCTCCGATTCCGTCCTCGACGAGGTGCGGCGCGCGGCCGACATCGTGCGGCTCATCTCGGAGCACGTGACGCTGAAGAAGATGGGCTCGTCCTGGAAGGGCCTGTGTCCGTTCCACCAGGAGAAGACGCCGTCGTTCAACGTGCGCCAGGAACCGCCGGTCTTCCACTGCTTCGGCTGCGGCGAGGGGGGCGACGTCTTCAAGTTCGTGATGCTGCGCGAGCGGGTCTCGTTCCCGGAGGCGGTGAAGATGGTGGCCGACCGCTTCGGGGTGCGCGTCCCGGAGAGCCGCTTCGAGCCGCCCGGTCCCGACCGCAAGGAGCGCGACGACCTGCTGGCGCTGCTGCAGGCGGCGGCCGAGCATTTCACGCGCAACCTCTGGTCCGCGCCGGGTATCCGCGCGCGCGAGTACCTGCTGGGCCGCGGCTTCCGCAAGGACACGCTGGAGCGCATCGGGACCGGCGCGGCGGCGGCTTCCTGGAGCGATCTGCTGGAGGCGCTGCGGCGGCGTTTCCCGCTCGGAGAGCTGCTCACGGCGGGCCTGATCCTCGAGCGGCAGGACCATCGCGGCCACTACGACCGCTTCCGGAACCGCGCGGTCTTCCCGATCCAGAACGACTCCGGCCGGGTGGTGGCCTTCGGGGCGCGCGCGCTCGACGAGGCGGCGGGCGAGCCCAAGTACCTGAACTCGCCGGAGAGCCCGGTCTATCAAAAGGGACGGACCCTCTACGGCCTCGCGTGGGCGAAAGATGCCATCCGCAAAGAGGGCCGCGCCGTATTGATGGAGGGGTACCTCGACGTGGCCCGGGCGCTGGAGGCGGGGGTGGGCGGCGTGGTCGCCACCTGCGGCACCGCGCTCACCGCCGGCCACGCGCACCTGCTGCGCCGCTTCACGGAGAAGGTGCTCGTCAACTTCGACCAGGACGAGGCCGGACAGAAGGCCGCGCGCAAGAGCGTCGACATCCTGCTCGACGAGGGGCTGCAGGTGCGGGTGGTCGAGCTGCCGGGCGGCCACGACCCCGACACCTTCTTGAAGGAGTTCGGCGCCGACGCCTATCGCGAGCGGCTGGAGACGGCACCTCTGTACATGGAGTGGCTCATCCGTCGCGCGGGGGCCGAGAACGACCTCTCGTCGCCGCCCGGCAAGGCCGCCTACCTGGCCTCGCTGCTGCCCAGCCTGGTGCGGATCGAAAGCCCGGTCGAGCGGGCGGCGTGGCTGACCACCATCGTCGAGCGCGGCCGGCTGGACGAGGCCGCCGCCCGCGACGAGCTGCGCCGGGCGCTGGGAGCGCGGACACGGCCGACGCCGGCGCCGGACGAGCGGCCCGTGGTTGCGCCGAAGCGGGCGGTGCTGCTGCCCGCGGAGCGGTGGCTGCTCGCGCTGATGATGCAGGGGGCCG
>Ga0114129_10017709_pt1 | contig 10144 bp, 8 predicted proteins | sample RhiMetdeltSRZDD1_FD_80071 | JGI IMG/M metagenome (GOLD analysis project Ga0114129, IMG submission 80071) | Populus rhizosphere microbial communities from Tennessee, USA - Rhizosphere MetaG P. deltoides SRZDD1 (version 2) (version 2) | ecosystem: Host-associated > Plants > Roots > Rhizosphere >...
ATATGGAGGCCGATTCGACGTCGCCACTCCGACATTTGTCGCCGTGCCTCGACACTTCACTCTTGGATTAGAATGACTGAATGCTTTCGGCGCAGGAACACAAGGGCTTCGGTTTCTGCAGGTGCGAAAATGCACTTTTGGCAGGCGCCTTGCAGGGTGCGCAGTCACATGTCAGCTCTAAATCAATTATGAGATGATCTTCGGAATTTATTTCACTCGCAGACCTCGCAGAAAAGGAGTACGCATGTCCACGATCCATCTACACCAGACGACCACCGCGACGCCTGAGCAGTTCATCGCCGGGCTTACCGACTTCGGACCGGGCCGTTCGAAGCTTTTTGGCAATAGCGCCGACAAGTACCTCAAGGTGCATCATCGCGGCCCTTCCGAGGCCGACGTCACGGAAGGGTCCAACGGGATCTGGGAACGGCTCCACTACGACTGGTCGGATCCCAGCCGCGTCGTTCTCACGACCACCGACTCCAACTTGTGGGGAGGTGCTTCCGGCCACACCTACACCTTCAAGCGTCACCCCAACGGTACAACAGACATTGACGCCGTTGTGGTACGCGACGGCAAAAATCTCAAGGGTCGGCTGCTCGGCTTGGTCGTCGGGACGATCGGCAGGGGCGTTTTGGAAAAGGCGTTTCAAAATACCATCAAGGCCATTGAAGCGCGGAACGCCGACAACTCGCGGAAGTAAGAGGCGACTCGGAAGTCGGCATTTGCTGAACGCTCGTCATTTTGCTGAAGGTGCAGCGCCGGATTCGACATCAACACATTCCACGCGGGTAGTTTACGAATGGCGACGCTAATGCAGTTGGAGTGACGCCGGGACGTGGAAGTGGCGGTTCCGGCAACGATTGGGATTTGATTAGGAGAAAATCGATGCCGACTAAATCTTCTGTACTGATTACTGGCGTCTCTACTGGAATTGACGCTACCTATGCCAACCGCTTCGCAAAGCGCAGCCACGATCTCGTCTTAGTGGCGCGCGACCTCACCCGAATGGAAACGCTCGCGGATCGCCTTCGCAAACAAGCCGGTGTCCAGGTCGATATCTTGCGAGCGGACCTGACCGACGCACAGGACCTCTCTTTGGTGGAAGCGCGGCTCCGCGACGATCATCAGATCGCCGTTCTGGTAAACAACGCGGGGACCGCCATTGCCGGCGGCTTTGTGGAGCACAGCGCGGACGACATTGCGATGGTCGTCAATCTCAACGCGATGGCTCTGGTGCGGCTCGCGCACGCCGTTGCGCCGCGATTGGTCAAGAAGGGCATGGGCTCCATCATCAACATCGGTTCGGTTGTCGGGCTGGCGCCGGAGTACGGCTCTGCGGTTTACGGCGCGACGAAAGCATTCGTCCTTTTTTTGAGCCAGGGCCTTCAGATCGAACTCGGTCCCAAGGGCATATACGTTCAGGCCGTGCTGCCGGCGGCCACGCGCACGGAGATCTGGAAGCACATCGGCAAAGATGTGAACTCGGTGCAGGTCATCATGGAAGTTGACGAACTGGTGGATGCCGCTCTGGCCGGTTTCGACAGGCGCGAGACCGTCACCATTCCATCGCTTCCAAATGTGGACGAGTGGAACGATTTCAACGCTGCCCGCAAGGTGATGGTCTCGAATTTTGGCCAGGTACACGCCGCCGAGCGTTATCGCAAAACGGTGTGATCAGCAATGTGGAAGATCGAAAAAGATTCCCACGTCCGTCGACGTGACGGGCCGCCGTCATTCATTCGAGCTCCTTTCGATTCCCACAATTCGCAAGGACGTTGAGCGGTGCGCAAAGACTGAAACTTTGTGGGTCTCATGTCGAATCTCAACGCCAAAGTAGGGGGAACTGTCTTTTTGAAGCACTGGCGGTACCGGCAATCCAGAATTTGTCGAGATCAATTCGGTGTGTACGAAGGTCTTCTCATCTTTTTCATTGTCAAATCGAAACCATTCAAGTGTGTACTGCGATGGGCTGGGAGAAAAACCGTAAACCGAAGACAGGTGCTCGAATTTCAACTGCCCATCATCAAGCGCTATGTGGTCGATCGATGAAACATCATTAAGATAATGCCGACCGATCTTATTTCGCCGTTCTATGAGGACGTCAATGAGATAGTCCTCCGCCGGCGGATCCGTTAAGCCCCCGGTGCCAACGATCGCTCGGATATCTTCGTCCGTGAATGACATCACAATTTTTGCGGCCCAATAACGATCATCGGGCAGCGCATTCAGAAATGCCGGGTTGGGATATTCCGGCTTCCATTGTGTTGGATCAAACACTTTGGATTCAAATCGGCCAATGGACGGTAGATCTGGATATTTAATCCGAATCCACGGACTGTCCCATAAGCCGAGCGTGAAGATCCGTCGGACGACGGGGCGCGGCTCCCAAAGATATTCCCACCCTGCTCTGGGCTTTTGCGGCGAAACGCTGCCACTGCCGAGCGTCGATCCAAAGTCGATCAGGTAATGACGAATGTAATTGCGGCCGCCTTCCATCTCGACGGTGTCCTGCGTGTTGACGTCCCGTGAGTCGTCATGATTCAGCCATGCCGATAAGATCTGGAGTCCCCTTAGTTCTCTCCGATGTTCATGTGGGATGACATCATTCGGGTCATCGGAGCGTGTGCCGTTGTATTTGAACGGACCGATCAACGAACCGGGAAGGAACTTACTCGCGACCGCGCGATATCGGCCATCCGGCGACTTGTCGAGTCGCGAAAGGATTCCATCCAGGTCGGAATCCGTCATTTCGCGTGGCCGCTGAAGTCCCACACTGACCTTTGCTTGCGGATCGACTACGAGGTCCGACCGTTGGAAGAACACCAAATAGTTCTCAGGAACGTTATAGCCGGCCGCAAAGAAGAACTTTGTGGAAATGACTTCTGCCGCGGTGGCCATTTCCGCATTGCCGGGAGGATCAAACTTGATGAGATAAACATCACCCCGAGCGTCCCGAATTCGAAATCCAGGGGTGACGCCTTCCGTTTTACCGTCGGTTACCGTCCACACGCCGTCACGGGATGGTCCGTCACCCCTATTCGGGCCGCGTACGAGCTCGTCAATCGTCATTCGCTTTCGTCCGTGCCGGTTTTGAAACCAGCTGCTGTCCGGCACTTCACCTAATGTGTTGGCGTTAAGCGCGCCGGTTCGCGTTCGGTCGCCTGGTGTGTCGAAAGTGTTCTGGAAAAAATCGTAGTAATCGCTCAGCCCTCTCCGGAGCGGTGCTCCGACGTCCACCAGCCGATCGTCATCGACAATGAGAGGATCATCATCAAGGAACTTCTGAGCATTGACAGACGTCGACATCGAAATCAACCAGACGATAATGATAAAGATCCTAGAAGACATGATTGAATTTAAAGAAAGTGTGCGTGCCTTCGCGACCGAACCCGAAATCCAGGCGGATGAACACGCTTTTTGCCGTGTTGAATCGAAATCCAAAACCATAAGATGTTTCAAATTCGCTCAGTTTGATGTCGTTCACACGCGGGAAGACATTGCCGGCATCGCCGAAGATCGCCATATCCAGACCGGAAAATGCTTCCCACCTGTACTCGAGGTTGAACACAATGGATTGATTGTCTCGAAATCGAAATTCCCGGAATCCTCGAAGGTCCTCCGAGCCGCCAAGAACCGGAAGCAAATAAAACGGGACCTGTTTTCCGGCCTCGGTGTCCGTTAGCTGGAGTCGGCCGCGCATAGCAATAACCCGCCGTTGATTGAAAAAAGGCAGATACTGCTGAAGTTCGATATCCATTCGCCGAAAGCTATAGCTATCGAAATCCCGATCGCTGTATTGGGCGCCCTCAATACGATAGAGACCTCCCGACCTTGGATTCAAGGGTGCGTCGCGACTGTCATATTCGGCAAACGCGGCACCATATGTGTAGTCCGGCTGCTGATCGAGGCCTGGGGCTGTCGTTGGACTGAAAACTTCCTCGGTAGATGGGAATCGGTTGTCCGTGCCCGAGGCCGTATTCGTGTTTAGGATGCCGCCACGACCGCCTATCATCAAATTCCTTAGCGGGCGAACTCCAAGCGTTCCTTCATATCTCGTGTCTTCGAGCAGAAAGTTTGTTCGATCCTTTTCCTGGGAGTTCGAACCTATCCCGAAAAAGTCTTCTTGAGGGGAGCTGCGTTGGACGAAGCCGAACGAAAGAAAGAGATGTTCGTTTGCCAGCCGCGGCGCCGCGATGTTCAGTTCATATTTTTGGTATTCCTTGAAAGATGCCTGTCCGGAAGCAGTGAGATCCAACTTCCCGCCCATCATCCGGGTCTTTTGAAACTTCGTGCCGAAAGCAAAACCAGACCCGGTGCTCAAACCACCAAACAACGGATGAAAGCCCCTCCACCCGGCCTGATAACGTTCAAGGAAGCGCTGTTCCTTAGCGTCATAAAGATACTTTTCGAGCGAACTCCGCTGGGGCGGCTGAAGGGTTTGCGATTTCTTGAGCCGCTGCTCCTGAAGACGGCCCGCTCTGGTATCCGAAGCAGATAAATACCTCGGCGTGGGCAACAAGAGCAGAGCAACAACGCTGATCCTAACTTTATGCTTGAGCATTTGCGACCCCACCGCAAAGCGAATGCCACTCCGGACGTAGTAATAAGTGGCTTCATCGATGCGCAAACTTGAGACACTTCGGTATTTTGGAGCGCATACCCGACGATGTCGAGCCACTTCGACTACGCTTCAGTCACGAATTCGCGAAAATTTCACGACGAAAAAGACTCTCTCCGGTAGCTTTAGGCTTCCGGCCTAGCGGCTTTCCTTCCTTTGCCTTCGCCAACGCATTTCGATCTTTTACCTTCCAAAATTCGGCGGACAGGATCGGCGGCAAGAAATATCTTGCGAAGCAGCTCATCCGGCGAAAACGAGTTCGCTATGGTCACAATATGGCTTTCGGCCAGTGCGCGGTGTGTTTCGGCGGTCTCCTCGTCTTTCGCCTGTATGTACAAATCTCGCGCCCGGGCGTGGATCTGCCAGGCAGCGACAGGAACATCGAATTCCTTCAGAATCGCAAGCCCTTTTTGAACGCAGTCCTGCGCCTGGTGCCAGTCCAGCCCGGCGATTGCGAGTCGCGAGTTCAATTCCCAGGCGAGCGCCTGTAAGTATGGATCAGCTGTTGATAGTGTCGAATCCAGAAAAGCCTCTGCCTCCTGGCGCGCCAGGGCCAGGTTTCCGGAACCCAACCATGTATTGCTTAACCCAAGTTGGGCAATTAAGCGCCAAAACCAATGCAGGAAAAATTTGGGGGTTAACTTTGGATCGCGTACTTGCCTGAAGCAGGCTAGTGCATCGTCATAATTCCCACGATCGAGTTCAGCAAATCCGCTGGCTACAAGGGCTATCGTCTTCGGTTGTCCTGTCGGATACTGCGAGTCGGGCCGCATCATCACCTCGCACAACCGGCGCGCCCCCTCGAAATCGAAAGCAAGTGTGCGCAGCCAGGCTTCGCGGAAATTGAAGAGCCACGGATCATCCTCGTTCTTGTGGGCCAGCTCTTTCCCCGCGCGCACAATGGTCAACACCTCGCCGAACCTTCCCAAGCGCAATAGCGCGACAGTCTTTCCACTGGTTGCAAAAAAATTCGCCATTAGCGTCGTGGCGTCGCGCAGTGTCGGAATACGTGCTTCGAGAATCTCAAAGGCTTCCGCATAGTTACCCTGAAGTGCCTGAATGTGAGCGTATATCATCTTGTGATAAGAAGGGGTGCCGGATTCACCCAGACTAAGAATGGTCTGGTAGGCGGACGCGCACAACTCGGCATCTTCTTTGCGCCACGTGTCGTAGAGCAGGCGAATACCGGCCGCCAGCATCTGGGTGCGAGCGAGGAGAAGTGGATCGTTCAGGCTTCCGCATACTCGTACAGCCTCATCAATGGCCGCAATGCCGCGTTCAGGTTCGATCAACCCGAAAGGTCGCACGAGACTGGTCAACGCGCTGACCTGAGCTGATTTCAGACCGGCGTTTGCCGCTCGAAATGCGCCGGCTTCATAGGCCTGAGCGGACTCAGCCATAGCGCCGCGAGCGTACTGAGCGTCACCAATGAACTCGAGAATCTCAATTTCCAGTTCGGTTCCAGCACGCGAAGCAATTTTGGGGACCAGTTTCAGCGCGTGTTGCAAGACTTCAATCGCATCCCGATAGGCGAATCGCGAAACGGCATTCTCTGCTGCGACGATGAGGTAGCGCACGGCGTCCTTGTATTGCCGGCCATACTCGAAATGAAGCGCAAGTTCCGAGGCGAGTTCCTGTTCCCGGCGGGGCGTGGTGCAGAGGGATTGGATTCGTTCTCCGATTCGCCGGTGCAGCCTGGACCGGGTTACGTCCGAAAGGCGCCGATAGAAAACCTGCCGATACAGTGAGTGTCTGAACTCGTAATGAGCCGAGAGGAAGCTGTTCGAGAGCTCCTCAATTCCTGCCGATTTAATATAATGCTGCCGTTCGGCAAGGCGCTCGCAGGCATCTTCGATTTGATCAGCCGTAGGCTCCAGTGCGGTGGTGATAGACCAAACGGAAAAGCGCTCGCCGACGACGCTGGCGCTTTCAAGAATGCTTTGCTCCGCCAGGCTCAATTCGTCGATCTGAGCTTCAAGCATGTGCTGGAGTGTCTCGGGCACACCAGGGTCGATTTTCGGCAAGGGCGCGGCTAAGCGTAGTCCTTCCGTGTCCTCGATAATCAATCCTTTCTTGATCATATCGTGGACCAAAGCAACCATGAACAAGGCATTTCCACCCGAGTGCCGGTGAATGACATCGGCGAGACCCGTGGGGAGCGTGCCTGAAAATTCTGTGGTCAGGTACTGTGCGATTTCAGATTCTTCCAGACGTTCGAGAGCGATTTCCCGGCACAAACCGTGGACCTGGAGGTCCTGCTTCATACGCCTCAGCGGACTTTGAGAAAGCACGGCATCGACAGACCGATACGTGCAAAGGAGCATCAGCCTCGCTTTTTGTCGCCTGCGTGCCAGCGCAGAGATGAGATCCACAGTTGAAGGATCCACCCAGTGGAGGTCTTCGAACACGAGGATTACGGGATCATCCGCGGTCAGCAATTCCAGAGCCTCGCATATCTCCCGAACCATCCGGTCTCGCGTTGCACCGAGGATTTCTCTATGCAACGCTTCTCTTTGATCCGTTTTCACAAGGGACGGAAGCTGAACAAGCCACGTAGGCGCCAGCGTTTCCAGAATTCGAACGAGCGCAGTGCCGTCTGCATCACGAGTCAACTGACCCAGTGCTTCGAGCATTGGATAATATGCTTCCTTGCCGCCGAAACCTTCGATGCACTGCCCGCGAGCAATCCGGATCTTCGTCCGCCCGATGGCTCGCTGATGAAATACGTCAACGAGCGTGGTTTTTCCGATTCCGGCTTCTCCGGTAACGAATATCACTTGCCGCTCCCCTCGCCACGCTCTATCAAGAGAACTCTCGAGTTCGGCGAGCACCGTTTCGCGGCCAACCATTTTGTTTATTGCACCCGGGGAGGGCAGGGCGGAGGGTACGGCTATTCGCTCCTCGACAACCTTGGCGACGAATTGATAGCCGCGCCTGGGAAATGTTTCTATGAAAACTGGTTTGTCGTGGCGGTCTCCCAACACCTTTCGGATTCCCAGGATGTACTTTTTAACAACTTCCTGGTTCACATAACTATCCGGCCATAACGCCTCGAGAATTTCCTCTTGCGTGACAAGCCGGCCCGCATGATCGACCAAGTAACGCAGGACATCAAATGCTTTCGGCGTAATCGGGATGCGCTGGTCACCGCGCCAAAGGCATTGATTCAGAGAATCCAGCCGAAATGAGTGGAAGACCTTCATATCGCGGACCTTGTGTGGTTGGGAAAGTACGCGCGACGTATTCTACGGCACGAAAGCGGAATTTACACGCTCCCGTTACGAGACTTTTACCCAAATGGGACCGGTATGGCACCGACACGTCACTCCTGATCTTTTTCACTTTTGTACTCTCGAGACCCTAAAGGCTGGCCGACGCGGCCAGCTGCGGTTATCAACGAACTTCAAAACGAAAGGAAAACGAATCAGTGAAGAAAATATCTGTTGCATTGTCTGTCTTGTTATTCGCCTCTTCAGCATTCGCCCAGCGATATGGAGGCCCCGCACCGGGCAGCGGTGGTTCATTCGTCCGCTGGAGAAGCATCGTCGGTGTCATTACCGCTCAGAACGTCAGTAACCCAGTGTCCTCCAAAATTGACAGCGGGACTTTTGCATGGAGCGTACGAAGCGGTAATGCGAGCGTGAACCTGACGACGGGCGCTGTTTTCTTTGATGTAGAAGGATTGGTCATTAACGGAACCATGTTCAGCGGGACGCCGGGTCCTATTACCGCTGTCACGGGCACGCTGGTGTGCGACGCTGGTGATCCGACTAAAGAGGCAGCCATCGACACGGACCAGGTGTCCCTGGACGCGCAAGGCAACGCGGCGTTTTCGGGGTCCCTTCAACACGTCCCGTATACCTGCAACAACCCACTTTTTCTGATCCGCATCGCAAATCCCGCGGGCGCCGCCGGCCGCTGGATTGCCACCGGAGCAGAGCGTTTCCTGCCAGGGGAGGGGCAATAACCTTCGGATCAAACTGTTAACGACGGGCAGGTCATCTCGGCCTGCCCAGCTGGATGAAGTCGAACAAAGTTCCAGATTAGAACCGGGAGGTCGCGACAATGAACGTCGATTCCATCGAAACGAGAACCTTGAATGAAGAAATCGTGTATGCCGACCAGGAACTCGTGACTTCAAATCCGAGAATGATGCGCATCGTCGATATCGCGCGCCGTGTTGCGCTCACCGATGTTTCCGTTCTCATACTTGGCGAGTCCGGTGTGGGCAAAGACGTATTGGCGCGTTTCATTCATCGACGGTCGAATTGCGCCAACGGTCCATTCGTGAAAGTCAATTGTGCGGCACTACCGGATCAATTACTGGAGTCGGAACTGTTCGGATACGACCAGGGCGCCTTTACTGGAGCGACGCGCGCCAAACCGGGCAAATTTGATCTAGCTCATAACGGCACTTTGCTCCTCGACGAAATCGGAGAGATGAGTCCTCATCTGCAAGCCAAATTGCTGCACGTTCTCCAGGATGGGGAGTTCAGTCGGCTCGGCGCCAGATGGCCGACGAGGGTTAACGTCCGAGTGTTGGCTTCGACGAATCGTAACCTCGAAGAGGCGGTCCGGAAACGCGAATTTCGTAATGATCTGTATTTTCGTTTGAACGTCATCAGCGTGGAAATTCCTCCGCTGCGCGAGCGACGCGGTGACATCCCTCCTTTATGCCAACACTTTCTTGAGAAATATCGCGAAAAATACGGCAGCTCAATACAAACTTTGCCCCGGGATCTGCTCGAAGCATGTGTCTGGTACGAGTGGCCCGGCAATGTACGGCAGCTTGAAAATACGCTGAAGAGATATCTGATCCTTCCGGATGCGGATGTCGTCTCCGAACTTCGCAGGGACGCAAGCGTGAGGGTGCATTGACTGGGTCGAAAACAATCCGGTCCGTTCCAGATCGAAGTGCCCTCCGAGACAGGTAGTCCCGCTGGGTTGCTTTATGGCCGCCCGGCCACTCATTGATGGCAACGACGTCCCTCCGTCGTTCTGGCTATCGCGGCCTCGAATCGAATGGTCGCCTTCTCGAACTTATAGTGCTTCCGGTCTCAGCTTCCGGTCTCTGGCACCGTCATGACTTCGAGCAAATGGCCGTTCGGATCTTCGAAGTAGAAACCGCGTCCGCCACGGCGTTTGTTGATTTTGCCATCGCTGTGGCTGAAGGGCCCACTTCCATAGGGAATCCCTTTGGTTTTCACCCGATTGAAAATTGCATCGAAGTCCGTTTCGCTGATGTGAAAGGCATAATGATGACTGCGGCCGTTTCTGGGATCGAAACTCGGCCCACCCCAGGCTTCTGGTTCGTCCGCGAACGCGAATGTCAGGCTCTCATCGACCTGTACTAACGCGAAATGATCGTCATCCTTCACGGTCAGTCCAAAAATCTCGGCGAAGAACTTTGCTGAACTAACCTTATCTTTCGCCGGCACTATGGTGTGATCTAAGTGAATTGCCATACACGCCTCCGCTCGGCCGCACTGCCCTTAGAGATAGTCGAAAAATCGTGAGCATATC
>Ga0114129_10017710_pt1 | contig 10144 bp, 8 predicted proteins | sample RhiMetdeltSRZDD1_FD_80071 | JGI IMG/M metagenome (GOLD analysis project Ga0114129, IMG submission 80071) | Populus rhizosphere microbial communities from Tennessee, USA - Rhizosphere MetaG P. deltoides SRZDD1 (version 2) (version 2) | ecosystem: Host-associated > Plants > Roots > Rhizosphere >...
CGCTTACCTCATGTTGTCGCGGTCCGGCCCCTTGGGATTTCTCGACCTCCTTTTCAGCCCGACGGCGATGGTCATTGCCCAGTCCATTCTCGTGCTTCCCATTCTCGCATCGCTGACTCGCCAAATCGATCGTGGTTGCCTCCACCACGTCGACCCAGGATTCGGGCTTGTTCGGGCACATCCTCCCGATGTTCAAGGCAAAGACCGGAATCGACGTGAAAGTGGTCGCGCAAGGAACCGGGCAGGCTCTCGACACCGCCAGGCGCGGTGATGCCGATGTGGTGTTCGTCCACGCCAAGGCGCAGGAGGAGAAATTCATTGCCGACGGCTTTGGGGTGAAGCGCTATCCCGTCATGTACAACGACTTCGTTCTGATCGGCCCGAAGGACGATCCGGCCGGCATCAAGGGCACAAAGGATGTCACGGCTGCATTCCGGACGATCAAGGACAAGGGGGTGTCCTTCATCTCGCGCGGCGACAAGTCGGGCACCCATACAGCCGAGCTCAATCTCTGGAAGGCAGCCGGCATCGACATCGCGCAGGACAAGGGCGCCTGGTACAAGGAAATCGGCCAAGGCATGGGGGCAGCTCTCAACACGGCCGCTTCGATGAACGGCTACGTCCTTGCCGACCGTGGCACGTGGCTCGCATTCAAGAATCGTGGCGATCTCGAAATTCTGGTGGAGGGAGACCGCCGGCTGTTCAACCAATATGGGATCATTCTCGTCAATCCGGCCCAGCATCCCCACGTCAAGGCCGATCTCGGACAGGCGTTCATAGACTGGGTGGTGTCGCCCGAGGGCCAGCAGGCGATTGCCGACTACAAGATAGGCGGCCAGCAACTCTTCTTCCCCAACGCGACTTCCGGGGCGTCGTAGTTTTAGCGGGCATGGCCCGGAAGCTTCAGGAATTTGTGCTCGCCTGATGTTTCCGAAAGGCTGCCTCTCCGGCGTCCGACACTTCGACCCACTTCTGGTCCGGCGCTGCTCCCGCGGCATAGTTGTCGTGCCAATTCCACCACTTGTAGGGCGGGCTCTGAGGATAGCCCTCCGGTGAGTCTTCCCACTGCTCCTGACGACCCAGCGGCGTGATGTCGAGGTAGTTCCAGGTGCTCCCCATCTGCTCGTCGCCGCGATTGTTGATGAAATAGGTGCGGAACACGCGATCTCCGTCGCGATAGAACACGTTCGTGCCGTGCCATTCGTCCACGCCGAAGTCGGCGTCGAAGCTGTCCGTGACCGTGAACCACGGCATCGTCCAATCCATCCGCGCCTTAAGCCGTGCAATATCCTTCTGGGGTGCACGGGAGACGAAAACGAGAGTGGTGTCACGGGCGTTGAGATGAGCAAGGTGGGCGACCTGGTCAGCCACCATGGAGCAGCCTCGGCAGGCATGGTCGGGCCAGCCGAACACTCCCGGCTCGAAGAAGGCCCGGTATATGATCAACTGTCGCCGGCCTTCGAACAGGTCGAGCAGGCTGGCGCTGCCCGCGGGTCCCTCGAACGAATAGGCCTTCCCCACGGCCATCCACGGCATTCGCCGGCGCTCGGCGGCCAGAGCGTCGCGGGCGCGGGTCAAGGCCTTCTCCTTTACGAGCAATTGTTGGCGGGCAGCTTCCCAGGCCTGCGACGAGACGATCGGCGGTGTGTTCATGGCGGTGTGTCGACCCTCGGTTGATTTCGTCATGGCTCCCAAGGCCTCCGGATTCAGGACAACTATGCTGCAGCTGAAACGTTCACGGGTTCGCTGCTCATTGCTTTAGCGATCGCGAGACAATTTGGCGACCAGCGGCGAAGGGTGGGAGTAACAAATGTGGCGACATATCGATGATGTGCGTCGCCCAACAAAGGCGTCCAACTTGACCGGCTTCTATCGCGACGCCGGCGCGCAAGTTCACAGCCGCGTGACGGTAGACTCAATCTGCTCCGGCGTCCCTGGCCGGCAGACTGCCCACCGCCGACCAATCAAGCCTTTCCTGGCCTTGGGCGAGCAAGGTCAGGAACCGGTCACGCAGGATGTTGGCAAGCGGCATCGGCACGCGCAATTGTTCGCCGGCAGCGAGCACCAGGCGAATGTCCTTGTGCCCGAGGGGGACCGCGAAGCCTGCCGGTTCGAACTTTTCCTGAATGATCAGATCGCCATATGTCTTGTAGATCGGCGCCGAGAACAGCGTGGAGGTCAGAAGCTCGAGATATTGACGCTTGTCGATCCCGCCCTTGGCGACCAGCGCCAGCGCCTCGCCCAGCGATTCGATCACAGATGCAATCAGAAAATTTCCAGAGAGCTTTACGAGATTGGCAGCCTTGGGCTCGTCGGACACGACAAAGGTCCGCTGCCCGACGGCCGCCAGGAGCGCATCGACATCCCCGACCGCATCCGCAGCACCCGCCGCGACCACGAACAGTTGACCCTTCTCGGCCATTTCGGGCCGTCCGAACACCGGCGCTGCAACAAAACGCTGCGCGGCCGCGGCATGGTCAGCGGTCAGCCGCTCCGAAAGAGCGACGCTGATCGTGCTCGCTGAAATATGGATGGCGCCGTTGCGGAGGTGAGCGAGCACGCCGCCGTCGCCATAGACAACGGATTCGACTGCGAGGTCATCGGCCAGCATGGTGAAAACCGCATCGCCTTGGCAGGCCTCCGCCACGTCCTTGGCGGCCCAGGCTCCCTTGTCGATCAGGGTTCGTGTCTTGCTGCGTGTGCGGTTGTAAATGGTGAGCTCATGTCCGGCCTCGAGAAGGTTCGCGGCCATGCCCGCACCCATCTGTCCAAGTCCGATAAATCCGACCTTCATACGACGCTCCCTGCAAAGTGACCCGTCTGCACTGCAAGATGCGGGCCCGAGCAACGACCCTTATTGGACCGGCGTTTCCTCGGGCAACTCGCTTGGCATGCCATTGCGCAGCTGGTTGTTGAACTCGAGGCCTTCCTCGGCGCGTCCGGTCGGCGTGTTGGTTCCCAAGATCGATGAGTTGGGGAGCTCCAATCCCGGATTCACCGGCTCGAAACCACCAGTCCTGCCGGCGGCATTCGGAGAAGACATCCTTGGTGAAAGGCTGTGCAGACCGACATGCCCATGGCTGCCCTGAGCGGTGGCAGCACCCGACATGGCGAGCGCCAAAAACAAGACAAAGCCAGCGCGTTTCATGATCCGTGCTCCTCGGATTGGAGAGCGCCCCTCGTCGCGATGCCAAGATAGCTATGCTGCACAGCTACGAATGCTTGCACGATCTTGCCCTGGATGGGCGAATGTTGCGGCAATCGCTGGACTGGTTCATGACCACGATTCGTTGAATCACTCCCAACCAGCATCCGGATAGGTTTCGGGAACGGACCGCGAGATCTCACCGGCAATCGGTCGGAATCTCACCCAGTCCACCACCATCTGCGATTCGCCGAATTGCGGCCTGCCGGCCCAGCCTTTGGGGAACCACGCACCGAGCTCGAGCCGTCCGCGGATCGTCGGCACCGTCGACTCGATCGTGGCCACGACCTTGTCATCGACGAAATAGCTGACTCGCGGCGGCGCTTCGCCTGAACCTGTCCGCCATTCGAACCCCACCACGTGAAACCTTCCGTCGGCGATCGATTGCGGCAGTTTTGCAAAGTGAGTGGTGAATTGACCGTCCTTTTCGCCAATCCAGGTGCTTGCCAACATGTGCTCGAATGATGCGCCGACATGCCGTTCACCCGGCCGACCGGGGAACTCGATATCGATCTCCTGATTCGAAACGAGATCGCCCAACTCTGCATAGTGAAAAGTCCAGACTGCGGAAGCGACTCCGAGTTGAGGGGCAACTTTGAGGCGAACCTCATACCGGCCAGGGCCGAGATAGCCTCTGGTCGCAATCATTGCTCCTACGCGCCGGCCATCCGGGCGCCGGCTGCCATCGCGATTGATACCGCGCAACGGCCCTTCATAGAGGTCTCCCAGCGTTGTCAAGATCAACTGTCCATCGCGAACACTGACGTTCTCGGGAATGACGCCACCATTGTAGTCATTCCCGCTGTCGTCCTTACCACCCCAATTCTTTCTTCCGACCAGCCATCTTTCGCGATCAAGCCGCGGACCGTCGAAATCATCCTCGAATGCCGTCGCCTCCGATGACGAGCCCGCATGGGAGCGCTGGCAGTCGACCGCGGTACAAAAAACAAGCGCGATGACCGTGCAGCCGACTGTTCTGAGCATCGGCAACTAAAGCCGCGCTCTCAGGTTCCGACCGAAATCGGCCAGTCCCGCGAACATCGGACGTATATATTGCTGCGCCTGTCGAAAGAGCTGGAGGCCATATTGGCTCGCCACCCATGTAAAGGGCTGGCAGTTCTCGAAGCTGCAGGCGGTCACCACCACCTTTTGCCGCGCGGGAAAGGGTTGGCCGGCACCGAGCGAGATGCGAATGAGCTGGCTGCGATCACGTGGACGAAAGGTGTTCTGGAACTCGACCGGGAGATTGTCCGCCAAAGGAAGGATTTCATCGATGCGGCCGACGGCGCGTTCGCGGCCAGAGCTGACGACGACCTTCTCGAACTGCTTCAGCTCGAACAGATACGAGTCAGGCATATAGGCCATCACATAGGGTGCGCCCGCATAGATCTCCAAGACCTTGTCGCCGGGCACAAGCACAGATCCCGGCGCTGCGACCTCGGGCCCGACAGTCCCCGAGACCGGAGCGGTGAGGACACCGCTATTGTATAGCTGCTTGAGATCACTGTAGGTCGAGTCAGCCTCCTCGTTGGCGCGTTCATTGACAGCGATCTCGCGGGCAAGCGAAGCCTTTTCCGCTTGCAGCTCGACTAGCTGGGCGCGAACCGAATATCGCGTGTTCATCAGGTCTTCGACGCGCTTCTGATTGGTGAGTTGTTGCTGCTTGAGCAATTCAACGTTGCGAGCGCTCCGATCCATCTCGTCGACCTGGATGCGAGCCAGGGGCAACATCGTCTCGGATATCGCCAGCTTCGACTTCAGTTGCTCCAGCTTGGAGGTGATCTCCGCCCGTCGTAGTGACAGGTCGGCAAGAGAGCGGGCCAATGTCGAGGATTGAAGATGGGCCAGCACATCCCCTTGCATCACGACCGAACCGGGTTCTGCCGTGACCGTCACGATCTTTCCTTCATAGGGCGGAGCGACCGTCACCCTGGCGCGAAGAACCAACCCTTCCGCTCGAAAGAAAACGCTGGACCCGCCTATGTAGTTTGCCAGACCGAGAGCAAAGACACCCAATAGAGAGGCATAGACATACCGCCCCCATTGCAGCCTCGTCACCCGTACCTCAGTGGCCAATGTATCGACTCGTTCCCGGCTGCGCAGTGTGCGTATCATGCTTACTCTCCGTCTCCAACTCACCACAGCCTGCTCGAGCGCACCCGCCCAGGAACATAATTGTCGCGTTGCGACAGATCGAAGAACCATTCCTGCGCATAACCCAGGAGGCGAATTCCGCGCATAAAGAGCCCATTGAACAGCGTGTAAGCGGGAATCCAGAACAGATAGATCGAATAAGCCCAGCGGCCAGTGACCCGCAAGGCAAGCAAGAACATGATCGTGTCGAGGAACATCAGTCCGATTTGGACAGCTACCAAAAACTGGATCGCGGACGTACCCAGCTGAACGAAAAGATAGATCAGATAGAGGGGGAACATGGCCGCGAGCAGGACATGAAAAAAGAAGAAGTCCAATTGGTGGATCGCTTCCATGCTCTTGAACCCTTGGGAGAGCGGGTTCCACATGCGTCGGTGCTTTCGAAACCGAATGCGCAGCGCGTCACGCTCCCAACGCAGACGCTGACGAATGAGGGCAAGCGACGTCTCCGGAACGTCGGTGTAGCAGAGTGCGCCTGATGCAAAGGCGATCTTCCATCCTTTGGCACGCAACCGCATCGTCACGTCGAGGTCCTCCCCTCCTCCGACATCCAGTCCGCCGACAGATGAGAGAGCGCTGCGCCGGAAGGCGCCAAAGGCGCCCGATGCGCACACGACCAGACCAAACATCTCTGCTATCTGCTTGCCGAGCGAGATCGAGACCAGATATTCGACGAGCTGCAGGCTGGCGACGACACTGCGCCCACCGTTGCGGGGAAGAATATCGCCGCTTACGGCACCGACCGCCGGATCATTGAACGGCACCAGAATATTCTCGATGGCAAAGCGGTCATAGGAGCAATCGCAATCCACGTTGACGATAATCTCGCCGCTGGACAGCCGGACCGCCAGGTTCACGCCCGCCGACTTTCCGCATCTCAGGTCGGTCGAGAATGCCTTGCTGACGAGACCTTCCGCAAGCAGGCGGTTTCCGACGGCTGCCATTCGATCGCTCGAACCATCGGAGACCACCACAATTTCGAAATCACCGGTCGACTGGGCCCGCAACGATCTTATGCATCGCTCAAGCGACTTCTCCTCGTTGTGGCCGACCACCACGAGGCTGACTTTCCGAGTGTCGAGGCCCGAAGTTTCTGATCGGGACGGTCGCGAGAACCTGCCTCCCACAACGAATGCCAAAAGGGACAGGCTGTAGCGCGGCACCTCGAAGATCAGAACATACCAAAACATTAGAACCGCGCCTTGATAGCCCTGCTCGGTCAGCAGATCGAATGCATTCGTGAAGTCCCACCAGAAGCTCATGCCACCAGATCCGCCTTGCTGAAGATCCGCAATTCAGGAGCGAGCTTCTGCCTGAGTGTGCGGTCACTGCGCGCAACGGCATTTCTCAATCGCTTCAGGGCCCGATCAGGAGAATGTTCCGGCATGAAGACGTAGTCTATCGATCCACCCGCCACCAGCTGCCCGAATTCGGCGATCTCGGCGGCGAGCGTCGATCTGAAATGCGCCCGGCTTGCGGCAAGCTGCCGCGACCCTCGTTTGAGACCGAGCCCCTCGTTCTCGTATAGGACCTCCGCGACAAGAAAGTCGTCGCCCCGCGCACAGGCGGCACGAATCTGTTGCAGCAGCCCGAGGGGAAGCGAAATGCCAAAGATGGAGTCGGAAATCGCCGCGGCGTCGCTGGCGCTGTGGAGGAAATCCATGGCCGCCTCCGACAGACGATAGTTGAAGACCCGCACCTTTCGCGACGACGCTGCGTCGAAGTGTGTCGAACAGTCGAGACAGACAAATCCTACGACCGGCTCAGAGCCTATGTAGCCGCATGAGACGCATTTGACCGCATTGCCGGCGGTCTCGTGATCGCTTCCGTAATGGCGCAGCTCACGGGCACATTTTGGGCAGGTAAGTTTCTCTCCCGGTGCTCGATAGTCCTCCTCGGGGGCGAGATTGGCGCAGCGAAAATGATGCAGGAGACGAACATCGGCTATGTCGGATGTCCTGCAAGCCGGACACTCCTCGCGCACGTTCAGACGCGTGGAATGGCATGCGCTGCAGCCATTGAAACAGTCGAAGAATGTGGCATGGAGGTATCCAGCCGCGCAAAGGCGTTGAGTCAGCTGGGATAATTTCGTTTCAGGCAAGAGATCGCCATAAGAAAAGCCTGCCGGGCTCACGGCGTCATATCGCGCCGTAAGCTCTCGGTCATGAACATACATATAGGCGAGCAGCCGGAGATCCGGTCGAGAACTTTCGCGGAGCCAAGGGGCGAGCCGCAGTCTGCGGGCGGCGAACTGCCGAATGAGGTCAATAGCAGTTTCGGGCCAACCATTTCCGACATCGACCGACTGGTCGACGTCGGGTAAGTTCATCCCCGACACATCGAGCACTGGCAGAAGGTGGCCGTCTCCCGACCTCATGCGCCGGACGGCGATCTCGAAGTCGTCGCGCGTATGGATCAGAATCGCGTGCTCGGCGATTTCACCAAGCTCCTCGCCAGGGTCGTTGCCGATCACTGCCTCACCGCCTCTCCAAGGCAAGTCGGGTTGCTACCCGATCGATTTGCGACTTATCAAACTCCTGAGGGACGGAAACCGTGTTCGTACGAAAAGGTTTCGGAAAAGAGGCATCATACCGGATCAAGGAAAAGTTAGCGGATATTGCCAGAGGACGGCGAGCACTCGGTCCAGCCGGAATCATGCACCGCCGACGTCACCGCCCGTTACGTAAGCTATTCGTGATGGTCGTCATTCTCCTTTGTCAATCGGCCGCAGGTCGACAGCTGGCAGTGCGCTTTTGGCTTGCGTAATATTTCGGTCATCGTCGGCAGACCTAGTAGATGCTCGAGGCATAACGCGGCAGTTGCGCCAGGCCCAAGGTGGAGTTGAGATGCCCGTCGATGATCATACCCTTGCCCTGATGGATCGCTATTGGCGGGCGGCGAACTACCTTGCCGTCGGCCAGATCTATCTGATGGACAATCCGTTGCTCGCCCAGCCGCTCAGGCCCGAGCACATCAAGCCGCGCCTGCTCGGGCACTGGGGCACCACGCCCGGTCTCAATTTCATCTACGTCCACCTGAACCGCATTATCCGCGAGCGCAGTTGCGACGTTCTTTACATCTGTGGTCCCGGACATGGCGGTCCGGCCATGGTCGCCAACAGTTGGCTCGAAGGCAGCTACAGCGAAGTCTATTCGGAGGTCGGCCAGAATACGGCTGGTATGAAGAAGCTGTTCAAGCAGTTCTCCTTTCCAGGCGGCGTGCCTAGCCATGTCGCGCCCGAAACACCTGGCTCGATCCACGAAGGCGGTGAGCTTGGCTATGCGCTGGCCCATGCCTTTGGCGCCGCCTTCGACAATCGCGATCTCACCGTCGCCTGCGTCGTCGGTGACGGAGAGGCCGAAACCGGTCCGCTGGCAGCTGCATGGCAATCCAACAAGTTCCTCAACCCGAAGGTTGACGGAGCGGTGCTGCCCATCCTGCATCTCAACGGCTACAAGATCGCCAATCCGACCTTGCTGGCACGCATGGATGACAACGAGCTTCGCAATCTCTTCGGCGGCTTCGGCTATGAGCCTTTCTTCGTGGAGGGCCACGAGCCGACAAAGATGCACCGGGCCATGGCCGACACGCTCGACGGGATCTTCGACCGCATTGCCGCGATACAGCGGACTGCGCGGGCCGCCGGTGCCATGATCGAGCGTCCACGCTGGCCGATGATCGTCCTGCGCAGCCCCAAGGGCTGGACCGGGCCGAAGGCGGTTGACGGCCTGAAAGTCGAGGATTTCTGGCGCTCACACCAAGTTCCGATCGCGAATGCACGCGGTGACTCGGCACACCGAGAAATGCTCGAGGAATGGATGCGCGGCTACCGACCAGAGGAGCTGTTCGATGCCGACGGTGCGCCAAAGCCCGAACTCAAGTCGTTGGCGCCGAAGGGAAACAAGCGCATGGGGGCCACGCCTTACGCCAATGGCGGCTTGCTCAGGCGCGACCTCGTCCTACCCGACTATAAAGCCTATGCCCTCGAAGTCGAGCGCCCCGGCGCGAAGGATGGCGAGTCGACCCGCGTCATGGGGACCTATCTGCGCGACGTCATCAGCTTCAATTCGTCGGCGCGCAATTTCCGTCTGATGGGACCCGACGAGACGTCGTCCAACCGGCTCGACGCCGTGTTCGATGTCACCGACCGGGTCTGGATGGAGCGTATCGAGCCCTATGACGTGCATCTCGCACGCGAAGGACGGGTCATGGAGGTGCTGTCGGAACATCTGTGTCAGGGGTGGCTCGAGGGATATCTGCTTACCGGTCGGCACGGCTTGTTCGCCTGCTACGAGGCCTTCATTCACATCGTCGATGCCATGGTGAACCAACATGCCAAATGGCTCAAGACTGCGGGCGAACTGCCGTGGCGGGCGCCGGTGGCTTCGCTGAACTACCTGCTCACCTCGCATGTGTGGCGCCAGGATCACAACGGCTTCAGCCACCAGGATCCCGGTTTCGCCGATTTCGTCGCCAACAAGAAGGCCGACACGGTGAGGCTCTACTTTCCGCCGGATGCCAATACGCTGCTGTGGGTCACCGATCACTGCCTGCGCACCTGGAACCGCATCAATGTCATCACAGCGGGAAAGCAGCCGCAGCCGCAATGGCTGACCGCCGACCAAGCCGAGGCTCATTGCCGCGCCGGTGCCGGCATCTGGGATTGGGCCTGCACCTGTCCTGCCGACGAGGAGCCGGACGTCGTGATGGCCTGCTGCGGGGACGTCCCGACCATGGAGGCGCTCGCCGCGGTCGATCTGCTGCGCGACGTGCTGCCGGATCTAA
>Ga0114129_10017711_pt1 | contig 10144 bp, 7 predicted proteins | sample RhiMetdeltSRZDD1_FD_80071 | JGI IMG/M metagenome (GOLD analysis project Ga0114129, IMG submission 80071) | Populus rhizosphere microbial communities from Tennessee, USA - Rhizosphere MetaG P. deltoides SRZDD1 (version 2) (version 2) | ecosystem: Host-associated > Plants > Roots > Rhizosphere >...
ACGACACACGTCGGCAGCCTTCCCGGACCGCCAGATTTCGATCCCGTTGCGCCTCACACGGACCAAGACCTGCGACGCAGCGTGCAGTGGGTCGTCGAGCGACAACGATCCACCGGACTCGACATCATCAATGAAGGCGAGCTGACCAAAGGCGGCGACTGGCTCGCGTTCATGGACCAACGACTGGGCGGATTCGAAGACCGCCCGACGCCGGCGCGGGGCTCGGTCATCGGAGCCGGCAAAGACCGCGAGATGTTTGCCGAGTTCTACCGGTACGCGAGCGAGCGGCAGACGCTCTTCTTCGCGGCAGACAAGCGGATGACGCCGGTGCGCCGGCAGTTGGCGTGCACGTCTCCGATCACATACGCGGGCACCGCGGCGCTCGAGCGTGAAATCTCGATGCTGCGATCTGTGGTGCAGGACCCTCACGATTGTTTCCTCACCAGCACGGCACCCTCGAGCCTCGAACCGTATCGCTCGAACGAGTTCTACAACACGCCAGAAGAATTCGTCGAAGCGTTGGCCGAGGCGCTCCGCGTCGAGTACGAGGCGATTGTCAACGCCGGCTTCCAGGTGCAGATCGACGATGCGTGGCTGGTGGCACTGTGGGACCGGATCGGGATCACCATGGGCCTGCAGGCATTCAAACGCTACTGCATGCTGCGCGTCGAGGCGCTCAACCACGCGCTCCGAAACATCCCGGTTGATCACGTCCGCTATCATCTCTGCTGGGGAAGCTGGCATGGCCCGCACGCCTTCGATCTTCCGCTCGCCAGCATCGTCGATGTGATGCTGAGCGTGCGCGCACGGTTCTATTCATTCGAAGCCGCCAACGTGCGTCATGAGCACGAGTATGCGCTGTGGGAAACAGTGAAGCTGCCCGCCGGCAAGGTCATCATGCCAGGCGTGGTCACGCATTCGACAGACCTCATCGAGCACCCAGAGCTCGTGGCGGAGCGGATCCGGCGCTTCGCCCGACTGGTCGGTCCTGAGAATGTCATTGCCAGCACCGACTGCGGATTCGGAGGACGGACGCACCCCCAGATCGCGTGGGCAAAGCTCAGGTCGTTGTGCGAGGGCGCGGCGTCCGCCAGCCGCGCGCTTTCCTGATATCCTCCCTTCCTTATGAAGCCATCGCTCATTGCCGGTATCGGCCTCATCACCACGTTGGCGCTCACGGGGGGCCCCGCTCCAGCCTCAGCGCAGGCCGTTGGATCGGCCGAAGCGGGCGCTGTCATTCGAACGAATCCGCACTGGAAAACACCACGCACCGCGTGGGGTCATCCCGATCTCGAAGGCATCTGGACCACCGACGACATGCGCGGCGTGCCGTTATCGAGACCGCCGCAATACGGTACGCGCCTCTACCTCACCGATGAGGAGTTCGCGGCGCGCGCGAAGCAGCGGGGCACGGCGCGCGATATCGACAACGCCAGGACGGGCACCTTCCGCAACGAGGAAGGGTCGCGCGACTTCGGCTACACGTCGATGGTGATCGATCCGCCGGACGGCCGCGTCCCGGCGTTGACCCCAGCCGCCGTGGCCCGCCGATCAGCCGCCCCTCAGGGTTCCTTCGGGCTTGGCCCCTGGGACAAGATTCAGGACTTTTCGTTGTACGACCGCTGCATCACGCGCGGCGTCGTCGGCTCGTTCATGCCGGCCGTCTACGGGAACGGCGCGCGCATCATCCAGACGCCGGAGTCGGTCGTCATCAGCTACGAGATGGTGCACGACACGCGCGTGATTCCGATCGATGGGCGGCCGCACATCGGTGCAGGCATCAAACAGTTCATGGGCGACTCTCGCGCGCACTGGGAGGGCGACACGCTCGTCATCGAGTCCAGCAACTTCACGGACAGGACGAACGTTGGCGGCGCGACGCACAGCGAGGCACTCCGTCTCGTCGAACGCTTCACACGCATCGATCCGGAGATGATCGACTACGAGATCCGTGTGGACGATGCCGGCACCTTTGCCAAGCCGTGGACGATGCGGCTCACGCTCACGAAACAGCCGAACTACGAGATCTACGAATACGGCTGTCACGAGGGGAACAACGCCATGCGCAACGCGCTGAGCGCTGAGCGCGCCTACGAAAAGGCCGCCGCCGAAGCAGCCGCGAAGGGATTGCCGCCGCCTGAGCGTGTGTTCGAGCGCGTCAACGGGCCCGACCGCGCCCGGTGATAAGTAGCGATCATGCAGGGGCCGCCTTCAAGCGGCCCTCACCGGGCCGGCTAGAGCCGGCCACTACGACGACGAGGCAGAGGAGTAGATGATGCGCAAATTTGGACGATGCATTGCGATGCTGTGGGCGGTCGCGTGGTTCACTGGATCGGCCGCCGCACAGGCGCCGGCGCCGCCTGCTCAAGGCGCGCCTCCCGTCGCCGACGCGACCGTCGTCGCAAACCCGACGTACGTGTCCATCCCGATGGAAATCATGGTCAACAAACCAGCCGCTGAGGTGTGGAAGCGCATCGGCAAGTTCTGCGACATCGGCGAATGGTTTCAGATCCCGTGCACCATCACGCAGGGCAAGGACGGTGAGTTCGGCGCGGTGCGATCGGTGGCAAACGAAGTGCTGGTCGGAAAGACCGAGCTGTCGTACACCTACACCCAACCCGTGAGAGCGGGGCGTCCGTACATCCTCTATCACGGTACATTGGAAGCGAGGCCGGTTACGGCAACCACGTCGAAGCTGGTCTACACGCTCGTCTATGACAACTCGACGCTGGCTGACGATGCGGCGCGCGAGCGGGACAAGACGCAGCGGACCACACAGTTCATGCGTGCGCTCCAGAACATGAAGACGCTCGCGGAGGGCGGCACGCTGCCGCCACCCCCACCGCGCGGCGGCGGTGCGCCGGGCGGTGCACCTGCTCCAGGCGCTGGCCGAGCAAACTGATGGCCCTACGCGTCGCGCTTTTCGTTCTGGCGTTTGCGCTCAGCGGATTGGGAACTGACGTGGCAAATGCCGCTGATATTTACGACCGTGTCAAACACGGCTACGCGGTCTCGGAAGGCGGCGTGAAGATTCACTACGCCTCGCTCGGACCACAAAAGGCGGGCAGCGCCCCGCTCGTCGTCATGATCCACGGCTTCCCTGACTTCTGGTACTCCTGGCGCCATCAGATGGAGGCGCTGTCGGATCGCTTCCAGGTCGTCGCGATCGATCAGCGTGGCTACAACCTGAGCGACAAACCGCAGGGTGTCGAGAGCTACGACATGCGGCTGCTCGTCGCGGACGTGGCGGCGGTGATTCGTCACCTCGGCCGAGACAAAGCGACGATCGTCGGGCACGACTGGGGCGGCGCGGTTGCCTGGCAATTTGCCATGACTCAGCCACAGATGACCGAGAACCTGATCATCCTCAACCTGCCGCATCCAAACGGCCTGCTGCGGGAGCTCCGCTCGAACAAGGAACAGATCGCCAACAGCGAGTACGCGCGGAATTTTCAGACGAAGTCGGCGAGCGATCCAACCGTCTTCTTCGGGAGGCCGATGACAGCCGAGACGCTGGCGTCGTGGGTGAAGGATCCCGCGGCACGCAAGCACTACGTGGAGGCGTTCGGGCGCTCGGACTTCGACGCGATGCTGAACTACTACAAGCGCAACTACCCGCGCGGCGCCGGCACGGATGCGCCGCCAACGCCACCGCTGCCGAGAGTGAAGATGCCGGTGCTCATGTTCCATGGCCTTGCGGACACGGCGCTGAACTCGGACGGGTTGTCCGGCACGTGGAACTGGCTGGAGAAAGATCTCACACTGGTGACCGTCCCTGGCGTCGGACACTTCGTCCAGCAAGACGCGGCAGACCTCGTCACCACGACGATGCGTTGGTGGTTGACGATGCGCGCCGCGCACTGAGCACATCGACGGCTGAGCTGTCACACCAGCGCGTCTTCTCCGTCTTAGCTTCAGGATCGCCGGAATGCATGAAGCGACAGACCCTGCCGCGAGCAGGTTCGAGCCGAACCGTGCGCGGCTCTTTGGCCTTGCGTACCGAATGCTCGGGTCTCGGGCGGAAGCCGAGGACGTCGTTCAGGAAGCGTACCTGCGATGGCATCAGTCCGACCGGGGTGCCATTCGGAACGCAGAAGCGTGGCTGGTCACCACAGCGACGCGATTGGCCATCGATCGCCTTCGTGCGCTCAAGACCGAGCGCGAGGCGTACGTTGGACCGTGGCTGCCGGAGCCGATGATGCACGACACTCCCCCGCCGCCGGATCGCCATCTCGAGCTCGCGTCCGATCTGTCGATCGCGTTCCTGGTGTTGCTCGAGCGGCTGGCGCCCGAAGAACGCGCAGCGTTCCTGCTGCACGAGGTATTCGAGTTCGAGTACAGCGAGATCGCAACGACTCTCGAGAAGAGCGAGGAGGCGTGCCGCCAGATCGTCCACCGAGCGCGCACGCGCGTGAGAAGCGCGCGCAAGCGCTTCGAGGTCACGGAGGAGGCCAAGGCCGATCTGTTGCGAAAGTTCACCCACGCGGTCAGTGCGCGGGACGAGAACGCACTGCTCGCGATGTTTGCACCAGATGCCACCTGGACTGCCGATGGCGGCGGTCGTGCAGCTGCCGCGCCGCGGCCCATTGTCGGGGCGGACAAGATCGCGAGGCTCGTGCTCGGGTTGCGCGAACGCCTGCAGAGCGAGACCGCACGCATGGAGCTCGTCGAGGTCAACGGCGAGACCGGTCTCTGCGTGCGCGATGCCGAGGGGCACATGACCGCCCTCATGTCGATCCTCAGCGATGGCGCGCAGATCCACGACGTCTACGCCGTGGTCAATCCCGACAAGCTCGGGCGGGCGCGTCAGTAGAGCGTAAGTAGGGGCCGCCTTCAGGCGGCCCGTCTTCAGTGTCACACGCCCTGCGTTCGTCCGTCTTCGCTGTAGAAACGGAGGATACGCACCATGACACCACGCATTGATGCCCGCAAATACATGACGTCCGATGCTGGCCAGGCAATGCTCAACCTGGGGAAGGCCGTCGAGACGAGCATGCTCGAGCGTTCGCTGGTCGAGCTCGTAAAGGTTCGTGCGTCGCAGATCAACGGCTGTGCCTACTGCATCGACATGCACACGAAGGATGCGCGCGCGATGGGCGAGACAGAGCAGCGACTCTACGCGCTCAACGGCTGGCGCGAGACGCCATTCTTTTCCGATCGCGAGCGCGCAGCCTTGGAATGGACAGAAGCAATCACCCGCGTTGCGGACACGCACGTGCCCGATGACGTGTACGACCGCGTTCGTCAGCACTTCGACGAAGCGCAGCTCGTCGCATTGACGTTTGCGGCCATTGTGATCAACGCGTTCAACCGGCTGGCGATCTCCTTCAGGGTGCCTGCAGGCACCTATCAGCCGCAGGCCGTGCATGTCTAATCGGCCGCTGCCTTTCGTCTCGAGAGGTGTTTGGGCGATATTGTTCGCGCATGCCTCTCGAGGCGCTTCGGGCGCGCTCGACGTCGAGCCGCGATAGCGTGTGGACGCGTTGGGGGCGGACAGGTCTGCTTCCTCTCGGCGTCTTCGCATACCTCGTGATCGTGCGAACGCACGACATCTCGCGCTCCTTCTGGCTGCTGGGCGACCAGATCCGTGATTGGACAATCGCGCTGAGACCCTGGCACGATCTGCCATTGACCGGCCCTCCAAGCTCGGTGGGCGGCGCGTCCATTGGCCCGGTCTTCTATTGGGTGCTCCGGGGTATTCGACAACTCGTCGGTCCATGGACCGATAACCTGCCGCACGCCGGCGGCATCGGGTTATCGGTCATCCAATCCCTTGCCGATGCCGTGCTCCTGGTTGCGCTGTGGCACCGCACGTCCGTGTGGCTCGCGCTGGCGGTGACGCTACTGGTTGCGACAGCGCCTCAGGACCTGGCGTTGACCGCGACCATCTGGAATCCGCCGCTTGCGGTGGCCTTCACGAAGATCGCGATCGCAGCCACGCTTCTGACCGCGGAGGCGCCCTCGATTGCCTGGACTGCGCTCACAGCGGCGTGCGCCTGGCTCGCGGTGCAGGCCCACTCTTCGGCCTTGTTCGCAGCGGTGTCGGTCCTCGCGGTGCACCCGCTACGCGCGCTCCTCGAGCAGGGTTGGCCCTCGGCACTGAAACGAGCTGGGGTCGTCACCGCCGTGATCGCGCTGCTCCAAGTACCGATGCTGGTCCACATGATCGCCAATCCCGGCGAACGGCCGCTGCCGGGCCTGGTGACGAGCGGAGTGATCTACACGTTCACGCACCCGACGAGCCTGCGACCTGGCGCTTCGTTGATCGCGTTGAGCAGTGCCACCGGTTTCATCCTGTTCAGCCGACCCGAGTCGGTGGCGTTCGCCGTGATCCTGGTGTTGGCGATCGCTGTCGTTGTGTGGAGAAGGCGCGATCTCACGCTCGTGATGGTGAGCGTCGTTCCACTGGTCCTTGCGACGCTGGGGTTTGCGACCTGGCAATACGGCTTCGACCATTACTGGTATCTCACGCTCATGCCATCGACTGCCCTCGCGCTTCTCGTGGCCGTCACCGAATGGCGGCCTCTGCCGACGTCGGTGGGCCTGCTCGTTGTGGTGCTCGCGCTCCAGCCAGCGCGTGTGGCGGAAGGAAGAACCATAGCGCGACTTCCCGAGTATCGACTGCTCGTCGACGGGTCGCGCGCGATCCGGCGTCACACTGCCGCGGTCGCTGCGATTCGCACCGGCTTTCCAGTGCCACCAGCAACGGATCGGGAGTTTCTGTTTCGGATACTGGGAGGCCAGATTCGCGAAGACGCTCCGCTTGTCGCAACGATTGGCATCGATGGCAGAGTGACCTATACAACTGTTTCTCATTGATGTTTCTGCAGCCCGCGATCCATCGATTTCCTACGATCGCACACGAGGCAGAGTCAGCCCGACGCGATGAGACAACCTGACGAGCCGGAGCTCTCCAGGGCGCGATGGCGGCCTTTCTGGTATAGGCTTACGCCACACCACGAATTCGGCTGCGCGGGGCGAAAACGAACTCTTACTGGAGGCCGTGCAATGCGTACGTTTTTACGGGCCATACTCTTCATAGCGGTAACGACTCTCCTTCCCGCGTCAGCGCTCGCTCAGGCGTCGATCGCTGGTTCTACCCGAGATAGCTCCGGTGCGGCACTACCTGGCGTGACCGTCGAGGCGTCGAGCCCGGCGCTCATCGAGAAGGTTCGTACGGCCGTGTCCGATGAACGCGGTCTGTTTCGCATTGTCAATCTGCCGCCAGGAACGTACTCGGTGACGTTTTCCCTGCCGGGATTCAACCAGGTGAAGCGCGATGGCGTCGAGCTGACCGGATCGTTCACGGCACCGATCGATGCGAGCATGACGGTCGGCGGAGTCACGGAAACGATCACGGTAACTGGCGCGTCGCCGATCGTCGACGTGTCGAGCATCAGGCGTCAGACGACGATCAGCAATGAGGTCCTGACATCTATTCCAACGGCGCGCTCGTGGGCGGCCACGGCGCTGTTGATTCCCGGCATCGTCACCATTGGCGGCAGCCCTGCGGACATCCAGGTGACGCCGCAGATGACGGTGTTCGGCGGCGCAGGCGGGCGCAACAACGAAGGCCGTATGCAGGTAGACGGCCTGAACGCGGGCGCGGGACTCGGTGGCAGCGGCGTGTCGACCTACGTGGCGGACATTTCCAACGCGCAGGAAGTCGTGACGACGACTTCCGGCGGGTTGGGTGAGGTCGAAGTCGGCGGCCCCTCGCTCAGCATCATTCCGAAGAGCGGCGGCAACACGCTCAAGGGTGCGGCGTACGTGTCCGGCGTGGGCAAGCGCATGGTCTCGAGCAACTACAGCCCGGAACTGCAAGCCCTCGGCCTGACCACGCCTGGGAAGCTCCTCAAACAGTGGGACTTCACGTTTGGCATCGGTGGACCGATCATGAAGGACCGCGTGTGGTACTACGTGACGGCGCGTGACGAGGGACAGTACCGATCGATTCCGAACATCTACCCCAACCTGAATGCCGGCGATCCAACCAAGTATCTATATGTGCCCGATCGGAGCCGCGAGGTGCGTGGCACCGAGAGCTGGCGGCTCTATAGCGGACGTGTGACGGTCCAGGCCACATCCCGCGACAAGATCAACCTGCATTGGGACGAACAGCATCCATGCAATGGCGCAACGTTCAACACCAGCGCCGATGGGTGTCGCAATCAGCCGGAGTCGGAGGCGGTGTACGGTCCGCTTGGACTGGGAGGTCTGAATTCGACCACGTCGCCCGAGATCGGCGGATATCTGAATACCCACCCTCGCGTACGGCTGTTGACGTGGCAGTCCACGGCCACCAATCGCATGCTGTTCGACGCCGGCTTCGGTGCATACCAGTCGCCCTTCGGCCCGAGGGAGAGTCCAGGCAACGTTACCCGCCCACTCGCGCGAATCACCGAGCAGTGTGCCGCCGGGTGCTCGGCGAATGGTGGCATTCCGGGCCTGACTTATCGCTCGGCGAACTGGGGACATAGTTGGGACGCGCAGTACACATGGCGGGCGTCGGTGTCCTACGTGACCGGTGCCCACAATCTGAAGATTGGATACGGGGGCGTGGCGCTGGTCTCGGATCTCGAGAACCACACCAACGATCTCAACCTTCTCTACACGGTGAGCAACGGCTCGCCGATCTCGCTGACGCAGGGTTTGCTGCCGTACACCATCAGCTATCGAACGCGCAACGCTGCCTTCTATGTGCAGGATCAGTGGACGGTTGGGCGTATGACGCTTCAGGGGGCGCTGCGATTCGATCGCAATTGGAGTTTCTCACCCGAACAAACGATTCCGGCATCGGCCTTTCTCGCATCGCCGTTGGTATTCCCGGAAACGCCTGGCGTGACCGGCTACAAAGACATTTCCCCGCGCGGCGGCGTGGCCTACGACCTCTTCGGCAACGGGAAGACCGCCGTGAAGGTGAACTTCGGCAAGTATCTCGAGCCGACCAGCAACAACAACAACTACATCTTGTCGAACCCGATTGGCCGCATTGCGACAACCGCGCAGCGCGGGTGGACCGATTCGAACCTCAACTGGGTGCCGGACTGCGACCTGCGGAATCAGGCGGCGCAGAACCTGACGGCAACCGGTGGTGACATCTGCGCGGCGAGCAACGCGCAGACATTCGGCACGACCACGCAGACGACCGCGAACATCGATCCGAAGATTCTCACTGGCTGGGGTGTGCGGTCCAACGACTGGCAGATTGGCGCGTCGGTTCAGCAGCAGTTGCTCCCGCGAGTGTCGGTCGAACTCGGGTATTTCCGCCGTTGGCTGAACAACTTCACGATCACCGACAACCTGCTCACCACCGCGGCAGACTACACGGGCTACACCATCACGGCGCCGTCGGATCCGCGCCTTCCTGGTGGCGGCGGCTATACAGTCAATGGGCTCAACAACATTGTCCAGGGCAAGTTTGGACAGAACAGCAACAACATCACGCTGGCAGACGACATCGGCGATCAATATCAGCGCTACAACGGGTTGCTGGTCAACGTGAGCGCGAGGTTCGGCGGCGGCCTGCAGTTCCAGGGCGGCATCAACACCGGCAAGACAGTCCAGGACAACTGCGCCGTGCGTGCGCAAGTACCAGAGTTGACGACCGGCGCCGGCGTGAGCCCGGCAGTGAGCCCTGGGAATCCGTACTGCCACAGCGATCCGGGGTTCATCACCAAGGCAACCGCGCTTGGCAGCTACACGGTGCCGAAGATCGACGTGTCCATAGCGGGCACGCTGCGCAGCGACCAGGGCGGCGTCCTCGGCGCAACTTGGAATGCGCCGGTGGCGCTGGTCTCCACCGCGTTGGGCCGACCGGCGAACGTCGTCGGCACGACAGTGCCAATCAGTCTCGTCGCGCCAGGGCAGGTGTGGGGCGATCGTGTCAACGCGCTGGACCTGCGCTTTGCCAAGATCCTCCGGTTTGGTCGCGCGAGGTACAACATCGGGGTCGACGTCATCAATGCGACAAACTCTGACGCGATCCTCTCGTACAACCAGAACTACAATCCGACGCCCGCCACCCCGTCGCAGCGATGGCTGGCACCGACATCGCTGTTGACGCCGCGCTTCGTGAAGATCGGCGCCCAGATCGACTTCTGATATTCGTAATTTAGAATGCAGAATGCAGAATGCAGACATC
>Ga0114129_10017712_pt1 | contig 10143 bp, 9 predicted proteins | sample RhiMetdeltSRZDD1_FD_80071 | JGI IMG/M metagenome (GOLD analysis project Ga0114129, IMG submission 80071) | Populus rhizosphere microbial communities from Tennessee, USA - Rhizosphere MetaG P. deltoides SRZDD1 (version 2) (version 2) | ecosystem: Host-associated > Plants > Roots > Rhizosphere >...
ATGCTCGTCACCGACAACGACGCGTACGCCGAGCGCGCGCGCATCTACCGCGACAACGGCTTCGAGGAGCCGCGCTTCATCCACAAGGTGCGCGGGATGAACTATCGGCTCACCAACATGCAGGCCGCCATCGGACTGGCGCAGACCGAGAAGCTCGACTTCGCGGTGGCGCGCAAGCGCGAGATCGCGGCGACGTACCTCGACGCGCTGGCCGGCTTTCCGCACGTGACCCTGCCCGTGGAGCGGGCGGGCTGCCGCAACGTCTACTGGATGTTCAGCCTGCTGATCAACGACAGCTTCGGCCGCACCAAGAACGAGGTGATGGCCGCGCTGAAGGAGCGGGGCGTGGACAGCCGCTCCTTCTTCTATCCGATGAGCGAGCAGCCGGCGATGCGCGGGGACGATCCGCGATTTCCGGACCTGCGCGGTCACCGTCCGGTCTCGTCCGACCTCGGACGGCGCGGGCTCTACCTGCCGTCCGGTCTCGGACTCACCGCGGACCAGGTCCGCTTCTGTGCCGAGACCCTGAAATCCCTCACGCGGTAGTCGCGCCCCCGGCGGCGCCCGAGCGGCGCCCACACGATCGATGATCTCGATCGTGCTCGCCACCTACAACGAGCGCGAATCCATCGTCACCACGGTCACCACGCTGCTCAAGGAAGCGCCCGAGGAGATGGAGATCATCGTGGTCGACGACGACTCGCCCGACCGCACGTGGCAGGTGGTGGAGGCGCTCGCGCTGCCGCAGGTGAAGGTCATCCGGCGTGTGGGGACGCGCGGGCTCGCCTCGGCGTTCAACCGGGGCATCATCGAGTCGCGCGGCGACTTCGTCGGGTGGATGGACGCCGACATGAGCATGCCGCCGGCGATGATTCCCAAGATGTATCGCATGCTCGTCGGCCAGGGCTACGACATCGTGATCGCCTCGCGGTACGCGCCGGGCGGCGTCGACGATCGACACCGGCTGCGCACGCTCTCGAGCCGCCTCATCAACGGCTTCGCGGGCGTCGTGCTCGGCCACGGGATCAAGGACTACGACAGCGGCTTCGTGCTGATCCGGCGCTCCGTGCTCGACTCCGTCTCGATCCACCCGCGCGGCTACGGCGAGTACTTCATCGAGTTCATCTACAATGCGTGCCGGAAGGGGCTGCGGGTGGGAGAGATCGGCTACTACTTCCGGGACCGCACCGTCGGCGTGTCCAAGTCCGCGCCGTCGCTGGTGCGCTTCTTCCGCACGGGCCTGCAGTACGTCATTCGCATCCTGGTCGCGCGCTTTCGGAGGATCGACTGAGCATGGGCGACGTCGTCTTCGGCGTCGTCGAGCGGCCGGTCTACACGCGGCGCGACGCACGCGGGGTGTTCGACGAGCTGATCACCACCGGGCGCTGGGAGAGCGTCATCGCCGGCACCATGACCAAGGGCGCCGTGATGGGCCATCACTATCACGATCACACGGTGGTCGCGCTGTTCCTGCTCGAAGGCCGCGCCCACATCGTCACCGAGGACGTCCAGACCAAGACCCGGCACGAATACGACATCCACGGCGGACAGGGCTTCGTGTTCCGGCCCTCCGAGGCACGCGCGATCCACTATGTGGAAGACGCGCGCTTTCTGCTGCTCAAATCGCATCGCTATGATCCCGCCGCCCCCGATCTGATCGACTATCGGGTCGGCTGAGCCGATGGAAGTCTACGAGTACCGGAAGATGTTCGAGCTCGAGGACCGCCTGTGGTGGTATCGCGGCTTGCGGCGTCACCTCGAGCAGGCCATCCGCCGCGCCGCGCTGCCGCCCGATGCCCTGGTGCTCGACGCGGGCTGCGGGACGGGCGCCAATCTCGCGCTGCTCACCCGGACGTTCGGCCGCGCCGTCGGCTGCGATCTGTCCGCCGCGGGCGTGAGCCTCGCGAGCAGCCGCGGCCTCAAGCGCGTGCTCGTTGCCGACGTGAACCATCTGCCCTTCCGCACCGGCGCCTTCGACGGCGTGCTGTGCAGCGACGTGATGGAGTGCGCCGAGGTCGAGCCGCGCACGGCCGCCGCGGAGCTGGCGCGGGTGACCCGCCCCGGTGGCCGCATCATCGTCAGCGCCTCCGCCTACGAATTCTTGAGGTCCGAGCACGATCGCGCCGTCCACTCGGCGCGGCGCTTTTCGCGCCGCGGCTTTTCGGACGCGCTCGCCGTGCCGGGGCTGCAGCTCGTCGCCGTTCGTCATCTGTTTCCGTTCTTCTTCCTCCCGATCATGGCCTTTCGCCTCGTCAAGCGCTCGGTGCGCGATCCCCGGCGTGTGCGCGCGCCCCAGTCGGATCTCTTCTTGCCGCCGCGCCCGGTGAACGCGCTGCTCGCCGGCGTCGCGCGGCTGGAGGCCGCCGTCGCCCGCGTGTGGCGCTTTCCCTTCGGGACCACGCTGCTGGCGGAGCTGAAGCGCGTGTGAGGGTGTCGGGGCGTACGTTCTGGGTGATCGTGGCGGTCCTCGTCGCGCTCTACGTCGGTCAGGGACTGTACTACGCGCGCGTGATCGTCCCCGTGTCCGACGGCATTCAGTTCTTGATGGTCGGCTCGCACGTCGTCCGCGGAGAGCTCGGCCTCTTCGACGATCGATTGGTGGGCAACCGGATGCCGCTTCCGTTCTACGTGCTCGGGCTCACGCAGCTCGGCGGCCCGACGCTGGTCGTGCCACGCCTTCTCAACGTCGCGTTCGGGGTTGCCACGCTGTTGCTGGTGATCGGGCTCGCCCGCCGCCTGGGCGGCGACCGGGCAGGACTGCTCGCCGGCCTCTTCCTCGCCACGCAGGGCGTGGTCATCGCGTACTACTCGTACGAGAGCTATCCAGCGCTGGCGGCCCTCTGGCTCACCGCCGCCGTCTTCCTGCTCTTCTCCGGAGATTCACCGGGCCATCGGCTCGGGGGGACGGTGGTCGCGAGCCTCTTGTTCTTCGTCCGCACCAACCTCTGGCCCGCGGTGCCATTCCTGGCCGCGTACGCGTTGTGGCGGGCGTCGGGACTGCGCGAGCGGCTGCTGCTCGCGGCCACCGTTGTCGTCCCGCCGGCGATCTTCTTCGCCTCCGACCCGACGCACCTGAAGATCCTTTCGTATGTCCCGGTCGTACGTCGGCTGGTGACGCGCTTCGGGTACGACGCCTCCGTCGTCTTCGAGGTGCAGGAGCCGCTCGGCGTGAAGGAGCAGATCTGGGGGCTGGCGCAGATCGCGCGACGGTACGAATTCTTCGTCCTCGGCGCCGTGCTCTTGACGCTGATCGTTCTGTGGCGGTGGCGGGCGCGGCGTCCGCTTCAGCTCGCTCGACCGGAGATCCCCGTGCTCGCGGTGTTCCTCGTGTATATGTTCGTGACGAATCTCGTGATGTTCCATCTGAAGTTCAAGTGGGTCGGCCTCTACATCGTGTCCTTCATCCCGGTGCTGCCGGTGCTCCTCGGCGTCGGCTACGGCGCCGTGCTCGACGACACGCGCTCCGGTTCGCGCGGACGAGCGCTGCTGGTGGGCGCACTGGCGTGCCTGCTCATTCCGCCGATGTATTACGTGCGCAACCCACTGCTGCCGATCGGGAAGGTGCGCGCCCAGGATCCGTTTGGCGCGACGCACGCGGCGGCCGCCGAGCTGCGGCGCGTCGTTCCGCGGGACGCGAAGGTCTTCTACTACGGTCCGAATACCGCCTATTACCTCGCGGGCCTGCCGCAGACGTACCTGCAGCAGATGTACAACCCCGACGCCGCGGCGCGCCCCGATGCCGATGAACAGATGGTTCGACGCTACGGGTTCATTCCGCGTGCCGACCTCGAGCGGTGGCTCGGCACCGATGCGGACTTCGCGGTCATCGACACGCTGTTCTTCGATGCGCGGAACTCGGAGGCGTCGCACGAGCGCGGCGCCGAGCCGCTCATCCAGGAGCTGCTGGCCAGGCGCTTCGATCTGATCGCAAGCGTCGACAAGCCGCCGTTTCAGCGCTACGCGGTGTACAAGCGGCGATCGAAGGCCGACACGGCCACGGGGACGGGGACGTCGTCTAGCGCCCGAGCATCGGACACCACACGCACAGGTCAGCTCCGCTGAACGCGTACAACACGAAGACGAGCGCGCCCACCAGGGCGGCGAGCGCGATCAGGACCGACACGTGGCGCCCCACGGCGCGTCCATCGTACAACGGCGCGCTGCTGCTCGGCCTGCTCCTCGCGGCCTACCTGCTCCTCGCGCCGTTCTCGGCGTGGACGCTGCTCAACCACGATTACGAGACCGAGTACCTCGGCCTGGGCAAGCTCGTGGTGCGCGGCGAGCTGAGCCTCTACGCGGACGAGATGCGAGGCCACTGGCCGCCGGTGCCGTTCTATTTCTACGGGGCGCCGCAGGCCTGGCTGCGCCCGAGCCTCATGCTCGGCCGCCTGGAGTCGGTGGCGCTCGGCGCCGTCGTGTTGATTCTGGTGTTCGCGCTGGCCCAGCGCTGGGCGGGCCCCGTCGCCGGCGCCACCGCGGCGGCGCTCTTCTGTTCGCACGGTTTCGTGCTCGGCTATTTCGCCACCGTCCATTTCGCCGGCCTCGTCGCCGTGCTCCATCTGCTCGGTTTGTACGTGCTGTTCGCCACCACGTGGCCGCGGCGTCATCTGGTGGCGATGGGCATCTTCGCGCTGCTGTTCCTGGTGAAGAACAACTTCTGGCCGACGATCCCGTTCATGCTGCTCGTCCTCGTGCTTGCGCGTGGCCGGCCGCTCGCCGAGCGCGCGGCGCTGGTCGCCATCGCGATCGCGCTCCCGGTGGCGTTCTTCGCGTGGGATCCACGACATCTGAAAATGCTGGCCTATGTCCCGGGCCTGCAGCACTGGGTGGAGCCGCTGGGCTATCGGCCCTGGTACGCGCTGACCGAGGACGCCGGCGAGCTCGCGATGCGCTCGGAGTACGCGGACATTCCGTGGGAGTTTTCGCTCGGCGGTCGGCTGCGCGGCGTCGCGGGGGGCGTCCTGTTCCTGGCCAGGCGGTACGCGGCCTGGCTCGTGCTGCTCGCGCTCGTGGCCGCGATCGCCGCATGGCGTACGCGCGACTGGCGCTCGGCCCTGCGGCTGTGGTCGGGGCCGGGTGTCGCGCTGACGTTCTGGCTCTTCTGGTTCCTCGTGGCGTGCCAGTTCGTTGTGCTCGGGCCGTACGCCAAGCAGGCGGTGGGCTTCGTCGGCGCGATCGCGCCGCTGCTGGCCGTGGCCGTCGGCTGCCTGGTCGCCGTGACGCTCACGCGATTCGTCGTGTCCGGGCCCGCGCGCGTCGCGATGGCGAGCGCGGTCGTGATCATCGTGCTGATCTCGCCATGGGTGCATCGCCAGCACAATCTGCCGCGACGGATCGCCGCCTCCGACTCACCCCTCGTGACGCTGCCGAAGATCGCGACGCAGCTGGCGGCGCTGCTCCCCGCCGGGGACACCCGCATCTTCTATCTCGCCGACCCGATGCCGCTGCATCTGGCGGGGCGGCGCTCGTATCTGCAGCAGTTCAATCAGGAGCGCTGGGGTTTCACGACCCTGCAGGCCCCTGAGCGCTATCGTCGCGTCGGCATGTGGGGCCCCGCCGAGGTCGAAGCGTGGCTGGGGGGCGACGCGCGCTATGCGGTGCTCGAGTCCGACACGGTGACCTTCTACCGGAACCGGCCGCGCTATCGGCCCATCCTCGATCGCATCGACGCCTTACTCGCCGAGCGCTTCACGCGGATCGGCGAGATCCGCGGGCGCGGCGACGACACGTTCGTCGTCTTTCGCGCAAACGAGCGGGTGCCGTGAGGACCCTGCACTGTCCAATCTGCGGGCCTCACGCGGCAACGATGATGTATCCCGCCTCGTTCGTCGATTCGTCGCCACCCGTCGACCGCCCCTATGAGGCCCACTATCAGATCAATCGGTGTCGCGGCTGTGGACTGCTGTACTCGAATCCCATTGCCGATGCCGCCGCCACGGCGACGCTCTACACCGAAGCCGCGCACACCAACGTCGCGCTCGGCGAAGAGGCGAACGTCCGACGGACGTTCGAGGGTTACTACCGCATGGCGCGACCGTTCGTCCGCGAGCGCGGTCGCTTTCTCGACGTGGGCTGTGACGTGGGGATCCTGCTCGGCATCGCCGCCGCCGACGGCTTTGGCGAGCTCGTCGGCCTCGAGCCCAATCCGGTGGCGGCCGCGCGTGCGGCCACGGTGCCCCGGAGCCGGATTCTTCCCGACTTCTACGAGGACGCGCGTTTCGACGGCGGGGCATTCGACGTGGTGAGCCTCGTGCACGTCGTCGACCACCTGACCGACGTCGGACCTGTCCTCGCCAAGGTCTTGCACGACCTGCGGCCCGGCGGCCTCGTGCTGGCGGTCGTCCACAACGTCGAGTGTCTGCTGGCGCGGATCCTCGGTGAGCGATTCCCGCCATTCAACCTCTATCATCACTACTTCTTCTCGAAGGGCACGCTGCGCCGCCTGTTCGCGCGTCATGGCTTCGACGTCGTGTCCGTGGCCTCGACGTCCAACGTGTACTCCCTGGGGTTCCTGGCCCGAAAGCTGCCCGTCGGCGGGCCGGCGCTCGGCGACGGCCTCGCCCGACTCGCCGAGGCGATCAAGATCGCCCGGGTTCCCGTGTCGCTGCCCCTGGGCAATATCGCCATCGTCGCGCGCCGGCCGGCCGGAAATGGCGCTCGATCGTGATAAGATGCTCATCCTGTAATGGCGTGGCTGTCGACGAGCGTGTTCTTCCTCACCTGCCGCACGCGCAGGACGCCGCATCGTGAAGCGTGAGCGTTCCCGGCCGCGTCGCACCGTCGCGAAGACGGCGCGTCGGCGCGCGGGAGTTCCGTCCGATGACATGCTCCGGCTGCATTACGAGCTCCTGCGCATCCGCCGCATCGAGTCGCGCCTGGCGGAGCTCTACAAGGAGCAGGAGATGCGCACGCCCGCGCACTTTTCGGTCGGCCAGGAGGCGGTGGCCGTCGGCATTTGCGCGGCGCTCAGCCTGCGCGACGTCGTCTACAGCGGGCATCGGTGCCACGCGCACTACCTCGCCAAGGGCGGCAACCTCCTCGGGCTCGTGGCCGAGCTCTACGGACGCGAGATCGGCTGTGCGCGAGGCCGCGGCGGGTCTGTCCACCTGAGCGATCCCTCGGTCGGCATGATCGCGGCGTCGGCGATCCTCGCGCAGACGATCCCCGTCGCGGTCGGTTCGGCGCTCGCCTTCCAGATGGACGGCGCCCAGCGCGTCGCCGTGGCGTTCTTCGGCGACGGCGCCGTCGACGAGGGGCTCTTTCACGAAAGCCTCAACTTCGCGGCGCTGAAGCGGCTGCCGGTGCTCTTCGTATGCGAAAACAATCTCTACTCCACGCACGCGCCGCTCGCGACGCGTCTGCCGCGCGGCACCGAGATCTATCGGCGGGCCGCCGGCTATGGCATCGCCTCGTCGAAGATCGACGGCAACGACCTGTATGCCGTCTACCGCGCCGCGCGGCGCGCGGTCGACCGCTGCCGCCGCGGACAGGGACCGGTCTTTCTCGAATGCTCGACGTATCGCTGGCTCGAGCACGTGGGCCCGCTCGAGGACTACGACCGCGGCTATCGTTCGCGTGAAGAAGTCGATGCGTGGAAGCAGAAGGATCCCGTGATGCGGAGCGAGCGGGTGCTGCGCCGACGAGGCCTGGCCACGGCGGACACGCTGCGCACGTTCGAGGACCAGATCGGCGACGAGATCGAAAAGGCCGTGGTCGCCGCCAAGCAGGCGCCGTGGCCCGATCCGCGCGACCTGCTGCAGAACGTCTGATGAAGGACCCCGCATGCGCGTGCTGAGCTATTGGCAGGCCCTCGCCGAGGGACTGACCCAGGCGATGGAGCAGGATCCGAGCGTCTTCGTGTTCGGCATCGGCGTCGACGATCACAAGGGGATCTTTGGAACGACGCGCGCGGCGTTCGAGCGCTTCGGCCCGGCGCGCGTGTTCGACGTGCCGAACGCCGAGGGCGCGCTGACCGGCATCGCCATCGGCGCGGCCGCGATGGGCAAGCGACCCGTGCTCGTGCATCCGCGAAACGATTTCATGTTCCTCGCCACGGATCAGATGATCAATCTCGCGGCGAAGTGGCGATACATGTACGCGGGCAGCTCCCAGGTCCCCATCGTCGTGCGCGCGATCATCGGCAAGGGCTGGGGGCAGGGCGCGACGCATTCGCAGAGCCTGCAGGCACTGTTCGGCCACTTCCCGGGCCTGTCCGTGGTCATGCCGGCCGTGCCGAGCGACGCCAAAGGCCTGATCCTCGCCGCTCTGCGCGCGCGCGGCCCCGTCGTCGTGCTCGAGCACCGCGCGCTGTACGAGACGCGCGGCCCGGTGCCGGAGGCGCCGGAGCCGACGCCCATCGGCACCGCCGAGGTGCGTCGCGAGGGCCGCGACGTGACGGTCGTCGCAACATCGCTGATGGTGCTGGAGGCGCTCCGCGCGGCGGACGATCTGGCCACACGAGGCATCGACGTTGAAGTCGTCGACTGCCGCAGCATTCGGCCGCTCGATGCCGACACCATCGTGCGTTCCGCCAAGAAAACGGGCCGGGTCGTGGTCGCCGACACGAGCTGGGTCGCCTTCGGCGTGGCGGCGGAAGTCGCCGCGCTCTGCGCCGATCGCGCGTTCGGACACCTGCACGCCCCCGTGCGACGCATCGGTCTGGCGGATTGCCCGGCGCCGGTCTCGTATGCGCTCGAGCCGGCGTTCTATCCGGATCGCGCGACGATCGCCCGGGAGTGTCTCGCCGTGGTCGGACGCAGCCCCGACGAGCTCGGCGACGTCGTCGTCGAAGAGTCGAGCTTCAAGGGACCGTATTGAACCCCTCGGTCTCGCTCTCCGTCCTGGTGCCCGCGCTGAACGAGGAATCCGGCCTCGAGGCGACCGTCATGCAGCTTCTCGGCATCGCCGGCGGGATGGGGCAGGAGTTCGAGATCATCGTCGTCGACGACGGCAGCTCCGATCAGACGGCGGCCATTGCGCGCCGACTCGGCGGACACGATTCGCGCGTCCGTCTGTTGCAGAACGAGCGCAACATGGGCCTCGGATTCAGCTACCTGCGCGGCGTCCGTGAGGCCACCAAGACGCACTTCGTCTACATCCCCGGCGACAACAGCTGGCCGCCGGATTCCGTCGCCGAGATCTTCCGACATCTGGGCAAAGCGGACGTCGTCACGTCGTATGCGACGAACCCCGAGGTGCGCATCGGCTATCGCAGGATGCTGTCCTCGCTCTACACCGCGATCGTCAACGCTCTGTTCGGCCTGCACATGCGGTACTACAACGGCTTGACGATCTATCCCGTCGCGTTTCTTCGCGCGAATCTTCCGACGACGCACGGCTTCGGCTTTCAGGCGGAGACGCTCCTGAAGGCCATCTATGCGGGCGCCTCCGTCGTCGAGGTCGCCGTCGCGATCGACGAGACGGCGGCCCAGGCGTCCAAAGCCGTCACGCTCCGCAATGTCGTCAGCGTCGTCGACACCGTCGCGCGTACCTTCCTGGCGCTGCGGCTTCGCCGCCGACACCCCGAACCCACCGCGACCGCCGGATGAGCCGCGTCTTCATCACCGGCGGCGCGGGGTACGTCGGCGCCCAGCTCGTCCCGCGGCTGCTCGGCGCCGGCCACACGGTCACCGTGCTGGACCTGTTCGTCTTCGGCGACCACCTGCCGCAGGATCCGCGGCTGGCGCGCGTGAGCGGCGACATCCGGGACGTGAGCCTGCTCGACCGCACGCTGCCCGGCCACGACGCGGTGATCCATCTGGCGTGCATCTCCAACGACCCGAGCTTCGCGCTCGATCCGGCGCTCAGCCGCTCGATCAACTACGACTGCTTCGAGCCGCTCGTGCTCGCGGCCAAGCGCGCCGGGGTGCAGCGGTTCGTCTACGCATCGACGTCCAGCGTGTACGGCGTCAGCGACGCGCCCGAGGTCACCGAAGACCATCCGCTCGTGCCGCTGACCGACTACAACAAGTACAAGGGGCTGTGCGAGCCGCTGCTGTTCCGGCATCAGGGTCCCGGCTTCACCGCGGTCACGATCCGTCCGGCCACCGTGTGCGGCTGGTCGCCGCGGCTGCGGCTCGATCTGACGGTGAACATCCTCACGCTGTCGGCGATCGCCAAGGGCCGCATCACGGTCTTCGGCGG
>Ga0114129_10017714_pt1 | contig 10143 bp, 7 predicted proteins | sample RhiMetdeltSRZDD1_FD_80071 | JGI IMG/M metagenome (GOLD analysis project Ga0114129, IMG submission 80071) | Populus rhizosphere microbial communities from Tennessee, USA - Rhizosphere MetaG P. deltoides SRZDD1 (version 2) (version 2) | ecosystem: Host-associated > Plants > Roots > Rhizosphere >...
AGCAGGTCCCGGTGCGGCATCTTCTGCTGGCATACTGAGGACGAGGCGTTCGGGCAGCACGTCGAAAATCAGCGACAGCTTCAGGCGTCGAAGCACGGCTTTGAGCGGGTCGCCGGGCCGGCCCGGCCAACGAGTCCGCAGTACGTTTCTATCGGTCCCGCCGAGCTCGGCGGCGGTTTTTTCCAACATCTTCCTAGCCCCGAGGGGCTGGCGTGCGCTGCGCGTCGTCGACAAGGTCGCGCTCAAGCAATTCCAGGAACTGGCGCACATCTGCCGTCATCACCTGCTCGACGCCGCTCGGACCCTCAGTGTTCAGTATGCGCGACACCAACTTCGCGACACCATCGATGAGAATCCACCGCGCAGTTGCGGAGGACAGGTAGTAGGTCATCGGGCGCCACCAGAAATTAACGTTGACATTAACGGCGCCGGTATGAACAAAACTGTGATACCACAATGCTGGAATGAACAATAATTCGCCAGCGTTCAATTGACCCTCGAGACACTCGGCCGCCGCAAATTGAGGAAACGCAGCTAAATCTGGCGCGCGAATGTCTACTCGACTAAAATTGCCACCGTTTAGATCCTTGCTGGCCAAGAAGGGGTAGACATGGCGCACTTGATCGGGTGCTAGCAACCGTGCGTGCTTGCTTCCAACCATCTGCGCATTAAGATTGTGATCGCCATTGTTATCATAGTGAAGTGCAGACACGACGCCTGCCGCGCTCAACCAAAAGCCGACGGTGTCCAAGACTTGGTGATCGAAGTACGGCGGTAGATCGAAGTCGGCGCGCAGAGGAGCAAGCTGTTGATTATTCATTCCGGCATGGAAAAACTGCAGCTCGTCGCCACTCAAAAAATAATGTGTGCCGGAATCATTGGCAGAAAAGGCAACGTCGATGTACTGTGCCATCGACAGTCTGCAAACACGTTCCTTTGAGGTCTCCGACGACGCATACAGGTCCGGGTGAATATTGGACGAAGACTGCTTGGCACAGACAGGCAGATCGCCGACTGTCTCCTTCAAGTAGTCGAGTGTCCAGTCAAGCGCACGGCATCCAACGAGCGCGCCCTCAAGGATTACTGGTTTGGATGTCAGGACGTACTCGTTCTCGAATTGTTTCCTCGAAAGTCGCTGCCTGCGCTCGATACTGCCGAGATGCCTCATCTTCGATCTCCTGGGCCTAGCGTTACCCCGTGCGCCGGCGTGCGCAGCAGGGGACTTCATGTCCTCTGCCGAAAAGCGTCGTCCACTTCAAGGAACAGACGACCAGCAATGCTCGGTTCGATCAATGGCCGATGCCATTGGTTGTGCCAGTGATATGTGTACGAGTTCGGAAACAACTGCTCGATGCGAATATGGCGGTAAGTTGCGTCAAAACAGTCATTGACGTGATTACAGTAGTCCCTGATCGGGACGCCCGTATCAGTAGAAATCCCAGCCGGATCAAACACGAAGCACGGTAGTAGGAAAGCGGACGTTAACACAAATCGGACTGCATCGAAGTCGCAGAGATAACGCGGATGACACGTACCGATACGAGCACCGTAGCTCACCAGTGCGCGAATATCGGCTGAGCGCGCATCAAAATGAGATACTGGCATGTCACTGTCCATCGCCCACCGTCGGTGCAGTTGGGTGCCGAGCGAGATGCGCTTGAGCCTGCCAAAGCCAATCAAAGAACGACAGCGCGACACGACTGTCCCCGTCGACGCCGAGCTCGCCACGCAGGAATATCGTCATTGGATTGGCAGTACCTCGGAGCACAGATAAGAGTACGTCGTCAGCAATTGTGCAGGTGCAAGCAGAAATAGACTCGCCGGCCGAGACGCAGTATTCGCGCCACGCTAGCGGATCGCCGACGCGAAACACCAACGTTGCTTGCCACGCCGTCGGAAGGGGGTGCGCCGCCGAGAGGGTGGGCAACACATGGCGAAAGAAGTCATCAACGCTGGTAGGTCCGACGCCCCACAACCTACGCGCGTTCGAAGGGGACGTCGCGGAATGCCATGGCTCTGCCAAGCTTGGATACCCAAGCAACGTCAGCGCGCGGTCCACGCGCTCACGTACGTCGGGGCTGCACTCCGAGAAGTCGAGGTCCCTACCGCGACCAATCGAACTACTCTCAATCGTGTGAGAATAGCGAATCTTTGTGTCGCCTCCTAGAGGGCCTGTGTTCCAGGTCTCACGATCACCAAACAGGCGGTCGAGCCATTCGGGCCAGGGCGCGATCGCCAGAAACGACTCGAGCTGGCTCAGGGCAATGGTGGGGTGAGTGGCGAGGAGTTCGTATTTGAGCGCCATGCATCGGGACAACTCGCTGGTCGCGGCCGCCAGGCATTGCTCCGTATGTTCAACCCACTCCCGCGCGAATGTCTCGACAGTCCTGTTGCCGTCCTTGTGAAAAGCACGATGCGACTCGAGGCGCGAGAAGACGACGTCACGGCAGTGGCGATAAAGACAGACATACCGCGCGCGGGGAAAGACCCGCGCGATATGCTCGCGATAGAAGACGTTGCCTGGCGTCTTTTCGCACCACATCTGCTTTCCGTTGCGTCGGGTGTGGGTGGCCATCAGCGTGCCAAGATGCCGACGCGTGGTGTCAGCGGACTCGCGGTCGTCGGAACCCAGGACCTGCGCGGTACGCATTAGATCATGACACAGACGTCCAAGGCCGATTTCGTTCGCGGCAAAGATACTCGGGTGGCAACCGAGAGTTCTGCACAAGAGAGTAGACCCGGAGCGAGGCGCCGAAAGGATGAATACGGGTTCCAGCTGCGAAGACGTGAACAATTGAGGTCGCTCTGCTGAAAACACAAAATCTACTCGACGCGTCGGCGCGTTGTCAAGGGGCTAACTGTCGAGGGCTAACTGTCGAGTGTCGCTGTAAGATGCGCGCTTCTCCAAAGTAGAAATGTTTCTGCGTGCCCGAAGGTCCCGTGCCCGGGTTTCGAGCCGATCACGTCATCGGGCAGCCTGTCGCGCTCGGTCAGGCTCTGAACGCCCCGTCCCAGCGGCTAAGCCCGTGGCTCGTGCGCGCCCAGAGGCAGCCGTCCTGTCCCTCGGGGTGCGCCAGCGATCTCCGGGGTGTTGCGCGACCGGATTCCACGAGCTGGGCTGCGGGGTTTGGCGGCAGAGCTCGGTAGCGTGGTGCGCCGGTTCGACATTTCCTGGATTCGCTCCGCCGCAGTTCGTTGTCGTTACCAAAACGAACGACGGACTCCCGGTTACGAGGTGTTGCGCCGCGTCCACCGCATCCATGCACGCGCAAGCCGCGTGAGAAGCGCATGTCGATAAATGGAGACCATCGGCAGAAGTTGAGAAGTGTAGAACGGGCGGCGACATTGTGGCTGGAATACGAGACGTCGGCGCCGGCGCTTCGGGGAAGACAAATGCTCTTCGACAAGTCGGATCACCTCCCTAGCCCCACGGCCTTCGACAGCCGCTGCGATCTCCTTCGCGAGGCCTCGAGTTGCTGCGGCGATTCGCTCGTCACCGGCGACGCGGCGCACGACATGGCCGAGATACTCGATACTCATGCCGTGCCGATAGAAGTCATCACCGAGGTGTACGCCACAGCCTAGCTCCTGTAGACGCAACGCATTATCTTCACGATCATACTCGTATGATGTAACTGTGATCGATGGCTTTCCAGATAAGACGACGGCCTGGGCTGTTCCATGCCCCGCATGATGAATGACGATGTCGCAAAGAGGGAGAATGTTGCTCAACCGCGCCTCACGTAGCACGAATAGATATGGGTTAGCGTACGCCTCGAGCTGCACGGAAGTATCTCGATCCGGGGCAAGCATCATGCATGAAAAATCTGCTTTATGCATGTGTTGCGCCAAAGTAATCAACAATTCGCGGCCCCAGGCGGTGCCTGTAGTGATTAGAGCGATAGGGCGACTGAGTCGTTTCTGCTCCGTGGCCCAAGGCACTGCGGTCGTCGGTGGTACCGGATAGCAGTCAAGCAGAAGTGGTCCGGTGTAGACGAACGTGCTGACCGGGTAATCTTGCTTCATGTCTGGAGGTGGGGGATCAAGCTGAGGGACGCTAGGAACCACAACTATTGATGTTCGATACAACATTCGTCTATCGCTTACCGTGTCACAGCGGAAGAGGCGCAGAAACGCGTTTTCGGGCGAGTTGGACTGTAACGGCCGCCCAAGACCAAACTTGTCCGGAAGGAAGGGTGACCTTCGTTTGTAGCCGATAAATTGCTCGCAGCGTAGGATTGCTACGCTGCATCCTACTGCGACAGCTCGCTGTGCAAGCCACATGTCCAAGCGCCAGTCACAAACCGTCACATCCGGGCGGAAATCTCGAAGCAGCGTCAACATCATCGCCAGACAGGCCGTGTCAGACCGTGGCCGAAGGTCAACACAGCGGAGGCCGACGCGTTCATAGAAGTCGGCGCAGTGGCCCCAATACGTCACCATTAGCACGTCGCTTCCGGCTCGCTGCCATTCCAATGCCAGCCGAGCGGTGGGAACCGCGTGACCCAGTCCCGTATCAGCCGCGCACAGAACTCGAGGGCCGGACACTATCGTCTGAATCGCGAAGGATCACGAGTGCCTGACATTACCCACGTCGGCGACTCCGTGACGGCAATGGGCTCGCTCGCAACGGGCACTAGATCCGACCTTCCCTAATCTCACTGGCCCAGATTGCATCACAGTTGTCGGTGGCGAACGCGTGCTGCGAGATGAACCGCCGCCGCGCGTCTTGAACAGAAGAGCTGTTCCACCACCGTTCCATATCCGTGCTGGCATCCTCCAAGCGCTGTGCAGCACTCTCCGGAGTCGCCAAGAGCACGCCTGCATCCCTTAGACGGTCAAACCAGGGAATTGCGGACGGTCTTAGTTTCCACAAGCATTCATTCCAAAAAAGGATCGTCGGAATATTGGCCACAAGGCTTTCGAGCATTGTGGTGCCCGGGTGATCGACGATGACAACGAAAGAGCCTCTGAGGCAGTCATCAAATGACTTACGATCGTCATCCCAGTTCAGGTCGCCAAACCGTTGCCTGATGCGCCGCCAGACGGGCTCTTCCGTGATTCCAGGCAATGTCTCAGGGTATCGGCGGTAGGATATGCGCTCGACCAGATGCGAGGGAAGCGCGGCAAAGAAGCGGAGCTGCCAGTTCACGTAGGCGTCCCACTGGCCTGCAATTGGGATCGAATTCAATGTGACAGTGTACTGGGGACGGATAGCTCGGTTACACACGAACAGTATGTTGGTGCCGCGCCGCATTCGTGAGGATCGACGCAAACGCGATAACTTGAGGCTTGGCATATTCCTCAACGGTGCGCGATCCGCCCAGCCCCAGACGAGGTAGCTATCTGCAATGGTCGACTCGTGACGCTCAGCCCAGTTAACACGCGACGTACCATAGAACGCACCGTGCTGTACCGCCACCAAGCGGGCCTTTCGGGTTGCTTGGTGTGCCGCGAAAAACTTGAAGGGCTCATTGTAGTACCAACCGGTCGCGGACATCACTACGCTGGGCCGAATGGCGTGCCGTCGCTCTATCTCGGAACGCGCCTGCTTATAGCCTTCCAAAAACAGGGTGGGAAAGGTCGATGGTAGCAGGTCCGCGGCAATGCGCCCAAAGATGCTCTTGTCTTGGAGGGTGCTTAGACCCATTCGACGATCGTCGAAGACCGGAGTGGGCGCCGGGTCGGTGTGCCAAGCTGGCCCGACTGCTCCTGGTGCCGCGCGCAGACGCGACCTAATACATAATCGCCATAGGTGCTTCGATGGAATATGCATGTCGACGGCGATGACTGTTGCTCTAAACCGCGCGCCTTCCTCGAGCGCAGCGATACCGACACGCGCGACCGCCCTCGAAAGCCATTGAAGGCGCTTCCAAAGCGTAGGGCGCTCTCGTATTCGAGCGGCCGGCTCCTGCTTCAAGGTCACGGCAGGGAACCGGGGGGCCAATATGCTTAGTATCTGCGAAACAAGCTGAAAGTTGTACTCGTCTGAAAAGAGACTCAGGGCAAACTCCCCTGTGTCACGCGGGACACGATACTGGGCGGGGTCCAGCACCACTGTGTCAAGTTCAGGATAGCGCGCCAAGGCCACCTGAATGTGAAGGTACCGACAATAGAGGGCATGGAGGTAGTGCAATAGCCAAGGACCGGCAATGATGCGCCAGTATCGCACTTCCTCGGATGCACCATGAACGGCATTCAAATACGCTGCCAATTGCGCGAGCGTGACCTCATATAAGTGACCGAGGTACTCCCACGCATGTTCCTGGCGCGAAGGCTCCGCCCAGGGATTGGGAAGCACAGTGCCTTTCGCGGCGAGGCGCTCTTCTGGCGATAGGCAACGCAGACACCACTCGCTCAGAAACACGCGGTCGTCCGCGGGGCCCCAAAACGCGACTAGGCCGGTCGTGGCAAGAAACGTTGAGTCCGACATTCTTAGTTCTCCGGCGATTGTTGTATGGCACGGCGATCCGAGCACTCGCTATGTGACTCTATAGCATGGCCCACTCAGGCACACAACCAATTTGTTTGCTTTGATCGGGGGCAGCTAGCTAGCAACCCGTGGTGAAAGTGACTGTCGGGCCTTTTCGGGCTGCTCTTGATAGTACATTCCACGCATGGCCATGGCACGACGAAAGCGGCGCCAGGCGTCGCTGTGGGTAACGGCCTCGGACCTTCCTAGCAGCGCGGGACATCCTTTCTACAGCCCGGCTGAATCGCGTCCTCGAGGCGTCGGACTTCGACAGGTTCGTGGAACGGCAGTGTCGGGACTACGCCCCGGTGATGGGCCGTCCGAGCCTGGCTCCGGGCCGGTACTTCCGTTTGCTCCTGCTTGGCGAGCGGCCGATTCGTTGGCGATCGGTATGTTCGTTGGATTGGCGATCGAGGAGGGCGCAGCAGATCATTCGACGATCTCGCGGACGTGTCCCGCGTGAACCCATCGACCAGCGTTTGATTCGCACGCCGCTCCGGCAAGGCCATTGGCACGCGTGGCTCGACGATCCGCTTGCGCCGCCTCCTATGGCGCACCTGGAGCCTCGCGAGCTTGTACATGCGGGGCAGCTTCTTGTGATTCACCAAGCGCTCACGCCGCACGACATCAAGCATCGTGCGATAACCCCAGCGAGACTTCTTCGCTGCCAACCCGATCAGCCGCCGACGAAGATCCTCGTCGAGCTTGCGCTTCGCCACGTAGCGGCAGCTGGTACGGTCGATGTCGATGAGGCACAGGATCGTCGCTGGCTCAATCCGAACTGCTCTATGACGAACCCGACCGCTGCCCATCGGGCGCCGACCCTCACGAGCGTGTTCCCACGACAGCCTCTGAGACGGCGACAGAAGTACGCAACGCGTGGCGTCCGCGCGATAGTTGGGGCGAGCCGCACGTGAGCGCCGAGAGTATCAAAGGCAGCGTGACACGGGACGCTTGTGATATGTTCACAGAGCGTTGGAAGGTCAGTCCGATGGAGAGGTCGCCAGCAATGCCTAGTCAAGCAACCACAGCGGCCGTGCCAAGGCAGTTCGTGAGTTCGAATGGAGTCTGGCCTGTAGCGAGTATCCCAGTGGCTCGCGTCCGAAAGCTGGAATACCAGGGGTCCTCCGAGACTATGCTGTGCCCAGCGTCCCCCTCATTGAGCAGTGTCTCCCGGAGGACAGCTCCGCGCCGGGGCACCAGAGTGTTTGCGCCGGGACTCTGGTGACGTGAGGATGCGCGCTTTACGCGATACTCCCGACAATTGTTTGGCCACTGTTAGCACGGACGACTATGTTGACGCTACGATAGCTGAGCTCTGCTCGTGGATTGAGTCGAACGAGAGACGACGTCCGTGCTATACCAATCAACAACCGATTGCGTCATTTTCGGCGCTCGCCTCGCGCGTTATGGTTAGTGGGCTCGCGCCTGAGCTGCGGCCCGGTCGATCTGGATCGGCTCCAAGGATTCCACGATGGCTTCCTCTTTGATCCGTCGGACGCATATCTCGGACAGTTGTCTGGGTCGAAGGCATTCTTCCTCATACGCTTTAGATACCCCGGTGCCCTCTATCCCTTCCCGGACGAATGTCTGTCGTAGTCGCGTTGATCTCCGCATCGTCGACATCGCTGCGTTTCCAAGATTGCGTGGGGTCGTACCGTATGTTGGGGAGCTAGTGCCAGGTGACCTGCTCCATTTTGTTCGATACACATGGCACTATTTCTGGGCCAGCGTCTCGGTGTCAGCGAGCACGTTTCTCAGTACTGAGATTACAGCTAGTCGCATCTGGAGTCTATTGTGCATGCACGGGACTAGCCATATCTTAGGAGTTGGCAGGCAGTTCGTTATGAACGGGTGCTGGGATGCTCATATGAGAGGCGCGCATACGGGCTGCCACCCTTCGGTCTCCTGCTATGGAAGATGCTCATTGGCCGCACCAAGGGCTTCATATGATTTTAGGGAACGTCGGTTGCGACGTGGACTTCGGTCTGATCGCCAATGATACATAAGGACATAGGGTTGATGGCATCGACGGGGCTGCACCGACGTCGGCTTCCTTGGTTTGCGATCGTCCTCGGACTGGCGGCTGGCATTTCTGGCAGTGCTTGCCTCATGATGCTCGATGCGATGACCAAGCGCAATGGTCCAGTGTCAAGATGGTGGCCATTTGCATTTATCGCCGTGTGCGTATTGACCTATGTGCTTCGCATTTGGGCAGACACAATCGTTGCTAGCGAAGCGCAGAAAACCATGCTCGAAATGAGGCGGCACATCGCCGCGCACACGCTGCGGTTGCCCTTGAGCGTGCAAGAGCGCGCAGGGGAGCATCGCATACTGAATGCGCTCGTTGACGACGTCGCAACCGTTGCTGCGCCAATTATCGCTCTGCCTCAGGTGACTGGAAGCGTCATCATCGTAGTCGCCTCGATGTCATATTTGGCGCATCGATCGTTCGAGCTTGCGGTGTGGACCATTGGTACAATGTGCGTCGGACTTGCCGCGACTATGTACTTTGTGAAATGCGCGCGCAGGACGATGGTGGCCGCTCGCGCGCGACGCGACGATCTCTTGCGGCATTTCCAGTCCTTGGTTCGCGGTGCAAAGGAGCTTAAGTTGAACCGACGTCGGAGTCAGGCGTTTCTCCGGGATTGCATTGAGGCAACAATGCAGTCGATGGCGGTGGAAACGGTGCGCACCGCCACGATGTTTTCGGCGGCAAGAAGTTGTAGTTACGCATTGTTGTTGATGTTAATGGGCTTGTCGCTGTTCGCAGCTCACGCTGGCGGAGGCGGCGGGGACGGGGCAGGATCGGTACTGATTCTTTCGTTTCTAGTGGCCCCAGTATCTTCAATCGTAGCGTTTGTCCCGGAACTGGCTCGTGCTCGTGTTGCAGCGGACAACTTGAATGGGCTCGGCATCTCAATTGCCACCGGAGACGCCGCTTCGGAACCGGCGGCGATGGAGCTAGCACCTGGTTGGGCGCGAATCGAACTCGTGGACGTAACGCATTCTTTCAAGAACGATCGGGGCAAGAGCGAATTTACATTGGGGCCAGTGCGCCTCTCGATTGCGGCGGGAGAACTAGTATTCGTTACCGGTGGAAATGGTAGCGGCAAGACGACTCTGAGCAAGATCATTGCCGGTCTATATACACCAGAGAGTGGCCACGTGTCGATTGATGGGCAGACGGTCACAGCATGGAATCTCGACGCCTATCGGCAAAACGTGTCAGCGGTGTTCTTTGACTTTCACCTGTTCGACCGCCTTCTTGGCCTTGACGCGGAGGTGGCCGACGGGCGGCTCGAGCATTATGTAGGTGTGCTTGGTCTAGCGTCGAAAGTGTCGTTCGACGGCACGTCAATGAGCTCAACAGAGTTGTCACAGGGGCAGAGGCGACGGCTCGCTTTGTTGAGTCTAATTCTCGAGAACCGTTCTCTTTGTATCTTCGACGAATGGGCGTCGGACCAGGACACGTATTTTAGAGAATATTTTTATGAAAGGCTCTTGCGGGACCTTCGGTCGAGCCGGCGCACGGCCATCGTAATCACCCACGATGATCGCTATTTTCATCTGGCGGATCGCATCGTTCGTCTTGAACGCGGCGCTATCGTCAGCATCGACGATGGCGTGATGCAGAGAGCTCATCGCGCTACGGATCGTGGCCGAGTCTG
>Ga0114129_10017717_pt1 | contig 10142 bp, 8 predicted proteins | sample RhiMetdeltSRZDD1_FD_80071 | JGI IMG/M metagenome (GOLD analysis project Ga0114129, IMG submission 80071) | Populus rhizosphere microbial communities from Tennessee, USA - Rhizosphere MetaG P. deltoides SRZDD1 (version 2) (version 2) | ecosystem: Host-associated > Plants > Roots > Rhizosphere >...
ACCGTAGTCGTCGAAAATATCGGCGGTGCCGGCGGCTCGCTGGGCGCGGCGGCGGTGGCGCGCGCGCAGCCCGACGGCTACTCGATCCTGCTCGGGGGCATGGGATCGCACGTCATCAATCCGGCGGCGTCCACCCGTCAGCTCTACGATCCGATCAAGGACTTCGAGGCGATCGCGATCCTCGGCTTCACCGGCCTCACGATCGCGGTGCATCCCGCGGTGCCGGCGCGCACGCTGCGGGAGCTGATCGACTACGCCAAGGCCAATCCCGGCAAGCTGTCGTTCGGGTCGTCCGGCGCGGGCGCGATGACGCATTTGACCGGCGAGCTGTTCAAGTCGCTCGCCGGCACGCCGGATATCGTCCACATTCCCTATCGCGGCGGCGGGCCGCTGATCGCCGATCTCGTGAGCGGCCACATCCCGATCATCGCCCAGAGCGTGACCGGCCACATGATCGAATTGCATGAAACCGGCAAGGTGCGGATGCTGGCGGTGACGAGCCCGCAGCGGCTGAGCGCGGCAGCGAACATTCCGACGGCGATCGAAGCGGGTCTTGCGGGCATGATTGCGCAGAATTTCATCGGGCTGTTCGCTCCCGCCAAAACCCCCAAGGCGATCGTCGATCGGATTTCGGAGGCGACGCGCACAGCGATGGCCGATCCGCAATTCCAGCAGGCATTCGTCGCGTCAGGATTCGATCCCGTGCTCGATTCGACGCCGGAGAAGGCGCGCCGCGTGGTCGAGGAGGAAAGCGCACGCTGGACCCCGATCATCAAGGCGATCGGATTGAAGCTCGACTAAGGGAGCGACCGGATGAAGCGCCGCGATGTTCTTGGACTTGGCTTTGCGACCATTGCGGCGCGGGCCTTGGCAGCGTGTCCGGCATTGGCCCAGGCCAGATATCCGGAGCGGCCGATCCGGCTGGTGATTCCGTTCCCGCCGGGCGGCGTCAACGATGGCGTGGGCCGGCCGTGGGCCGACCGGATGAAGACGCTGCTGGGCACGGTGGTGGTCGAGAACCAGGGCGGCGCCGGCGGCTCGCTGGCCGCCGCAGCGGTCGCCCGCGCGCCGGCCGACGGCTACACGCTGTTGATGGGCAGCGGCGGCACGCATGTGATCAATCCGATCGCCACGAACCATCCGCAATACGATCCGATCAAGGATTTCGAGCAGATCACGATCCTCGGCGTCACCGCGATCGCGGTCACCGTGCATCCGGCGGTGCCGGCGCACACGCTCAAAGAGTTCATCGACTACGCCAAAGCCAATCCCGGCAAGCTGTCCTACGGATCGGCAGGCACCGGCACGATGGCGCATTTGACCGGAGAGCTGTTCAAATCGCTCACCGGACTGTCGAGCCTCGTCCATGTGCCCTATCGCGGCGGCGGGCCGGCGACCACAGATGCCATTTCGGGGCACGTGCCGATGATCATGCCGAACGTCACCGCGCAGACCATCGAGTTGCACAAGTCCGGAAAGCTGCGGATCCTTGCGGTCACGACGCCGGCGCGGGTCGCGGGCGCACCCGACATCCCGACCGCGGTCGAGGCCGGCCTTCCCGGCATGATCGCGCAGAACTTCATCGGCCTGATGGCGCCGAGCGGGACCGCCAAGGCGATCGTGGAGCAGATCGCGCAGGCGACCCGCGCGGCCATGGCCGAATCCGACTTCCGCCAGATGCTGGTCGCGTCCGGGTTCGAGCCGCACGTCGATTCGGGCCCTGAAAAGGCGCGGCGTTTCCTGGAGGAGGAGATTGCGCGCTGGGCCCCGATCATCAAGTCGATCGGGCTCAAGCTCGACTGACGTCAGCCGGCGAGCGCCAGGCCCTCGACCTCGTCGCCGATGTGGAAGGAGGCCGGCGACGCAAGCCGCTCGCCGATCTGGGCGGCGGGGCCGGGGCGGCCGAACCGGTAGCCTTGCATCGAATGCACGCCCGCGGCGCGCAGGAACAGCTGCTGCTCCGCGGTCTCGACGCCTTCGGCGGTCACCTTCATGCCGAGACCACGGCCAAGGCTGACCACCGCATGCACGATCGCGGCCGCGTCCGCGGCCTTTTCGATCGAATGCACGAAGCTGCGGTCGATCTTCAGCTTGTCGAACGGGAAGCGGCGCAGATAGAGCAGGCTCGAATAGCCGGTGCCGAAATCGTCGAGCGCGAGCCGCACGCCGAGCGCCTTGAGCCGGAACATGGCGAGCTCGGCGGTATCGACGTTGCCCAGCAGCGTACTTTCGGTGACTTCGAGCTCGAGCCGGGTCGGGTCGAACTCGGTGTCGGCGAGAATGCGCTCCACCACGTCGACGAAATCCGCGCGCCGGAACTGCAGCGGCGAGACGTTGACCGAGACCGTGATTCCCGGCCAGGCCTTGCCGTCGAGGCAGGCGCGCCGCAGCACCCATTCGCCGAGCTGGATGATCAAGCCGCTGTTTTCCGCGATCGGGATGAACTCGGAGGGCGGGATCTCGCCGCGCACCGGATGCGTCCAGCGGCACAGCGCCTCGACGCCCACGACGATCTCGCCGCTGTTGTTGACGATCGGCTGATAGGCGACCTGCAGCTCGTTCTTTTCGATCGCGGTGCGCAGGTCGCCTTCAACCAGCTTGCGCTTGAGCAGATCGGCGTCCATCGCGCTGTCGTAGATGCAGGCGCGGTTGCGGCCTTCGTTCTTGGCGCGGTAGAGCGCCATGTCGGCATGGCGCATGATGTCGGCGGCGCCCTCGATATGCCGATGGATCACGGCGATGCCGATGCTGGCGCCGATCACGATGGTCTGGTTGGCGATCGTGTAGGGCGCGCACAGCGCCGCAATGATGCGTTCGGCGATCGACTGCAGCGTCTCGTGGTCGGAGCCGGTGGAGGTGATGACCGCGAACTCGTCGCCGCCGATGCGCGCCACCAGGTCGTCGCCGCGCAAGGTGCGGGTCAGGCGCTGGGTCACATTGCGGATGAGCTCGTCGCCGATCGGATGCCCGAGCGTGTCGTTGACATCCTTGAAATGGTCGAGGTCGATGTAGAACACCGCGGCCGCGGGACTGCCCGCGTGCACCTTCTCGATGATCGCTTCCAGCCGCTCGCCGAAGTAGATGCGGTTGGGCAGGCCGCAGAGCGGATCGTGCAGCGCCAGGTGGCGCAAGCGGTCCTCGCCGGCGGCGATGGTGGCGGCGGTGCGGCGCATGTGACGCAGGACCAGGCCGGCGAGGATCGCAAAGCCCGCGAGCGCAACCGCAATGAAGGGAAGCACGCTGTAGACGATCTCGGCGCCGGGCTGCTTCGGCGTCCAGGCGAATTGGGCGATCGCCTGCCCGTGCCGGTCGGTGAGGTTGAAGACATAGTCGCCGGCGGGAACCGGCTGCTCGCCGACCTTGCGCAGGTTGCGCAACTGCAGGCGCGAGGAAATGTCCGCCAGGATGTCGTCGTCGATGAACTTCACGCTCAGCACGACCGGCGCATAGGCTTCCACCTCGGCGGCACTCTCCCAGCGGCCGGCGACCGCGACCGCCGCGACAACGGCGGGACGGCCGAGGAACGACTGCAGCAGCGCCGCGCGATAGCTCTGTCCGGGATTGAGCACGGTATCGGCAGGTGCCGGCGGACCGCCCGTCACGCCATCGCTGCGGCCGCGCAGGAGCGAGAGAACCGGCTTGAGTTCCGGGCGGACGGAATTGAACCAGTTCGGATCGACGCTGCGGCTGCCGAGCGACGCATAGAGGAAGCGGTCGGTTGGGTCGGCGACGAAGACGAAATCGTGATTGAAGAACGACTGCAGGCGCAGCCCGACGTAGACCTGAACCCAGTCGGCGTCGAAGTCGACGCGGATCTTGCGGTAGGCGGCTTCCGACGAGGCCACCGCCTCCATCTCGCGCAGCACGCGCTCGCCGTGATTGGTTACCGCGCGGGTGAACAACTGCCGCTCGTTGTCGAGGGCAACCTCGTCGGCGCGTTGCGCGGAACCGAAGACGGCGACCACGACGCAGACGATGGCGACAGCCACGATCACGCCGATCGGGACCACGACGCTTGGGCGCACGTGGGTCCAACCGACCGGTTTCGGCGCTTCGCCGATGTTCGCACCTAGGGCCAAGTGTCCATCCCCAAAGGGCTTTTTGTCGCTGGACCCTAGGCTGGAATGATTGCAATTCGCTTGATCGCTTCCCTGCGCGCTGGTTAACGGCGATCCACCACCTTGATTCGAATGGTGCTGTTAATCGGAAGTAAAGAAGGACGGTCAATTCGCGCGCGTTGCGGCGACGATCAGCCAACGTTCTTGTACGGGGGCCGCGGGATCGTTGCGTGCGCCGCCCGTAGCGCCGCCGACCAGCGTTCGCGCAGGTCGTGGAAATAGGGCTCGCCCGGCTCGATCCGATAGCTCAGCTCGGCGTCGCAGGCGTCGCGCCGCACCACCACCAGGTCGATCGGCATGCCGACGCTCAGGTTCGAGCGCATGGTGGAATCGACCGAAACCAGGCCGATCTTGAGCGCATCGTAGAGGTCGACATCGAACGTGATGGCGCGGTCGAGCACCGGCTTGCCGTATTTGTGCTCGCCGACCTGCAGGTAGGGGGTATCCTGCGTGCACTCGATGAAATTGCCGGCCGAGTACAGCATGAACAGCCGCGGCCGTTCGCCCTTGATCTGCCCGCCGAGCAGAAACGACACGTCGAACTTCACGTCTGAGGCTTCGAGCGCCTCGCCTTCCTCATGGTGGATATGGCGGATAGTCCGGCCGACGAGCTGCGCCGCCTGGAACATGGTCGGCGCATTGATCAGCGTCTCGGTCTCGCCGGTGTCGGGGTTCTCCCAGCCCTCCCGCAGCATGCTCACCACCGACTGGCTGATCGAAAGGTTGCCGGCAGACGCGATCGCCATGATGCGCTCGCCGGGGCGCTTGAGCACATGCAGCTTGCGGAAGGTCGAGATGTTGTCGACGCCGGCATTGGTGCGCGTGTCGCCGAACATCACCAGGCCGTCGCGCACGAGGATTCCGCAGCAATAGGTCATGGTCCGCCCCTCAATTCTGCATTTGCCGCGCCGCCTGGTCGACGCATACGTTGACCGCGAGCGTCTCATTGGCGCCGCCATAGCGCATGCCGCGCACCGGCGCGGCCCCAAGATAATCGAGTCCGACGGCGACGCGTACATGCTGGTCGGTGCCGCAGATGCCGTTGGCGGCGTCGAACGCCACCCAGCCGAGATCAGCAACGTAGGCTTCGGCCCAGGCGTGGCCGGCCTCCTGTTCGATCACCCCGTCGTTGCGGCGGAAATAGCCGCCGACGTAGCGGGCCGGGACACCGAGGCTGCGCGCCGCCGCGATGAAGATATGGGTGAGGTCCTGGCAAACGCCGCGCTTGAGCGCGAAGGCCTCGGCGGCGGTGGTCGCCGGGTGGGTTGGATCGGCGTCGAATGTGATCTCGCGGTTCAGCCGTTCGAGCATCACGTGCAGGAGCTTGAGCCCGTTTTCGCCGGCCGCGGCGCGCGCCGCCGCGGCGAAGGCGGCAAGGTCGGGATTGATGCCGGTCAGCGCGGTCTCGCGCAGGAACAGGCTTTCCGGAAACCGCTCCACGGCGCCGCGCACCACGCCCTGGGTGTCGCGCGTCTCCACCTCGCCCTCGACCAGGACCTTGAGCTCGCGAAAAGGACCGTCGGCGGTGAAGGCGTGGGTGATATTGCCGAACGCATCCTCGTGCTGGTCGAGGCGGCAATCGGTGGAGACGTCGATGCGCCAGCGCGTGACATATTGGCCGTCATGGTTGCGCGGCGTGAGCCGCAGCACCTGGATCACGCTCGTCGCCGGCGTGTCGTAATGGTAAGTCGTGGCGTGGGAGACGCGCAGGCGCATGTCAGGTCTTCTCCACCGTCATGCGGGCCGGGCTTCCACCTCCTGGACGCCGCAAGCAAGCGACCGGGACGCTGCCGCTTCCGACCTGCGAAAAATGCATGGCTTTGGACGCGGCCAACTTGCCCTGCGTCCAGTCAACCTGCCCTCGGGGGCAGGTAAGAAGGCAGGTTAGGCTACGTCTGGAAGCCTCGGAGCGCACGCCGATTTTCCCGTTGGGTTCCACAAACCTGCCCTGTCTGCCCTGCCTGCCCTCGATGTGCGAGAGGGGTATCTTGGAGCACCGTGGGGCCGCTTTGGGACACCTTGCATAAGCGCCGGCGACGGCGGGCCTTTTTCCGGCTGGGCAGGCAAGATGCCGCAAGATGCTCTCGATTGCCCCTGACCCGGGGCCCGCCCCTGTGAGCCTGCGCCGGACGCATGGCTCGCGCCTCCATCACACCCTATGTTGCGCAAAACGTAACACGAGTCTGTGGCCTTGGGAAGGCCGGAGACCGGAACATCCGGTCGCCCTTTTTGTCCGCACGAAAAATTTCCGCCGCGCTGTCGGACCGGGCTCCTGTCGCGCGTCCTTGGGCTGACCGCCTGCGTAGCTGGCGGGGGGCGGGAAGGGCGCCCCGGGCGATCGCGACGAGGGAGGGGTCCATGCAGTACAGCCACGCATTGCCGCTCGGTCCAAGGAGCCGGACGAGGGCCTGCCCGCAGACGTCGGATGAGGCGCTGGTGGCGTCCATCGTCTCCGGCGACAGGGCTGCGCTCCACACGCTCTATGCACGGCACCACGTGCGGGTGTTCCGCTTTCTGATGCGCTTCGTCAGCGAAGAGTCGTCTGCCGAGGATCTGGTGACCGAGGTCTTTATGGAGGCCTGGCGGCAGGCCGGACGTTTCGAAGGCCGCGCGCAGGTCTCGACCTGGCTCATCGCGATCGCCCGCAACAAGGCGCTCTCGGCGCTCCGCCGCCGCACCACGGAAGAGCTCGACGAAGGGGTCGCCGAGCGCGTCGCGGATCCGGCGGACGATCCGGAGGTCACCCTGCAGAAGCGCGAGACCGGCGCGATCCTGCGCCAGTGCCTGACGGAATTGTCGCCCGCGCACCGCGAGATCGTCGATCTCGTCTACTATCACGAAAAGGCGATCGATGAGGTCGCCGCGATCATCGGCGTGCCGCAGAGCACGGTGAAGACGCGCATGTTCTACGCCCGCAGGCGCATCGCCGAATTGATGGCGGCGAAGGGCGTCCAGCGCGCGTGGTTGTGAAAGGGCGGCTGCGCGGCCGGCTCGCCGGCCGGCAATGATCGCTCAGGCGCTGCGCCGACCGGCCGGCCGATAGGCAATGCGCGCGTGCCCCAGGCAATAGGGCAGGCCTTTGACCGGCGCATTGCCGCAGAAGCAGAAATCTTCGGCGCCGGGCGTGCTGATCGGCCAGCGGCATTTCTCCTGGCCCAGCTCGAGCAGCGTGCATCCGCGCCCGTTGTAAATGGGGACGTCCTCCTGGGTCTGCTGCCCAGGGAATGCGTCGATCAGCATCTCCTGCTGGGCAAGGACGTCGAAGCGCGAGCGTTTCTGGCGCCAGTTCCTGGCGGTCTTCGGTTGCGCCAGCCCGGCCGCGCGCCGGAGCTGACGGGCGATCACGTCCTTGGGCCGCGACAGGCCCAGGCGGCTGATCTTGCCGATGACCGCGTTGCGGGTCACTCCGATCTCGCGCGCAATCTGGCTGCAGGAAAGGCCGGCACGAAAGCAGCGCTTCAGCAGCTCAATGCGCTCCGAACTCCAGGTCGCGTGATTGCCGGACATAGTGCCTCCTAAGCACCCGTCGTGGGGGGGGGGGAAACGGGTCATCGCCTGCATGCAGGCGCGGGGCTCGAAGAGGGCACACCGCCTCGTTTGGCGGCAGGCTGGCGAGCCCCGCGCACCACACGCAGATCAAAGTGGATTTAGGGGCTTGGAATTTCCCTCCATCCGTCCACGCCGCCGCCCAAAATGCCGCATTTTCCGACGGCGCTGACGAATCAGACGCTCTCACAATTCGACTCGCTAAACAAGAGTTATAATGCCATTATAACCCAATAATAATTGTGAGGCGTTTGGTATGGCTCGACCTGAAAACCGCTCGGAAGCCCGGGCGCTCAGCCTGACGTTGCCGGAAGAGACGTTCAATTATCTGGTTCTGCTTGCGACGCTCGGAAAGCTCGGCCGCACCGAGAACGAGGTCGCGACCCATATCCTCGTGCGCGAGGCCCATGCGATGCAGCAGCGCGGATTCCACGAGCAAAGAATCCCCGCCGCCGATCAGACATAAGCGTCCCATCGATCACATCAAATATTGCTCCGCGATCGCCGCGCCGAGCTTGTTGTTGTGCGCGATGAATTCGCCGATGAACTCGTGCAGGCCCTGCTGGAAGATATCGTCCATGCGGCGGTTCTCGAACCGGGCGCGGATGGCGCGCGCCTGGCGTTGCGCCGGGCCCTGGTGGCCGTAGGTGCGCGCGATCAGGTCGAGATTGCGCGCCAGGTTGCCGTAGCAGGCTGCGAGCGAGCGCGGCATCTCGTCCTTGAGGATCAGAAGGTCGGCGATCAGCCACGGCTTGACGCTCTCGCGATAGACCCAGTGATAGGCGGTGAGCGCCGAGACCGAGCGCAGGATGGCCGCCCACTGGAAGTAATCGAGCGGGCCGCCGACACGCTCGTTTGCCGGCAACAGCAGGTGATATTTCACGTCGAGGATGCGAGCGGTGTTGTCGGCGCGCTCGATATGCAGCCCGAGGCGGGAGAACCAGTAGGCGTCGTTGCGCAGCATGGTCCGGTAGGCGGAGCCGTCGAAGCGCAGCGATGTTTCCTGCACCCAGCGCAGGAAGCGCATGAACTCCTCGCGCGAGGTCGGCCCGTTGCCGAAGCGCTTGAGCTCGAGCCAGGCGCTGTTGATGACGTCCCACATCTCGACGGTCAGCGCGGTACGCACCGCGCGCGCATTGGTGCGCGCCACCTCGAAACAGCTCCGGATCGAGGAGGGGTTGGCGGTGGAGAAGCACAGGAAGTCGATCACCGTCTCCTCGGTTGCCTCGGGATAGGCGGCAGAGAAGGCATGTGCGCAGCCTGCGGTCGCCACCGCCGATTCCCATTCGTTGCTCTCGCCGACATAGGCGAGCGGCAGCGTGGTGAGGCGCTGGGTCACTTCCAGGATGCGGGCGAGGTATTCCGCGCGTTCGACGTAGCGCGCGAGCCAGAAGAGATTATCGGCGGTGCGCGACAGCATCAGGCCCCGTCCAGCACCCAGGTATCTTTCGTGCCGCCGCCCTGGCTGGAGTTGACCACCAGCGAGCCTTTCTGCAGCGCCACGCGCGTCAGCCCGCCGGGCACGATGCGGATGCGGTCGCGGCCGACCAGAACGAACGGCCGCAGATCCACGTGCCGCGGCGCCACGCCCTCCGCCACGCAGGTCGGCACGGTGGAGAGCGCCAGCGTCGGCTGCGCGATGAAATTCCTCGGGTTGGACTTCAGCTTGGCGCGGAACGCCGCGATCGTCGCCCGATCCGACTTCGGACCGATCATCATGCCGTAGCCGCCGGAGCCGTGCACCTCCTTCACCACCACGTCCTCGAGGTGATCGAGCACGTATTTGAGGTGGTCCGGGTGGCGGCAGCGCCACGTCGGCACGTTTTTCAGCAGCGGCTCCTCGCCAAGATAGAATTTGATGATCTGCGGCATGTAGCTGTAGACCGCCTTGTCGTCGGCGATGCCGGTGCCGACCGCGTTGGCGAGCGTGACATGGCCGGCCTGATAGGCCGACATCAGGCCGGGCACGCCGAGCGCGGAGTCGGGCCGGAACGCGAGCGGGTCGAGGAAGTCGTCGTCGATGCGCCGGTAAATGACGTCGACGCGGTGCGGGCCCTGCGTCGTGCGCATGTAGACGCGCTCGTCCTTCACGAACAGGTCGCGGCCCTCGACCAGTTCGATTCCGAGCTTGTCGGCTAGGAACGAGTGCTCGTAATAGGCGGAGTTGTAGATGCCGGGCGTGAGCAGCACCACGGTCGGGTCGGCGCTGGCGCTCGACGGCGCCACCGATTTCAAGGTTGCGAGCAGTTCGTCGGGATAGTTCTCGACCGGCGCGACGCGGTGGCGGGCGAACAGCTCCGGAAACAGCCGCAGCATGATCTCGCGGTTCTCCAGCATGTAGGAGACGCCGGACGGCGTGCGGGCATTGTCCTCGAGCACGTAGAAGGTCGCGGCGTCGACGCGCACGATGTCGATGCCGGCGATGTGGACGTAGATGTCGTGCGGGACGACTTGGCCGTTCATCTCCGGCCGGAACAC
>Ga0114129_10017719_pt1 | contig 10142 bp, 7 predicted proteins | sample RhiMetdeltSRZDD1_FD_80071 | JGI IMG/M metagenome (GOLD analysis project Ga0114129, IMG submission 80071) | Populus rhizosphere microbial communities from Tennessee, USA - Rhizosphere MetaG P. deltoides SRZDD1 (version 2) (version 2) | ecosystem: Host-associated > Plants > Roots > Rhizosphere >...
CATGGTACTACCCATCGATCCACAACAAGCTTCGGAAGTCAGAGAGCGCTTCCTGGCTTCGATTAATAAAGTGAAGTCCAACGACCAAACCTCTCCCCCCAAGCAACAGGGCTCTTCTCCGCAACACCAGAGGGAGAATCTCGGTCGTCGCATCGCCGTGTTTGCTTACGGACTCGTCTGTTATGCCATTACTCTGGGAACGTTCCTCTACTTGGCGGGTTTTGTGGCGAATCTGTTCGTTCCCAAGTCCCTCGACTCCCCACCTCAGAAACCACTGCACGTCGCCTTGCTAGTTAACGTACTGTTGGTAGGGATCTTTGCCTTCCAGCACAGCCTCATGGCCAGGCCGGCCTTCAAACAATGGTGGACAAAAATCGTGCCGAAACCGGCTGAACGTAGCACTTACCTCTTGTTTTCATGCCTTGCCCTCTTTTTGATGTTTTGGCAATGGCAACCGATGGGTGGTCGGATCTGGGATGTGCAGGACCCCGTCGGTCGAGGCTTTCTGTTCTCCCTTGCTGTTTTTGGATGGCTTTTGCTATTGGCGGCGACATTTCTGATTAACCATTTTGACCTATTCGGCCTGCGGCAGGTGACGCTCTATCTCTTAGGCAAAGAGTACACGCGGCTCCGCTTCCGGACGCCAGCGCTCTACAAACTGGTGCGGCACCCACTTTACGTTGGCTGGCTCTTTGTCTTCTGGGCCACACCGACAATGACGATGGCTCACCTGGTATTCGCCGTCGCCATCACGGGGTACATCCTGATGGCTATTCAGTGGGAGGAACGCGACCTGTTGGACGAGCACGGCAAGACTTACGAAGACTACCGCCGCAGTGTGCCAATGCTGATCCCGACGGGTAAGAAGAGGAGTGTTCCTCAGGAGGCGTTGAACTAATCAACAAGGAGCGCAAGCGCGCATCTTGATGCTCCAGTTCTGCGACAGAGGATGGTGTGTTTGACGAACAAGCGCACCATCCTTCCCGTCACTTCGGAGGATGATCATGGCTGCTCTTACTACGGTTACCACTTTCATACAGCAGAATCCACTGCTCAGGTTTTACAAGCACAACGTCATCGACAGCGCGCTCATCTTGAAGCGGCATGGTTTCAAGGAACTGGTGCGCCGAAGAGGCTGGAAATTCCTACTTGCTGTGGCCGGGTACTACCTTGTTCGCGACACCATCGTGTACGTTGCCATCCCGTTGATAGTGGCGCGTGGCCTGTCTTGACAGTATGATCCGATCCCCGTCTCTGGATTGTCCGGAGCTTTTGGATGTGGGTCTAGTTTTTTCTGAACTGGTCAGCGGGGAGGGATTGGCGACTCTAGTGGTGCCAGTCTCACTTGCTCGTCGTAGAGCGCTCCTCCTTCTCCGAGGTCGGTGGTGCGGGCTCGGAGCAAGACGTTGGCACAACGACCATCGTGAAGAGGGCCTCCCTTCGGAACAAGCGCTACATCGCGTCTTTGCTTTGAATCATGTCGAAGGCACACGGTTAACGAGGACACACGAGACTCGAGGCGACAGATCTCGCCATCATGGATTCCCTGGGCGGCATCCGGATGAACTGTGACGGTGGCTGGCCCCTCTTCCCGAATGGCCCACTGGGAGGATTGGGCCTTCTCTGTTGAAAGCGACATCAGGAAAAGCGGGTAATCCGCTGACGGCACGCTCGAAGGAGGTGCCTTCGTCATTAGGTTTACGCGTCCGGTCGGAGTCGAGAATCGGCGATCGGCGAAGAGCACTTTGCGTGGAATCGGATTTCGGATGGGCCCAGCCTCGAGCGCTTCCAGAGTGACCCCATGAGGACTGAGCTTCGCCTGGATCATTCTCCGTTTCCACTCTCGTGCCTCTCCTGCCATCACAGGCCCTAAACCTACTCGCTGCGCCAGTGCTTGAATAATATCGAGGTCACTCTTCACTCCCGCTGGCGGCGGCACGACCGGAGTTGCCACTCCAATCCAGTGATGGCCATAGGAGCCGAGCAGGTCGTCGGCCTCCAGAAGTGTCGTCGTGGGTAATACCAAGTGAGCCAGACGGGCCGTGTCTGTCAGAAACGAATCTGTTACCACTACGAATTCACGCGACTCCATGGCTCGGCGAGTCGTCTCGGACTCGGGCAGCATCGCAACCGGGTTACCGGCTGTCACCCAGACTGCCCGGATTTCGGGGTCTTTCATGCGGAGGACCTCCGGACCGAAAAGCGGCTCGCATACTGTTCGAGGGGCGACTTTAGCTCCCTGTATGAATGACGTGTCAAAGGCTCCTCTTCGTTTGAAATAAAAGGAGATTCCTCCACCGGAGATGCCAATATTGCCGGAGAGAGCGCACAATGCATCCAGTGCTCGTACCGCACCTGCGCCGTTGATCCTGCGCCCCATGCCCCATCCAACCAAAATAGAAGTGGGCTTATCCTGCCCAAGACGCCAGGCCATATGGCGGGCGACTTCGAAGGGCACATCGGCTTCGGCGCACCACTCCGCCGCAGTTTGGCTCTCGACCAGAGCGCGAAACTCGTCCATGTGATCACAGTAATGAGACGCCTGGGGATCAATCCAGCTTTCCTCGAACAAAATTCCGCCTACCGCCATGGCCAGCGCAAAATCGCCGCCCGGTCGCGGTTGAATGTATTCTTCGCACAGAACCGCGGTCTTGTGATGGATCGGATCGACCTGAACAAGCCGCGCCCCTCCGGCGCGAGCATCCTTGAGAATGGGTACCAGATGAGGACTTGAGGTGAAAACATTCTTGCCCCACAGAAGAATGTTTTTGGAGTTCAGCAGATCAAACACGTCATGACTGTCCGATTCTCCAAAATCAGCTTCCTGTGCAGCGCCGCCTGCACCCGAGCAAATGTCGCCTCTCTTCGTGGTTACGGGTCCAAACTGCTCGAAGAAATAATCATTCAAATGCTTGAGCAATCCCAGTGAGCCGCCACTTCGATAGTGAAAGATCGCGGCTGGACCGGACTCACGACGGATGGTGGTCAATCTCTCTGCCGCCAGATCCAGGGCTTCTTTCCAGGAGATCGGGTGAAAATCGCCATTGGTCCGAAGCAAAGGAGTCGTGAGCCGATTGGGAGAGTATTGAGTGGAAAGAAAAAGACTGGTCCGGTAACAGAGAAATCCGCGTGTGATAGGATGGTCCTTGTCTCCGCGGATGCTGGTCACACGCCCGTCTTCGACGGTCGCAACAATCCCGCAGGCATCCGGGCAGTCACGATTGCAAAGCGTCTTGCGGATTTCTTTCATCGTCTCAGAAACCTCCTCGGAGGGGAAAGAAGGCTTTAGCCTTCTGAGGGTTCCGCTAGTTCTGGGCAACGCACCCCTGCACCCCTCCGTAGGAGAGGAATCGCATGCTCGTCCCACGTGGTAATTCGAAAGATCAATACCACACCCGAAATCCAGGCTTGAGTATACATCTATTCCGCCTTCCGTAAAATCCTGCCGCGTGCCAAAAATTCCTTCGCGCACATCTCGCCAAAACCCCCTTCTTGGCGCGGCCGAGGGTCGAGACTCTGAAGCTACTGTTTTGATCTCTAAGGATTCGTTCATCGATAGCTCTTGTCTCGGCAAAGCCGATTCAATCACCGAGATCAGAAAAGTACCAGATTTCCAATCCCGGCGCTACAGACCTGAGACTTCCACAGCGATTGCTTGTTCGGTCACCGAGTTCATGCTACAACTAACTGGGCAAGGGTGAAATGAGCGCTGACAGCGTCTTCGATCGCCCAACTGGCCTCTCTTTTGCGGTAAGCCACAGTGGCAGAAGCGCTGAGCTTGGCGGTCAAAGCGATTTGAACCTGTCCGTCGGAGGACAGGCAGGGTCACACGACGGCGGTAAGTCAAAAACGTGAGGACTATGCAAAATGGCTCGGCAGAGGAAGTGTGCAGAGCCGTAGGTAGAATTCAGGAATTTTGAAGTCCACAAGCTCTCACCATCCCCGCGCTTGGGCTAAATCAAACCCGGCTGCTTTGCCTTAACCCGTTCAATTCTTACCCGAAGGATCATCTTATGAAATATGTGGTCGCCTTTCTCATGCTGATTTTGTGGGTTCCAAACCTTCTCGCCCAAAACGTGCCTGTGCAGGAATTCATCCTGGACAACGGGATGACCCTGATGATGGTTCCGCGCAAAGGCGACCCGAACATTGCGGCTGGTTGGATCGCCAAGGTGGGGTCGGTCAACGAGCGACCGGGAATTACCGGCATGTCGCACCTTTTCGAACACATGATGTTTAAGGGGACGCATGTCATCGGAGCCAGCAATATCAAAGAAGATCTCAAACTGCTTGACGAGATGGACGCACTGAAAGCCGAGATTCGAAAGGAAGAACAGGCCTTGATCGAACGCCAGCGTCTCGGAGAAATTCAGGACATCACTGATCCCAAAAATCGCTCGCCGCGCCATCAGAAGCTGCTCGGGCAACTCGAGCAGCTTGAAAAGCAGGAGAAGAGTCTTTTAGTCAAAGACGAATTCGCACGCGTCTACACCACAGCCGGTGCTTCAGGTATGAACGCGGGAACCACTGAGGACTTCACGCTTTACTTCGTCAATGTTCCAGCTAACAAGCTGGAACTTTGGTTTTGGATGGAATCCGACCGGCTTTCGAATCCAGTCTTCAGGGAGTTCTATTCCGAAAGAGATGTGGTGCGGGAAGAACGGCGGCTACGCACTGATAGCACCCCGACAGGGAGATTTCAGGAACAGTATGAATCCATATTCTGGCAGTCTTCTCCTTACGGCTGGCCTGTGGTCGGATGGCCCAGCGACTTGAATGGAATCACTCGTGAAGAGGCTAAGGCCTACTTCGATATTAACTATGCCCCCAACAACCTTTCAGCCTGTCTGGTAGGCGATTTCGAACCGCCGCAGGCTATTGAGTTGGCCAAACGCTATTTTGGCCGTCTCAAGCGGGGGCCCAAAGATCCCGAGCCGGTCCGGACGCGCGAGGTCCAACAGCTTGCGGAGGCGCGCATGACTGCTTTTGCGGAGACCAACCCAGAAGCCGTCATCCGCTACCACGGAGTTGCGGACGGGCATAAAGATGAACCAGCCCTGGTAATCTTGGCGGATCTTCTCAATGGCCGCACAGGCAGGTTTTACAAGTCTCTCGTACTCGAACAGGAACTCGCCAACACGGCCTCGGCCGCTCAAAACGGTGGCAAGTATGAAGGATATTTTGAACTGCGTGGCGTGGCCAAACCAGGGAAGACTCCTGAGGAAGTTGAAGCGGCCATTTACAGGGAGCTCGACAAACTCAAAAAAGAGGCCGTCGGGGACAGGGAGCTCCAGAAAGTGAAAAACCAAAATGCGGCCACGGATTTTCGCAGGCTGCAAAGCAACTTTGCACTCATGATTCAACTCTTGATTCGAGACTCGGGCCGTGGATGGAACTACATCAACTCCGACCCCAAACTCATCCAAGCTGTGACGGCAAGCGATGTAATGCGCGTTACCAACAGTTATTTCTCTCCGGAGAACCGAACGGTGGCCATCTACTACACCAAAAAAACTCCGGGCGCAGAAGCCGATCCCCTGTTGACCGGTCTGGATGATCAGGAAAAACAGCAGATCCGGATGATGAAGGCAAAGCTGGGAGAGCTGAATAAAGAACAGATAGAACAGGCGCTTCAGCAAGTCGAGCAGCACGCCAGCCAGGCCCCACCTGAGAATCAGGATCTCATGCAAGCCATGCGGAAGATGCTGCAAGACAGACTCAAAGCTTTGGAAGGAGAAAAATGATGCTGCCTTTCTGTCATGCAAGAAGGTTTCGAGCTCTTGCGATGATTTTCTGCCTTGGTTTGCCGTTATCGAGCAGGGCTCAGTCCGTTCCGGGCCTCCAGATTCCCGCTCATCCCCGTGAGCTCAAGTTCTCTCCGCTTAACTATGAGCCACCCAAACCCACTCAGTATCGCCGTGTGCTCTCGAATGGCATTGTCGCCTACTTGGCCGAAGACCACGACTTCCCCTTGGTCAATATTTCGGTGATTGTGCGAACCGGAGAATACCTGGACCCCAAAGGGAAGGAGGGTCTAGCCGCAATGATGGCCAACCAGATGCGCGCCGGCGGCACGACACGGCTCAAGGCTGACGCCTTTGATGAAGAGGCCGCCTTTCTCGCGGCCAACATCGGCAGCGCCATGTCTGATACTCAGGCAAGCGCCAACCTGAACTGCTTGAGCAAAGATCTCGACCGCGCTTTGGAGTTGTTCTCTGAAATGCTGCGGACACCTGGCTTTCAACAGGACCGCATCGATCTCTACAAGAACCAGATCATCCAGTCGATGGAGCGCCGTAACGACCAGACTAATGAGATTCAATCACGCGAGTGGGCCCGTCTGATGCGCGGCGACAACCATTTCTCCACAGCGTGGGCTACCAAGTCCTCTATCGATTCAGTCAGTCGCCAGGATCTGCTGGATTTTCACAAGCAATATTACGATCCGGGCAACTTTCTGTTTGCTGTATCTGGGGACTTCGACACCCAAGCGATGATTGCAAAGCTCGAAAAAATGCTCAGTGGCTGGCCCAGTTCAAAAACCCCGGTGCCTTCGGTTCCAGCGCCATCGTTCATTCCCAAACCGGGCGTCTACGTGGTGAACAAGCCTGACGTGAATCAGGGGCGCGTGTCCATGGGCCATCTCGGCACCACTCGCGACAACCCAGATTTCTACGCGCTGAGCATCATGGACGACGTCCTCGGTGGAGGTGGTTTTACTTCCCGCATCATGTCCAGAGTGCGGTCAGACGAAGGACTTGCTTACAGCGCCTTCTCAGACTATGGATTCGGTATTTACTATGACGGCATTTTCCAGGCTGGTTTCGAGTCAAAGAGCCCTACCTGCGCGCAAGCTGCCGACATTGTGTTTGAAGAGATTCAGAGAATTCGACGCGAAAAAGTCAGCCAAACGGAGCTCGAGACTGCCGTGAATTATGCCGTAGAGGTCTTTCCACGCTTTTTTGCCACGGCCGCTGCTATTGCAGGAACGTTTGCCAGCGACGAGTATACTCATCGTAAGCCTGACTTCTGGCCCACTTATCGTCAACGAATGCGAGCCGTAACCGCAGACGACATCCTCCGAGTGGCTCAAAAATATCTGATGCCCGAGAAGATGGTGATTCTGGCAGTCGGAAACGTGAATGACATGCTTAAGGGGAATCCGGACAAGCCAGAGCATTCGTTCAAAAAGCTCGCAGCAAATGGCGAAATCAGACGGATCCCTCTCCCAGACCCGCTCACCATGGTCTATCCAAAGGAATGAAGCTCTGAATGAAAAAGCTTGTCAAGTTATCTCGCCTGCACGCTTATGTCGCCAAGTATCGCGGTCGCCTGTTGCTAGGCACGCTGTGCGTCAGCTTGTCCAACCTCGCTGCCGTTGCATCCCCTCAGTTCTTGAAATACGCCATTGACAGCCTGGGGAAGTCCATCTCGGAAGAGAAACTCGTCTTCTACAGCCTGATGATCGTTCTCTTTGCTGTGCTAGAGGGAGTCTTCCTCTTCTTAATGCGCAAAATCATGATCGGGGTTTCGCGCTACCTCGAGTATGACCTGCGCAATGCTTTATTCGCCCATTTCCTGAGCTTGTCGCGCCGGTATTACCAAGACCACAAGACGGGGGATCTCATGTCGAGGGCGACGAATGACATGAACGCCGTCCGCATGCTTCTGGGGCCGGGTATTATGTACTCGGTTAACACGATCATCGGAATAATCGTGGTTCTCTTCTTCATGCTGCGAATCAACCGCATGCTAACTCTCTTCGCACTCGTCACTATTCCCGTCGTTTCGCTAGCCGTGCGATATTTTGGGGCCAAGATTCATCAACGTTTTGAAAAAATTCAAGCGGCCTTCTCGGAGATGAGTGCCAGAGTTCAAGAAAACCTGGCCGGAGTGCGGGTCATTCGGGCTTTCACTCAAGAAGAGGCTGAGATCGAGGAATTCAAGAGGCTCAATCAGGAATTCGTGGGCAAGAATCTCCAGCTCATTCGGACTTGGGGTATGTTCTATCCAATGCTCGGAACTCTCTTCGGAGTGGGAGGTGTCTTTGTGCTGTGGTTCGGTGGCAGAGAGGTCATGGCCGGGCATATCACGCTGGGAGATTTCGTCGCCTTCAATGCCTATCTCGGAATGCTAGCATGGCCAATGATTGCGCTAGGTTGGGTCATTAACATCATGGAAAGGGGCTCGGCTTCTATGGGACGCATCAACGAGATCTTTGATTCTCAGCCTGAGATCGAAGACCGCTCTGTTCTGGTTCAGCACACGAGCCTGGCCCCGCAGAAACACAGCCTTTCTGATCTGAGCTCTCAGGAACTCGCTCCAGCGCGCGAAATCCGGGGAGAAGTTGAGTTCAGGAACCTCTCCTTCGGCTTCAATGGCAGTTTGGTGTTAAAAGGAATTAACCTGCGGATTCCCGCCGGCAGCACGTTCTCGATCGTGGGAGAAACAGGTTCCGGCAAGAGTTCCCTGGTCAACCTGCTGGCCAGAGTCTATGACTTTGACGAAGGCGAGATCTTGATCGATGGCTTGCCGATCAAAGACTATCCTCTCAAAACGTTGCGCAGTCAAATAGCCTACGTACCCCAAGAGACCTTTTTGTTCAGTGAGACTTTGCGTGAAAACATCGCTTTTGGTGTCGAGCAAACTTCGAGTGAAGCAGTTCACCAAGCTGCCAGGTTGTCTCAGATTCTTCCCGATGTGGAGGAGTTCCCCAGGAAGTTTGAAACCCCATTGGCGAACGCGGCATCACCCTTTCGGGTGGACAGCAACAAAGAACAGCTATTGCAAGGGCTCTGATACGAAACCCACGGATCTTGATCCTAGACGATGCTCTCTCCAGCGTTGATACCTACACCGAAGAGAGAATATTGACAGCGCTCAAGCAAGTCATGCGAGAACGCACCTCCATCCTGATCAGTCACCGTATTTCGACTGTCAAGTTTGCGGATCAAATTGTCGTCTTGCGTGAAGGGACCATCGTGGAACGCGGAACACACGAAGAGCTGCTGAGGCAGCAAGGCTACTATGCGGATCTTTACCAAAAACAGTTGTTGGAGGAAGAGCTAGCGGAAACGTAGGCGACTGGCCTTAAGAGCTTAGCCCATGCTACATCACGAAGAGGAATCTCTAGGAAAAGCTTACGATTCGCATCTAATGCGTCGGTTGATGCGCTACCTGGCACCTTACACCGGCCAGGTAGTTCTTGCCATGCTGATCATCATCATTGCGTCTCTGATGCAGGTCAGTGGCCCTTTCCTCACTAAGATCGCTATCGACCGATACATCGTGCACAAAGACTATGGAGGCCTCAACCAGGTGGTTCTCGTTTACCTGGCCATCATCCTCTTTGGTTTTCTTTTGGGTTATGTTCAGACTTACCTCATGCAGCTTACAGGGCAAAGGATCATGGTCGATCTTCGCCTACAAATCTTTTCCCATCTGCAAAGGCTGCCCCTGGCCTTTTTTGATAAGAACCCAGTGGGACGGTTGATGACTCGGGTTACGACTGACGTCGATGTCCTGAACGAACTGTTTACCTCCGGTGTCGTCACACTGCTCGGCGACGTCATGGTCCTCCTGGGGATTCTAGCCATTATTTTCTATCTCAATTTCAGGTTGGCGCTGGTGGCGATGTCAGTCATACCTCTCATTTTTCTGATCACGGTGGTCTTCAAGATTAAGGCCCGCGATTCCTACCGCCGCGTGCGTACGGCCATTGCACGTATCAATGCGTTCCTCCAGGAGCACATCACGGGCATGTCTGTGGTCCAGTTGTTCAATCACGAGCAGAAAAGCTTCGAGAAGTTCGACGCCATCAACCGCGGTCACTTGAAGGCGAACCTTGATTCGGTGATGGCCTACGCAGTGTTCTATCCGGCTGTGGAGATTGTCAGCGCAATGGCCATTGCGCTGATCATCTGGTACGGAGGCGGCCAGGTTCTTGCGCGAGAGCTCTCCTTTGGAGCTTTGGTCGCTTTCATTCAATACTCGGAGAAGTTCTTTCGCCCGATCGCGGATTTGAGCGAAAAATACAACATCCTCCAGTCTGCAATGGCCAGCTCGGAAAGAATCTTCAAGCTCTTGGACACGCCCATTACGATTCAATCGCCCCAGGACCCGGTGCGGCTGGAACGCCTAAG
>Ga0114129_10017722_pt1 | contig 10141 bp, 9 predicted proteins | sample RhiMetdeltSRZDD1_FD_80071 | JGI IMG/M metagenome (GOLD analysis project Ga0114129, IMG submission 80071) | Populus rhizosphere microbial communities from Tennessee, USA - Rhizosphere MetaG P. deltoides SRZDD1 (version 2) (version 2) | ecosystem: Host-associated > Plants > Roots > Rhizosphere >...
GCGAGACAAAGCCGTCCATGTCGGCGACCTGCGTGACGTCGGCGGGGATGGCGAGCGCACTACCGCCAGACGCCAGAATCTCGTCGGCCACAGCCTCGAGCTTGTCAACGCGACGCGCGCAGATGACCACCGCCGCGCCGTTTCGAGCGAGCCGCAGAGCCGTCGAGCGACCGATGCCTGCGGACGCGCCCGTGATCGCGATCACTCGCATCTCTGAAGCTTACTTCGATCAGCTATCGGCTGATGGCTGACAGCAGTAAGCTTCTTAATCGTGGATCCCGCCATCCGACTGCTTCGCGATCTCGTCGCGATCAACTCTGTCAACCCGACGCTCGTCCCCGGCGCGCCGGGCGAACAGGAGATTGCCGGCGCCGTCGCGGCCGCGATGCGCACCTTCGGCCTCGACGTGTCGGTCGAAACCGTCGTTCCCGGTCGGCCGAACGTCGTCGGTGTTCTGGAAGGGCGCGCGAAAGGGCGCACGCTGATGTTGTGCGGCCACACCGACACGGTCGGAGTCGCCGGCATGCGGAATCCGTTCGAACCCGAATTGCGCGACGGCCGTCTCTACGGCCGCGGTGCGCAAGACATGAAGGGTGGAGTGGCTGCGATGATCGCTGCCGCCGGTGTGCTCGCACAGAAGGGACTCCCTGCCGGGCGTCTCGTCGTCGCGGCAGTTGTGGACGAGGAACATTCGAGCATCGGCGCGGATGCGCTCGTGAACAGCTGGCGCGCCGACGGTGCCATCGTCACGGAGCCGACGGATCTGGCGATTGCGATCGGGCACAAGGGTTTTGCGTGGGTGGCGGTGGAGGTCGAAGGAAAGGCGGCGCATGGCAGCCGGCCGAAGGAAGGAGAAGATGCGATTCTGCGTCTGGGACGAGTGCTCGGCCGTCTCGAGGCGCTCGACAGCGCCATTCAGGCGCGTACTCCGCATCCGCTGATGGGCACCGGATCGCTGCATGCCTCACTCATCGCCGGCGGGCACGAGTTGAGCAGCTACCCGGACCGCGCCACGCTGCAGATGGAACGTCGGACGCTGCCCGGCGAGCCAGAGTCGACGGCGTTCGAGGAGGTCCAGCAGATTCTGGAAGCGCTCGCCCACGAGGATCCGACATTTCGGGCCAATGCTGCTGCGATGTTCAGCCGGCCGGCGTACGAGGTGCCCGTCGGGCACGAGCTTCCGCAGTGCCTCGCAGCGTCGCTCTCTCGAGTCGGGCAGCAACCCAGGATTGTCGGCGCCAGCTTCTGGACGGATGCCGCAGTTCTCGGGCACGCCGGCATTCCCGCGATCCTCTTTGGGCCTGGCGGTGCGGGCCTCCACTCGACGGAAGAATACGTCAACACCGAAGAAGTACAGATTTGTCGTGACGCGCTGGTCGAACTGGCTGGCCGATTCTGTGAGTCGGGTTGAACCGCTCGCGCCCGGGTCGCGCGGCCTTCACACGTGAAGGCGCGGCGAACCCGGCGCGTTTATGCTGGATCCATGCAGAGGCTGTCGGGATTGACTACGCAATGCGACGGGCGTTGACCAGTTGAGGCCGAAGCGCGTGACGGCGCGCATCGCCTCGCACGGTCACGGTGGGCGGCGTTTCGTTCAACTCCCAGCCGGGGGTTTCGTGCCCGCAGGAGACGCAGCGCAGCGACATGCGATCCTGTTCGAAATGCAGCAATGTATCGTGACCGTGCAGGCCGCAAAATACTTGACGAACCCGGTACAACACGCCTGGCTGTTCTGTGTGCGTTTCCGCCGTCGCACTCGTCAAGCCTTTGTGTGAGGCAATCGGGTAATTGGTGACCATGGGCTCCAGCTCCTCCCGCCGTTCGCGTCCTACCATTAATTGACGCCGTCGGCGTTCCCTGCGGTTCAGCTGATTTCAAGAGCCGTGCCGCGGTACGATATTTAGTCTTAACTGTTTAAGAGATTGGAGCTTATGAAGGTTACTCGGTTGAGCCGGCCCCGTTGAGGTCCGTTTGGGGCCGAAACAGTGGAATTTAGTTACCCACGTTCGCCGACAATTCCACGAATCACAAAACTGACATTTGCCGGCCGTTCGCCCAGCCGGCGCATGAAATAGGGAAACCATTCCCGTCCGAACGGCACGTACACGCGCATTCGATACCCTTCGTTCACAAGCATCGTCTGGAGATCGCGGCGGATTCCATAGAGCATCTGGAATTCGAATGCGTCGGGGGGCACGTTCTTCTCGCGTGCCCAGTTGCGCGCGGCGTCGATCATCGCCGGATCGTGCGTGGCAATCGCCGGATAGTGTCCGTCGGTCAGCAGGATCTGCAGCATGCGGCAGTACGCGGCGTCGACGTCGGCCTTCTTCTGGTACGCGAGTCCTTTCGGCTCTTTGTACGCACCCTTGACCAGGCGGACGCGTGCGCCAAGCGCATTCATCCGCGCGAGATCCGCCTCGCTGCGATGCAGTGCCGACTGCAGCACGACGCCGATCTGCCGGTAACCGTGGCTCCAGAGCGTTTCGAAGATCTCGAGCGTCACGTCGGTGTACGGCGAGTTCTCCATATCGATCCGAACGAAGAATCCGGCGGGCTCGGCGCGTTCGAGGATCTTGCGAAGGTTGTCCACTGCGCTGGCCTTGTCGACGTCGAGTCCGAGCTGTGTCAGCTTCAGAGAAACGTTCCGCTCGATGCCCGATTCGATGACGGCGTCGATGACGGTCAGGTACTGCCGCGTGGCTGCGTCCGCTTCTTCGAGGTTCGTCACGCTCTCGCCGAGCAAATCGAGCGTGAGATGCATGCGTCGATTCTGGACGGCCCGTGCGACACCGATCGCCTCCTGCACGCCCTCGCCGGCGATGAAGCGTCGCGCGAAGCTTTCCGGCCGGCGCATGCCGTATTTCGATGCGAGCGTCTTGAGTGTGCGGCTTCTGGCGAGGAGATGAAAGAAAGTCTTCGCCGCGCGATCGAGCATCAGTGCGTCCGGCCGGGGGTCGCCAGCAGGTGCTCGATCGTCCGCGCGTAGTAACGGAGGACCGTGCGCTCGCGGACGCGAAAGCGTCCGCGTTCTGCGACCACGATGCCGCGCATCTCGAGCGGCTCGGCCGCTTCTTCCACGGCCTGCCGGCCGCTCGTCACGCCGAGGTTCGCGTGGCGCGCTGCAAGCTCCTCGATGAGCCGATCGATTCGCGACTCGAGATCGCGTCGCGTAATCGAGGGACGCATCGCCGCAGAGAAGACCGCCGTCGGCAGCACCTTGTACATCGCGCCGGTGCGGGCGCGCACGGCGCGCGCCAGCTCGAGCACTTCGGTGCGCGAATGGACGTCGATGCCGGCCACGGCGATCGGCGCGCCGAAGGTGACGAACGCACGCGACCAGTAACCGACGGCGTAGCGGACCATCTCCGCAATTTCCAGACCGAATGCCCGCTGGCGTTTCTTCACGCGCTGGTGCGCGAGGATGTGGTCCTCGAGGACGAGGTCGTACGCGATGGCGACCGGAATGATGACGAGATCGCGGCGATCGGCGCCGAGCGCGGCGTTGAACAGGCCGGTCTTCGCGGCCTTCAGCTCGCCGCTGTAGCTGCGGCCGCCTTCCGGATAGAAGAAGAGATCGTGCTTCTTCAGGATTTCGGCGACGTAGGCCTTCAGCGTGATCAGGTACGCAGGATCCTTCGTGTTGCGCCGAATGGGAATGGCACCCGTCACATGTTTGTGAATCAGGCCGAGCGGCCCGCCGAACAGGTTGATGCCGGCCGCGATCAGCGGCGGACGGATTCCGTTGTCGTCGAGGACCAGCGGCTCGACGAGGTAGTCGGTATGGCTCTTGTGATTCGACGCATAGATGATGCGATGCGTGCGGACGGCGCTGGCGACATAGTGCAGGTTCTCGTGCTTGCGCTCGATCTTGCGGAGAATCGGATAAAGGGGATGCTGAAGGGCGCGGTAGAACTTGTGCCGCTGCGTCGTGCGCAGCTCGTCGAGGTACGCGTTCACCCGCTCACGAGGGTATTTCAGGACGTCTTCGCGCGCCAGTACCGCTTCGGCGATTTCGTCTAGCATCTAGCCGCTGGGACTATAACACGCAAGTATCAAGTCTCAAGTTTCAAGTCTCAGTGATACCCCTCACTTCTGTGCACCTTGAGCCTTGAGCCTTGCAACTTGAGAGTTGTTCAGCGCTTCACAGACCGCGTCGGCGAACTCGAGGGTCGTCGCCGTGCCGCCGAGATCCCTTGTTCGGATGGCGCGCGCGCGCAGAACGTCGCCGAGCGCGTGCATGATCCGGTCGGCCGCCGGAGCTTCGTCGATGTGGCGGAGCATCATCACGGCCGACAGCAGCAGCGCCGTGGGGTTGGCCAGGCCCTTTCCGGCGATGTCCGGGGCGCTGCCGTGCACCGCTTCGAAGACGCCGATCTCCGTGCCGAGGTTGGCCGCACCGACGACGCCGAGGCCACCGACGAGACCCGCGCACAAGTCCGAGACGATGTCGCCGTACAGGTTCGGCAGCAGCAGCACGTCGAGCTGTTCGGGATGCATGACGAGGTGCATGCAGGCGGCGTCCACGATCCGCTCGTCGTAGGTGATGTCGGTGTACTCGCGCGCCACGCGGCGGATACTCTCGAGAAACAGTCCGTCGCCCATCTTCATGATGTTGGCCTTATGGATCGACGTCACCTTCCGCCGCCCGTGCTTCCGGGCGTACGCGAACGCAAAATGCGCGATGCGCGTCGACGCGCGTTCCGTGATGATCTTCAGGCTCTCGACGACGCCGGGGACGACCTCGTGTTCGAGACCGGCATAAAGATCTTCGGTGTTTTCGCGCACGATGACGAGATCCACTCCCTGAAATCGTGTGTCGATGCCCGGCAGATTCCATACGGGCCGGAGGTTCGCGAACAGATCGAGCGCCTTGCGAAGGCCGACGTTGACGCTGGTGAACCCGTGCGCGATCGGCGTCGTCACAGGACCCTTCAGGGCGACCTTGTTGCGTCTGATGGAATCGACGAGCTCCACCGGCAGCGTGTGGCCGGTCTGCTCGAACGCGTGCAACCCCGCGAGATGGCGTTCCCACTCGATCGAGACGCCCGATTCCTTCAGAATGCGCACAACCGCTTCCGTCACTTCGGGTCCGATCCCGTCACCCGGGATCAACGTGATCCTGTGCGTCATTCCGCGCGTGGCCATCCCTCATTATAATTGGCGGCTTGGACGATCCCCGGACCTCGGAGTTGGAGACGATCGCTGCCGCCGTGCTCGATCGGCTGCTCGAGCGACCGACGGACGCGATTGCGCTCATCTTCCTGCTCCGCCGTTTCGCCACGACCGATCGAGACGAGGTTCGAGAGACGCTCGGCGAAGCGCTCGCCGCAGCACTCGCGAGCTACCAGACCGATTCGTCCGTCGCGGGTCGCGCTGGCTGGCTCTTACTCTTCCGCGAGGCGGCCGCGCTGACTGACGATGAGCGCCTCGTGGCGGCCGCTGGCTGTCTCGCGTCGAGCCTCAGGCGCGACTGGCAGTCCATGTCGAGCGTCGCGGACGCGACGTACTCCATCGATGCATGCCTCCGCGCCGCAGATGTCGTGCAAAACGGCAGCGGCGGCCTCATTACCGCTGCGATCGATGAGCTGGAGCGCGTTGTCGGCCATTCGTACGGTCCTGGTGAAGGCATTGGCGGCTACGCTGATCACGTTCGTGCCGCCGCCGCACTGGTGACGGCGTACGAAGTGACCGGACGGCTGCCGTATGCCATGCTCGCTGAAGAGCTGATGCAAACGGCGAAGCGCTCAGCTGCAGCCGAGCGAACCTTCGACATCGACTGCGAGGCGGCTCGAGTCTATTGCCGGCTCGCAAGGCTGCACGACGACCGAGAATATCGTGCTGCGGCGATTCTTGCACCGAACGCGGACTATCGTGCCGATGCGTCGCGCATCCTTGCGGCGCTGGCGCCTCGTGCGCGCGACGAAGGCGCGGCGCTCTACGGTCTCGCGCTCAGCGAACTGGTGTCCCATACGATAGAATCTCCCGACACGTATGGCTATTGATCGCACGCTGCTCATCCCCGCATTGAAAAACATCGCGACGCGCCTGCGGATTGATTCAATTCGCGCCACGTCGGAAGCCGCCAGCGGTCATCCGACGAGTTGTTGCTCGATGGCCGAGCTGATGGCCGCGTTGTTTTTTGCGGAGATGCGCTACGACCCGAGAGATCCTCGAAATCCCGACGCCGATCGCTTCATCCTCTCGAAAGGGCACGCGGCCCCGATCCTCTACGCCGCATGGGCGGAAGCGGGCGCGTTCGATAGAAGCGAGCTTTTGAAGCTTCGCCAGATCGGTTCCGACCTCGAAGGCCACCCAACACCTCGGCTGCCCTTTGTCGATGTTGCGACTGGCTCCCTCGGCCAGGGCATCTGCGCCGCGATTGGCACCGCTCTCAATGCTCGAAGGATCAAATCCGCATATCGGACGTATGTGCTGCTGGGCGACGGCGAGTCCGCGGAAGGTTCAGTGTGGGAAGCCGCGAACGTCGGCGCCCTGGATGCGCTCGACACGCTGTGCGGCATCACCGACGTGAACGCCTTGGGCCAGAGCGGCCCGACGATGTGGCAGCACGACATGAACCAGTTCGCTCGCCGCTGGAGCGCGTTCGGCTGGCACGCCGTCGTCATCGACGGTCACGACCTGAACGCGATCCTCGACGCGCTCGACGAAGCGCGACGCACCAAGGGCCGGCCGACCATGATCCTCGCGCGGACGATCAAAGGAAAGGGTGTGTCGTTCGTCGAGGGGAAGGACGGCTGGCACGGCAAGGCATTCAAGAAGGGCGAGGAGATGGAGCGGGCCATCGCGGAGCTCGAGAGACAGCTCGTGCCTGAAAGCTCTGCCACGAACCTCGCTTCTCAGATTCTCAAACCGGCGGCATCTCCGGTCGCAGTGACAGCCCCCAAAACCGTGGCGCCCCCGGCGTACAAACTTGGCGACATGGTGGCGACGCGGGAAGCCTACGGCGCAGCGATCGCCAAGCTCGGCGAATCCGATGCGCGAGTTGTTGCGCTCGATGCCGACGTCAAGAACTCGACGTTCAGCGAGAAGTTCCAGAAAAGCCTGCCGGACCGCTTCCATGAGAACTTCATTGCCGAGCAGGTCATGATTGGTGCGTCGATGGGGCTCGCCGCGCGCGGCGCGATTCCGTTCCCGTCAACCTTCGCCTGCTTTCTGACGCGCGCTGCCGATTTCATTCGCATGGCCGCGATCAGCAATGTCAACGTCAAGCTCGCGGGCTCGCACGCCGGCGTGTCGATCGGCGAGGACGGCCCTTCGCAGATGGCGCTCGAAGACCTGGCGATTTGCCGAGCGGAGCCGAATTACACGGTCCTGTACCCGTGCGACGGCGTCAGCACCGAGCGGCTCGTGGCGTTGATGGCATATCACCCGGGTCCCGCGTACATGCGTACCAGCCGGCCTAAGACGCCGGTGATCTATTCGAACGACGAAACGTTCGCCATCGGCGGATCGAAAGTGTTGAGAGAGAGCACCGGCGACGTCGCGACCGTGATCGGTGCAGGCGTGACGGTATTCGAAGCGCTCAAGGCATACGATCAATTGAAGGCCGCCGGCACGCCCATCAGAGTCATTGACCTGTACTCCCTGTCGCCGGTCGATCGCGACGGCCTCGTGAAGGCCGGGCGCGCGACCGGCGGCCGCTTGATCACTGTCGAGGATCACTACGCGACGGGCGGCCTTGGCGACGCTGTCGCTGAAGCCGTGGAGGGGACAGGCTTCACCGTGCAACGTCTGGCGGTCCGTGAGATTCCGCGCAGCGGGAAACCGGAGGAGCTGCTCGAGCGCTTCGGGATTTCTGCAAGTCACATCGTGAACGCAGTCAAAGCCTTCGCGACGAACTAGCCACCTGGCTTCTGCGTCCTCAGCGTCCCGCGTGGTTCTTCAGCCGATTCTTCATCTCGGTCTGCATCTTCTTCACCTGCGCCTTCTGCTCTGACGTCAGGATCTGAAACACCTCCGCATGCGCGTGTGCGCGAGCCACAGCGAGGTCGGCGTCAACGGCCGCGACCTCGGCACTCTTCTGACGGATCAGCGCGTCGTTGACGGTATCGGCGACGATGGCGTCGCTCAGCGCCTCGTGGGCCGTTCGCGCCCGATCGGCGAGCGTCTTCCATTCGTCCTGGTGCGAGTCGGCGATCGCTTTGATCTGGTCGCGTTGTGCGTCCGTCAGATCGATTGCGCGGCCGAACATCGGCAGCATGCCCATCGGTCCGCCCAGACCACCAGGGCCGCCCCAACGGCCACCAGGCATGCCTGGGCCACCCGGCCGCCCGGACCTAAACGGCGGCGGGTCCTGGCTCGTATTCTGAGCAGTGGCATACACTCCGGCACTGATTCCAAACGCGAGCAGCCCCGCGCCTGCTCCAAGGGCAATGCGTCTTACATTTGCGGTCATGGCGATCTCCTCGGTCCGGCTTCCGCCTTCGCCGCGTCGCGGCTTCGGCGGGACAAGAAAGCCGGACACTACGTATGGCTAGTTTGACGGGGCCACGGTGACGGCGGAATGGACAAACGGTGACAAAACGATGAACGCGCGAGTCCTCGTCGTCGAGGACGAGCGCAACATCCGCGAGCTCGTCTGCCTGCACCTCGGACTCGAGGGCTACACCTGTGAGGGAGTGGCGGACGGGAACGAAGCGCTGAAGCGAACCGAGGCTGAACGGTTCGATCTTCTCGTGCTCGACGTGATGATTCCCGGCCTCGACGGTCTGTCGCTGTGTCGCGCCGTGCGCAACGGCCGCACGAACCGCGACGTGCCGATCCTCATGCTGACCGCGCGCCGCGAGGAATCGGACAAGGTTGTCGGCCTCGAGAGCGGCGCGGACGACTATCTGACCAAGCCGTTCGGCGTTCGCGAGCTGGTCGCGCGCGTTCGGGCGCTCTTGCGGCGTCCGCGTCAGGCCGCTGGCGCTCGCGCCCCGGGTGACGAAAGCGATCAGCCGGTTCGGATTCACGGCATCGACATCGATCCGGCGCGCCGCCGTGTGAACGTGCATGGACGCGACGTCGAGCTCACGGATCAGGAATTCCGGTTGCTGCACCTCCTGGCCACGCACGCGGGGATCGTCTTCAGCCGCGAAGCGCTGCTCTCGAAGATCTGGCGCGGCGACACGTTCGTCACCGTCCGGAGCGTCGACACGCTCGTGAAACGGCTGCGCCGCCGGATCGAGTCGGATCCGGCCAACCCGAAACTCCTTTTGACCGTCTGGGGCGTCGGCTACAAGTTCGCCGACATTTGAACAACTCTCCAAGCGCAACGGTCAACTCCCACGGAAGCAAGGCTCAAGGCTCAACGCTCAGCGTCAAGCCGTTGGTGCCGGGGCAGGTAAGGTTGAGCTGCGTTGACTCCGGTATCCAGGGGATGCTAAAAGAGGCCAACTTTAGCGGTGAAGTTCTCTACTTTGGAGGGTCCCGATGGCCATGTCCTCGCAGCGTCGAAGGGTTGCACTTCTCAGCATCCTCGCCTGCCTTGTCGTGGGAACTGCGAAGGCGCAGGAGTTCCGAGCGACAGTGACGGGCCGGGTGACCGATCCTGGCGGACTGCCGGTCCCAGGCGCGACCGTCACGGCCCTCAACACGCAGACCGCTGAGGTCGCGACGGGATTCACGACCGGCGAAGGGGCGTACACGATTCCGTTTCTCAAGCCGGGCATCTACAGCGTGTCAGCCGAGCTGACCGGGTTCAAGAAAGTCACGCAGGCAGGCGTACAGCTCGAAGTTGGTCAGACCTCCGCGGTCAATTTTCAGCTCCAACTGGGAACCGTGAGCGAGCAGGTGACCGTCACCGGTGAATCGCCTGTGCTCGAAACATCGAAGGCCGACCGCGGGCTGGTCATCGACAACGAGCGCGTGACGGAGCTGCCGCTCAACGCGCGCAATCCGTTCATGCTCTCGTACCTGACGCCGGGGATCACGTACAACGGGCCGGCCATCTACCAGCGCCCGTTCGACAACGGTGCGATTGCCGACTGGTCGATCAACGGCGGGCAGAATCGCAACAACGAGTTCCTCCTCGACGGCGCTCCCAACAACTCGATCCAGGGCGGAAACAACATCGCCTACGTGCCGCCGGTCGATTCGGTGCAGGAATTCAAGATCGTCACGAACAGCTACGACGCGC
>Ga0114129_10017723_pt1 | contig 10141 bp, 7 predicted proteins | sample RhiMetdeltSRZDD1_FD_80071 | JGI IMG/M metagenome (GOLD analysis project Ga0114129, IMG submission 80071) | Populus rhizosphere microbial communities from Tennessee, USA - Rhizosphere MetaG P. deltoides SRZDD1 (version 2) (version 2) | ecosystem: Host-associated > Plants > Roots > Rhizosphere >...
GCCAATCCCCCACCTCGCCCCTAACCTTCTGGCGTGGCGCGTGTTGCAGGCTACGGCGGTACGCAGTCCAGCGCCCGCGTGTGTCCGCCAGCGGGCAACGCAATCCCATGGAAGGGACAAGGGACAAGGGACAAGGGACAAAAAAGGCAGAAGACAAGTCGGGCGAAGTCAGACTACGGCTTTGTCCCTTGTCCCTTCTCCCTTGTCCCTTGACGGCGTTGGTTCCTAGAAGCCGCCAGCGTTCCGGAAGCGCGGGTTGACGACGTTGTTGAAGATCGAGCCGAAGGAATAGCTGAAGCCGAAGCTGAAGTCGAACGAGTAGTCCGTCGCCAGCTCACGCTGGCGTACGAGGATTTCCTCGCTCGTCGCCTCGCCGCGCCGCAGCGACAACTGGTCGCGCCGCTTCGAGATCGAGCCGTCGACGCTGATCGAGAAGCCCTTGAACAGGCGCACGTCCATCCCGCCGAAGGCGCCGATGCGGTATTTCGCGTGGCGATTCAGGTACTGGGCGATCTCCAGGCCGCCGTTGGCGGTTCCCCACGGCTGGCGCAGGCCGAGGGAGACTTCGAACTGCTGATCGAGCAGTCTCTCGGTGTCGCGTCCGTAGATGGTCTCGTCGGTGTAGTCCGCGGTCTGCAGCCCGAGGCTGTAGAGCATGGTCAGGATCCGGCGCGTCGACTCGCTGTAGGGAAAGATGTCGTATTCGAGCGACGGCGCGATGCGGGTGCGGAGGTCGTAGTTCGTGAACGTCGATGCGGCGATCGCCGCGGTTCCTCCGACCGACCAGTGTGAGGTGAGGCTCTTGGCGATCAGGGCGCGGCCGTCGTAGTTGCGGCGGATGGCGGTATAGGTCTCGCCCTCCTCCAGCTCGAAGTGCTGCTGGCGGTAGTTCGCGAAGCCGTTGAGGTTCACCTTCCATGCCGCGGTCGTGCGGTTGGCGCCGAAGCTCGACGAGATCGAGCGCTGGCTGGTGGCCTGCTCGCCCTCGAGCGCGCCGCTGCCGCCGATCCGGAACACCCAGAAATTCCAGGGATCGCGCCCGCCCCGGTCGGCGGCGGCCTGCGCCTTGGGCTCGTCGAACCGCAGCGTGAGTCGCGCCGCCAGCGGCGTATCCGCCACGTACCGCACGAGCCCGAGCTTCAGCATCGAGGCGAGGCCGCGGCGCCGCTCGTCGGGCGTGGCGGTCTGCGGCGCGGTGTAGGTCAGCGAGTTGTCGACGTCGCGGAAGCGGCCGAGGCCGATGAACTTGATCGCGTACTCGACGCCGCCGCCGCCGGTGCCCTGGGTGGTGACGAGCACGTGCACGTCCGCCGCGGTGCGGTCGCGGACGTAGCTGACGAAGGTGATCTCGGTGCGCATGTACTGCTCGTCGCAGGACGGGCAGTCGAGGAAGACGCGGATCGCTTCAGCGGAGAGTCCGGCCGAAGCTGGTGGCGTCTGTGCCCAGCTCGAAGTCGTGAGGAAGAATAAAATCGGAAGAGTCCATGGAAGACGCAATCAGTATCCGCTCCGTCCGCCGCCGCGCCGGCCTTCGGCGGGCGGTTCTTCGATGGTGATCCAGCGGCCGTCGACGAAGACGTACCGCATCCTGGTCTTCTCGTCGAACAGATCGCCGTCGGTGACGATGACGTTGGCGATCTTGCCCTTCTCGAGCGACCCGAGCCGATCGCCGGCGCCGGCGATCTTCGCCGCGTCGATCGTCAGGGCGCGCACCGCGGCCTCCGGCGACAGGCCCTCCTTGACGGCCTTGGCGGCGTTGCGCAGGAAGTCGCGCTGTTCCCGCACGCCGTCGGAGGCGAACGCGAACGCGACGCCGGCTCTGGCCAGCGCGGCCGGCACCCGTGGCGCGTTGGCGCGCGTGCGCAGCTCGCGGATGGGTTCGTCGGCGTCGGGCGCCAGCGTCCGCGGCCGGGTCGGGAAGTTCAGGCTGTAGATGACCCGCGCGCCGCGCGCCCTGAGATTGGCCACGACCTGGTCCGCTTCCCTGGCGCTCGTGATGATCGGATCGAGCTTGAATTCCTCCGCCATGTCCAGGGCCCGCTCGATCTCGCGGGCGCGATCCGCCTCGAAGGCGACCGGGAGCCGCCCGGCGAGCGCCGGCAGCAGCGCGTCGAGCGCCGGATCGTAGTTGGGACGGCCGGCGGCCGTCCTGGCCCGCTCGTACCGCTGCCCGGCGAGCTGCTGGTACTGCGCGTCGAGGAAGCTCTGTCGCACGAAGGAGATGGCCCCGAGCAGCGAGGCCGGATAACCGTCGCCGGTCACATTAGTGGGGAACTCGATGTGCAGCGCCACCGGCGTGCGTACGATCTGCAGTCCCCGGCGGTAGTCGCCGACGGTGCCGATCTGCGGCTCGTCGACCGGCCCGACCACGTTGATCAGCGCGCTCTGGCCCTTGACCACGACGCCCGGTGGCGTGGCGAGCACCGCCGTGATCCCCGACCACGCCAGGCGCGTCAGTTCGGGCGCGTCGGCGCGGACCTGGCTGGCGGCGATGAGGTCGGGACGGAAGATGCGCGCACGCTTGGCGCGTTCCGCATCCTCCGTCGTCCGCGTCTCGCCGGCCGGGGCCGCAGGCGTTTCCAGACCGGCGGCGTGCCCCATGTCGATGAGGCCGGGATACACCGTCAGGCCCGCCCCCTCGATGATCATCGCGGACGCGGGCGGCTGCACGTCGGCGCCGACCGCCTCGATGACGCCGTTGCGAATGACCAGCGTGCCCGACGGAATCGGCGCGCCCACGGCGGTGACGAGCTTCGCGCCCTTGATGGCGTAGATGTGCGGCGCGTCCGCGTGCGCGGCGATCGCGATCAGCATGCCCAGGACGGCGGCACAGGCGACGGGACGAACGGGAAGTCGCATCGGATGATTCTCCAGCCTCGTTCAGGGTCGCTTGATGTACTTCTCGTAGAGCGCCAGGTGCTTGTTGCCCAGGCCCACATCGTTGCCCGCGATGAACACGTGCGTGATCGCGGTGCGGACTTCGAGCGGATCGCCCTTCGCGATGAACAGGTTGGCATCCTTGCCCGGCTGCAGCGACCCGATCCGGTCGGCGACGCCGAGGATCTCCGCCGCATTGATCGTCAGCGCCTTCACCGCCTCGTCTCGATCCAGGCCCCAGGCCACCGAGATCGCGGCGTTGTAAGGAAGATCGCGCGAGTTCGTGTCGTCGGCGACCGAGAACGCGATCTTGACCCCCGCCTTCACGAGCTGCCCCGCGAGCTGGTACGGCGCGGCGTGGTAGTCGTCCTCGCGGCTGGGCAGGGTCTGGCGCTCTCCGAGGATCACCGGGATGCTCTTCTCCGCGAGCATCGGGGCGAGGTAGCCCGCTTCCGCGCCGCCGAGGATGACGATGTTGACCTTGATCCGATCGCCGAGCGCGATGGCCGTCCGGATGTCGTCCTCGGTGTTGGCGGTGACGATCAACGGCAGGCGGCGCTCCGCGACCGGCGCGAGCGCGTCGAGCGACCAGTCGGTCGTCCGCTCCGAGCCGGCGCGGATGTAGGCGCGCACTTCCTCGAACAGCCGCGCCACGTCGTCGAGCTTCTTGTCGCGATCCTTGCGGAGGTCGTCGTAGGTGCGGTCCTGCGCCTGCTGGCCGCCGCGCCCGCCTCCGCCACCGCCGCGTCCGCCGCCGGTGACGAGCGGCGGAACGGTGAACTGGATGCCGGCGTTCGCCTTGACGGTGGCGTCCTCCCAGGTCCAGCCGTCGAGGTTCATGACCGGCACTTCGCCCCCGAACGTGCCGCCGGTCTGAATGACCGCGACGCTGGTGATGCCGTTGACCCGCGCCACGGGCAAGGCGTCGCTCTCGACGTGATACGCCACGCGCGTGCGCAGGTGCGGGCTTCGCTCCAGCTGCTCGCCCACATCGTCGAAGCCGCGCGGACCGGGCTCGTCCAGGCCCATGTTGCTGGCGGCGTCGATGAAGCCGGGATAGACGTCGGCGCCGGCGGCGTCGATGGTCTTGATCGCGAGGCTGCTGTTCGCCGGCGGCGCCTGTCCCTCGGCGTAGATGCCCTCGATCTTGCTGCCGCGGATCACGATGGTGCCGCGCTCGATGGTCGCGCTGCTGATCGGGTGAATCCGCGCGTTGCGGATGACGGTCACGCTCTGGTTGGCATCACCCTGCGCCAGCCCTTGGGCGCCGTAGCCGGTTCGTGGCGAAGGCGGCCGGGACTGGGGCGCGGCGTCGCCGTCGCGAGCCGCCGGACCCGACGTGCGTCCTGCTGTGACCTCGGCGGCCGGCGGGTTCTCCTGCGGCGGCTCGGTCGTCGTGTTCTTGCGGGCGCCCTGCTCGGCCGCGACGAGCTCACGCTTCTCGCGCGCCAGCTCGGTGATTCTCCGCTCCTCGGCCTGGCGGTCGTAGTACTGCGTCCCGTCGATGTAGACGCGCTCGGCGACGGCATACGAGCTGAGCGGATGCGCTGACCACACGGTCACGTCGGCGTCCTTGCCCGGCTCGAGCGACCCGACGCGGCTGTCGATGCGAAGCTGCTTCGCGGGATTGATCGTCACGAGCGCCAGCGCCTCGTCTTCCGACAGTCCCCCGTATTTCATGGTCTTGGCGGCCTCGGTGTTCAGCCGCCGCGCCAGCTCCGCGTCGTCCGAGTTGATCGAGACGAGCACGCCCTTGCGCACCATGATCGCGGCGTTGTACGGCGTGGCGTCGGCGGCCTCCACCTTGTAGCCCCACCAGTCGGAGAACGTCGAGCCGCCGGCGCCGTGCGCGGCGATCTCCTTGGCGATGCGGTATCCCTCCAGCACGTGCTGGAACGTCGCGATGCGGAACCCCATTTCCTCGGCCAGCCGGATCAGCATCAGGGTTTCGTCGGCGCGGTAGGTGTGGGCGTGGACCAGTCGCTTGCCTTCGAGCACCTCGACGAGCGGCTCGAGCTGCAGGTCGCGCCGCGGCGGAACGGCGTCGCCGCCGTTGGCCGCTTTCGCCTTCTCGTAGTCCTTCCACGCTTTCTGGTAGGCCCTCGCGCGGGTGAAGGCGTCGCGGATGACGAACTCGACGCCCACGCGAGTGGTCGGGTAGCGGAGCGGCTGATTGGGCTGCGCTCTCAACTGTCGCGGCAGCTGCTTCGGGTTTTCGCCGAGCGCGAACTTGATGCCCGGCATCGCCCCTTCGAGGAGCAGATCCCGTCCGCGCGTCTTGCCCCAGCGCAGCTTGATGACCGCGTTCTTGCCGCCAATCGGATTGGCGCTGCCGTGCAGGACGTTGGCCGTGGTCAGGCCGCCGGCGAGATCGCGAAGGATGTTGATGTCGGTGGGGTCCAGCACGTCCTCGATGCCGACCATCGAGCTGACCGACGTGCCGCCTTCGTTGATCGAGTCGGCGGCGATGTGCGAATGGGCATCGACGAGGCCCGGGGTGACGAACTTGCCCGACGCATCGACGACCTCGGCGCCCGAGGGGATGTCGATGTTGGTCCCGACCGCGGCAATCTTGCCGTCCCGGAGGAGCACGGTGCCGTTCGCAATGGTGCCGCGGCTCGACATGGTGAGCACCGTGGCGCCACGCAGCGCGACAACACGGCCGTTCCGCTGCGCCTGCCCGTCGATGTGAACGCTGCCGGCCTGGGCCAGGGCGAAGGCGACGGCGACACCAAAGGCCCGTCGAGAGAGCAGTCGGCCAACCACGACAACCTCCAAGTTACCTGTACGGGGAACGAGCGCCCTGGAGGCGCCCTAAGTCCAACGAAGGAAAACAATTTATCATGCCGCGGCCGGAACAAGCTCGCCGTGAGTCCACCCTGTGCCACACATGGCACGAGGTGTGTCAGCGCCCACACGGCGCGGGCGCGCCACCTCCCGAGATGCACCGTTAAGTCGTTGATACGTTTGGACATCCGTGGCCGGGTCGCCTGGCATGGACCACGCAATCAGTGAGGCATCCGGCGCAATGATGCGCCAGCTAAACGAGGAGCCTCCCATGTTTCGCCAGGCCGGTCGGATCGCCACCATCGCTGTTCTCCTGACCGTCGCTGCTGTCCCCGCGTCTGCCGGCGAACGAGAGGCCAATGATCTGACGGCACCCAACGCGGTGGTCGCCGACGCATGGGCGCAGGAAGCGCGCGAACGGAGCTCCTCGAAACCGCTCACGGCGCTCATCGGATCCTACGCGGCGCTGCAGGGGCTCGACATGTATTCGACCGTGATCGCGCGAAACAAGGGCGCCAACGAAGTGAACCCCGTCATGCAGGGCAGCTACGCGAAAGGTGCCGCGGTCAAAGCCGCCCTGTCGACTATCACGATGACGACGGTCAAGATCATGGCGAGAAAGAACAAGAAGGCGGCAATCGTGACGATGATCGCGCTCAATGTCGTCAACGCCGCCGTGGTGGCGAAGAACTTCAATAACGCGAAGCGCCTCCAGTAGGCTGCTACGCTTCCTGCAGCTCGAAAACGGTGACCTCCGGCCGGACGTTGAAGCGGACCTTGAGCAGATGGCCGACGCCGCGATTGATATACAGGCGGCGGTCGCCCGCCAGAGTGAATTCGCCGGCGGTGTACCGCCGGTTCCGGACGGGCAGCAGCGGCGGCGGAAGAAAGGGCGGCTTGCACTGGCCGCCGTGCGTGTGTCCGGCCAGTATCCATCCCTGATAGTTCGTCCAGACCGGCAAGTCGACCGTGTCCGGGTTGTGCGTCAGCACGAGCGAAGCGCGCGAGTGATCGAGGGCGGTCAGCGCCCGCTCGGGTGAGAACCGCTTCGCCCACAGGTCGTCGAAACCCGCAACCTGCAAGCCTTCAACCTCCGTCGTCTGATTCCTCAGCACCGTCACGCCGAACGGGGTGATGCGGTCCACGATGCCCTGCGCGATCTCGGGATGGTTCCAGTTCGGGCCATAGTCGTGGTTGCCGAGGATCCCCAAGGTCGCCATGCGTCCCTTCGGGAAGTCGCGATAGATCTCGGAGACATGATCGAGGATGCCCGGGTGATAACTGGCGAAGTCGCCGGTGAACACGACAATGTCGGGTTGAAGCGCGAAGACACGACGGAAGGTCGCGCGCACGTAGTCGTCGTCGACGCGAGTGCCGACGTGCACGTCACTGATCTGGACGAGCGTCCGGCCGGCGAGTCTCGAGGGCAGCCGCCGGATCGGCAGCAACCGGCGGACGATCTCGAGCCGATGCGGCTCGACGCGCCAGGTATAGAGCGTGGTGGCGGCGCCCGCAGCGACCGCACCCGCGGCCGCTTGCAACAGCCTTCGCCTGGTAAGCACTTGTCGATCCTACTCGGGGCTCGTGGCTCGGGGCTCGGGGCTCGGGGAAGCCGGTCGTACTCAGAGGCAACAAGCCGCTCAGGTTTGTCACCGCTGCCTCTGAATACCACCAGCTTCCCGAGCCCCGAGCCCGAGCCCCGAACCCCGAACCGCGTCAAGTAGTCAGCACCACTTTGCCGATGTTCTGCCGGCTCTGGACGAAGCGGTGCGACTCGGCGGCCTTCTCGAGCGGGAAGGTGCGGGCGACCACCGGCTGGAGGCGTTGCGCGCGCAGCTCGCTCATGAGCATCTCCATGATCGGCGCGAGCTGCTTGCGTTCGCTCCACAGGTGCCCGACCTGCAGCCCGAACACGCCGCGGTTGCGGTTGATGAGCGACATCGGATCGAAACGCGGGTTGGCGAGCCAGGCACTGAAGGCGTGGAAGAAGCTCCGGCGCTCGCCTGGCGCGGCAGAGGACAGCCCGAAGATGATCAGCCGGCCGAGCGGCGCCAGCATGCGATAGCTGGTCAGAAAGCTGCGGCCTCCGATGGGATCGAGGATCACGTCGACGCCGCGGCCCCGCGTGATCTCCCGCACGGATTGAGCGACGTCGGCGCTGCGGTAGTCGATGATGTGCTCGACGCCGAAGCTGCGCAGCGCGGCGTGCTTCAGCGGCGACGCGGTGCCGAGCACGACCGCGCGCCGCAGCCTCGCGAGCTGCAGCGCGGCGATCCCGACGCCGCCCCCTGCATTGTGAATGAGGACGGTCTCGCCCGGCGCGAGCGCGGCCATCCGGTACAGCGCGAGCGCGGCGGTCAGGTACGTGACGGGGACCGCGGCGGCCTCGGAGTCGCTGAGGACGTCAGGGAAGTGGAAGACCTGATCGGCAGACACGGTCACGACGTCGGCATAGCCGCCGAACCGCGTCAGGGCGACGACACGATCGCCCTCGTGAAAGCCGGTGACCGACGCACCCACGCCGTCAATCGTTCCGGCCACTTCATATCCGACGACGCAAGGGGGCTTGGGCGCGTCGGGATAGAGCCCGAGCCGGGCCAGGATGTCCGCGAAATTCACGCCCGCCGCACGCACCCGAATGCGCACCTCGCCCGCCGCCGGCACCGGATCGGGGCCCTCTCTCAGTTCGAGCACGTCCGGTGTGCCGTAGCGGGGGATGACGACCTGCCGCATGAGTAGCGGGGGAGGGTAACACAGGGCCCGGCTCAACACGATAAGCCCAGTGCCGGGCGTATGATGTGCGTTATTGGCCGGACGACCTACCAATCCGGTCCGTAGTCGACGAGCCCGAGGGTTTTCCGGCGGGGCCATGAACTACAAGGACTTCGATCTTCTTCTCGAGCGCGCGCCCAAGGGGTTCCGGGCGCAGGTGCTGACGTCGCCGGCCGGTCAGGCCAGCGTCGAGTTCCAGCTGCCGTTTTCCGACGTCGAGCTCGAGAACTGCCTCCTGAAGCTCGGACGCACCACCCGGGTCGTCCGCCGCATCGAGTCGAACGAGATGACGACCGCCAAGAGCTTCGGCGGCGCGCTGTTCAACGCCGTCTTCGCCGGTGACGTCCGCGCCTGTCTCCGCAGCGCCGCCGACGAGGCGAAGCGGGAGAACACCGGCATCCGGATTCGGCTCCGGCTTGCCGATCCGGAGCTGGCCGATCTGCCCTGGGAGTTCCTCTACAACCCCGCGGTCAACCGTTTCCTCGCGCTCTCGGTGCAGACGCCGCTCGTGCGCTACATGGACCTGCCCGAGGCCATTCAGCCGATCGCGGTCACGCCGCCGATCCGGGTCCTGGTCATGATCGCGTCGCCGTCGGACTACCCGACCCTCGACGTCGAGGCCGAGTGGAAGCGGCTGAACGAATCGCTCGAGGATCTGATCGCCGCCGGCACGATCGCGATCGAGCGCCTCGACGATGCCACGCTCGGGGCGCTGCAGCGCCGGCTGCGGCGCTCGCAGTACCACATCTTCCATTTCATCGGGCACGGCGAGTTCGATCCGAAGCTGCAGGAAGGCGTGCTGCTGCTGGAGCGCGAGAACCAGCGCGGCCACCGCGTCGGCAGCCAGTACCTCGGGATGCTGCTGCACGACCACGAGTCGCTGCGCGTGGCGATTCTCAACGCGTGCGAGGGCGCCCGCAGCTCGCGCCAGGATCCGTTCGCCGGATCGGCGCAGAGCCTGGTGCAGCAGGGTATCCCGGCGGTGATCGCGATGCAGTTCGAGATCGCCGACGACGTGGCGAGCACCTTCGCGCACGAGTTCTACGGCGCGCTGGCGGATGGCTATCCGATCGATGCCGCCGTCACCGAAGCCCGGAAGGCGATCTTCGCCGGCGGCCGGGAGATCGAGTGGGCGACGCCGGTGCTCTACCTTCGCGCGCCCGATGGACGGATCTTCGACGTCGCCGCGGCCGTCACGGGGAAACCTCCGGTTTCACGGCCGGAGCCGACGGCCGGCACGGTGGCGCCCGCCATCGCCGCGACCACCATGCAGGGAGCCGCGGACGCCACGACCCCGCGCGAGCGCGCGGCGGCTCTCCTGCGCGGCGCCGGGCGGCTGCTGGCGCTCGGGAAATACGAAGAAGCGCTGGAGCAGCTGGCGCAGGCGCGGCCGCTGGATCCCGATTCGGCCATGCTCGGCCAGCTGACCACTACCGCCGAGGAGCAACGCGCGGTCGCCGACACCCGCGCGCAGCGCGGGGCCGCGTTCCGCGACCATCTCGCGGCCGCGTCAGCGGCGCTGGCCAGCCAGGATCTGCAGCGCGCGGCCGATCGAATCGCAAAGGCCCTCGAGTTGAGGCCGGACGATGCGGAGGCCCGCTGGGTTCAGGCGAGTATCGAACGCGCCGCCAGAAAGACGGCGAAGCCCGCCGGCCGCAGGAAGCGCCCCGCCACCGACGACGAGAGCGACCTGAAAGAGGAATGA
>Ga0114129_10017726_pt1 | contig 10140 bp, 14 predicted proteins | sample RhiMetdeltSRZDD1_FD_80071 | JGI IMG/M metagenome (GOLD analysis project Ga0114129, IMG submission 80071) | Populus rhizosphere microbial communities from Tennessee, USA - Rhizosphere MetaG P. deltoides SRZDD1 (version 2) (version 2) | ecosystem: Host-associated > Plants > Roots > Rhizosphere >...
CAGGTTGTTCAGATCCGCACTCCAGATCGACACGGCCCTCAAACCCTTGATCATCATGGCCCTCCTTCGAAGGTGTCTCTTCACGAGATTGTCGGCCGGCGCGGTTCCGGATCGACAGCACTGGCCCGCTCGATGTCGATTTCGCGGCTTCCCGGGCGACCATCTGGTGTCCGCACCCATCCGACCTGCCGAGGAGGGGCTATGAAGTACGTGTGTCTGGTCTATCTTGTGGAGCAGGATATGAACGCCCTGTCCAAGCGCGAGGCCGACGCCTGCACCGAGGAGAGCCTCGCCTACGACGAGGCCCTCCGGAGGAGCGGTCACCTCCTCGCCGCGCAGGCCCTCCAGCCGGTCGACACGGCCACGACCATCCGGGTCCGGAACGGCAAGCTGTCCACCACGGACGGCCCCTTCGCCGAGACGAAGGAGCAGCTGGGCGGCTTCATCCTGATCGAGGCCCGGGACCTGAACGACGCCATCCAGGTGGCTGCGAAGATTCCGATGGGGCGCCGGGGCAGCATCGAGGTGCGGCCCATCAAGGAGCTCAAGTGATGAAGTTCATGTTCCTGATCTATCACGACGAAAAGACACTGGATACCCTGCCCGACGGGGAGATGCAGAGGCTGGTGGACGCGGCCCTCGGCTACGACGAGGAGCTGCGGCAGAGCGGCCATTACATCGTCTCGAACGCGCTGCAACGGGGACGGACCGCGCGGACGATCCGGGTGCGCGGCGGCAAGGCGACCACCACCGACGGCCCCTTCGCGGAGACGAAGGAGCAGCTCGGCGGCTTCTTCCTGGTCGAGGCCAAGGATATCGACGAGGCGTGCGCGATCGCATCGCGATTCCCACCGGCCCGGATCGGGACCATCGAGGTGCGTCCGGTGCAGGAGCTGCGGCACTCCTAGCCGCGGCCCCCACCCGCCATGAGCGAGCCCAGGGCGGACGACCGCGCGCGCGAGGCGGTGGAAGCGGTCTACCGCTCGGACTCGCGCCGCGTTCTCGCCACCCTCATCCGGCTGCTCGGCGACTTCGATCTCGCGGAGGAGGCCCTGCACGAGGCCTTCGCCGCCGCGGTCGAGCAGTGGCCGCGGGAGGGCACGCCGGCCAATCCGCGGGCCTGGCTCGTCTCAACCGGCCGCTTCAAGGCCATCGACGCCATGCGGCGACGCGCGCGCTTCGACGCCTCCCAAGCCGAGCTTGCCGAGCGGCTCGAGGCCGAGACCGCCGTCCCCCGGCCGGGAGAGGCGGAGGACATCGTGGACGACCGGCTCCGCCTGATCTTCACGTGCTGTCACCCGGCCCTTCCCGCGGACGCGCAGGTCGCGCTGACCCTGCGCGAGGTCTGCGGCCTCACCACGGAGGAGATCGCGCGCGCGTTTCTCACCGCGCCCCCGACGCTCGCCCAGCGGATCGTGCGCGCCAAGGCCAAGATCCGGGATGCCCGCATCCCCTACGAGGTCCCCGCGCTGACCGAGCTGCCGGAGCGTCTGGACACCGTGCTGCACGTGATCTACCTGGTGTTCAACGAGGGCTACTCGGCCTCCTCCGGCGAATCGCTGACGCGGGCCGACCTCTCGGGCGAGGCCATCCGCCTGGGGCGGCTACTCGTCGAGCTGCTGCCTGAGCCCGAGGCCGTCGGCCTGCTCGCGCTGATGCTGCTGCACGAATCGCGGCGCCCCGCCCGCACCTCGCCCACCGGCGAGCTGATCCTGCTGGACGACCAGGACCGCGCTCTCTGGAATCGCGCGCAGATCGCGGAGGGCACCGCGCTCGTGGAGCGGGCGCTCGCCTCGCGCCGGATCGGCCCGTACACGCTCCAGGCCGCGATCGGGGCGGTGCACGCGGAGGCGCCCGCGGCCGCCGCGACCGACTGGGCCCAGATCGTCGGGCTCTACGACGTGCTCCTGCGGGCCGAGCCGTCGCCGGTGGTCGAGCTGAACCGGGCCGCCGCGGTGGCGATGCGCGACGGCCCCGCGGCCGGCCTGGCCTTGATCGACGCGATCCTGGCCCGGGGCGATCTGGCCGACTATCCGCTCGCGCACTCCGCCCGGGCGGAGCTGTGCCGCCGACTCGGGAAAACTGGCGACGCGCGCGCCTCCTACGAGCGGGCGCTCGGCCTGACCCGGCAAGAGCCGCAGCGGCGTTTCCTCGAGCGCCGGCTGGCCGATTTGCCGGACTGAGGCGGTTTGACCTGCAGTGGGCTGATCTGGCAGGATCGCCTCACTCTCGCCGTCCCCGGAGGCCGCTCGATGCGCATGCCGCTCGAAGACGTGACGGTGCTCGACCTGAGCCACGCCCTTGCGGGGCCCTTCTGCTCCACCATGCTCGCCGATTTCGGCGCCGAGGTCATCAAGCTCGAACCGCGCGGGGCCGGCGACATCGCGCGCGCCTGGGGGCCGGCCCTGCCCGGCGGGGAGACCTCGTACTTCGTGAGCCTGCATCGCAACAAGAAGGGCATCGAGGTCGACCTGAAGCACCCTGAGGGAAAGGGTCTCTTCTTTCAGCTGGTAGACAAATGCGACGTGGTGCTGGAGAACTATCGAGTGGGTGCCCTCGCTCGGCTCGGGCTGGGCTACGAGGCCGCGCGCGAGCGGAACCCCGGCATCATCTACTGCTCGGTGTCTGGCTTCGGCCAGGACGGCCCCTACCGCGATCGCGCCGCGCTCGACCTCATCGTTCAATCCGAGAGCGGGATGATCAGCACCACCGGCGAGGCGGGCGGACACGGCGTGCGCTGTGGCGTCTCGATCGCCGACATGACCGCCGGGATGTACGCGGCCTTCGGCATCATGCTGGCATTGCGCGTGAAGGAGCGGACCGGCCGCGGCCAGGCGATCGACGTCTCGATGCTGGAGGGCCAGCTCTCGCTCCTCGGCAGCATGATCGGCGCCTACTTCACCGACGGCGAGGTGCCGCTGCCGATGGGGACCGCGTACAAGGCGCTCCTGCCCTACCAGACCTTCCGCACGAAGACGCGGGACCTGGCCCTGGCGGTGGGCAGCGAGAAGCTCTGGAAGGTGTTCTGTCCCGCGATCGGAAGGCCCGAGCTGACCGCCGATCCGCGCTACCGCACCAACGCCGAGCGGGCCCGGAACCGCGACACCCTCATCCCCGCGCTCCAGGAGGCGTTCCTCAGCCGCACGTACGAGGAATGGGAGCCGATCCTGCTCGCGCATGGCATCCCCATGGGCGCCATCAACACCATCCCCCAGGTGGTGGAGCACCCGCAGGTGATCGCCCGCGGGGCCCTGGTGGAGATGGCCCATCCCCGCGCCGGCAAGGTCCGCATGGTCGGCGCGCCGGTGCGGCTCTCGGAGACGCCGGGCTCGGTGCGCACCCCCGCCCCGCTGCTCGGCGAGCACACCGACGCGGTGCTGCGCGAGCTCCTGGGGCTCGACACCGCCGAGATCGACACCCTCCGGGACGGCGGCGTCATCGGCCCGAAGCGCTGAGCCGCGCCATGAAGAAAGAGACCATCCGGGTCACGCTGGCGCACGCGAATCCGAATCTCTCCCCGGCCACCCGGTTCGGCCACCTCGTCTTCGTGGCCGGCCAGACCGGCCGGCATCCGGTCACCGGCGAGCTCGGCCGGGACATCCGCGAGCAGACCCGCAACACGCTCGAGCGGATCAAGGTCGTCCTGGCCGCGGCGGGCACGTCACTCGACAACGTGCTCAGCGCGATGACACATCTCACCCGGCGCGAGGACCTCGCGGCCTACAACGAGGAGTACGCGAAGTACTTCCCGACCGACAAGCCCGCACGGACCACCGTCACCGTCGCCTCCCTGAACGCGCCCGAGCTGCTCGTGGAGATCACCGTCACCGCGTGCATCCCCGACTGACCGGCTACCGCTCGCGGCGGTGTGTCCAGGCCAGGCCCGTGCGGCGCGCGATCAGCACGAGGGCGATCACCGCCACCAGCCCGCTTCCGCCGCCCAGCGCGCAGGCCGCGCGCACGCCCAGGCGCTCGGCGAGGGTCCCCATCAGGAGCGACCCGAAGGGGGTCATCCCGGCGTTGGCGAGCGCATAGAGGCCCATCACCCGCCCGCGCAGCGCGTCCGGCGTCTCCAGCTGGAGCGTGGTGTTGCATCCCGTCGAGAACAGGATCTGACAGCACCCGAGCGCGATGAGCAAGGCGGCCGCGGGCGCGAAATGCCCCACCAGACCGAGTGAGGCGGTGCCCGCGCTGAGAACCGCCGCCGAGGCGGCCAGCGCCCACAGCGATGGTCGGCCCCGTCGGAACAGCGTCAACCCGACGCCCGCCATCACCGCCCCCGCCCCGAGCGACGACATGAGCAGGCCGAAGCCGTGTGCGCCCTCGTTCAGCACGTCCTTCGCGACCAGCGGCACCACCACGTTGAAGTTGAGCACGAGCACGCTGACCACGACGAGCAGGGAGAGGGTGAACGCGGTGGAGGGCGTGCGCGCCGCGTAGGCGAGCGCGCCCCATACCCCTTCCCGGATCCCGAGACGCCCGGCCGGGTCCGGATCCCCGGGTGTGCGGGTGGCGAGGAGCGCGGCGAGCACCGCGACGAAGCTCAGTCCGTTCAGGAAGAAAGCCAGGGCCACGCCGAACCGCGCGATGAGCAGACCCGCGACGGCGGGCCCGACGATGCGCGCGCCGTTGAAGACCAGGGAGTTGAGCGCGACGGCATTGGGCAGGTCCGGACGGCCCACGAGATCCGTGATGTAGGACTGGCGCGCCGGGATGTCGAGGGCGCGACCCACCCCGTAGATGGCGGCCAGCACCGCCACGTGCCAGTAGCGCACCTGCCCGCTCCAGACGAGCCCGGCCAGCACGAACGCCTGCGCCATCATCGCGGCCTGGGTCAACAGGATGATGCGCCGCTTGGGAAAGCGGTCGCTCAGCGCGCCGCCCACCGGCGAGAGGAGCAGGATCGGCGTGAACTGCAGCGCGGTCACCAGCCCGAGCTGGAACGGCGATCCGGTGAGCTCCAGCACCAGCCACGCCTGGCCGACGCTCTGCATCCAGGTCCCGATCAGCGAGACGAGCTGGCCGCTCCAGAAGAGACGGAAGTCGCGATGTCGGAGGGCGGCCAGGCGCGCCGGCCTCGCCGGCGCGATCAATATCGAGCGGGCACGACGCGAGCCGAGCGGAACTGCACACTGATTCGCAGATCGGCGTGGGCAACCTTCGGTACCGCGTGCTGCCAGCTGCGCTGGCAGGTCCCGCCCATCACCAGCAGGTCACCCGCGCCGAGGTCCAGCGATCGCGAGCGGCCTCCCTGCACCGGGCGCAGCAGGAAGCGCCGCCGGCCACCGAGCGCGACGATCGCCACGATCGCGTCGTCGCGGGCCGGCCCCAGGCGATCGCCATGAAACGCGACACTGTCCTGACCGTTGCGATAGGCGGCGAGCGACACGCGCGACATGGGCCGCCCGTAGCGCGCGGAGAGCGCCGTCGCCAGGCCCGGCAGCAGTGGGTGACCCGGCCCGTCGTCGGGCCAGGTGGCCACGAGCCGCGGCACGTCGACGACCCGCTCGTACATGCGGCGCTGCTGCGCTTGCCAGCGTGTGGTCGTCCACAGGGCCTCGAGCACCGTCTCTTGCCCCTTGACCCATGCCGGCAGATAGTCGATCCAGGCGCCGGCCCCGAGATCCGTCCGGTCGAGGCCACGCAGCTCGGAATCGTACCCCGGCTCCTCGATGAACAGGCCCGCCTGATAGGGAACCGCGGATCTCATCGTGCTCACGATTCCATCCTCTCACGCTCCGCGAGCTTCGCCGCGCGGTCCCGGAGCGACGGCGATCCGAGGCGCTCGGCCCAGGCCGCGAAGCCCGGGCGTGGCCCGACCCATCGCAGTCCGGCCACGTCGGTACCGATCGGCGCATCCGCCCGCAGCGTGGCCAGCGTCCGGAACAACCGCGCGCGCTCGCCCTGCTCGGCGAGCGTCGCGGCCAGTCGCGCCGCACCCCGCACCGAGACGTCCCAGTCCGCGGCGCGCTCCGGAATCCGCTCGAGGTGTCCGTAGCGGGCCAGCACCGTCGCGGCGGACGTGGCGCCCCAGCCGGGCAGACCCGGGAAGCCGTCCGCGCTGTCGCCCACCAGGGCGAGCCAGTCCGGAATGGACGCGGGCATGACGCCGAACTTTTTCAGCACGCCCGCCTCGTCGCGCAGCTCGCCCCGGCGCCGATCGAGCTGGACGACCCGGGCGCCCCGGACGCACTGGGCCAGGTCCTTGTCCGGCGTACAGATGACGACCTGCTCCACCCGCGCATCGGCCGCCGTGACCGCCGCCGCCGCGGCCAGGGCGTCGTCGGCCTCGAAGTCGACCATGGGCCACACGACCACGCCCAGCGCGCTCAGCGCCGCCTCGAGCGGCTCGAACTGCGCGTAGAGCAGCGGGTCCATGCCCTCGCCGGTCTTGTAACCCGGCCAGAGACCGTTCCGGAACGACTCGATGACGTGATCGGTGGCCACGCCCAGGTGGGTCGCGCCGCCCTCGAGCATGCTCAGCATCGACGCGACGACGCCCCGGACTCCCAGAAGTTCCTTTGGCCCGCGGCGATCGAAAGCCGCCCCCGGCGAGAGGAAGTAGCGGAAGAGCTCGTAGGTGCCGTCCACGAGGTGCACGATCACAGCCAGAACGATACGACAGCGCCCGGGCCGGACGCGGTAGAATCGACCCCGCGATGAAGATCCGCATCGGGGTGGGTTCCGCGGGCGCGACCGCATCCATGGAGGCGATGGCCGAGCTGGTGGCCGGCCTCGACGAGTTCGGGTTCGACTCCCTCTGGCTCTCGGAGGTGCTGACCGGCCCGGTCCTCGATCCCGTGGTCGGCCTCGCCTGGGCCGCCGCGAGCAACCCGCGCCTGAAGGTCGGGACCACCATGCTCCTGCCGGGACGCAATGTCCTGCGGCTCGCCAAGCAGCTCGCGAGCCTGGACCGGCTCTCCCAGGGCCGCCTGCTGGTGACGCTGGTGCCCGGGCTGACCTTCTCGCCGGAGCGCGAGGCCATCGGCGTCGAGCCCAAGCAGCGCGGCGCCTTCATCGACGAGGCCCTCCCGCTGCTTCGCCGCCTGTGGGCCGGGGAGACGGTGAGCCACGATGGGCCCGCCGGCACGCTCCGGGACGTCAAGCTCGCTCCCCTGCCCGTGCAGCAGCCGCTCGAGGTGTGGCTGGGCGGCACGGTGCCGGCCGCGCTCGAGCGCTGCGGCCGGCTGTCGGATGGCTGGCTGCCGTCGCTCTGCACGCCCGCGGAAGCGGCGGCGGGTCGCGTCGTGATCGAGGACGCGGCGGCGCGCGCCGGCCGCTCGATCAGCGGCGAGCACTTCGGCATGAGCGTCGGCTACGCCACCGCCCCGATCGATCCGGCCACCGCCCGCGCGATGGTCGCGCGGCGTCCCCGCTCGGTCGAGCTGACCCCGGTGGGACTGCCCGCGCTGCGCAGGCTCCTCGAGCAGTTCGTCGCGGTGGGGTTCTCGAAGTTCGTGGTGCGGCCCCTGGTCACGCCCAAGTCCTGGCGCGCCGAGCTGGAGGCCCTGGCCGGCGCCGTCGGCGATCTGCAGACCTGAGCATGATCCGAGCGGTGGACATCAAGGCCGAGCTGGCCGGGCTCGCGGTCCTGCGGGGGCGCAGCACCAGCACGCCAGCCGCGGAGGTCCAGGCGGCCTTCACCCTGCTCGCCCCGTTCCGCGACGGTAGCATCTTCGCGGGCCGCTTCTCCGGGGACACGCCCTGGGAGCGACATCAAAAGGGCGATGAGCTCGTGCAGGTTCTGGACGGCGCTGCCACTCTCACGATCATGACCGACGAGGGCCCCCGGTCGTTCGAGCTCCGTGCGGGGATGCTGATCGTCGTCCCGCAAGGGCATTGGCACCGGTTCGAGGCGCCCGACGGGGTGACGGTGCTGAGCGCGACGCCGCAGCCTACCGACCACACAGCCGCCGCGGATCCGAGAGGGGAATCCTAGCGCCTGTCGCGCACGATGGTCAGGCCGCTCCCCCACGAGCTGATCGGAACGACGTCGCCGAGGCCGACCCCGGACAGGGTCGTGAAGCTCAGGAACAGCAGCTTCATCCAGCTCCGCGGCGCCTACCGAGCCTCATGCGTTCGGCACTTGGCGCATCACCGTCCGGAGTGCCGGCCCCGGCGGGAGCGCCGAGCGCTCCCCCGGCCCGGCGCCTCGAGCCGTCGACGGAGCGAACGGCGCCGGAGCACCTCGTGCCGCGAGGCCCCACCCTTTCGACGGTTCAGGAGGCGCTCTCGCTCCTGCCATCTCTTCTCGGTGGCCCGCTCCTCGTGCAGCTTCCACAAGCGCCCGAACAAGCGGCCGATGAGGAGACTGACGAGGATTGCGGCCAGACCGAGCAAAATGTAGGGGCTCACTGGATTCCTCCGTGGATCTGGCCGGCGCCGCCTCGCAGCCGGGCGTACCGCCCCGGCGTCACGCCGTACGCGGACCGGAACATGCGGGTGAAGTGGGCCTGGTCGGCAAAGCCCGCCGCCAGCGCCAGGTCCGCCAGCGGCGTCCCCGCGCGCAGTCGGCTCCGCGCGAAATCGAGCCGTCGCAGGAGCGAGTAGCGATACGGACTCGTCCCGTACCGGGTCCGGAACTGGCGGGCCAGCTCGTAGCGGCTCAGGCCCGTGACCGCCTCTAGCTCGGCCGAGCGCACGATGACGCGCCGGCCATCCAGGAACGCGCGAGCCCGGTCGACCGCCGCCTGGTCGACTCGAGGCGCGCCGGCTGGCGGGCTGTCGGATTCGCCTTCGATCAGGCCTTCCGCCAGACGGAGCACCAGGGCATCGAGCGCCAGCGGCTCCGCGGGGGCCTGGAACGCGGCCGCGACTGCGCGCGCCAGCGTCGGGTTCCGCGACACGGGCTCACGCGCGAACGGCAGCGGCGCCGGCCGCCCCCGGATCGCGCGGACCGCTGCGGCGATGCGGGCCGGCTCGACGTAGACGATCCGGTAGCCGAACCCGTCGTCGCCCTCGGCGCGCCCGTCGTGCGCCTCGTCCGGGTGAAGCACGACCACGTCGCCCGGCACGCAGCGCTCGACGCGCCCGCGATAGTCGAATACCTGGAGGCCGGCTTCGGTGACGCCGATCGCGTAGGTGTCGTGACGATGCCGGGCGAAGGCGCGCCCGCGGAACCAGGCCCGCAGCAGCTCGACGCCTCCCACCGGCCCACGCCCGCGCACCCATTCGCGCGCGGCGCACGAACGTTCAAGACCCTCGGGGGCCGATCGGCCTAGCCTCGATGGCATGCGGCGAATCTACCCGCTCGGCGGTGGCTGGCGCAAATGACGTTCGAGCAGGGCTTCGCCTTCTTCCTCTTCTCGATCGCCGCCGCCGGCACCCCGGGCCCCAGCAATGCGCTGCTGACCGCCACCTGCGCCAACGTGGGCGTGCTACGCGGCCTGCCCTGCCTGCTCGGCGTCGCCACCGGCATGGGGCTGATGATGTTCCTCGTGGCGTTCGGTCTCGGCAGCGTGATCCTGCGCCACCCGCTCGTCATGGAGGCGGTCAAGTGGTGTGGCGCGGCGGCGTTGTGCTGGCTCGCCTGGAAGATCGCGACGGCGAGGCGCGGGGGGGCCGACACGGCGGGCCCCCCCGTCGGCTTCCTCGGGGCGGCGGCGTTCCAGTGGATCAACCCGAAGTCCTGGCTCGTGTGCGCGAGCGCTGCCGCGACCTTCCTCACGGAAGGGGCGAATAGCGCGCTGGCCCAGTCCGCCGCCTTCGGGCTCACGTTCGTCCTCGCGTCCCTGCCGAGCTGCTTCCCCTGGCTGGCGTTCGGCGCCGTCCTGCAGCGCGTGCTGCGCTCCGAGCGGGCGCGGCGCATCTTCAACGGGGTCATGGGCGCGCTCCTCGCCGCCTCCGTGCTGCTGATCTTCTGGTAGGATCGCCGTCAAAGGAGATACCGGATGACGGCGAAGCTGATGCTCTGCGCTCTACTGGTCGTCCTGGGGGTGTTCATCGGACGGGCCTCGATGGCGCATTCGCCCCCGGCGCAGGTCACCGAGCAGGAGCTGCTGAACAACGACTCGGTACGGATCGTCCTGATGACCTATCCGCCCGGCGCCGACTCCGATCTCCACCTGAACGAAGGCCCCGAGATCACCATCGTCCAGGAGGGCGAGCTCGCGCTGTACGCGAAGGGCAAGCGGGAGGCGC
>Ga0114129_10017727_pt1 | contig 10140 bp, 7 predicted proteins | sample RhiMetdeltSRZDD1_FD_80071 | JGI IMG/M metagenome (GOLD analysis project Ga0114129, IMG submission 80071) | Populus rhizosphere microbial communities from Tennessee, USA - Rhizosphere MetaG P. deltoides SRZDD1 (version 2) (version 2) | ecosystem: Host-associated > Plants > Roots > Rhizosphere >...
AGGCAACAAAAGAGAGTACAGAGCAAAAGCAAGAGGCAACAAAAGAGAGTACAGAGCAAAAGCAAGAGGCAACAAAAGAGAGTACAGAGCAAAAGCAAGAGGCAACAAAAGAGAGTACAGAGCAGAAAAAACAATCACAGCGTGGATAAGTCGATATGACTTTGAATGCCAGTGGTTGCAGACTAATCCCGATCTGATTTATTCGAGGCTAGGCTCGCGTAGTTCATATAACATTTACAGATTTGGCCAATTTTGTGGCTGAATTCGTATCCAGGCCCATTTTGCTCAGAATCGTGTATCGATCTGGCCTAAGCGATTGGGCGACAACAAGAGCACGTACAATATCTTTTTCACATATACGTAGTTCTTTTGCTGTAGTTGGGGCTCCTGCATTTTTAAGGGCCTTAATCACAGATTCAGTCTCTAGACAGTGCAGTTTTGACATCATAATTGTTCCAAGACCTACTCTCTCCCCGTGCAAACCACAGTTATTTGACGATACATATTCCAAGGCATGGCTGAACAAATGTTCTGATCCCGAACATGGTCTACTGCTTCCGGCTATGCAAGACGCCACGCCAGCGCTAATGAGTGCTTCTACTAATGTTCGAACATCTTTTTCGTTCCTTGGTGACTCTTTATACATATCAGTAATGATTCTTGAACTAAGATGCGCAAGATTTGCGGCATACGTTCCAAAATATTCATTATTTTCGTTCTTCGCCAGTTCCCAATCTTTAACTGCTGTAAGTTTTCCAATCAGATCCCCGCAGCCAGAGGCGTTCAGTCTGTCCGGGGCATTGGAAATAAGTCCTGTATCAGCAAGCACACCAATTGGAGCATGAGCTTTTAATGAATACGGTTTGTCGTGTCCTCTTATGGAAACAAATGGACTCGAAATTCCATCGTGAGAAGCCGAAGTGGGAACACTTACGAATGGAACTTGTAGACCGAATGAAATCATTTTTGCTATATCGACTGAACGGCCCCCTCCTAAGCCTATTAAGAAGTCAGGAGAATCAGTACCGATAACTTGCTGTAATGAGGTAACTGCCTCAATGGTGGCAGCCGGCGCAGTGTGCCAAGAAGGAACAATGGAACATTCTTTTAAGATTTGACTGCAGGAGGTTCCTGTCCTAGACTTAACAACACTACCAGAAATGATGCTAACCCTGTGCACATTCTTGTTGAGATCTATTAGAAACGAGCCTAGTTGTGAAATTACACCCTCACCTATTAGTATCTTTCTTGGTAATTCCATCGAATGCGTAGGGCTTGACATTAAACATAAGGCGTAAGGTATTGCCTTTAATTGTTTTCCAAAACTGGTTGATGCAATTGATTCACCCTAGCAAAAAGCCTGAATTACCATTGTTTTCGGTGGGTATAGATAGAAACTTCATGATTAAGAACGAAAGGTTATTTAGGTCAATTAATGAAGCTAACCTATTATCTTCTAGTTAGAAGAATTTGAAATATGTGAAACATCAAAATGTATGATAGAATCGCGCAGGGGCAAACTGCGAATCAAAATATAATGACAACAATATTGACACATCTTCCTTCAGAATCAGGTGTTACGAAGATAGAATATGAAGGACCTTATATTGGACTCTATACAAAAACCCCAAAGTTTCTGCTAGAAAACCAAGAGCTTGTGTCACAACTTGTCAATTCGATAAAGAAGAGAATTGTAATCAGAACCGACAATTCAATTAGATCTTCTGAGAAAGCTTCGCGACAAGTCCTAGACTCCATTGCGCAATCAGATGTAAATATTTCAGACGTTTTTTTTGATCCTGCTCTTGGAGAAGCAACGGTGTTTGTGAATGACTTTGATTCCCTCAATAAGCTTTCACAGTGTGACATAGATTTGACTGAAAGAACGGGATGGAGAATGATCTTTAGAAGGCGACCAAGGAATTTCAAAATTTATAAAAGTATTAATGATATTCTAAAGCAAAGGTCTGGCGAAAGAATCCAGTTTTATAAGCGCACTGGAGAAAGAATATTTAGATCTAAACTTGGCGGAACAGCGGAAGCAAACATAGTTTGTCTTGGAGGATTCAATGAGATAGGAAGGTCTTCCACACTTCTCGTAACTCATGAAAGTAAAGTCATTCTTGATTTTGGTCTTAAAGAGCACGAAGATGATAGTCTAAATTCCATGCCTAGGATCGATATATCTGGTGTGAACACTGATGAAATTGATGGTGTTGTGATCTCACATGCCCATTTAGGACACGCTGGTGCCTTGCCACTACTTTTTAAATATGGTTATGATGGTCCTGTTTACTGCACTGAACCTACGTTACCACTGATGATCGCTTTACAAAAATCATTTGTATCGTCAGCTAAAAAAACTTCAACCTATTCATTTACTGACATAGAGGAGGTTATAGTTCACACGATGCCAGTTACTCAAGGATCAGTTACCGACATCTCACCGGACCTTCGGCTCATGCTTACAAATTCAGGACACGTGTTGGGCTCATCATCAATGCATTTGCATATTGGGAATGGAGATCACAATCTGGTTTATACTAGTGATTTCAAATTTGGAAAGACCGTTACCTTAGAAAATTGTGTTTGGAATTTTCCAAGGGTTGAGACACTAATAGTTGAAAGTACTCACGGAAGTCGTGAGGACATGTTTCCACTTAGGGAGGATTCAGAGACTAATCTTATCACGAGTATAAATTCGACCCTCATGTTGGGGGGTAAAATACTGATCCCTGTCCCTCTATTGGGTTTATCACAAGAGCTTTGCATCACATTGAGCATGCTCTCTGCCATCGGCAGGATCAGTCCCAGCGGTATTTTAGTAGAAGAAAGCATATTAGATATTCTTGATTTTTATGAAGTCTATACGGAGTATTTATCAAAAAATTTGAAACAAAGAATTCAAACCGGCGAAAAAAATGCTTTATTCACTGATTTGTTGACTCCACTTAGTAAGATGAAAGAGAATTGGAACAAGTATATCATATTAGCCACATCCGCGGACCTTAGTGCGGGTAAATCAACTTCACTGTTAAAAGAGATCTGTACTGACCCTATAAACAAGCTTATCTTAGTTTCAAATGTGAGTCAGTTTACCCCGGCTTTTAGTATTGAGTTGGGCAAGCGTGAAATTCAATTTGGTAAAAAAACGGTCAAAATAGACTGCTCAGTGGACATTATAAAAGGCTTTACCAATCATAGTGATTATAACCAATTATTAGCCTATATAAGTCGACTTAAACCAAAATTGAGAAAGGTCATCACTTGTCATGGGCTTGGAAATAAATGTCATATTTTAGCCACTAATGTAAATAAGATATTCAAGATACCAACTCAGCATCCGTCAGTGCATGAATCCATAAAGCTCTTATGACGTCAGAAATTGGACGATTACGAGGGAATTACTTATTTCATTTTAAATCATAAGCGCCTTTCCAGATCTTTACACTTGGGGGGGTTATTACAACTCTTTCTTCGCCTAGCCTGGCAATATCTCCTCCAGATGACTTTACGTAATTATAAAGGTCTTCAATAGCTTTTCTGAGGTTGTCTGTGTCTTTCTGAGCTAGCGGCGTAACCCTGATAATTAATATGATCTGTTTTCGGGCATCTTCTTTAATGATATTAAGATCACTAATATCGCGAAGGGTTATTGCTTTCAAATATATTGGTTCTTTTTGCATATGTAGAAACACCTTCCTTAGATGTAATGAAATCAGAGAGAGGCATTTGGCAAATAGTTATTCCGGTCAAATGTTTTTAACCCGGTGGTTCAATTTGTACGAGAATCTACTTGGATCAAATCGATTAAAGAAAGACGGGTACGACCTTTCAGTTGCAATGAGTGGAATGAACAGATAAATCTGAACCATTAACTTACATGAAAATGCATGAAATTATCCAATTTATTATACTCAAATGTGGGGAAAACCTGCGAGCAAAAAAAGTTTCAGGGGATTTTTTCAGAATTGTTTGTGTGAAGCAAAGAATATTTGCTCTTCGCGCTGTACTAAATTAGAAGTCCTGGAGACTGACAGTTTCTTGACGATTATAGAATAATATTAGCCATTAGGGGAGATTAGGTCCTAATACAGATTAAACATACCGGAAATGGATCATGATTTAACCTTTTCTACTAACGATCAACTCGATTCTTGTTGACGCCAGGAGAATAGCTACAATAATTTGAGACTCACTAAATATGAAATTTGCTCTCGCGTACCTACAAAACATGCTAACCCCACATTGTAATCATCATAACTTATCTGTTACTTGTCAAGAGAATAGCCTTTTCAGTTTTCTGTTCTTCGCCAGTTGATAAACTAAATCGTTATCGAACTTCAGAAATTTCTGATTTAGTAGTTCTCGCAATCTCGCTAACTTTTTTGGTATTGCATTGGCAGCACACGGTTATCTCTATTTGTGTCCTTGGAATCTGATTTAGATGTCAGAAAGGGTCATGAGATTTTTCAGTCAGGTACATTACTTCTTGACTCTTATTTGATTATAATCTAGCTGGACATAATAGCTTGTGTGCTACTTAATTGACTCATCTGTAGATTGTATGTTTCATAACCATTATGCAATACTTGATACATTTTCCAGACATCACATCATGTTTTTCTATCTGCGCCATTAGCTACGAAGTTAGCTGCTTGTTCTGGTGGAAGCAATTTTGTGTAAAACTTTCAAAATATAGTAAAATTATATTCTCTAAATAATGAGTGTGAGTAATAGTGAGGGCTCTACTCGATAATCATACATATTTTAGAATTTTTTCAATTAGTTATTTTCAATAATCCAATACAATGTAAAGATATTATCTGTAAGTAACTTCATTGTATTGACGCTACTAAGATGTACCATAAGTGCCGCAAACCATCCGGTTGAAAAGTTAACCCTAGAAAAATTAAATTGATAAGCCAGACTAGGGGCGAAAAGGTGGCAAGCTGTGCTCTATCCTATGTTAGATAATTAGCATAAAACATGCTTACCCATAATTTACCCTCAGGAGTCAAAGTGACAACTCCATTAATATCGCGCTTCACAAATTCTCCTTCAAAGAATTCTGAATGTTTATTGAAATAATCAAACGCTATTTGTTTTTCTTCGTCGTGAAAAACTTCGTTAATGATTTGATCTAGACGAAACAATGGCGATTGGCTTGCAAACTGAGCCTCATTAACCTTCTTGTATAATTTAACGAGGAATCGTCTAACTATTATCTTTCTAACTCTCATTGAATCGTCAATCATCGCAATATTTTCTTGCTCAATTCCTGACATCCATATAGTCTGAAATCACTATGAAGATTAAGTTTTTGAATGTGAATCACACAAGTTTGGCTGTACTACTTGCGCGATAAGCCATGACAAAGGTAATGGTGAGTAAAGATTTCATGTCCTTCAATTATATCGTGTATAGAATTCTATAAAGATACTAGGTGAATATCAATAACGAATTTAATTCAATTGTTAGATTAGAAGAATCATTTTAGTAATACAAATTTATTTGGGTAAACAAGTTTCTTACTCTAATGGACTTTTCGCTAATTGTAGGAGCTGGGATTGCGTTGGCTATATTAGAAATAGGAGTATGTTTTGTTATCGGAAAATTGAAACAAAGCGCTAATGCAAAAAGAAATATTGACACGAATCAAGTTAATTCATAAAAATAAGGTAATTTACTTTTCTGTTTTCGCTTCTACCTATGGCATAATCTTGTCTTAAGGTGAATAATTCCAACACTTCGTTTATCTAGAAATTTTTTGAAGTTTCGGCTCCCATCATAGATCCTAAGTTCTGAAATTAGCACTTCGGGAAGTGAAAACTTCCTTTTTACTTTTCTTGCAGACTGAAGTTTATGAGTTACGCCGCCTCATTTTTGTTTGGACTAATACATGTACATTCTTCCTCGATGTGTCTGCAACCTATGCAAATTAGATCTTGGCCGCAATGTTTACAAATAGTCATACGAAAAAATGGTCAACATATACTATAAACTATTTGCCTTAAGGTTTAGAACTGTTCGCAATCAGGACCTTTGTTATCCTTTTGTGCTGTACTAAATTCAGTTAATTTGTCGGTACCTGGTCCGCACTGGAAAGTATCTAGACCTGGCCCGTCAGTTAATTCGTCGTTACCAATGCATCTGATAACAAGGTCTTTTCCTTTCCCACCTAGCAGTCGATCATTCCCACGATACCCGATTATCTGATCATCTCCACCTTTCCCATCGACACAGTCGTTCTGATTTGAACCAACAAAATTCTCGCCTTCGTTACCTAATGTAATACAACCATCAGATGAAACAGCAGAAACCTTGCATTCACAGTCGGGGTCCACATTGCAGGGGTCGCCAACTCGCCTTATCTATTTTCTTATACACAGACTCCCACTACTCTGAATTCTTGATCAGGCCCACATGGGACGAAGGGCTTAGCGGCAAAGGAAATGGTAACATCATATGCACCTTGACCTAAAGAATTAATAATAGTCAACGCGTTTCCGCTTTTTTGATGGTGTTCAATCTGCTTGCACGAGAATTGCCATGGATCCTCTCTTATCTGAGTTTATGGTAAATTGTAGATAAATTACCTCAGATTGTCCGCAGTGGATTGATTGACCGCGATTGCCTCCTGCTTTTACGTCAAGTAGTGAATTATTCTGAGCATTTACACTATGAAAGAACGAAAGCGGAAATAGGACTGTAATGGTTACTTGTTCTTGTCATAAGATATATTTGTTCGATCAAGACTAATTAAAAAAATGAACCCTCGTTTATAGGCAGTTCGGAATAATTATTCATTTGGATTTACTTTGTTTGGGTTAATTTGGCAGAATATATTCAATTTCATTGTGGTATTCAACATTCAATCCATAAGTAATTTGACTGGCCATAGACGCTATACGGATTACTTTCTGAGCCTAAGTATCGGGCTTTAGGTATTACAGATTTCTACAACATTAGAAATACCCCTTTTGGTGTAACAGAGACATCAGAATAATAAACAAAAAAACAATTGTACATGCAAGAACTAGTCGTCTGATTCCAATAGCACTCATTTTTTTACTTATTCACATGCTCTTTTTTTTACACTCTTCACTTCATGATATGTTGCTGTCTTAATCCCATGTTTATCGTTATGATGTTCCGATGCAATGTCTGAATCTATCTTTATCGTGCCTCGACATAACGAACAGAAGTATATTGTCATTCGTCAATCACTTGTCCTCTTTTTTCAAACATCATGATATGCTACCTGGAACAATCTAATAACTTTTTGATTATATGGTGTTACCTTTCGTTTCTTCCAATTTCGCAAAATCTTTGTCAAAAAGTAGTCATCTGAACATTAAGTAATTCTATGCTATTAGAGTAGTATGTCAGACAATGACGAATGTATTTGTGGTCATACATGAGGAAACCATAGGAATCCGATATCCTTTGACATAGTTAAGGAATGTTACGAATACAAATGCAAAGAATTCCAGCCCACTTAGGTTAACATTCTGAATTCAATCTGCGTAAATCTTCTAGGGTCAGATTGTCCTCGTAGCTGCAGGTCTTGGTAATCATTTTGCTTGCAACTTCATTTTCTGAAATATTCAACTTGATCAAATCTCTGTCCAAAAGTCTAAAATCATGCCTCTTGACAAATCGTAAATTGCGCATTAATTAACTTGGTAGGCTATCAATACCCCTAAGGTCGACTAACCTTTTCATTACATCTTCTATGTATTCATCTTCAAAATTCAAATTCGGATCTTCCAATCGGTCCTTGATGTGTTCCTCAAGATCATCAAGTTTGGCCACAGTCTCCTTAGATCGGGCGCCATGGTTGACGATCTTCTTGATTTCGTTAAGCCAGAATTCAATTTGTTCGTCCGATTGCATAGGAATCTAATCATGCGCAAATATCTTAAAGGGCTTTCTGTCCATATCAAATAGTTGGTTGGATAATTGGCGAACTGATAGTTGTCGTAAAGTATCACTAATTTGGTTATCAAGAGTCCGAGTATAGATACATCTCAGAAAAGTAGCCGTTTCAATATTAGAGAGTTGGTCAAGTCTTTCTTGTGCTTTAAGACTGAAATGAAGTATAAGAGCAGCTGCAACAGCAAGACTAACGATTCCTATCAGAGCCCAATAAAGATTATTCAAGTTTTACTAAGTCAAGGTTTCAACGGTCAGTTCCGGACTTAATCTATAACACCTTTGACAAACCATCTTATCAAACCAACTCCTTAGTTCATGAGTTCTTTTTCCACATACTTGACACCTCATGAGAGAGAGCATAGAAGAAAGTGAGATCAATTCTTATATAAGAGTTTTCTACCTCTCGTGGTAGACGGGAAGTTGGAGTTCCTATTATCAGTCTAATTATGCCAAAGTATCCAGCAAAGGAAATACTCCGATTTTAAGATTCAAGGGCTAAAATTTCAATGCTGATGGGTTCAGAAATTTAACGCAGCTGTTCTATCCTTTTGCTAGTAACCCTTTTAAACTTGCTAACCCATTTTTAAATCAATTCGGTAGGGATTTCAGTTCCCAGTATCCCCAACTAGAATTTTTAATCCCTGCCGAATTATTTGATAATAATTGATATCTATTATAAGGTCTAGATAAGTTTTGTTTTTCTAATATTAAGGAAGTCGGAATTATATCTTGACCAATAATTAAATTTCTGAATCTAGCATTGTAATTGGGCTAATCCACAGAGTCACTAACTGTGGAGTGATGCGAGAGTTTATTTTCTTTTGTATTTGAATTCACGTCTCTCCTAGCCTAGCCCAGAGGAATAACTCTGTCTCCCTCTCCCTAATAGATCTTCTAATTTGAGTCGAACTAGATTTTAGCTTCAGATCTATGGGATGTACAAGGGCTTTGTGAAGAAATTGGTTTTGATAATGGTTCGAGTAAAGACGCATGAGTAAAAGTATTGTAGTAAATGTGAAATTTTCCTCATTACTGAGGATATCGTGCCCTTGCTGCAAAACACGGCTAAGGTATACTGCTCATAAAAAATACCCAATCTGAATAGGTTTACACTTGAAAAGAGACGAAGTACATATCGACTAAAGACTCTATGAGAAAATTTCGTCCATAAATTCAGATTTGGATCTCTATCATGAATCTTCCTTCTTGTTGGTTAGAGATCCCTTTTTCAAAACTTAGTTATACTTTATTCAATAAGTATCACTCTAGGTTGATCCATAGAAATCCAACGATGTTCACCATTCTTTTCATGTTTATGATGATCATTGGATTTAATGTGACTACGACAACATTAAGAACCGCGTTTGCTAGTTGGAAATTTGTAGCAGTAGGCGATATAGAATGTAAAAGTGCTAAGAAGGTTGCAGATGCTATTAAAAAATTTTCTAATCCAGCTGTCGTTTTACTGTTAGGCGATCTAGGATATGGCAAGTCTAGTAAATGTATTAAGGATGCTTTTCCAAATGGTTTGCCAACTGTAGGTAATCATGATAATTCGAAAGATATTCTTAAAGAATTTAAAATAAAGAAGGCAGTTTATTCTCATACGGTTAAGGAAGTTACATTTCTATCATTGAATTCAGATACTAATGTAAGCGAACAGATTAATTCGGTAAAGAATCTAGTAGCACAGGCAAAAACACCTTTCATAATCCCATTCTCTCATCTTCCTTGTGTAACCAATCCTTCTGCACACCATGGAGAATGGAATGATTGTAAGTCTAAATTAGTACCTATTTTACAACAATCAGGTAAGACTAAACTATATGTAAATGGCCATAATCATGGATATCAACAATGTCACTATAAAGGTATAGATTTTGTAACATCTGGTACTGGCGGTCGTAAATCATATTCATGGGGTAACCAAATGGATGATGGATGTAAGAATAACATTTCAGGTATCCCTGGATATCTAGAAGTTACAGTATGGGATAGTCATTCTATGAATGGAAGGTTTATTGATCTGAAAGAAATGACAGATGAAGATACCGATTTTAGTATTAGTACATCTCCTTTTGTGAGTCACTAAGAATAGCGTTATTGTATGAACAAGTATTTCGTCCGACTGTTTCAATGGTATCGCCTTAAGTTGAGCCTTTTTCCATAAGGGCGTATGTAAACATGAGAATGGACTTC
>Ga0114129_10017728_pt1 | contig 10139 bp, 11 predicted proteins | sample RhiMetdeltSRZDD1_FD_80071 | JGI IMG/M metagenome (GOLD analysis project Ga0114129, IMG submission 80071) | Populus rhizosphere microbial communities from Tennessee, USA - Rhizosphere MetaG P. deltoides SRZDD1 (version 2) (version 2) | ecosystem: Host-associated > Plants > Roots > Rhizosphere >...
CGGCTGAGCCACTCGAGCGCCTTCACCATCGTCACGCTCGAGCAGATCAGCAGGAACGTCATCAGCGCGGTGAGGTTGATGCCGAGGACCTGATAGGGATTCGGCCAGTCGGCGCTGGTGGCCCGCATCGCGCCGTAGCCGGCAAGCAGCGTGCCGAAGCCGACGGCGTCGCCGGCCAGGAAGATCCACATGCCGAGCTTGCCCCACGATTCGGGTGTGAGTGGGGACTCGGCGGCCTCTACCGCCGCCGCCCCATGCGCGGTCGCAGCAGTCATGTCGTCTCCGTGTGAGTTCGAGGTGAAGGATCGGTGGGCGCGGTGCGCCGCACCATCGTCGAGATCCGCGCCACGGCATCGCGCGGACGCCAACCGAATTGCCATGCGAGGGCGCCGAGGATCGCGCCGCCCACGATGAACGGCATCAGGATGAGGCCGAGATACGGCCAGGTATAGGACCGATCGCCGAACGCGTTGCCGAGACAAACCGCACAGGCCGCGGCGCGCTCCGGCAGCGCCAGCCCGACGACGAGCGTCGCGAGCGCATGGCGGGCCCTCATACGAGGTACACCGTCACGTAGAGGACCGGCCAGACACCGACGACGAAGTGCCAGAACATCGCGCACGCTTGCAGCGGCGCGATCCGGCCTTCCCGGAAGCGCCCCGCGGCTACGAGGGCCGTCGTGACGAGCAGCCACACGAGGGCCGCGAGCACGTGCACGCCGTGGAAACCGATCAGCGCGAAGAATGTCGTGCCGTAGATGCCCGACCCGAGACTGAGCCCGTAGCCGATCAGCCTGATCCACTCCCAGCCCTGGATGGCCAGGAACAGGGCGCCGAGCGCGGCCGTCGCGCCGAGCCAACGGACGTGCCGGCGGTGATTGCGCCGGCGACGGGCACGGCTCGCTGCGGCCAGCGTGAAGCTGGACGCGATGAGCACGAGCGTGTTCACGCCCGTCACGGCGATCGGCAGCCGCGGCTCGAGCGGCGGCGGCCACGCCGCCATCCCCAGGCGCAGGACGAACAGCGCGGAGATCATCGCGCCGAAGAACATCGCCTCGGCGCCCATGAACACGAGCACGGCGAGACGGAGGTTGTCCAGTCCGCGGCGCGGCCCCGGGTCGCGGTCGCCGTCCCCGCCTCCGCCGAAGTCCCGCGGAACGGGCGGGATGCGCCCATTCGTCCGGCGCTCTGCCGGCGGCCGCGGCGGTGCCTGCGTAGGCGTCATGTCGTCACCACCGGATTCCCGCCAGAAGCGTGGCGACGGCGAGCGTGGCCATAATGCCCAGCAGCACACGCAGGGTGCGTCGAGTGCGCAGGCGCAGATCGTTGGCGGATCGCTCCGGTGTCATCGCTTGTCCAACGCCAGAAGCGTCAGCAACGCCGGGAGATAAAGAAGCGACGCAAACAGCACGCGCCGCGCGCCGCCGAGCGACGGCGCCAACGCCTGCCGCGCACCGAGCGCAACGAAGCCGAGACCGAGCGCGAGGGCGCCTGCGAAGTACACGCCGCCCGCCAGGCCGATGAGCGTCGGCAGCAGGCTGACGCCGAGCAGCGCGAGGCAGCCGGTCACGATCTGCCGTTCCGTGCTGGTGCCGTCCGGATCGATCACCGGCAGCAGTCGCACGCCCGCGCGTGCGTAGTCATCGCGATAGAGGCGAGCGATCGCCAGCGTGTGGGGCAGCTGCCACAGGAAGAGGATGCCGAACAGAACCCAGGCGCCCGCACCCGCGTCGTCGCGCGCGGCGACCCAGCCCGTCACGGGCGGCAGCGCCCCGGGAATCGCACCGACGATCGTGCACAGCGCCGTGCGCAGCTTCAGCGGCGTATACGCGAAGAGATAGAGCGCGAACGTCGCGAGCGTCACCGCGGCCGGCGCCACCCCCACGAACGCCGCGAGATATGCGACGCCGAGCGCGGTGAGCGCCGTACCGAAGACGAGCGCTTCGAGCGGCACCAGTCGGCCATCCGGCAGGGGGCGCGTCCGCGTGCGGTCCATGCGCCCATCGACCTCGCGCTCCCAGTACTGATTGAGCGCCAGCGTCCCTCCAGCGGCGAAGACCGTGCCGATCGCGAGGTGCAGCAGCCGCGCCCAGTCCGCAGGCCCTGTCAGGCCGGCGTAGTAGCCGACGACCGTCGTGACGACGACCATGAGCACCACGCGCGGCTTGGTCAGCGTGACGAGATCCGTCAGCACGCGTCGGCGATCGCGCTCGAGCGGCGCGACGATGACTTCGGTCGGCGGGGTCATGCGCGCCTCTGAACCGGATGCTCGCCGCCGAGCGGCGGTTGATGCGCCAGTCGCCGACCCGAGACGCCCGCGAGCGTGTGCACTCGCGGCGCATGGAGCCGCACGGTGAGCACGACGACGGCGCACAAGACGAGGCCCCCGACGAGGCGATGAATGACGGGCAGCGCCAGCATCGTGACCTGCTCACCGGGGACCCAGATCGGTGAGAAGCGCGCCAGATACGCGCCGATCCCGAGCGCCGCTTGCAGGCCGAGCAGCGCGAGCAATGCCCGCGACAACGGGACGGCGACGACGTCGCCGGTCCGACGCGCTCGCGCCGTGAGGATCGGCACGACGGTGAAGACGGCGACGGCGCCCGCAACATGCAGCCAGAGCCAGCCCGCGTGCGTGAGCAGCGCGCCGAGCACGATCTGTGCGTACGTCACGACGCAGCAAATGATCGCGAGACGACGGAGGCCGCCGTCGGCGGCGGCGCTGATCGCGCGCGTCGCAGCCGGCGACGTGAGATACGCCAACGTGGCGACGAGCGCGAAGAACGCCTGCGCGAGCGGTCCGTGAATCAGCGCGATCTCATCGCGCAGCAGCACCACTCGCAGCCCTCCGAGCACGCCCTGCGCGATCACCGTCACGACGGCCACGACACCGAGGACGCGCAGGGCGCCGCCCCGGCGCCACAGCGCCGCGGCGAGAGCGAGCGTGAGCAGACCGACGGTCGCGCCGAGCAGACGGTGGCTGTGCTCGTAGAACACGCCGCCGATCATCCGGGACCAGGGATACAGAAACAGGTTGTGCCCGAACGTGTTCGGCCAGTCCGGGACGGCGAGCGCCGCCCCGGTATTGGTCACGAGTCCTCCGAACACGATCAGGACGGCGGTCGCGACCGCCGTCCCGAGCGCCAGACGATGAGCCAACATCCCCCGCTGCTCCGCGTGTGCGTCAGTGGCGCCGCGCCCCGGCGCCGACCGGAGCCTGCGTCTGCGGCAAAAAGTCCTCGCGCGCGTCGGGATCGCTGTACTCGTAGGGGCCGCGGTACACCGTGGGCACGTGGGCGCCCCAGTTCAGATGCGGCGGCGGCGACGGCGCCGTCCATTCCAGCGTGTTGGAGTTCCACGGGTTCATCGGCGCCTTCGGGCCGGCGAACAGCGAATAGAAGAAGTTGATGACGAAGGCAATCTGCGAGACGCCCAGCAGGAGTGCCGAGTACGTGATGAACACGTTCCAGTGCTGCTGGTGCTGCAGGAACTCGTACTGCATCGGATTGTAGATGCGGCGCATCTGCCCGCCCACGCCGATGATGTGCATGGGGAAGAACGTGGCGTTGAAGAAGATGAACGTTCCCCAGAAGTGCAGGTGCCCCAGGAAGCCGTTGGTCATCCGCCCGAACATCTTCGGGAACCAGTAGTAGATGGCGGCGAACGCGCCGAAGATGGAGCCGCCGAAGACCACGTAGTGGATGTGGGCGACGATGAAGTACGTGTCCTGGATGTAGATGTCGACGGGCGTGCTGGCCATGAAGATGCCGCTGAGGCCGCCGATGACGAACATACCCACGAAGGCCAGCGCGTTGAGCATCGGCACGGTGAACTGGATGCGCCCGCCCCACAGCGTCCCCAGCCAGTTGAACGTCTTGATGGCGGAGGGTACCGCGATGATCATCGTCGTCACGGTGAACGCCATGCCGAGCGACGGGCTCATGCCGGACACGAACATGTGGTGGCCGTAGACGATCCACGACAGGAACGCGATGGCGATCATCGAGAACGCCATGGCGTGATAGCCGAAGATCGGCTTGCGGCTGAAGACGGGCAGGATCTCGGAGGCGATGCCCATGGCCGGCAGGATCAGGATGTAGACCTCCGGATGGCCGAAGTACCAGAACAGGTGCTGCCAGAGCAGCGGCTCGCCGCCGCCCGACGGCGCGAACCACGACGTCCCCAGCGTGCGGTCGAAGAGCAGCATGGCGACGGCCGAGGTCAGCACGGGCAGCGCGAGCAGCAGCAGGATGGCCGTGATGAACAGCGACCACACGACGAGCGGCATCCGGAACAGGTGCATGCCCGGCGCGCGCATGTTGACGATCGTCGTGATGTAGTTGATCGAGCCCATCATGGAGCCGACACCCATGACGAACAGGCTGATGCACCAGAGGTTCTGACCCCAGTTCACGCCCGTGTACTGCGGCACCGCGGACAGCGGCGCGTACGACGTCCAGCCGGCCGCGGCGTGACCACCCTCGACGAAGAATCCGCTCAGCATGATCACGCCGGCGGTGGCCGTCGTCCAGAACGACAGCATGTTGAGGAACGGGAAGGCCATGTCACGCGCGCCGATCATGAGCGGGATGCAGAAGTTGCCGAAGGCGCCGGCGAGGATCGGCATGATGACGAAGAAGATCATGATCGTGGCGTGCATGGTGAACGCCATGTTGTAGGTCGAGGGCTCGAGGATGCCGCCCGTCTCCTTGAGGATCATGCCGAGGCCGGGCACCGCCGTTTCCGGCCACGCGAGCTGCCAGCGAACGATCAGCGCCAGCAGACCCCCGAGCACCATCATCAGAAGCCCCATGAACAGGAACTGGCGCGCGATCATCTTGTGATCGGTCGAGAAGATGTACGTACGCACGAAGCCCATCTCGTGGTGCTCGTGCGCGGCGTGCGCGGTTGCGACGTGGGCGCTCATTTCTTCGCTTTCCCTCCCGTCTTCGTCTCGGCGGGCTTCGCGGGCTCCGCGGCGGGCGTCGCCTCGGCCGGCTTCGCCTCGGCCGTGAGGTTCTCCGCCGCCCACTTCTGGTAGTCCTCGGGCGTGTGCACGTAGATCCAGCCGCGCATCCCCGAGTGGCCGAAGCCGCACAGCTCCGCGCACGGCCATTCATACTTGCCCGGCTTGGTCACCTCGAACCACGCGATGATCGAGCGGCCGGGGACGGCGTCCTGCTTGATGCGGAACTGCGGCACGAAGAAGCTGTGGATGACGTCCTGCGACTTGAGGTCCACGTGGATGACCTTGTTCACCGGCACGTGCATCTCGTCGAGGAAGACTTTGTCGGACTTGGGGTGCTTGACCTGCCAGTTGAACTGCTTGGCCGTGACGTCGACGACGAAATCGCTCGGCGGCCGCGTCATCTTGATCTTCGACCAGGCCGGCGCCGACAGCGCCGTGAGGATCACGAGGATCAGCGCGGGCACGATCGTCCACACGACCTCCAGCGTCGTGTTGCCGTGCGTGTACCGGGCCCGTCGGCCCGGCCGGTCGCGGTAGGCGATCAGGAACCAGATCATCGCGACCGCCACCAGGATGAACGTGATGCCGGTGATCGCGTAGATCAGGTGAAACAGCCAGTCGATGTCACGGCCGTACGTGGAGACGTTTTCCGGCAGCCACCAGTCGAGCATCGGCTCTCCTTACTTGCCTTTCATCTCGAAGCTGACTTTCGTCGTCTGCCCCGCCTTGACGTCGACCTCCTTGTCCTGCTTGCCGAGCGTCTCGTGCCAGACCTCGATCTTCTGCTTGCCGGCGGGGACGTTCTCGAGCTTGGCGACGCCGTCTTTGTCGGTCACCGCGGCGACGCCGGGCACCACCGCCAGCCAACCGAGCATCCACGAGTGGACGTCGCACGTGAGCTTGATGACCTCCGGCTTCTCGAACTTCTCGGTCATCGTCTTCTTGAATTTCGGCTGCGCCTTGTTGATGGCGGGATTCGCCGTCGAGTACGTGTGGATGTTGTGCAAGATGTCGTCGGAGTTCTTGAGCTCCATCTCGCCCGGCGTCATGACGGTCACGTGGGACACGAACTTGCAGCCGTGCTGGTCGACCACGGCCTTGATCGGCTTGCCGCCCTTGGCGTTGGGCGCGGAGACCACCGCGTTGGCGAGACCCTTGTTGGAGCCGACGACGACTTTCTCGATCGTCGTCTCGGTCCCGCACTTCTCCGTATCCTTGTTGACCTTCAGCTTCTCGACGACGGGCGCGCCGTTGTATTTCACCTCGACCTCGACCGTCCCGCCGCCCTGCGCGCCGGCCAGGTGCGGCCCCATCGCGAGCATCAGCGCGCTGCCGACCAGCGTCGTTGCCGTCAGCGCCACGAAGACCTTGCGCATGGATCGTCCTCCTGCGTTCCTGAGTTTTTCTATTGGACGGCGCGGCTCCGCGCCGCGCGCACGAGCATCCCCAGCACCGCGAACGTGAGAAGAGCGACAACGGGAGGAATGAAGAACTTCCGGTTCGACTGCGGCTCCTCCAGCCGCAGATAGTACCACGACGTCAGCGACATCTTGGCGCCGGTGTCCCCCGCTCCGCCCTCCCACGCCTGGAAAGCGATCGGCGTAAACACGTGAGGTTGGAAGCTCGGACGCTCGGTGCCCGACGCCGCGAGCGGACGCTTCATCACGAGCTTGTACTGCCCGTTCTTGAAGACCACTTTTCCCGTCGCCTCACCGCCCTGAATCGGCGTCAGCTTCGTCGGGCTGTGCGCGGTGAACTCCGCCACGCCCTTGCCCTGCTCCCAGCGCAACATATACACGCCGTCGGTGGCGTCGCCCATGAGGAAGTAGGGCCGCTCGGTTCCCGTCGGCTGCTGCGGCGCGAACTGCAACGAGAACGCATCCGGGAACGTCGCCTTACCGTCGCCCTTGGTCTCGTCGGGATCGTCCCACGTGAGATGAAACGCGATCTCGCGGTCGTTGTAGACGGCGCGCACACTGACCAGATCGATCGCGGGATTGAAGTTGCGCGGATCGATGATGACCTGGCCCTCGAGCAGGATGTTGTTCGGCGGCACCTTCTTCCAGAAGTCTGCCGCCGGGTCGTCGGGGATCGCATCCTTCACCGCCGCAACGGTCACCAGCGTGGCGGGCTGCGGCGAGTCGGGGCCGAGCGAGACGATGTAGTTGGTCAGGTGCCAGATGTCTTCGGGCTTCTCCACGGAGTCGAGGAAGGCCGGCATCGGTGTCCCGAGCACGCCGTTGGCGAGGCGCGTGGCGATCTCGGTGCGTGAGCGACCGCCCCGGAAGTTCCACCGCTTGGTCAGGTTCGCGGGCGCGACCGGGTTCCCCCACTCGTCCTTCAGCTCTGGTCGCGACGGGCCGTCGGCGCGTCCGTCCGTGCCGTGACACTTATGGCATTCGATCGCCTCGAACATCTCCTTGCCGCGCTTGATCGAGGCCTCGGAGGACGCGACCTCCTTCGGCAGCTCGAGCTTCTTCGGCGCCTCCTTGAACGTGTCGGGCGCGAACGTTTTGATGTAGGCGACGACGTTGCGCCGATCCCTTTCCGGAAGAACTTCCCAGGCGGGCATTGTGGTCCCGGGCATACCGTCGGTGACGATGCGCAACAGATCCTGATCGGTCGGCGTCTTGTTGGCCGTCGATCGGATCTTGAACAGGCCGCGCGTGAAATCCCGCGGCTTCGGCAGCAGGAGCTCGGCGGCCGGGCCTTTGCCATCGCCTTTTTCGCCGTGACAGAGCATGCACTTGCGCTCGTAGACGGCTTTGCCCGCGTTCGCGTCCTGCGCCCACGCTGCGCCAGCGGCGGCGCTGAAGATAAGGAAGACTGCAATCGCGAGCGAGCCGGCGGCTCGCTCGATACGCGATGAGGGGGTTCGGGGGAAGCCGAAGGGGTCCCCCGATTTAAAGGGGCCCCCCAATTTAATGCCCGCTGCCATGCTCGCTCGCCTCCCACCGTCGTGGCTGCTGACCGGTGGCGTCGTACAGATACATGATGACTTGCCAGATCTGCTCCTCGGTGAGCCGGTCTTCCCACGCCGGCATCACCGAGTTCCACGGCGTCGACTCTTTCGGCAGGCCAGGGCCGCCCTTGGCGATGCGCCAGAAGAGGAACGCCTCCTGGAGCATTGCAATCGTCCCGGGGTCCTGGAAGTTGGCTGGAGGCGGATTGAAGCCGGGCGCGAAGTGCCCTTTGCCGTCGAGGTTGTCGCCGTGGCAGTACATGCAGTTGCGGATGTAGGTCTCCCCGCCCTTGGCGACGTGCTCCTTGAACTTCGCCGGATCCTTGCGCAGCGGGTTCTCGGCGCCCGAGATGTTGAATTCCTTGCCCCTGAACTGAATGGACGCGGGCGGCGCCGGGTGCACGGCGCGCAGCTCGGGCGGGGCCTGTGGCTTGGCCGCGGCCTGCGTATAGGCGTAGTAGCCAATGAGCAACGGAATCGCGATGACGAGCGCCGTGCGAAGCACGCGACGCTCCGGGCGGACCATCGTGGTCCAGATCGGCGTGATGAAGTTACGCCACGACTCGCGGTCGGAAGAGACGAACACGATGACGGCCATGAAGATGATGGCCATGTAGAGCGTGAGCACACTCCACGGCGCCGGCGGCCGGATGCCGAAGCGCAGGATCACGAACGCCAGCACGAGCACAAGCACCGCCTGCACGAACCGTGATCGCAGGAAATTCATGGAATCACTTGAGCGTGAGCAAGAAGGCCACGAGGTCGACGTACTCCTTCGACGTGAGCCGCGTGCCGAAGTCCTGCGGCATCACGCCTGGCGGAAAGTTCGCCACCGTCCCCGAGCCCTTGGGGTCGAGGATCTTCTTCATGATGTAGTCGGGCGTCTGGATCTTGGCGATCTGGGAGAGGTCGGGGCCGACGGGGGAGGCGCCGATCTTGCCAGCCTTGTGGCAGGCGATGCACGTGCCTTTGCCCTGAAAGACGGCTTCCCCGGCCTTGGGATCGCCGGGAATCTTCACCTCGGCGACCGCGCCACCGCCGGCAGCCGCGGCGCCGACGCTGGCCGGAACATCGTTGAGCGTGACATCGACTGTCCCGCCCAAGGACTCCAGGAACGCAGTGAGAGCCCACACCTCGGAGCGGTTCAGCGCGATCGGCGGCCGGTCCACCTCCGGCATGATCGGCGGATAGCCGGGCACGATATACGCGGCAGGCTGCAACAGTGACTCGAGGATGTAGGCCTTCGCGCTCATGCCCGGCTTCGTCTTGCCGGCGCGAGCGCCGACGCCCGCAAGGTCGGGCGCGCGCGTCCCCTTCTGGCCGATCCGATGACAGATCTCGCACGTGCCCTTGGTGTGGAAGATCTCCTCGCCGGCCTTCACCAGCTGCGCAGGCGTGACGTTGCCGCCTTCGAGCGACAACTCCTGAGGGGGCTTGGACTCGATCTGAGGGATCGAGTTGGCGAACATCGCGTAACTGCTCATCACCAGCACGGCGAAGACGCCAACGCGGACTACCACGGGGACGCGCATCAGGCGCGTGTGTCGTCGCTGCCGCCGGCCATGACCGGCGCGGCGTGGCCGTGGGCTTCGGCGGCGCCTCGCTCGCCGAGGCCACCGAGCCAGAAGATGAACAGGACGAGCAAAAAGAAGCCCAGCGTCACCACCGTGATGACGTTCGCCGCATAGCCCAGCGCGGGCGTCGCCGCGTCCACCGAGTTGTCGCGCATGACGCCGTAGACGTGCCACCACTGGCGGATGCCCGACCGCGCGAAACCCATGAGCCCCATGAGCCACGTGAAGGTCACAGCCAACAAGATGAGGACGTACTGCGAGTGCGGCGCGATCGTGCCCCAGCGTATCTGGCCTGTGGTGCGCGCGCCCTTGAACATCGGGATGTCGATGGCCATCACGAGCACGATGGCGCCGAGCACCGCGAGCACCTGGTACACCGAAAAGCCGATCCGCACGATCGACTCGACGAAGTAGCCGTAGACGCCGTAGAAGACGACCACGCACGCTGCGACGGCGAAGGCCGCCCACTGGATCGCCATGCCGGTCTTCACCCAGGGCTTCGTGGGAATCTTGTTCGCGCGGCGATAGAGCACGAACGACAGGAAGGTCGTGAGAATCATGAGGTTCACGACCGTGTTCTTCGCCGACATGACGCCGAAGAAGCCGAGCAACGGGTGGTGCGTGCCGCCCATCGC